>Ga0065711_1005556_pt1 | contig 19859 bp, 11 predicted proteins | sample Hoacrofraction12_FD_59098 | JGI IMG/M metagenome (GOLD analysis project Ga0065711, IMG submission 59098) | Hoatzin crop microbial communities from Cojedes, Venezuela - Epithelial fraction 12 v2 (version 2) | ecosystem: Host-associated > Birds > Digestive system > Esophagus > Crop | place... | reverse complement strand
CAGGCCGCCCCGCCACGCTACCGCCAGGCGCGGAGGGGGGGCGGGCAGGCCGACCGACCGGCCGGCCACTGCCCTCCCGGGCCTGGGGAAGGGAGGGGGGGGCCTCACTGCGGCCCCTGGAGCCGCGCCGGGATGGAGGGGAGCAGCGCCAACGGCCGCCAACGTACCGAGGGAGTAACGGCGCTGCGCCCGCGGCTGCTTCCCCGCTCGGGGCAGGCCCCCCCCGCGCAGGGGCGGCGGGCGGACGGAGTGCTGGTGGCTGTGAGGAACCCACGGCCCCTCCGCCGCTGGCGAAGTAGGCAGCGCCTACCGGGCACGGGGGCGGGCACGGGGATGCGCGCGCACCCGCCCTGGCCCGGCCGGCGACCAATAGGATCCGAGGAAGGTGACAGTTCTCCCCGCCCCCCACGCCAGCGGAAAAAGCAACGGGAAGGCGACGAGCGGCGCAAGCGCAGAGGTGGCCCCCGGGGCAAGGGGGCGGGAAAAACGCTGGTCGCCCTCAGTGGGGCGTAGCTGAGGGAGGACTCAAGAACGAGGCTGTTGGCGGCGTGTGCAGGCGCGGCCGGCTGTGAGGGAAGGCGGGTGGGGCTGCCTGTCCGGCTGAGGGCTGGTGGGTCGGTCTGTCCGTCTGACATGGTGTGATGTCCGTCTGACGTGATGAGGCTGGGGAGGGGAATGGTCAGGGTTATACCCGTGAGGAACGAGGCCGTAGGGTACTGGGTAGCTTATAGCCCCTCATGGGGTTCGTGAGCCATTTTGGGGCACTATGTCAGGTGTTCGTGTGATGGCTGAGGGGAAAAAAAATAACCAGAGCCTTTTGGCTGGAGTGCATTTTAGCAGAACTACTCACGCCATTGCTTTAAAAATTCTTTCAGGCTTAGAAGGAGCAGGGGAGGCACTTCCCGTGTCTACTTTGCGTGCCCGGTCGCACACAGGGAAAGGTGCTGCTGAGGAATGGTTCCTCAAAGTGGTGGTGGTGGAAACCTTGATGCAACCTGTGAGGTGAAACACTGTTGAGAGAAAAGAGAGGCACAAGACAGTCCGTTAAGTCACGCGACAAGAGTGATTTCATGGATTCCTGGGCAATTAGCACAGCAAAATGGCAAGATTAGTCCAACATTTTTAATGACAAATACCACTTCACTAAAAACCATAAAAACATTTAACTTGTGAAATACACAGATCCAAACCTGGGGTGTTAAAACAGCCAAAAATGCACGAATTGAAAAGCAGTTTACAGGTTGTTTTTTTTTCTTATAACAAACTTTTCAACCATTTGTTAGGATTAGTCTTCACAAATCAGTTAATTACTTGTCTGTCTCTGCTCTTCCACCACTTTCAGCCTTTTGGAAGGGTAAGGCCCCGGTGGGTTCGGTGGAGCTGCTCAAAACTACGGTGTGCAGTAGCAAGGGGAACCTGCAGAGTGTTGGCCCTTTACGCCATGTTGGTTTGACTGGTTTAATTCACGATGTTTAGTTTGCTATGGCAGCATTTGGCATTCATGTACAAAAATTCACTTTAAATCATCACTCGGTCCAACGTTACAACAGTGAATTACTACAGAACAGAGACAAAAGGGAAGATATGCTGGTGTATATTGGTAACTGGAATAATAGCAACTGAGGGGACAAAGAGTGAGTAAACCTGTTTTATGGGCAGGTTCCTGGGCCCACGGTTGGGCAGGGCTGAGGGGAGCTGGAGGGTGGCCCTGCTGCAGCATCACTGGAGCAGGGGCTGGCAGCCCCGGGGGCTGGCGTGGGGTCTTGGGCTGTGGGAATCCCCGGGGTCCAGGCAGGGACAGTCAGGACTGGTGGTGCCAAGAGGACACTGGCGCTGGTTCCACAAGCTGAGCTAGCAAGTTTTCTGGCAACTGCATGGAGAAATTGTGGAGGTGGTGAAAGAGTTAGCTTTGCTCGAAGCAGCAGAAAGGTCCTATTCAAAAAGCTGAAGGCTCTGGCCTGGGTCGCCTTGGGGGCAGCTCACCACACGTCCCCGTGCTATGACCTCTGCCTGGGAGAATGGTGTCCTGCCTCCAGTGATCCACACCTCTGGGGGTGCTGCCAAGCTGGTGGCTTGGAGTTGCCATGGGAGGCTTTCTGTCTTCCTCCTAACAAAAAGGTCTTTAGAAGATCCTCCTCTTTTTTTTTTTTTTTTGTTTTGTTTTGTTTTTAATGGCGGCCTTTTATTTCTGGATGTGTCTTTGGGAATTTAGCTGTTGACTCAGTCAGTAAGATAGTGAGCAGCTGAAGTTACGTGCTTCTCTAGGAATTTATGAAGCTACCACATTTCACTCCCACCTCCTGGCATGCAGCCATATGCCTGGGTAGGCAGCTCCATTTAAAGGGATGACACCCAGCTTCACCTTGCAAGATGTGAACACCAGAATTTCCCATCCTGCACTGGCTGTCTTGATGGTAGGCATCAGGGCAGATAGAGGACAGCAACTCCCATCGTGGTTACTGAGATGGAAGGGTCATAAAAGCGGTATGCTGTCAGCCTGGGGCAGCGTGGATTCCCCCCATATGGGACCTCAAATGTGAGACTCCTCATGCGAGTGTCCTGCACCTGCTGTTGACAACTTGATGCTGTGAGAAAGTCCCACCAGTGGCTGCTGCTCGTCTTCCTCCACTTGATGGAGTCTGGTCTCTACAGGCAATGGGAAACGGGAAAGAAAAGCGATGTCTGCCAGGTGGAACGATGCCCCTTGCATGCAGTCTCTGACCAAGGATACTTGGGAGTGTAAGGAATATAGACTTTACCTAGTTCACTGTGGATAGCTTGCCTTTTTGGTTTGGGTTTGGATGGTTCCGAAGACAGGTCTCTGGTGTTGAGCTTCCCCAGGAATACTAGCATCAGTGGCAATGCATTGCATGACTGCTCACTTATTGCAACGAGACACTTGAGGTGTCAGGCCTGTGCCCTTAAAAAGGGTATGGAGGGGTTGTTAGAGACATGAGTGAAACAAAGAAATTCAAAAGGTTTCTGGATTCTTCTCATGCTGAAGATCAGTCCTGATTAAATGCAGACTGGGCACAGCTTCTTACAAAGGGCCTTAGATAAAATATATGCTGTGCCACTTGCCCGGGGACTAGCCTGTATCTACTGGTATGCCTGATAGAGGCCATACAGGTGTAGCCCAAAAGGCTTCCTATATCCATATAGGAATAGATTCCATATGGGATCCATAATTGCTGTCAAATCTGATCCTAAGGTTAGTAACAGGAAAAAGCTTAATTAGTGCCCTGGGGTCTACAACTAGCAATAAAGCTAGCAAGGAGCATTGTGGTATCCTGCTTTGTCATAAACCTATAAATCCTGCTTAAACGTGATGGATCTACCCTGATAATAACTTGCAGTTTTCCGGCTCAGAATTGTGAGCCCCCAAAAACATCTTTGTGAGAGTGAATATTCTGAATTTCTGAAGGAGCACTAAACTTTTGGCACAGGCTCCATCCACTTCTGAATCCAGTAGCTGGTGGATCATTTAGAGAAATGTTCCCAGTCTCCTTCAAACTGAAAAACACATTAAAGATGTAATGTTCTAGCAGTAGCTATCTTACCTAGGCCTTACCCTAGCTTCCCCAGGAACTGGTGACCATCAAAGCTTTACCCTTTTCCCACTAAAAGCCCAAAGAGCAGTTCTTTGACTCAGACTTCTCCAATACAAATATGCAGCAGCATAAAAAAGAACAGACAAAAGTGACTGAACCAAAACATTACATCACATATTCTCCTGTGGGAAAAGAGTGAAAGAAAAACACATGACAGATGGTAGTCAAATCAGGCACCCATTATTAGAAACCACTTGAACAGCATATACTTCAAGAATCCATATAGAAATAGCAGATGACAATCCATACTTCAGCAAGCTCTGTTCACAGGCAAAGGGCTGTGAATGTCTTAAGAATTCCTATTCTTTTAGTTAACTTTTGTATTTCTATATTGTGCATGTCTTCTATTTAATGATTTCTTCTCTGGGATTGGGATTTTGCTTTCTTTAGGAGTGATGGTGCTTTTTTAAGACTTTTAATCTAAAGCACTTGTGAAAGTGAACTTTATTTTCTCATTTGGATGTCATAAAAATTAGTAAGCAATAAAGGGACCTTTCTGCTTTCAGAAGAGGGGAAAATACAATGACACCGAGACAGTGTCTGTTCTGCATAATGATTTCTGTCTGAGCTTCTCTCTTTCTCTCACCCCCATTCTGTAGGAAATATCCTCCTTAGTTGTCAGGATAAACGAGCTTTATTTTGAAGTAAGGGTCAAGAGCAGGTGGAAGAATGCCCGTTTCTGTTCAGCAGTTAATGACGAAGGATCCTAGTGATTAGTACCTAGAAATTTCCCTCCTGTTCTAAAGAACTTGAATGCATGAAAGAAGATAATTGCCATTTAATTTAATGAAAGAGAAAAGAAGAGTATAAAGAGAAGAGAATATGACGTAAAATGAGACTGTGTGGATTTTTTGACCACACTTGAGAATGTAGCCTCCCTTGCCTATGGATAGAAATTCCCCTTTGCTCTCAGTAGCGACTCTTAAATCCCAGACATAGTAAGCAAATAAAAGCAGGAGACATGCTACTTCGCAAAGGGTTTTTTTTTTGACGGAGGGTGGAGAAAAGAAAACAGTGTGTTAGCTGATGTGATATTTTAGAGTCCTTTCTACCAATGTTTTAGTTGCAAACGCAAGCAGTTGTTTTCTAAAGAAAATCAAAATTGTATTTGTCTCCAGATTGGTTCTGGTGGCAGGAAATGTGAATTGTTGCAGGAAAATAATAAAACTGGGGGCAGGTAGACTATATTCCCTGAGCATCTATGCACCTTAGCAAACTAGGTAGAAAACCACCCACTGTGTTAATCGGTTTGTTAACTAGTAAGAAAATCTCTTGAGTTCTGTAGATAAAGATCACCGTATGATGGAAATGAAAAGATGGATCCCAGTGGAGGCATAATATGGCTCCAGTCCATTACAGATTAATAAACTTGTGGTCAGTACTCTGTGCCCCGGTAAGAAATTATGTTTGTAGGTTCAGCTTTACCGAACTTCCGTAGTGTTTGGCATTTTAAAATAATTTAGCTATCATAGTGGGACTTTTAAAGTGTTATCATATAATTTCTACCATCCACAGTGCGTAATACTGCTTCAGGCAAAAGAGTAGAAGATTTAAATATTTTTCAGAGAGCTACAAAGATCAGAGTACTTTTGTGTGCCAAAAGCAATCATGTAAGCCAGCAGGCTAACTCGCCGGCACGCAGGGAACAATACCACCGAGCCACGGGGTGGCAAGCCTCTCTTTTTTCACTTCTTCAGGGCTTCAGTTCTGTCTCTTCAGAATAGCGAAGTTCAATGTACCACTTGTGCCCTTCTGCCTCGTAACACAGCATCTCCTGGAGGAATCTCTCTGCACCCCACGGAATAACACTCTTCAGGCCATCTGTCTCAGCTCACGTGTATGCACAATTCTCATACACCCTTGTCCATCTGCCGCTCAGCCGAGCTGCGTGCTGGTTTTGTGAAAACCAGGTGATACACCTGACCTCAGGACTGACGGTAGCAGCTGATCAGTCACTGGTGGCAGTTAAGCCCATCTCCCTTTTTCCAAGAGGAAAGGACAGTTAAAAAGACTATCTAAATATAGAGCAGAAAAAAAGAATAACCATGTCATTGCATCTAGGACATCGTCTAGAGGTACTATGTAAGATACGGAATCCAGTTCTTGGAGTTATTTAAATATGTACCTAAATAAGGTGTTTTCATTGCTTTAATATTGCTTTTGTGAGCCATTTTTTTCTACAAACCAAAAATGCTTAAAGGAAAAGTTTGCAGCTCCTGAGAGGAAGCAAGCCATCAAATAAAACTGGAATTAAGTAAATAAAATGTGTATTATAAGATCAGTGAAAAATTTTGGACATGTAGGCTCAAAATATAGATGTTTGTAACATAATACGTGGCGCGGTGGTTTGGAGGAGAGCTGAAGGACACGATGGATATTTCAGACGTTATCTGTTAGAGATACCTTTCTTGGTGGTGAACAATCTTTATTTTCATACTCTGGCAAGAAAAGATTTGAATCCATAGCTGACTCTCTAATATAAAAATTAAGCCAATCAAAACTTCTTTGTGCAAAATTCTTATCTGTGGTCTGCACTGTAGATAAAAAGACAATTGAAAGTGAAATTGAAACAAAAGTGCAGTCTTCTGGGACAATTTTCTTTTGACCACTTTCCTCATAAAGAGGTGAGAAGCAATCTTTGTATTTTCTGTTAAAGAAAATATGAACTTCATCAGGGATGTTATTTCCTTGATTTATAAAATCAGAAGTACAGAAAGACCTGCAGTACTCATGCCACAAACCAATGTATTTTTTTAACACAGATAAAAATCTGCATCCAAAGATGTTTTCTCCAAGTTTAACAAGGTTTGATGTTATAATTAGTTCATAAAGATTGATGTAGCTTAATGGCAGAAGATAAATTATCATTCTCTTTAAAGGAGTGTTATATTTAATTATCTGTCCAAAATTCACCTTCCAGCCCACCTGGGCTGTTACACTGACTCAGAAGAAGCACCTGGTTTTACACGAGGGTAGGATATGTACTCTGCACTGCCCAGCATTTGTTCAAATCCTGAGCTGAGGGAGCCGGCAGCGCTGAATCATGGACTGCACAGGGCATGAAACAGCCGAGGAGATATCACAACGCAGTCGGCGAACTACCTGGCGCTTCAGGGTAATTATGCCATACCTGGGTGTTGATAGTGCCAGACAGCGTTTCTGGTAGAAGATGTAGGGATATGTCTAGCTGCAGTCCACGGAGTAGCTGGATATCGTACGGTGCTACGCCTCAAGGGAGTTACAGCGAGGCCGTTCTCGGCTGGGTGGCAGAACTGGCTGCTTTGTGCTGCTAATGCAATGGGATCTGGTCCTTTATAACTTCTTTTCTCTGAAAGGCATATAAATCTGGAACAGGAGAGGCCCGAGTGTGGTAGTATGAGGCTGATGCTGCTGTTCAGGGAGAAGTGTTAAGAGACCAGAAGACTCCAGACCCGCAGCTGTCTGGGGCACTGCGGATCCCTGGAGCAAGTCTCTAGTGGAGATGAGCCTGAAGCATCCCTGAGTTGAGCTGTTACTCTGGCCCGGGGCATTAATTCACAAAGTCAGCAACCTTAACTGATGAGAAAGGAGATTTTCTCTGGACATAAATGTCATTGTACTTCAAATAATACATACACGTACACTTCTATTAATCTATCTTTTTTGCATGTCTTTGGCCTAAAACTTAGAAATACAATGATCAACAAAAAATTCTTAGCTAGGGTAGGTAGCATCCACCTTCTCTGGCTGGGGAAATGAGTCAGCAGAAATGACTGTGCATCACTGAATACAGTCTCAGGGAAAAAACTCACCTTGTCACACAATAAAACAGTGAAATATTACATCTCACAACCCTGCTTGAGCAAAAATAAACCTTTTTAATTGGGGCGTTAATTGGGAGGTGCAAAGAGATTGGAGAACAGTCTTTTATTTGAAAAATGATTGTGAGAGAAAGTAACAGGGTCAGAACAAAATAATATTTTCCTTTTTTTTCCAGTAAAGAAGTACTTTGCATTAACTTCAGTTTATTTCTCTAGGGAATAGGAACAGAATACAAAAACACTGCAAAAAATATTCTCCTAGGATGCTTGTGGACCTGCAGATGTTCCTAACAGAGAAAGTCCTGGGTCTGCAGCACAGATGGAAAGTGATAAATGATTCAGATGTTATAGGATATAAATAACAATACTACAATGTTGTGTGTAGAGATATCAGCAAAACAAGGAATGCTTATCTTCTGGCTTGATAAGCATCTTGTTCATGGCTGATCACAAATTGCGACAGTTCTGGCTCCTGCCCAAAGCAGAAATCGGTGTATTTCTGTCAAGGCCCTGGGGGCACCACCAGCCCTGACCATCGTTGCCCCGCCACTCCCCGGAGCTCTGCTCCCGGCTGCCCTGCTCCCGGCTGGGGTGGTGGGACAGGCCCTGGCTGCCAGGGCCTGCCCTGACAGACCCCCATGGGGAGCCCCTGGGGAGCCCTATGACATCTGCTCTGCAAGGAGGGCAACAAGCACACTTCTACCACAGGCCAAGGATGGGTTTTCCTTTCTCCTGTACCTGTAAACAGAAGTTGTCAGGAAGTCTTCCAGAAAAGATTAACCCATTGGGAAATACCCATGATATCCGGTTTTAACCCAAATGCTTAGAAATGTGGCAGTGCTATGCACAGCTGCTGGTGGGGTCCAACGAAGAGAGAAGGGTCAGGTGAGATTCCTACACTCACTGCTTCCCCGCAGGTCAGTGTGTTAATGAGAGTAGTGGCAGAAGACCTGGAGGTTGACATTGCTGGTAAAACCAGAAGGGCTGGGTTATTTTCACAGAACCAGCCACAAACTGTTGAGGTTATCTACTGAAAGTGATTTAACCTTGGATGCTGAGCTTTCTTTTGCTTTGTTACCCTGTTAGCTCTGGAAGAATTATCTGCAGCTGCTGATGTTATTTCAAAATTTTGCTCCTTGTTCTTAAGCCATATAAATACCATCATTTGAGATGGGAAAACAGGGGTAAAGTCTGCACTAAGCAAACCCTCACAGATTATTTTGTCCCAGCTTCTTGCGACTGGAGAGCTTTCCTAGGAGGGTCCTGCCCAGGCACTCACATTTTCCAGTTCTGCCTGATTGGGCCCAGCTGAAATTGTTCAGGCTTGGGTTTCGTTTGCCCGATGAGAGTTTGGTGTGGTTTGACTTTTTGGTGCCACCTTTTGCAGGCATTATGGACTTTCCACATCTGCTTCTGCACAAGCAAAGTGGTTCCCTGAGGAGCCAATCTGATTCTTCTCCATTTGTGCCTTGCATTTATGGGGGATTCTGGTGAGGTTAATGTTGTTTGGGGCAAGATAGCTTCAGTTTCAGTGATCATTAAGGTATGCATAATGTAAAGTAACATAAAGGACAATCTGCTCTTCAGTGGTCTTTATTGTTTATTCTTCAAATGCAGACACAGCCCTAAAGTATTATATGCTAAACAAATAGTTTTCTCCTGAATAGCCAACTTCCAGTATACAATTACCATAATTATTGTAGGCATTATACAGTTCTGTCCACACAGTAAGAACTGCATCTAATCAAAATTATCCCATAAACTATATAAAGATGTGATACTCTTTAACAGCATTGAATGCAGATTGCCTGCAAAGAAAAGGTTTCTGAATACATTATCTACACTATAAAATTTAAAATAGCATCAAACTGAATAACAGTTTCCTCTCACCCACATTTCAGATCTCCAACCAAGACAGTTAAAATGGGCAAAGAGATAAGACAGTTTAATCTTAGCATACTAAAAAGCACAATTTACAACCGTGAAATCTTAAGAGACTTTTCTAACACACTTCAGAGCTCTTCCACACTGTCATATGTACCCTGCAACCTCAGGGAGCTGATGTGAACTCTGGTTTTGCAGCATCAGGTCTTCCTTACAGAAACAAATAGACCAGGATGTCTCTCTCCTCAGCTGTGGGGGTCTTGAAAGTATATACATAGATGGAAAGCATAGCTGTGATGCATGGAAAATGTGTGTGGTGCTCCCTTCACAGAGTAGTAATTCCTCTGAATGTTTACAGGGCAGACCTTTTTTATTTATTTATTCATGAGGCTTTTACTGCATTAGAAATGAATAAACAAAATTAAAAATGAACTAGACAGCTGAAGCTGAAGGCAGTCTTCTCACCGCATATCCCTGAATTCCTCTCCTTACCCTTCTACTCAATTTCTGGAGAGAAAACTGTGAGGGTACAAACTTAAAAGCTGTGTTAAATCGGAGTGGAGTTAAGCATGTGTCCAAATATTCTTTGGGAGTATGTTCTATGCATGTGTCGTCAGTCTATTTTCATAAAGCCACAAAATGAAAGCAAATGGGAAGGATTTTCACACAGATCTAGAATGAACATTCAAATTTTAGGCTGATTTAGAAAATAGGCTGAAAATGTTGTATAAATGGCTTGAGTGGCACATACTACATTGTCTGGTAAAGGAGAGTAAGAAGAAAGAACAATGTGCAGACTTGCTTCCTCTGTTGACAGTGGTTGGAATTTAGAGAAAAATAAAAGCCAGCTAGGACATAAGATGTTCAATTAGGCTGAGAAATCTAATAATAGATTTGAAAAAGTCATTTTCCTGAGATCTGAGCACAAGGCAAAGAAGACAGACTAAGTGCAGGTACCATTTAGAAATCAGAAACACAATAGGAATTTAGATGTTTGTATGCAGCACTAGCAAGTGTCTGTTGAATTTAAATAAAGACATGGGAATCAATAGCTGCCTATTACTGTGGTGACAGCAGCTGTCAAATCAGTTGATCTGGTTTGGGGTAATTTACTGGGGACTTGGTTTGCAGCTAAAGAAAAAGTGCAATGATGTTGAAAAAGAGTCTTTTTAGAAGCTGTTGCCAAGAAAGAGGAAAACAAAAACAAAAACAAGCATATGCTATAAAAACAAACACATGCTATAGATATCAAGAAAATGTCCTCTAGAATAAAAATAAAAGGCTATGCCATGAAATGAATGTGTGCTTACACAGCAGGCTTATACAGATAATTTGAAAGCCATGAGCACACTTTGTTTTAAACTCATCATCATGAATATGCAGAGATATTCTCTAAAAAATGCAACTAACTGCTATTTAGAAACTCACCACGTGAGTTACAATTAATAATCTATGCATGCAATTTACACATGAGGGGATTAGTGGTTGCATGAAGACCCCACTTTTCTACCCAGCTGTAGTAGTAAGGCACATATAATCAGTCTGCCTAATGATTGCTCCATCCTCCACCTCTGAACATCACCTCTGTTGAGTCCCCGGTTGCACCCGCCCAGGGCAGAGACACCCCGTTGTGCGGCTGGCCCAGAGCTGTGCTGACTGGGCACCTAGTTGCCACTGCTGGTTATTTCACCTGCCTCTCTCCCAGTGTAGATATTTATGTAGGTCTGCTTCTTCTAGTCAGTTACTGACCTTCAAAGACTTGAACAAATGTATTTACCTCTGAGACTTTTTCAAATTTCAGTGATTTTTTTTCCCCAGATGCAGATTGAATAGATTTCGGTATTTTGTCGGGGCAGGGGCTGTGGAGGCAGTAGGCACAGTAAACGCATTGGCTTTACTTCCTTAGACAACCAAGATAAAAGTGTTCTTTAATTAAGACTATGTGAGGTTCTTCCCTTTGAATTTTGTTCACTGCTTCTGGCCTTCCTTTTTGATCATTTTCAGTTCAATGCCATGGCTACAGATAGTAAGTAAGATTTTTCGAAGAAACTAATGGTTTTGGGTGCATCCTTTTTCTTAAAGTCCAATTCAAAGCACATGAGCGGATCTGGTATTTCAGAACATTGTTACTCCAGTGTCTTATAACTATGTTTTGCTCAGTAAGAACCACAAAATTTATAGCAGCATATAAGGAAAATATGCAGGAGAGCAAACATCCAAGTATGATGTTTGAAGCTCTGTGTTCTAACGCATGAACCAAATGTGAGCCGTTAATCATAAGTGGACTGGAGATACAAATGAAGTATTGCCTAGTTAGAGAATGGGTGGTGAAAGGCAAATAGCTGATGGAAATGCAAGGCAGAAAGTGTTTGAATATACTTACTGAGGACCAGCATTCACAATCAATGAATTCAAGCTGCTGGATCAGCTGGACATCAGCCGTTTCATCGCCAATGGTGGTGTTATGCTGGATGTTTGTTTTCCTGCCTTAATAAAGGCAATTTTTCTGATAAATCCAATGTGAAGTCAAGTAGAGTTGCATAGCTGGACAAGAGGAAGAAAGTCTGATTCTAGAGGAACTGGGATTCAAATCACCCTAAGGACCACCCAGTTACAGCTGGTGACTGAGAAGCCAGGCACCCCAGGTGAGGAGCAAGGTCTTGGCATACCTGAAATGGCAGTGGGCCAGTGAGACAGTCATGCCACTTCACCAGAAGGAAATCACAGAGAAAAAGCAATTAATGTGTCACCAAAACCACAGCAGCTTACTGTCAGGGAAGTGAGAGGAAAGAGAGTTATAACAATGATTCTAATAGATCCTGAAGTAATGAAATGCTTCCAGAAATGTTTTGCCTGGACTGAAAGTCAAAAATGATAAAGTCTGTGTGCAAATTCTGTTATCAAGGCAATTCCTCATGAGGACTATAAATAAAAGAAGTACTTAAAAGAAACACATGTACTCTGATATTGTTCTTTTTATTATAGTGCAGAAGATGTCAAAACATGTGTAAACAGTGAGAACTCTTCTTTCAAATGCTCTGAACTAGCCTCTCTTTTTGTAGATGTGGGGCTTTTCTGCATCAGGTTTTTGAAAAAATGCATCAAGTCATTTGCACATACTTGGAAGAGCGAAGTTTGTATGCTGTATCCTCATGCCATTTCTGAGCATCAGATTTTTATTCTGAAAGTCTTGCTTTTAGTAATAGCTATGCATTAAAAATAAATGTAGTATTACAGAGCAACTGATGTCATCTACCTGGACTTGAGCAAAGCATTTGACACTGTGCCACGCAACATCCTTGTCTCTAAATTGGAGAGACATGGATTTGATGGATGGACTACTTGGTGGATAAGGAATTGGCTTGATGGTCGCACTCAGAGTTGCGGTCAATGGCTCAATGTGGAGACCAGTGGTGAGTGGTGTACCTCAGGGGTCAATATTGGGACCGGTGCTGTTTAACATCTTTGTCAGTGACATGGACAGTGGGGTTGAGTGTACCCTCAGCAAGTTTGCTGACAACACCAAGCTGTGTGGTGCAGTCAACACACTGGAGGGAAAGGATGCCATCCAGAGGGATTTTGATAGGCTTGAGAGATGGGCCCATGCGAACCTCATGAAGTTCAACAAGGCCAAGTGCAAGGTGCTGCACATGGGTTGGGGCAATCCTAAGCGCATATGCAGACTGGGCGGAGAATGGATTGAGAGCAGCCCTGAGGAGAAAACTTGGGTGTACTGGTTGACAAGAAGCTCAACATAACCCAGCAATGTGCACTCACAGCCCAGAAGGCCAATTGTGTCCTGGGCTGCATCAAGAGAAGCATGGCCAGCACATTGTGGGAGGTGATTCTGCCACTCTACTCTGGTCTGGTGAGACCCCACCTAGAGTCCTGCATCCAGCTCTGGAGCCCTCAGCACAGGAGTGGGTCCAGGGGAGGGCCACAAAAATGATCAAAGAGATGGAACACCTCTCCCTTGAGGAAAGGCTGAGAGAGTTGGGACTGTTCAGCCTGGAGAAGAGAAGGCCCTGGAAACACTTTATAGCAGCCTTCCAGTACCTAAAGGGAGCCTACAAGAAGGCTGGAGAGGGGCTTTTTACAACGGCATCTGGTGATATGACAAGGGGTAATGGCTTTAAGCTGAAAGAGGGTAGATTTAGATTAGATAGAAGAAAGAAATTCTTCACTCTGAGGGTGGTGAGGTGCTGGTACAGGTTGCCCAGAGAAGCTGTGGCTGCCCCCTCCCTGGCAGTGTTCAAGCCCAGGTTGGATGGGGCTTTGAGCACCCTGCTCTAGTGAAAGGTGTCCCTGCTTATGGCAGGGGGATTGGAAGTAGATGATCTTTAAGGTCCTTTCCAACCCAAACCATTTTATGATTCTAGGATTCTGTTACCTAGTATTATATGTCGTATCTCCTTGACTGAACTGTCGGGTTCAGACCAAAGCATGAAAAGTGTGTGAACAGCATGCATATAAACATGTAAGCAGCGTTATAAAAATACATATCTGCTCCCTTTTCCTTTTTTCAGTGTGAAGTATTTTTCCATGGCTGTTTACGGGATGCAGAGCATTGCTAATACTTCTGTATCTCTCATTCAGCAGAATATAAATCTAGACTAGGTTTCCTTCAGTCTATGGTTCCATTTGCTCACTTTGCTCAGTCCATAGTGCTTATACACTATATAATCCAGGCAAGACCAATAAAATCTGAAAGAGGGCAAAGCCATGGCACCTCAGTAGTTTTGAATTTATTCATGCACATCTCTGGAGCTCAATGTATCTCAAACCACAGATACACTTTGAGGTGTATCTTTTATTGTAAACCCCTTGAAAACATGCATCTTCCATTATTTTGTTGAATAACTATAAAGTGATGTGCTATTCTGTCAATTTACCTACATTTAGAAAAATAATCAAAATAATGATGGTGAAACTAGAATAATTGGCCCTAGCTGACACCTTTGTGTTCATTTACACCCATGTGTAGTGAGAGCAAAGTGAGTAAAACCCAACCAGTCTGATGGCAGTGGCTTTAAGGCATCGTTTCCATCCATCCTGAACAAATGTAAATGCATAAGGAAGGTACAGGGTAGAAAATGAGATAATTTCAGTTATAGGTCATCACAAAATCCTACTAATCTTTGAGGCACTCCATTCTCCCATTCTTTATTTGCTATTGCAGACTTTAAAAGTAGGTATTTGTGTGGAAGCTGAGAAGTATACTGTGTATGGTGTTACATGAACAGCAATAGACTGTAAATGGGAAAAATAAGGTTCTGGAGTATTCAGCGTAAGTTACATTTTAGATCCATTAATGTGGGGTTTTTTTGAGCATCGGAAAGGTTCTTCAAAATGTGTCATATATTTATTATACATGGTTTGATTGCTGAAGTGATATTTGTAAAACCTCCATTGGTTCTTTAGTCATGTGTAAAATGTTCCCATTTTGGAAAGACTGCTAGCCTTTTCTGTCTCCAGCATGTGATTTTTCATATGTCCTGTTTTCCTTCTTTTTGTTTTACCAAATATCTAGAAGGGGAATATGTGGTGAAATGAAGGATACAAGTAATGACCAGTAAATACAGAGCTGTTTTCTTCAGTCCTAACTGTAGTCATTGGGGAAATTTAAGAACTGACTAGGTACTTGCAGATTTTCCTCTGAGCGATACAGATATGTGTTGTTACATAGCACAGTCTGAGAGTAAACTGTGGATTTTCCCGAGTAACCTGTTCCTTTTGTAACTGAGATTTGCAACCTAAGGGCTTACTGACCCACAGCTCCAGCCTGAAGGCCAAGATGGCAGTACAGAGCAGGGATGACTTTCCTGCATGTGCACTGCAAGGACTTTCCTTCCATATGTAGACGTTACCAGTTTTTTGTGGTAGCAGACTGCATTCCTGCAGACCATGGCTTTGCACAGAGCTGTCCTTGAAAATCACTGGAAAGTGCCAGCTAGTGGGTGCTTTAGCTGCCATATTTCCCACAAACAGAGTACCAAATCTTTCTCCATAGGGTACGGTGACTTCTAGTTAAATTCCTTGTCCTGTTAGTTGCAATCTAATTAAGTAGACCTATCTAGTTAATCTGTATTAAAGCCCATATATCCAAGCTACTGTCTCTCTCTTCACACTTACATAAGTCCCTGTCTGGCAAGTCCAGCCAGAGTGATTCAGACTGACATTTCCGAATTCAATTAGAAGTCCGTGGATTTTAAATCGAGAGACTGAAGCTCAGAAACTGCGGACCTTTGACTTTGAAATGCCCTTTTCTCTTTGGCCTGATGTAGTGTAAGCTTGTTGGTATGCAAGTCGCAGCACAGATTTATGTATTTACTCAGGTTGTTTCTTAGGGGGTGATTTCAGGCAAATCAGGAGATTTCAGGGCAAGAGAGTTCTGTCGAAATTAGTGGAGCTGGATAGAATTGGTGTGTGTAAGAGCATGTTGTAAATATTGTGTAGCATTTTGGCCTAGAGGGCACCCTAAGTACATTTTTGCAGTTAAGAAATAAACAAATAGAGGAATGGTTTGAAACATTATCCAGGACTGAATAATCACATTATTTAGCACAGGAGACATTCAGCTGGCTTCTGGTTCACCCTTCGGGAGGGTCTCCATAGCCATCAGAGCATCAAAATTCGTCACTGAGTTTCACAAGAGTGAGTGCCCAGGAAGTCTCCACGCTTTGAGACATGTGACTTTTCCATAGTGAAGGGAAATCAGGAACTTTTGGCTATCGTGTGTCGTTGCTTGGGCGGTGTGGGTTTGTGGCAAAGAAACCATTTGTGAGATGAGCTTCCCTAGAGGCGAGGCCAGGGCCTTTCTCTTCTGGTGCACGCTCTTCCAGTCTCTCTCCATAACAGTTATCACAAAGCACTTCTGCTGAGAGTTTTTTAATACTGTGTTATGAAAACAACAGTTACTTGTTTTAAAATGTAGAAAGAATTAGTCTGAGCTTATTAACAGCTCTGCTAGTCAGAGACGGAAGCTGCTGAACGTCTGAATAAATCTAGTTTATTCATCACTTCACGGAGCCTATAATCCTTAGAGAGTGTAAAAAATTTACAAGACAGCCCCAAATGCTGAGTTTTTAATTGATTTGAGTCTCGCACTTATTTGAAAGACATTTGAAATCATGACCAAGCAGACAGTTCCCTCCTGACTAAATCTCTGAGGAGGTATTTTGGTTATTTTAAAAGGATGTGAAATCTAAGCTTGTAAAATATGCTCAAGATCCTGTGACTTGAGACAGGGGACAAGAGGCTTTTTCGATGACTAGCAATGGAAGCTTTTGAGTTTCTGGAGTTCCTTGTGGTCAAGGGGTGTCCATGCCTGTCAAAAAAAAGAACAGAGAAGAGTAACCTGGTATAATCATAGGTTTGTGTAGAAACTATTGCTAGTTTCTAAGTATCGCAGAAGTGAGGCCTAAATTTCATGGGTTAATTCTATTTAATTTTAATGAATCTACTAGTACAAGGGACAGCTGAGCAATCAGACCTTTACGAAGCTCTGTGTATACTGACATCGATCCATTAATGTTCATTTCCTAGCATTTGCAGCAAGTGTAAGAAATCAAAACTGTTAAAAATGCTGGTTCTTTGTTTCTTAACAGATAGGGTGACTCAAGAGCTTACATATAAGAAAGAGAGTGAAAATGATGTTGTAGCTGGCACATGTTTTAAGTGAAAACCTGTGAGAAATGTTTGCTTTGCTAAAAGAAAAGGAGAAAATATATTGAATGTATTAGGAAGATTAAAATCCCTGGTTCAACTGAATGAGCCTGCTAGATGGTGAGATGACTCTAAATCCTTGTTCATGAGGAAACATTTCAGTATCTACTACAGAGGGACACCTATGCATTTTTTGCATGCACATGGTTTATATATAGTAGGTGGCTTTGTAAATCGTGAGAGGAAAGCATCTGAGCAGAATATTCTATAGGACTACAGACAATTTACAAAATAGTTTTTAACTGACTTCAGAGAGGAACACGTGAGCTTTCTACTTGTTTCCAAGGCAGAATAAAATTGTAGTTTTAGCAGCATTGATCCTTGCAGAATAGCTTTAAAGCTCCCCAGTAATTTAGCTGGAGAGTCTGCACAGCTAGACAGTCAATGTGACTTTTCTCTCTCGGTAGGAAGGAGAGGAGGGAGTGTTTTTTTTTTGCTGGGCAAACTGAAAGTGGGGTCTCAGCAAACCAGGTTCCCAAGCTTCAGTCTTTGCTACTCCAGACCACCCCCCTTTCAAACCGTCTTCTACAATACACTGGCTTTTCTTGTTACAGCTGACCAGAACTTTTCCAGTAGAAAATCTTCTGTTGAAAGAGGTCATTTTGATGAAATAGGAACATTTAATAGGAATATGCCTGTTGTCACAAAAAAGAAAAAGTCTTTTGAAGACATACTGGAACAGAATTTCCATTTTAAGATGATGATTGATTTTGTCTGAACTAAAAATAATGATACACTGTGCTACACTTGTAGAATGTTTAAAAGTAAAACAGAACAAAACACTTCTGATGCCATCAAAATAGAATATTTCAATCAACCTCCAAGTGATTTTTAAATGGTGTTTCATAGGAGACTGAAAATTGCTCATTTTTCCTCCATTTCAGAAAGGAAAAATGTTCAACATCAGGTATTTTCCCATGGAAGGCAAACATTGCTTACAAGCCAGCTCCAGCCCCTGCTGTGTTCTTGCCCTGATCCTCTGCTTGTCTGATGGCAGCTCATATCTCTGCATAAACTGCAGTCCTGTGGCAGTGCCCCACGGATGGTTACCGGATGATAAAGGTACCATGTGTGAAGAAATTTGGGAAGGCGGTAGGGCTGAGTCATGGGCTATTTCTGAGGGGGCAAACATTGGATCTGTGGGCCGAGGCAGAATCAGGATGTGTAGGAGACAGGGGCAGAAGGTGGTGGGATGACTCTGTCCTCTTTGGGGCGACAAGGACAGCAGAGTCACAAGGTGCTACTTCCCAGTGGGGGAAACCTTTGTTTCCCCCATGACCACTGGGGAAGATTGAAGCCCCTGCAGTCCCAGTGCCCTCTTCCCTCGCCCTTCTGAAAGCCTCCTGACATCCCAGGTGTCTTCTTATGGGTTCCAGAGCCTCTGCCAGCTCTCACCTGCTCCCACCTGCTGCTGCAGAGATTGGAGAGGCAGCAGTTGAGGCCGTGGCTGGGCATCAGGACCTGGTGACCTGCTCTCCAGTCCCAGCAAAACTCAGACCAGCACAGGAGGGAGAGCAGCTCTGTGTGACAGCCATGCATGAGCCTCAGCTGAAGACCTGCTATCTTTGCGAGTGCTGGGTTGGAGGGCGTGAAGGCTATGGGGTGCTAAGTGTTGGAGGGGACCAGTGGAAGTGTTCCCATACACTTCCCCTGCCAGGGCCAGCGGAGTAAACCTTCCACTTCATCGTTGGAAACATTTGCTGGCATGTTGCAGGTTCATTGTGTCAAGGGCAGAGACTGAATTATTAAAGTGTGGATGAAGGGGAATTTGTTCCCCCTTTATGTGCACATCTGGATGCCCCTCCAGGCCTGGTCCTGGCAGGGCTGCCCCAAGCTGGGTCTGCGGGGCACTGGGGGAACTTTGTGTCCAGAGGCAGAGGACAGGCAGTCCCTCTGCCCCTGCCTCCCTCTTTGGGAAACATGACCTGCGGGGAAAGTGGGCACTGGCAGACCAGCTCGGCTGGTCTTCCATGGTGAATGCACCTCACGGCTAAACACACAATGCAGGCACATAACTAGCAGTGTGACAGTAAAAAAAGCACAAATATTGACACAGGGAGAAGACACCCCCGAGGCAGCACTCACTGCAAACCCTTCCCTGAATGAGCAATAGTTAAATGTTTGTCCTTGCCTCTTTCTTTCAAAAGTAGGGCAAATATCTATAGAGTTCCCAGTGGGGAGGTAATCTAACTTTAACTTTCATGCAGTCAAGTGAAACACCCGAGACCTGTGTTAGGGATGCAAGCAGGTCGTCTGAATTATGATTATTCAATCTGGTATTATTTTAATCTGACATGCCTCTCACGTGCTTCATTTAGATTCATCTTGACCTGAAAACTGCGATCTCGATGCCTTTATCCTTACAGGTGATTTATCTTGTTGCAGTATCTTTTTTTTTCTTTTTTTTTCTTTTTTTTTTTAATAAAATACAAATATTTATTTTAATAGCGAAACCCTGCCCGTGAGGCAGACCGGCACATTTCACTGTCCCGGGTCTCCCGAGGGCGGTCTGGGTCCCCTTCGAGCAGCAGTATCTTGCTTCTGCGCTCGCTCTTGCTTATTGTGGCAAGAAGATAACGAACTAAGAGCCGCGGGAGGTGGGAGCGAACGCCTCCCTCCCCTGCAGCCGCAGCGCACTCCGGGCGGCGCTTCCTCGCTCGCTCGCAAGACAATAGCCTAAGAAATTAAGGAGGGGGAGAAAATGCCTGATCCTTCTGCGTGAGATAATGGACGAGCCCGGGATGACCTGTTTTTTTCCTTGCGGTGGAGCGGTGCTGAAGACAGAGGGCACCAGCGCCCAGCCCACCGCCGTCGCCCCGCCACCAGCGCGCCAGCTCCG
>Ga0065711_1006155_pt1 | contig 19860 bp, 11 predicted proteins | sample Hoacrofraction12_FD_59098 | JGI IMG/M metagenome (GOLD analysis project Ga0065711, IMG submission 59098) | Hoatzin crop microbial communities from Cojedes, Venezuela - Epithelial fraction 12 v2 (version 2) | ecosystem: Host-associated > Birds > Digestive system > Esophagus > Crop | place... | reverse complement strand
GTCTGGTCATGGTGGAGCTGAGCTCCTCCAAAGCTCCTTCTCCCATCCTATTTCCCATGCAGCCCGAATGTGACCTGGGTGATAAAGACTGAGGTCAAGGCGGTGTCAGCCAGAGTAGCCATTACATCCACTAATCTGACATAGTTTCCACCCTGTTCCAAGCGAACGTCCCTACCGTTGGGCCATCCTCCTCTCTCCAGCCTAGGAGCTGGCAGCATTCCTACCAAGCTTCCAGGCCTTCCTGCTGTATTGATGGCTGAGACGAAACGGGCAATGGGCTAGTACAGAAACATACGACTTCATCTGAAACTCAGATTCCTTTCACTCTTTGGAGTGGGGCTTAGTTTTTGGAAACTGAAAAAACATGATTTCAAAAGCCTGGATCACTTGTAAAATTGTATCAACTTCAATATTCATTAACAACTTGCAAGCTGTGCAGATCCTGTCTGAACAGCTATGATCAGTAAATGAGGTTTCAAGTATTTGCAGTAAAAGTGTGTATGGTTTCAAAAAAAGGCTGTGGATAATGTTAATTGTAAATACTTTACAGTAACGGCGATCAACAAATAATAAATTTAGTGTTGAACAAAAATGTACATTTCTGGAAGGATCCACACAGCAATGTTTTCTAGTGGCAAGCATGTATATAGCTGATGAAATGAAGTAGTTACGTACAGGGAAAATGGAGAGAGAGAGTCTCATGTCTTGTGTAACCCTGAGTTTTCTAACGCAAAGCCAAGAGACACTTCGGCAAAAGCCCATGTATTTGTGTAGAAGAGGCTTTCAGAAAGCAGGTTTATATCAAATTCTCAAGACTTTTTGCCTAGAGCTGGTATGGTTGCATTTATGGCTACCACTGTCAAGAAAGCTGCTTTCAAATCCAAATCATCTGAACGCGAGGAGCAGGAGCGGTGCCGAGTGCAGACGAAGGAAAGGCTGCCGTCAGCAACGGGGTACAGCCGGTGTCTGCGGCGGCAGCGTGACAGCCTGACAGGACTGGAAGCCTGCACGGACCTAACAGAGACAAACGAACGCTGAACGGAGATTCATTTCCCCCAGGCGCTTCCAAAAGGAGAAGCTTCACATCACTTGCCACGCACTGTCCACGTCAGAGCTACGAGTGACCTCCAGCTGCAGGGAGTTCGGGAGGGTCCAACACCTTAAGCTGCTGCTGCTGGATCTCTGCCACTGCGCACAGCCCGTCTCTCCTCACCCATTCCCCGAGAAACCTACTCCATGTCCTCGGCTTGCCCTTTCTTTCCCTCTTTATAGCACTCTCTGCTGAGGGCTAGACAGCCCTGTTGAGTATTTGACAGAAGTACAACCAGGAGAAAACAGCTACTGTATTTCCAAAAGCAATAAAAGGACATCGGCAGGGCTGAGAGGACGGGGGAGAAGGCCCCCAGGTCACCTCCAGGCTCAGGGACCGGCCGGATCCAGGCCCCCGGGGCTCTGCACCAGGCCACCGGCAGCACGGGCTGGGGGACAGCTCAGGGGTTTCCTGCGGCCCCCGAAGCGGGGGTCCTGCCCGGGGGGCTGTGGCAGGACGCTCTCTGCAGGGTGGACCCCATCCTGCCCACCACCTGGGCCAGCCCGCCGAGACCCCCAGCCATCAGCCGCGCTGCTGCTCCCCGGAGGGATCCAACAAGACAGACAGAAGCCACTGCAATCAAAAACCCAGCCGAGTGAGACTGTGATCAAAAGAGGCCGCGAAAGAGCAAAACAGCGCAAGCAAAGCCCCAGTGTCTGGTTTTTCTCCTGCATCAGTAATGGGACAACTGAAATACGCCATTTCAAGCACTTTCTGGTGGCTTAGGTGGTTTAAAGAACCTTCCTGAAAAAAGACAAACGCAAAGCCCATTGGCCTTGTCGTCCAAAACCCTACGGTGTTGTTGAAACCTTCCTTTTGTGTGGTCTCTTTGGGCGCCCTGCTGTCCCGTAGTGATGCACACATCATTGAGAAAAGATGCAAACACATCTGGAACAGCCTTCTTTTTCTCCAGACTAACTAGATTTACTTGATGTCTCTTAAAACAGCCTGTAATGATGAGACTTGAACCACAGCTTTATCAGAATGACAATTTATGACTTTTCCAGATGTGTTTTGATATCCTCACATGAACTCTACCTAAGCCTTGGTGTTACAGGATTAAGCCATTTTTCCACAAGAAATTATCTGCCTGCCTTCAGGTTAGTTTATGTGCTGACTCTGTTGCCAAGAGTCAAGCTAGGCACAGCTGAGTAATGCCTCCATAGAAGCAGTAATTATAATTTTCGTCATCAGGTATTTGTTATAACTGTGTCTGAGTCTCGTCTACGAGTTCAGTCACAAACCACAGCCAAAATATCCCCTGTATTTGCAAAGAAACATCCCTTGTCCTGAATGGTTTTTCTGTTACCAGTGGAAGCCATTACTACTGAATGAACTGGCACTGAGAGTGCAGAACAAAGGCTGACCTGACCGTTCCATGTGGAAAGCCAAAATTTCATTCCCTGTGTCCGTTTTCACCAGGCTTTTTTCTTTTCCTTTATAGGAACCAAGTAAGAATCAACAGCTCAGTGACATTTGACAGTCCCCTGCTTTCATTCTGCCTCCAGTGCTCGATGGCTCTGGCCGCGGTGATTTTAGCATACAAATAGTCAGCTTAAAGCAAACCAATCTGTGAGTTGAAAGAACTGTAAGATTCAGACAAAAAGTTGCCTTGGCAAAAAGTAGTAGACTAAACTGATTCTACACAAAATTAAAACAGCAAATTAAAACCCTCCTCCATGACTACAGCAAAAAGAAAATGCCATGCATGAAAAACAACTTACAGAAAGATGGAAAAACATGTCACCATGTGGCTGACAGCAATAAATATTATCCCCAAGCAGTGATAATTCAGATGGAGACAGCAGCGTGTATGAGTCAGAAAAGTTTTATCTGAATACTTCTAAAACAGAAAAAAACAATTGAATACAAATAACAGGGAATTTAAGAGATGGAGCAAAATCTTCTGATCACATCCAAACTTTGGGGATATTTAAACCAGCCTCTGGACTGAGTCTAGCTTCATAGTTAAACCATAAATCTTCACAGGACCAAAGGAGAAGAAAATTAAGATATTCTGAAATTTTGGGGCAGAAAATAAAGCAAGAAATGTAACCGATTTGACAGAAAGTCCAAAAACCCGAATCTAAACTGGCAGCCAGACAAGAAAACGATTAGCAGATAACCAGAAATTATCAGGGTTATAGAAATGCCATTTCTTAACAGATCTGCAGACACAGTCCTTCAGCCTTGCACCAGAAGAGCTGGACAAAAATGATCATTGAACTGCAATCCTAAAAAGGCAAACGCACTGCAACTGAAAAACACTTCTGGTTTGTGCACTTCAAGAAGAGGGGTTTTAGTGCCAACAAGCTCACTGAGGGCTCTCGCACCATCTTTGCACAAAGAAAAGCATCAAGTGTCCCAGTGACGCTTCCTGCCCTATGTGACAGAGGCACAACCCAAACCTCAGAGAAAAACCAGAAGACTTCCTTTTTGGAATGTTTTCCTACCAAGTTGTTGCACTCTGACAGGAAAAAGAGAGACCTAGTTGCTTTTCCCAAAGCTGCATCCCCGGATTTGCAGTGGTGCCAGTCTGGGTCGCAGCGGCGGGGCGCAGCAGCCCCGCACCGCAGCGGCCATCGGTCTGCACGATGCCCTGTCCCGTCCCTCGGTGCACACGAGAGTGAGCAGGCACGGCCGGCGCAGGAACGGCAGCCCTGCTACAGGGCAGGCTGAAGGGTACCACCAGGCTACGCCAGGGACTTCACTTGGTTGGGTTTCCTGTGTGCATGTTCTTAGCCTTTACTTAAAGTTAGTGCTACACATTGATTCCTCACTACCATCAGCTCAGACTGCTGCAAAGTGCTGCTGTGTGTTGGCGTAGCCAGGCAAATTAGGGAACATTGCATTGGCAACGAACACTTCTGTAGCCCCATCACCTATAGCAAACTGCAGTCATCCTACACACCAGTAAGGAAGATATGTCACACAAATTAGGGAGGATGCATCAAATACACAGCAGAAATGTTACTCCCAAATACTGAGGAGTTTCTTGCGTGGGTTTGTGTCTTTGTTATGCAAAGATTTAATGAAATATGACAGTTCCTTCCTAATGAGGGATCAGCACACTCGGAGTGTTTATCTAAATGGCAGTGATACTTCTTTATTTTTGAACTTCTGGTGTCTTCGTTATTTTAGGAGGGTAAACCTGCACATGCAGAGGGCGGGAAAAAATACATAGGGCTTCGCTCACCTACTTCTGTGCAAAACACCATAGCCCAGACATCTGCAAGCAGCAGAGACACGACCAGTGTTCTCTCGGTTCGGGAAGCTGCTTGCTGCCACGTGAAGCAGGAGCCCATCTGGCTGCTCCGCCACTGTGGAGACATTTGGATCGCCAGTACCTGGCCTTCAGGAGACACAAGCGGAGGGACGGGTTTCCCCTGCCAGCACAGCACACCATTACCCTCTGCCTTCTCGCTGTGTCTGGACCTTACTCCAGGCCTGTAGCCTTGAGGGGAAAGCAGGGAGCAGCGATGCAAGACAGAGCACTAGCTTCCTCGAGGAAATCCTGCAGAAAACGCACAATGCAAACATCCCTTTCTACCCCTGATCCTCTTCTGCTGACCGGTCTCTTCCTCCGGCAGGCACTGTGCCCCGGCAGTGGGCACCTTGTCCTGGTCTGTTCCCATTACACCTGGCTCAGAGATCGGTTTGAAAACCCTGGGTGGGTGATCACATGCTGGTTTCTGTCTCTCAGATGGTTAATATTCAGCAAAGGAAGCAAGCGTTTTTAAACATTGTCTCCACAGTTTCGCTGTCACAGAGGATCTCTGGGATACTCTTAAGGAAAACCAAGGAGAACAAATTCTTGGGGGTGAATTTCATCAAAGAACACCGTGCAGTGCAGCGACAGGAGAACAAGTCACCGGCACGCAGCCTCGCGGCTGCCTCCCTGCGAACCTTCAGCTGAGGAGACCACAGAGCCACAGAGGCACAGACGCTTGGCTGCCGGGTGAACGGGAGACAGGGAAAGCTTCGAGGAAGCTCAGCCTCCGGTGGTAGCAAAGGGTTTCAACGATGGCAAAATTCCTGACTTAGAGGAAAAACTGCCAGGATGCGTGGCAGGCGCTCCCAGCTGCAGCAGATGACGCCCTTCATCCTCGGGAGGCACGAGCTTTTAGTTCAAAGGCCCCGACTCCAGTGGGTATCGCTGCTTTGCTGGAAAGGGCCACGGACATCCTCGGGGAAACAGGCATTGTGCCAAGCTGGTTTGCATAATGCAAGAAGAGATAAAAACCTTTTTGCCTAAACCTTACATCTACTCAGGCTTGGCTTTACTGTACTTTTCTCAAAGTAAAACTGAAATTTCTTGGTTTCAGCTGGATCTAGAAGAGGAACTTCCCAGAATCCTACAAAAAAAAGGTTGCTTTCACCATATTTTTACCAAGACTAACTCAGGCTGTATCAGATATCACAAGGGAGGATGAGCCTCAAGGAGACTTATGGCCTTACTGGCAGTGGATCAAGGCTGGCCCTGTGACCTCCTCCAGACAGCTGGAAGTGAGAGAGGATATCAGGCCATCAGCTGCTTTATCCTCTGATCCCTCTACTGAAGGAAAAACAATGCTGAGAGGGAGTTGTGTCCATAACCCTCCAGTCTGGCTGTCAAAGAGGGAAATAGTTATCGTAAAAGTTGCAGGAGTAGCTCAGAATAAGAGACATCACTGGTTATTTGCTTTGGAGCTATTCGCACCCTTGAATTTTTAAATGCTGCTGCAAGAGGAAATATGGAATTTCCCCACCGCTGATATCAAAACAGGTTGTTGAAGAAGACAGTGATACTCAGTTAACGCAGAAGATGGGAACTAGTCAGGATAATAACAAAAGTGCAGACTGGAGCTATTTGCCCTTGAGAAACTGCTCCCTTCAAACTTAGCCCAGCACATCCTCCTGGTTTTTGTCACTTGCCTCTTTCTGGTCCTTTTTTGCACGGCTTTCTGTCTGCTACAGCCCTGGGCTTCATTCATGCTTCTTTAGTTCAATGATACTGGTGGGAAACTGAATCCTCCCTGTAAGCTGGCTCCTTTTCCCCCAAGTTCCCCCCCAAAGCAGAACCACTCAACCAGCCTTTGCTTACTGATGGGGTTCTGCAATTGCTGCCTATAATTTCTTCCTGGGGTCTGTCTATGTATGCCTGCAACAGGCATCTCAGCCCAGAAGACATGGAACTGATTTTATAAAGGACATTTTTTTTTTCTATATGGCTGACATTTTACAGGGTTGGGTCTTTTTTTGCCAAAGTAATTTACTCATAGAAACACAGCCTGTCACACACGGAGGTATCCTGAGAACAGCTCAGCTATGAACACGATGAAGCTTTTTTACACAGTGAATGTTGCTGAATTAATTTAGTGAACTATTTCATAACTACAGAGTTCTCTGATTTCTTATGATCCTTGCTACAGCATATATTGATATCTGAAATTTTACACATTGTGACTTATGAAAAAAAGCCAGATGAAATCTTGCAGCTGTGATTTCCCTCTCCATATGCAGCCTCTCACCGAGAACTCGCCAGAGTGTTTGACCACAAACTAACTGTGAATCACTCAGCACGACCACAATTCGAGCTATGCAGAGCTTGAAAGATGCCACGGGTCTTTCATGGTTTTGCAAAGTGCTCAGAGGCTTTGGGTCCTCCTGCTTGGATAAGAAATGAAAGTCTAAGAATGACATGGCAGCTGTCACCAACTCTGGGCCAAAGAGAGTTTTTATAACCTGCCTATTCTGCCTTGCTCCTAACCCTAGCCAAAAGGCCTCGGAGGAGAACAGCCCCATGACCTTTGGGAAGCCAGCGCATTCAGAGCTCCGGGCAGTTTCAGACCAAGAAAGGAATTTTTAAGAAAATTTTAAGTCTGTTCTCAGTGAGATGAACAATTGCTGTGCTGAGACTCACCAGTTGCTGCCTTCTTCAGGCTGTATCAGTTCACAGGGCTGCTAACAGAAGCAGAAACATCTGTCTAAAGCGTGCTGTACACTGTGAAGCACTGCTACGGAAAAGGGCCCCCTTTCAGAAACAAACCCCTGCCCTTGCCACCAGGGAGGCCAGCGGAGCCTGGCAGGAGATGGCAACCTTGGCTCAGGGAACAGAGTCCCGTTGGAAGTGTGCTGTCGCTCTCCCTGTGCACGCTCTCATCGGAGACTGACTTGCTCCTCTGTCGCGAGGGGTCCCTGCGAAGCAGAATCAAAGTGCGACCATGCTACAGCAGTGTGGGGGCTGAGCAGTGCTCTTGGCTCTGTCTTCCTCCCTGTTCTTCCATTTACCTGCTTTCTTTACTGATACTGTGCTGCTAATTCTCACAAACAGTCAGGTTTTATTTTATCCTCTTTTATACTGTGTTCATCTCAAGTAACATCAATCTAAAAAATATGTATGTGTGGCCATACACTAGTGAATAGCATGCACGTCTCCACGCCCTCTCCACGGCTATCGTAAGGCAGCTACCTGAGACATATTTTGTTCAGAGGGGGCCAGGTTTTGTTCCCTAGCAGGGTGACCTGCTCAAAGTTGGCATCACTGCAGGGCTGGGATGCCTTAGGTCACAGCACAGCAGAAGAAAAATTGCACAGGTCAGTTAGGAAATTACTAAATGATTTTAATTTGTTTTAAACCATTTGTATGGATGAAACCATCCTCGGGAGAATCATACTCAGAAAACACAGATGCATCAGCAGAGAACTGTATTCAGCCCAGGCTTCCAACAAGCTCTTGTTGGATGACACATAACAGATCTTTAAAGCCTAATAAATACTAACCGTTTAGCTCCAAACGTTTAGGATTCTTCCAGGATTAGTGACAGCTTAAGGCACGATAGTGAAGCTGCCTGTAAGCTGATCTCTTCTAGGACAGTAGATCTGCATTAATGCAGCCAATTATCCTCATCTGACTTTCATTTCAACTTTTTTTTACCTGCTTTTGCTACCCTCTCATCGTTTTTTGGCCCAAAGTCCGTGGCAGCTGGTTCTTATGACCACAGGGTGGTGACATCTCCTCCCATCTTTGACACCAGCTGTCCACAGGGCAGCCACACCAAAGCGGCCAGAGCCTCTGCTCAGTCCCTTGGCCATGGATATAGCTCTGCTAGGCTTCCAGTTGAAGCATGTGGGACATCGGGCTGGAGATGCAGAGAGCAATCAAAAGACAGGAACCTCTGACAGGGTTTGAGAAGGAACCAAATTCTCAGTGAAATGGCTAATTAATTTACATTTTAAATATTTACTCAACAGAATCCACTTTCTCATGCTGCTTTCCTCAGGAAAGCAAGTATATCCCCCCGTATTGCTGGAAGATGTTTGCTTCTGTCCACCGATGGCACTGACCAACCAAAGTTAGTTGTTACGATTACACACGTTCCAGACAGAATACAGACATCACGTCTTCACCGGAGGGGGTGGCTTGTTATTGTAAACTGTGAGATAACCCAGCCACGAGCACTTATATCCACATGATGTTTGACCAGAGGAAGGAGTCTGCTGCTTCTGTTAGCTGCGCTGGACCGTACTGACACATGGAAACAGCAGTGAAAAGAAAAACCAACAACGAACAGAAGAAAGAAACGTGAGTGTCAGACACTGGGAGATAAAGAAGAACTGGGCATCAAATCCAGGAGTCTTTTGTGGCACCAGAAGCCAGGATATGAGCGAGAGAAAGGAGCAAACCCATGAAATACTTTCTGAATGCAACAGCAGCTAGCACCAGAAAAGATGGCTGGGGAAAGCAAACCCCAGCGACACTTGATAAACACCACCCTGATTCAGAAGTGGCTAGGGAATGACTAAGAAGTGAGTCAGATGTACTTTCTTCCCCCATTTCTCCTCTGCCTTTTTTTAGTTGCAGGAGATTATTGAATCAGGTAACATTATGAAATCTTTACAGTCCCTCTCATCTCTGCCTACCCTACTACGCTCCATACTGATGAAAAAGGCGAGATTGTTTTCAGTTCATACACATGGGTACGAAATACCATGCAGAACTTTTGAAAGATTACTTACTGCGATGTCTGCCCTTTAGGGAGGGGGCCGACTGGCTGGACTGTTATAGTTTTTAATTACTAAATAAGGAATATAATTTCCAGATAATTTGTTCCACTCAAGTGTGGTTCAAGATACTTTTAAAAGGACAATTCTTACCACACTGAAACAATCCAGGAAGAGAAGGCTAGTGGTTACAGTGTGAGTCTTAATCTCTAATTAGAGACATAATTTCTTGTGGTAAAAGACTCCTTCTCTGACCTTCTGCAAGCAACTTTTAATTTCTTTGTTCCCATTTGTGAGGAGAACACAATGGCACTTCCCTGCCTCAGAGGGGTGCTACGAGCATTCCCTCCTTCATGGAACCATCAGTGAACCGCAGAGCGGTTTGGGCTGGAAGGGACCTTAAAGATCATCTCTTTCCACCCCCCCACCACGGGCAGGGCCCCCTTCCCCCAGCCCAGGCTGCTCCCAGCCCCGTCCAACCTGGCCTTGAGCCCTGCCAGGGAGGGGGCAGCTGCAGCTTCTCTGGGCAGCCTGGGCCGGGGCCCCACCACTGCAAGTATTTTCAAGTGAATACCGTCCACTTTATATTTCCATCACTTGTAAATATTGTAACTGTTATAAATTTTAAAGTTATAAATTCTCTCTGCAGAGACAGTTCGGCAATATTCTGCCAATTATGTAGACTTAGTTTACTGTTTTCTGCTCTTCTAATACTGCATTTTTTCCTAGCAGACCACACTGAAAAGAAAAAATGATATTTGACTGTAAGACCTTTCTGTGGTTGGAGACCACATGAGAGATGAAAATAGAGCAATTTCCTTAAAGTGCTAAAAGAATTTTTCATCTTCACTTTCTAAAAAAAGAACACATTAAATATTATCTCTTTCTGTATAAAAATCTCCTCACGTACTTTCAGTGAAAATGACTATTTTATTTCAAGGGAGCAGAATAAAAGAAAGCAAAACAATGTAAGTTTTCATACGAGTGCGGTGTAGGCCGTTTCAGCACATTTACTCAACTCAGATTAAATTATCTGTCCTATAAATTAGTTGAGAAAGAGCACTGTAAAAAGGCAAGGGATAATACAGAGAACAGCAAACCTGAGCCACAACAGCTGCTTTGGCACCCTGCGAAGGCAGGCTGGAAGTCACAGCTGCCTGCAGCCGAGTCGCAGCCCAGCTGCCGGGATGGCGGCAGCGCCCGGCAGAAGCCAAGGGCCGCTCCTCTCCTCCAGCCACAGCCCTGCCCACCACCCGGCTCTAGAGCAGCCGGCTGCCGGCGTCCCCTCTGCAGCCAGCCGAGGAACCGGCCAGCAGCCGGATCGCCAGCGGTCCGTAACGCCACTGCCTGTTTTGATAATCTTCACCTGGTTTTGAGCAGCCTGATGGAGGGCATGGAAAGACTAGGTCCAAACATGCCTTTTTGAAGCCCGCTTTGGCCAGGATGGAGAACTCATTTTTCACCTCTCCCTTCTTCCCTGCCGCTTGTGCTTTTTAACGGCATGCCCACGCTGACCCGCCTGCTCTACCAGCCGGGGATTCCAGCCCCCAACGTGCCTCACTGCGCGCCGTGCTCTCCAAACCCGGGTGGTCCCTGGCCACACAGGAGGCATCCCTCCGCAGGTTTTTAGCATTTCTATACATATCTCAGTAACTGCTGTCTCCACCTTACTTCCTAACTCCTTGTTGCCTCTACACGTGAAGCCTCTTAAAAACTAGGGTCTGCCCTGACAACAAATCCTGAACCCAAGACCAGTGAGGTCAACAGAGACAAAACCAGTTAGCCCAAAACAAAGCCCTGTTACGAGGCCACAACGCTGCCCCTCACTCAGGTATCAGGGGCTTAGTAAAGATGTTTCTTTACTAGCAGAAGTGTAGGATCAGTGAGACGCCACGCACGAAGATTTAACAATCCAAAATGAGTACGCTGGGGTCGGCAGACGCGTCCCAGTGAGCGCGCACTCATTGCTGTGAAGGCAGCAGCCTGGCAGGGAAGCTGCGCGCGTGTAGGTGTTACGACAGGTCAGTAACCTCCTTGCTCTTTAAAGCAATTTGTGCTACAAGCCATGCTACCTCTACACTTGAATACATATAATAAATCTTCTCAACAACGGCGTCTCAGATATTTACCAGCTGTACAACAAAAGAATAAAACACATTTGTGTAAATTTTGTCAAGCTTTTAGTTTCTATCATATTGTTTGCACAAAAGGAAGAAACAATGTCAAATGGTCTCATGGAGAGGTTCTGCTATAATTGGGTATTTCAGCACAAGCTGTTCCATTCCAGTTGAGAATACTTTCCAAAAGAAAGCAGACTGAAAAATCATATTTATTTTCCGATTTTGCTTAACAAAGCAAATGTTGCAGTAGATGGGTTTTTTCCAAAGTTTTAAGCAGAAAGGAATATTTTAGAAAATGCAAATTAAACGTCAGCATCACAAATTTTGCTCTCTGTGCTTTGCTGTGTGGAAACTAGGCAGGGGTCTGAGCTGTGGAACCCCAACAGCAACCACTGAAGGGCCTGGAAACCGCAGGTTTACTCAGCTCAGCGGTTCAGCGTCTCTTCAGCTAAGAACAGATGCTTGTGCCCACAGTCTGGATGGGAACACAGGCGGGTTGCAGGAAGACTGCAAACTGAAATTGGAATATTTGGATCCCGGATTTGCTCATTATACACAACTAGAATTTCCTAGCTATCTGCTCAAACGCACCAGTAAGGACCTGCAGCTTGAGTGGCAGAGGATGGCTGGTGCCCAGGGGCCGGCGAGCAGAGGCTGCGGTGGGAAGGAAGCAGCCCTGCGGGACAAAGCTGCCCCGGCACCATGAGAAACTCTCTGCGTACGGCGTCGAACCGCACGTGGAGGTTCTGCCAGGCAATGGTACCTTTCCCACGTGCTCCTGAGGCCATCTGTGCTGCTGACAGGCACCCGCGGGGCTGCCGAGGCAGGGCAGAGCTGGAGATCTCCCAGCCGAAAGGCAACACGACGGCCGAGAAGCAGCAGCCTTCGTGCCCCGCGTGAGGCGCGTTACTGCCACGAACAAGAAATGTTCAGTATAAGCACACAAAACCACATAAAACTTTTAGAGCTGTCTTGGACCACGATGACAACAAGCAAAAAATAATCTCAAGATGTTCTTAAAATGTACTTATTTTCTTTAGTTCTAAAGCAGTAAAAATGTCTCAGCGGATGAAAACTGAATACAGGTTAATGAAACAAGTCAGAGACAAGGAATTCTAGAGACAATATAGACATAAATATCTACTTATTCTAGACAGAAGAAATTTCCTTGTTTTAGTTTGATTGGTTGGGTTTCTTTTCTCTGATCACAATTAAAGTATAGAATATGTTAGATTGAAATGAGAATGTGTTAGCTTGAAACAGCCACCAGTTCACTTGTCAATGAATGGGTTGTTAGCCAGTTATTCAGATTGATGGTTTTGCAGCAGTACCTACTGCAGGAAGGATAGAAAGAGGGAAAATAAGAAGCAATTTTAAGGGGAAAGCATTTCTTCTAAGCAGTCCAGCAGACAATATAGAAATAATTTAAATTGTTCTATAATTTGGAATTTATATTTCCTTGTAGCGTTATTATGAAAAAATGTCCAGAAGTGCTAAATTGACTTTAATTTCTAAAGTTCCCCTGTGAGGGTGTGGTATTCGTAGAGCACGCGCTCCAAGTCTCAGCTTACAGAAGTATTCAGACAGTCAGACACTGCCATGAGCCTTCTATGACTGACAATCCCAAGATAAATAACTTTTGAAAGTGGATTTTCTTCAGCCAAGTTTTCTTCCAGCGTCCCTCAGAAATGTTTTTATGTTTCTGTTTCTCATCCCAGTGGACACAAGAAAGCAATAAATTAAAAATAAAAATTAAGGCAATCGTGAGTATTTTCACCCCTGAAGACTTCAGCAGGGTTTGAACCAGGCACTGGCTCCATGGAGGAAGCTGTCTTGCTCTTTTGCCCTTGACATTTCTTCACCCTTTTCTCCTATTTCAAATCTTTTGCAAGATGTTTCTTGAATTGAGGCCTCTCCTGGTTTTGTGTTCATTACTGGGCCAAATAAAAAACACGTCATCATTTATTTGCATAAAATAAAAAGAAAGCGGGGAAAATTCAGTAACGATGTGAACTTCAACTGCAGGTACGAGGACTGGCAATTTTCATGCAGCTGCCTGCATTTAAACCACCCTTCCCTTCAAACTTCTCACTTTCATCTGTGAAAGTTATTGGCATTGCTATTACCTGTACTTAGCAACTGTTTCGCAACCAGCATTTACTATTATCTTCTACGGTGCCTCTTCTACACAGCACTATCTCAGCTTCATTTACACTAGAGACAAAAAAACGGGAGAGAAGTTGGAAGAAAAGGATCTTTGTGGTGAAGAAACTGATCTCGTTCGTAAACCTCATTTTGTGCTCCTTTGGGATTTTGCGCACAAGTTCAAACTACAACTCCAAGACGCTTCAGGCAGAAGCCAGAAATCCTGGGGGGAGTTCCAGGGATGAGCAGGGTGTCTTTGCACGAATCAGTTAAATTTCCTGGTTCCTTTCATCTATCCAGGGGTCAGACCACCTCAGGAGACTTAGAGACTCACGCGCTGGCATTTGAAACGTTCTTTAACTGCAAAGAATATTGATGTTTTTGCAGGAAATAGTTTCTCCTTCCTCAGAAACTATCAGGCTTTCACAGGAAAAGCAGAATGAAGGAGGAAGGAGGGGTAAGCAGGACAAAGAAAAGAAGTGCAATGAAACAATCGATTAACATAAATACGAAGGTATTGGACCAATATAAAACATTTTGCAAGCACTGATTGGTGTCCCTGCACGCAGAGTGCCTTGGAGCAGCCTTCTGTGCAAAGGTCTTCTCTCTCTCTCGGTCTCCAGGCATTGACCTTCCCCGAACCACCCCAGTCAAGCTGGAGGGCCAGCTTTCTCTGCGGTTCTTCCTGAGCAATAGTGCTTCTGCCTTTCTTCTCCTCTGATCATACAGTGCAATTTTATTCTAGAGTGTTCAACAACATGTGTCCTGTTAGGTCTTCAAGTAGGTTTAGAAAGGGATACTTTGTTTTTAAAGCTTTAAAATTTTTCCTTTTCCATATCCACTTTGTTCTGTTTTAAATTATTTCTTTGAAAGGTTTCACTAATAGACCTACCAAAGTCTGAATTTTCCCGATCTTATAAAGCTCTCTGCAAAGTGTGACACTGTTCAACTAACGCTTCCTGCTGCTCCTCCCACTATGTCTGCACACCAATGCTGTGGATGCAGTTCCATTTTATTTTGCTTCTGGAATGAAAGAAATCACATCACCTTCCTTGTTTGTTCCTCTTCTCTTTCCCCCATGCGGTGCTAACTGGGCAATCGTACGTTCATCAGTCAGCGAGCAAACGGGAGCACGCGACCGCGAGCACCCCAGGCTGCTGCTCTCCCGGCACTGCAGAACAAACTGAGAAAGTCCATCTCGTTGTGCTCCTCAGTCTGTACCCACAGCAAGTATCGCCCCGGGGGCTGTCAGCGTGGCATGGGGTGCAAATGAGAAGATCAGCTCAATACAAGCTGTCCTTCCGTTGTGCTTAGCTAGAAAACAGGTTTGCTACAGCTTGAAAAGTCACCGAGTCATAATCTGATCAAGATTGAAAAGTCAGTCTCTTGGCAGTGAACTTGGCCAGTATTCAAGCAGCACGTACTTGGACTCAACAGCACGCAGAAATCAGTCTGGGTCTGAGCAGACAGCAGCCTACCTCAGAATCGGAGAATATAAGAAATATTACCACTTCAAGAAGAGTAAGAGAAGAAAACTCCCAGCAGTTGATCACTCACTCAAACTGATGGACTCTCCTGCTCCACCACTCCCGTTCGCAGATTGAAAGCTGCGTATCAGCAGGCAGACAAACTCCGTTCTTTCAGGAACACAGCTCCCCATGTGCCTTTTTTTTTGCTTTACGCAGACTACAGCCAAAAACCCCCAGTTCCCATCCAGGTCTGCCAGTTGTCTTAATGAACAGTGGTGCTGATGTGTGAGGAATTGTGTGCTGTGGTTTTATCACACATTTTGGCAGCATCTTCCTCACACTGATACTCTCTGCAGCCGGGGCAAGGCTCAGACATCTGCCTCTGCGTGTGCGACGCCTGCAGCAGGAAAGCAGCTCAGATGTCCAGAAAGAGGACAGGCATGTTCAGCCAGCACATACAGCTTGATGCCATTAATTCAGCATCGTTCATCTGAAGGGCAAACATGCTTTCCCACGCACAGATTGCCTTGTGGATGTTTAATAGTATTTACATTATAATTATAGACTCTCAAAATACACATTCTCTTTCCTTCCCACGTCCTTCACGATGGAGCTGATACAAAACACAGGGTAGGTGAAAGATCAGGGTAGATGAGGTCTGATTTCACCTTGGTTGGAGTAGCTGGAAAGCAGCAGATTGAGAACAAACTAAGGCAAAGGGTCAGCTATGAAGATGCTGAAGATTTCTGAGATGATTTCATGAAGATTTTGCCCACCTAGGAAATCCTGTGATATCAAACATTACTGCACTCCTTACAGGGTTTAGGCCTTTCAATCTCCAAGATACCCAATGATTTTAAAAACAGTAATGTGCTTTTCACGTCACCTTCATCTCGCTATCCCAAAGCACTCTCTGAGCAGCCAGGGTGAAGTACGGAGTGTCTAACCCCCCAGAAGGCACCACTCCAACTCCTCTTCAAGCTGTTGATTCAGTGTGGGTCCATCTTATATTTTCAATAAAAGGAAAGCTGCTGTGGCCACTGGCAAAGAACAGCGTGTTTGTGTGAGCTCTTCATGCTGAAAGATGGCCAGATAAGGGGTGGCTAGAGGTGAAAGACCTGAACTCAGCCTTCACATCCCTTCTCAGTATTTATCCGTGTATGTAATGAAGAGGGTTTTACAGCCCAGCCAAATATTTGATGAATAAACTGGCTGAGTGCAGTGCTGATGTGTGACCTGGCTCTGGTTTTGTATCGCCCTTCGTGAAGGGCCACGCACAACTATCAGTGCTTGTAAAATGCCGCAGAAAACTTCCAGTTGTAAGAGCAAGGAGTTTGTTTTAGCTTGTCATATTATTCAGGTCACCAGAGTATGTCATGTTTTGAAAGTACAGTCTCCAAGCTGTGTATCTCCTGGGAGACGTTAAAAGCTGTAGCTGTCACTCTCTTGTTCTGGCTCGGTGTGTCACCACTGAGAATTTGTGTGCTTTCTGTTGTTGTTGCAGTTTTACCTTATTTGGGTTTTGCATTTTTCTTTCCCTTCAACTAGCAAAAAGGACAATTCCCCATCCAGGAACACATCTACCTAACACACCGAAACAGGGAAGGTGGCATATGTCCCCTAGCGCGCGCTTTCCCTGCGTTCTGCTCGGCTCCCCAGAGAATCATTCCCACTGGCACTGGACACATTTGTGCCAAGACATACTTGGGCGAGAAGGAAAAGCCCCAAACAGCACAGGCTGTTGAGGCACATTAATGCCATATTTTATTCCAGCCTGGCTCCTCAGCAGGGAGAGCTTCTGCTTCAGCGAGAAGGAGCCCACAGGCCCTGCACGCACGTGTGGGCTGGCAGCACCGGCTGCAGGGGCACCAGGGCCATCTTTGCTCTCGCTCTCCAGTCACCACCAGCTCACCAACCTTCAGCAGCTTGCTTCACTGGAGAGGATCGCAGGTGAGTCCCGGCGGGCAGCTCGACGAGGCATAAAAATGCCTCTGTCTTTCAAAACCAACAACAGCTTGGCTGGGCAGAATTTTCCTTACTTCCAATTATTTTATGTTCTTCTGGCATGAATTCTACAGTTTATGTTAGTACATATAGCATATTTGTCTTATTAATGCACCATGGGGTTTTTTTATTTATAGAACTGTATTTTGCAGTGTGCTCCAATAAATATTTGTGGCAGTGAGTTCCCAGAGTTAATGACGTTGCGCAACAAGTATTTATTTTTATGTTTCCATTTTAAATTCAGTTAATGTTTAATTCCATTGACTGTCCTGTGACTGTCCATTCTTATGTTAATGCTTTCTGTAAAAACAGACACTTCTGTGACTTATAATTCCTTCTCCTAAAGAAGTTTCTTCTGTCCTCTCCTCCCAGCTGCTGTGAAGCTCAGACAAAGCCGGGAAGAGGGAGGGCCTGCGATTCAGTGCCCGGGAGCAGACCTCTGTCAGAAGAGCCACACTCTCTCTGGATAGATTCTTAGGAAACAAATTTCAGAAATGGCTGTGCTGAGCTACCTTCCCCCTTTGTTTCACAAGATGGAGGGTAAAGTCGAGAACCATTGCAAGTAATTTCTAGGGGTGGGCGCCATCTCGCCTGTGTTAAGCGCTGAAGAGCTGGATTTCCAATCTAAGCTAATTGACTGTTTCTCTGGGAAGAAAAGGGTGTCCCCCTCCGTGGTTAAAGCAACAGCAGGACTCGACCCTTTGTGCCACCTCTTCCCTCTCTGTCATACGGGGATGCAGACGCCGCCCTGTAAGGGCTGCCGCCAGGGAGGGCTCGTTGTGGGCCTGGAAGCTTTAAGCAGGAGTGTGTGCAGTGTGCCTGCGTTACGATTCCTTGCTATACAAGCCAAATGCAGAGCCTGCTGAGACTACAAATTCATTAACGTTTGCAAAGTGCTGCAAAAGCCTAACCAGCAAGTGCTGCTGAAACCCAGCATCACTCAGCAGGGTCTGACCTAGCTCTTTGGTTTTATTGGCCAGTAAACTGGCTGTCACCCTCCCACGCTGCCAGAGTAACAGCTCTCTGCTTTTCCTCGCCCACGTTTCCAGTTTAATAGCAGCATGCCCCAGAGCAGCGACTGTGCGCTTCCTTGTCAGAGCTCGGATGGTTTTTCTCCAAAGTAATATTGCTGGAAGATCATTCCATCGTAACCAGATCTTGAAGGCAGCTAAGAAGCATTGGTCAATTCCAGTTTCTTAAGATCAATACATGCAAAAGCAGATACAGCAGACCATTCTCAGATTCCTTTCCACAGCAGTGACTGGTAATGCCAGGCCATCGGAACAGGAATTTGGTTCCCAGTCTGAACTTTGTACCATTTATTAACTGCTAAATTGCTTGAGATTTTATTTCTCACCCCAGAGCAGCTGGAATACAGAAGCTGTCATATGAATTCATCTCTAGCTCCTGCCGTGACCATACTAGTAACGATATCTCACGTACTACGAGTCCATCCGAGACCTGTGGAAGGATTTTTCCAGTCATAAAAAATCTTAAGAGTTTGCAAGAATGGTTTGACTGATTTTCTGAAGGCAGTCACAACTATGTCTCCATCTTTATAACTTGTTTAATTTGATTTTCAAGTGTCTCATGGACTAACTTGAGGAAGGAGGAGAGGAGGAGTAAACCGAGCTGTATGGAAATAAATTCTATTTAGCCTGAGACTGATCTAGAAAGTTGCTGCTCAGTACCGTGATGCTACAGCTGCGGCGGCTGTTGAGTATGCCTGGCTAGGTCAGTCTGCGATCGCCGTTCAATCAGAATCACCGTTTTCCACCTCAATACTATTATTATTACTACTATTATTAATTCCAAAAGTTTTCCTTCTAAAAATCAAACCCCCTAGACTTGCAGCAAGCCGAAGGCAGCATTGCTTCAAAGAACACGCATCTGTTGTAAGACCTTTCCGTACTTCCTTCCAACAGCCCCAGCGCGTTGCAGGCTGCCCAGGCAGAACTCGCAGTGGAGCGGGGAGGAGAGGACGGGGAGGCTCCAGGCTGCCAGCAGCCACCGACCAGCAACTGTGCTGACCAGAGAGCTTCAGAGCTGCCGGAGCACGACACCAGACAGCTGGCCTGTGGTTACGTGTTTGTTTCTCTGAGAAATCCATGAGAAACGCTTTTAGAGAAATGAGTGAGAGAACAATCACATTACCAGCAGCCCCTCCAGCCCGCACTGCCCGCGGCTGGGACCAGAAGAGGGACCGGCGTGTTACAGCTGGAGTCTCCTTAATAACTTCTGAAATGAAAAAACAACAAAAAAGGAAGAATGGTCCAGATTTTCCTCTCTAGCCACGAGTATAAGTCGTGCTGCTGCCCGGCTAGTGATCACAGACAGTTCCTTCATCAGTCCTTTGTTTGGGTAGAGAGGACTGTACGGGGTTTGTGTGGCAGGGTTTTGGTGGCTGGGGGGCTGCAGGGTGGCTCCTGTGAGGAGCTGCCAGAAGTTCCCCTTGTGGGACAGCAGCCAGAGAGATGATGGGAGAGGAATAGCCCTGCAGACCCCAGGGCTGGCGCAGAAGGAGGGCAGGAGGTGCTCCCGGCCCCCAAGCAGTGGTTCTCTGCAGCCGTGGAGCAGAGACCGTGGTGGGGCAGGCTGTCCCTGCAGCCATGGAGCAGACCGTGGTGGGGCAGGCTGTCGCTGCAACCATGGAGCAGACTATGGTGGGGCAGGCTGTCCCTGCAGCCATGGAGCAGACCGTGGTGGGGCAGGCTGTCCCTGCAGCCGTGGAGCAGACCGTGGTGGGGCAGGCTGTCCCTGCAGCCGTGGAGGCCCACAGCGGAGCAGACCCCCACCCGCAGCTCAGGGAGGACCCCACGCCGGAGCAGGGGGGTGCCCGAAGGAGGCTGTGACCCCGTGGGAAGGACCCATGCTGGTGCAGTCCATGGAGGACTGTCTCCCATGGGAGAGACCCACGCTGGAGCAGGGCAGAGGGTGAGGAGTCCTCCCCGTGAGGAGGACGGAGCGGCAGAGACAGCGTGGGATGAGCTGACCGCAGCCCCCATTCCCCGTCCCCCTGCGCCGCTCGGGGGGGAGGCAGAGAAAATCG
>Ga0065711_1006128_pt1 | contig 19860 bp, 8 predicted proteins | sample Hoacrofraction12_FD_59098 | JGI IMG/M metagenome (GOLD analysis project Ga0065711, IMG submission 59098) | Hoatzin crop microbial communities from Cojedes, Venezuela - Epithelial fraction 12 v2 (version 2) | ecosystem: Host-associated > Birds > Digestive system > Esophagus > Crop | place... | reverse complement strand
TCACCCTCAGAGTGAAGAAGTTCTTCCTCATGTTCAGACGGAACTTCCTGTGCTTCAGTTTGTGCCCATTGCCCCTTGTCCTGTCGCTGGGCACCACTGAAAAGAGTCTGGCCCCATCCTCCTGACACCCGCCCTTGAGATATTTATAGGCATTTATTAGGTCCCCTCTCAGCCTTCTCTTCTTCAGGCTAATCAAGCCCAGCTCCCTCACCACCTGTGCTTAGAATAAATGCTTATAATTCATGTTTTTCTCTTATAGAATGACATTTTTCTTTGAATCGCAGGAAAATCAGGACCTGGCTACCTCAAAGAGACATTTAGTTTTAAACAGCATGTTTCATCAGGCTCACGAGACCAGACGCTTGCAGAGATCTCACACCTACAGAAAATATCTGGTAGTCTGCCAAACGTGTCTTTAAGCACCTTAACTCTGCCTTCAACTCCAGACTCTAGCCACCAGACTAAAAAGATGAGTAAGGTACCTTGTACAGATGTATTTGTTTTAGTCTGTCAGAACTGTAAGGCTTATTGCATACATATTGCATATATTGCATATATCAGTGCACTGTTGGCTGCAGTACTTGTTTTATCTGATCTGTTAAGAAAAGAGAAATACAATATTTCTATATGAATTTTCAGTGCTTTATAGCTTCCAGTAGACATGTACAGATATCTTTTTCATCATCCTCAAAATTGCCATGTTTAATTTTGCACCATCGTCTCTCTGTTTTTCAAAGAAAAATAATGACTCACAGAAGCTAGCCTGGGAAGAGAGTAAGTGCAAAGCAAAGGGAGAAAGAGAGTGTGCTTACCTTGCCAAGCTTGAGAAAAGACAGAATTACTTGAAGAACCCCCGCTTTTTCCCACCAAATACTCTTCAGGGAGGCAAATCTCTTGTTATTTCTCAAGAAAAGGTGGAACAAACCATAGCCAGAAGAAAAGCAGAAGATAATAAAGGGTAAGCAATTTATACAGTTTCTTGATTCTGGGCTGGAGCACAGAGAGAGCTCCACTACAGAGTTACTGTGGATTTGCACGTAGATATTTTGAGCTAAATGTCTGTGTGGTCTCTTGGGAAGGAAGGTATGTCTCTATGACATTTTGTTTTTACTAAAGGATATATGTTGCAACTTCTCATTTTATCAGTATTTAAAGAACTAGGCAGTAAGATAATGTCTCCATTTTTTTCATCTTTCAGCAATAACTCATTTGTTCCTGTGTTTCTTGCCAATCCACCTACTGTTTTGTTTTCTGAATATGAAGTTGGCCAGGTTTATGAGGTGAGAACTTGCTTCTTTGGAGAGAGTTAATTCTACCCCTGAAAAGCATTATGTCCTGCCACAATCTACGTATTTCACCCGATATTTTGGCTTTCTACAGTTTAACAAAAGTCTGAATTTCTTCTTTGTCATGATCTAATGAGTATTTAATAATAATGTTGTTTCACACATACCACTGACACACTAGCCAGTGAAAACTAAAAGGGACCTCTTTCAATCTGTTCTTGGTTTTGGTAGTATCTGATTCAGCCTTTATTGAATAAACTGATATTTTTAGGCTGGCTATGATGATAAATTAGCTAGTACTAGCAGAGCACTAGCAAATTGCAAACATTATAAAGAGTGATGATAAATACAATTGAGTATTGTATATTCTTTTTAAATTAAGATGACTATAGAGCTGCAGAACATCACTTCAACATGTCATCATGTAAGAGTTATCCCCCCCTCTACTTCAGCATTTGCCATTGGGCCAGGTAAGGGTTCTTTTTGCTGCCTTTAAGATGTCAACACATAAGAGATCTAATTAGATCATCTGCTTGAACAAAGATTTTTCAGAGACATGCTGTTTGATTCTGCTATCCATAGTGCTCAGTTCTTTAGAAAATGAAGGTTGACTTATGTCTCTAGGACCATTCACATGCAACTCGTAAGCAGATTCAAATAGTCTAACGAGGAATTCAAGATGACTAACTAACATCAAAGTGTTCGAAGTGAGATTGAAATGTATCCATGGAAAACCTAGATTGAGTCTTGTCCAAAATTCAAGGAACAGACGTAATTTCCACTGAAATCAGTAGGGGGAGAGGGCAAGAAATTACACACTTCAGCTGCAGCAAGGAAGATGAAGTTAGAGGAAAGTTAAGAAAAACGTCTTTCCTAGTAGGGTAGCCAGGCACTGGGACAGAGAGCCTAGGGGGACTGTGGTATCTCAGTCACAACTTCGGAGGAGTATTTAGAAGAAGTTAGATGCCCCCATGTAAACCTTGTTGTCTTGTGGTAGAGGAAAACTGGGTAACCTCTCTACCTTTCTCCTCACTCTGTTTTCTGTAGTTATGAGAAGCATATTTCAGACAAAAAAATCTTGGAGTTCAGTGGAAGGTATGCACGTACACTGATTACACTGGCAGGTCCTTTGTGGTCATTTGTTTTTATCAACTTGACTTAGTCAATAAATGGGAAGAGTTTACAGGCACCTTTCCAGAGGGAGATGTGATCATAAATACATATGCCAACTTTGTGAGGTTTTAATTTTTTTTTAATTGCCTGCTGGTTTGTTTTTTTTTTTTCCCAAGGAAAATTTCCAGGAAAGGGAGGACTGGTTGCTCCTGGGATGACATGTCAGTATACAGTCCAATTTATTCCTGAACATCTAGGAGATTATGAAGATTGTGTATTAGTGGAGACACAAGTATCAGAACCTCTTCTGATTCCAATCCAAGCTAAAAGACCACCTCCAGCGTTAACATGTCAGTAACGTCCAATTCTTAAGTTTCTCTGAAGTTAAATGGACTTGGGTTTTTTTCCTTTGACTGTCTCAAATTTTATGTCACAAAACAAATGTGGACAAACTTGGCATTGCATTTTCTGCAGTTTGATATCTATCTCACAATTTTCACTCATAATAGATTTATTGGTTACTAAAATGTAGTCCTGTCAAATTTTTTTCCAATTATTTGTTCTTGCCACATCAAGCAAATTTTTTTTCACTATGTTAGAGGAGTGAGCAGAAACTCCTTTTCTAGGCTTGTGTCTTGTCAATTCCTGAACTCCTAACTGTAATTACTAATCCTAAATAGTAAGGAATCATGATTTATGTATAAATATTTTATGCTAATAATTAATATTCATGTATGTCACATTAATTATATATGGATATGACATATCTGCAGGATTCACCTCTCAGATATCTAGCCTCAGCTGTAACAACCGGGATTACTTTTGCAGAAACTTGGTTTGATTTTTTGTAAATTCACCTTTCTTGTTATACTGAGCTTTTTTAAAAGTCGTCTTACTTTTTGTCATCATTCACTGGAGTCTTGAAGTAGGAAGCACCATGAAAATGTAAGATGAATGTAGAAATATGCACCTCATATTGTTTACCTTCCAAAATAAAATAATTTAGGGGTTTTTAGGATTGCAGCACCTAGCATATTCATATGCAGTAATGTTGTCTTTAATGAGTTATTTAAGAACTGGCTTTGCCAGCTGCTAGCCTTAACTGTCTACGTAGTCTGATTTTCTGTGTTATTCATTGCAGTGCCTCACATTATAGACTGTGGTTCCTGCCTCGTTGGAGGAATAAAAGTAACAAAGATTTTGTGCAGAAATGAGGGATTTAGCACTGAGAAGTTCTGTATAATGCCAAAGAAAGACTGGACACCTCCTGATTTCAGGGTGAGTGATTAGAAGGGAAATACTGGAGATGGTATGGTATAGATGCCCTGACGTGAATGGTATGGTATGGTATGGTATCGTATGGTATGGTATCGTATGGTATGGTATGGCATGGTATAGATGCCCTGACTAGATGACCCACAGAGGTCCCTTCCAACCCCTAACATTCTGTGATTCTGTGAAGGCCTTTAATCTAGTCATGGTATATTGGCACAGACATCATAAGGCCTTGCTGGGGACATTTGTATTGTCCCATTCCCTCAGGGATTCATATTTATCCTCGAGACCAGTCTCCCTGGATGTCCGTACCCCCTGCTTGTGCTCTGGCTTGTCTCTGGAAGGAGTTGTCTTGCTCAGTGGTGAGGTGAACTCAGGCATAGATCAGAGAAAGGACAACTGGCTTGAACTTTCATCTTAGCCCTAAAGCAAATAGAAATGCAATCAGTTCTAACCATACTTGAGCTAATTTCCCGCCCCTCCCCACCAGAGATACCACGTGCTGACCTTGCTGCACCTGTCAACCCTAGCAGTCCACTCCAGTGCTGCTCTGTCCTTAGCTTTCCATCACAAAACAGGGTCTAATTGATACGGACAAAGACAACAAGATGTGAGTGTTAGATTGGCTTTTTATGTGCTGGAGAAAAGGCTAATGGGATAGCTGATGTTCCAGGTTGTGTCTCCTGAAACGCTTTACAAATCCAACACAAAGTGAGTCGTAAGCATGGAGAAACAGGCAGAGGTCCCGTGCTTAGGCATAGTTGTTCTTCTGTGAGTATAAATATCAGGGCTCCTGACACTATCATTTGTCTTTGGAGACAGCACCTTCCCTCCTGCTTTCACCAAGGTAATTATAAAGCATGGAGAATTTCTTCTAATTCAGCCATATAAATAAGCCACATACTTTTGACATGTGTGAAAAAAATTGCGGTAGCGGATAGAACACTGATGTTGTAGTATACTGCTGGTTTTAGGTAATGCTGTATTTTAAAAACAACAACCTGATAAATTTAATTTGTTAATCTTTCTTTTTTTTCTTCTGTTTTTTTTAACACCTTAGGCTGTTGCCACTGTTGGCTTTGTCATACAAGACCCTTTTGGGATCCGTCCTGCTGTTTTTGAGCTAGCTCCAGGACAGAGTACAACAGTAGAGGTTAGTACCAACCGCTATAGAAAGTATTTGTGTTTTACAAAATACATTAGCAAAGAAGACCATTTTAGAAGATCTTAGCTGGACCTTGTGAATCTGGGTTTGTGTGAGCAAAAATGCTCAAATCCTTTGGTACAATAATACTGGAAGAATTGCAATTGTGAGTGTTACTGGAGAGTCTTTCATTGCAACTTCCAAGTGTTGCTTACACCACTCAGAAACCAGTCAGATTTTCCTCATGCAAAGGAACCTGTTAGAGAAAACAGGATTCGGAGAACACAGGAGTGCTTACTTTACTCTAGCTGAGGCATCAAGCCCAAGAGACTTTTCCTTTCTGAGCTTCCTTGGAAAAAAAAGGGAAAAAATTATTTCATTGTAGAGCAGCAGGTACAAATCTTTCACTTACTCTGTGCTCTTTCCTGAAAAAGATCCTTCAGTAGGTGTGCATTACTGGTTGCCACCACTGCTTTCTCTGATGTGGGCCACATTTTATTATAGCGTCACTATGGAGAGAGGAAGAGTGATATGGGGAGTATGGCTAGCCTCCAGCCCTTCCTTTCTCCTGTGCCTCCTCGCTGTTGATAAGAGGAATGGGTCAGACAGGTGTGGATCAAGGAGAAACGTTTCTCCTCCTTTCTGTCTCCCCAGGTGCATTGCTTCAGTAGGTGCAGGCACATGTGGGAGAGGAAGAGGAGATGGATTTAGCATGGGTTGGGTTTGCAGGTAGTGATGGGTAAGAGGTAGAATAACCATGGTGCGCATTACAGAGCCAAAGGTTTTGGCCCCTGAACCATTTTTGCTGAGGTGGAGCTCAGGGAAGGCACGCAGCAGCTGCCCTGGTCACACTGCTGTCGCTTGGCAGGCAGCGCTGGTGTTGCGCAGTAAGTGACTGAGGGCAGATTGGATGCAATCCGTACAACTAACCCAGCAGGCTGCCCGCATCTCCAGTGACTGCAGAGGCAGCTTCTGGTGACCATCCAGATACACACATGTGAGTTTAGTGACCCAGAGAGCACCTATTACCTTCCCTTACCACAGACCAGAAACACTGTCTGTTTCTTGCAAATGTAAGATTTAATTAGTGATCACTAGAACTGTCCTTTAGTGAACATTTACAAATGTAGTTTATTGCTTCCTGGAGAGAAATCCATTACAGACGTTGCTGTCTCACTTCTCTCTTTCAGGTAGTGTTTTTCCCTTCTTCTCCAGATGTCTCACAGCAAACATACACCACTGTTTGTGACAATTGCCAAGTCAATGATGTTACAGTCACAGGTTTGTTTCTAACACCTTTCAGAGATCGTGTTTCTAACACTGCAGATATTCAAATAATGTGAGTGGTGGCTGATGGCTTGAAGTGATGCTAAGATTTTATGTCATCGGATTAAGCAAATACTTTGTCCCCTGATAGTGTTAAATGCTAAGCATTTTTATCATTATTTTTACTGCTCCATCCCAGAGCAGGAGATACATGGGACTCAAAAAGCGCTGAGCTCTTAACCCACTGTAGCCAGCAATCCAGTGTCACCAAGTAGCAGTGAAGAAGACCTGTAGTCAGGTGCAATTCGTTTCTTCGATTTTTGTATCAATGAGATAGCATGACAAACTATAAAATATCAGCTTTAACAAGGCAGAAATACATTTGGGTGTGAAGCAAATTTGGGGCACAGATCAGGGTATTCAGGAGAGAGAGGCAGTCTTTGGGATAGCTAATGAAATCAGCTGAAATTCTTGTAAATGTTAGTTCTTGTGCGGTAATGTAATTATGAGTGCTTTAACGTTAGGCTTGATTTGTAGTCTGTTTAATCACTTTATTACAGGTATTTCCTTTGGAAATTTTTTAAGAGTGCATTTGCTGCTTATTTTTATTGTAATATACTGTTCAAAACATCTGGGAGCCACATTATCAACCATTGCAAACATTCTGCTCACTTCAATGAAACAATGCTGATGTAAGTGAGCTGAGGTTGCGGCCCTGAAATCCAAATCTGTTAAATTCATGAAGAGGAGATCTCTACTGATATATGTTGATGAACAAAGAACATCAGGAAAATATTGTACAATTGACACATTGGAGTTCTGAAACTTGAGGAAACCTAGATATAAACAATAATGACCATTGCTGGCATTTGTTGCTAAGGAGTAATATGAACAATGTTAACAGCCAGATGGTAACAGTAATACCTCCTTATTTCTTCAAGGGGTTGGACAGCTGATAGCTCTGGAGCTTTTGTTCGTCACGGGTGGAGAATGCAAACCTGAACTCGGTGAAGTTACTGATGTCACAGCACAGCATCTCATACGATTTGACCCCCAAAACCCACACACCACCGAGGAGAAGCACCTGGTTATAAGAAACTCTACGTACGTAGCTCTTGTTAATGGAGTAATGCTCTGCAGTCTGAACATACTGCTAGGGATCTCATTTGTGATACCATCCTCTCCCAAGCTAGAGAAACCTTCATGCACTTGATAAACTTAGTGCAGAAGCCTTGTGTCTTTTTGTCCATTGTTTAGTGAATAAGGTTCAAGGTTATGCTTGTAAGAGCAGGAATATTATAGATGGATCAAACATTATAGCAACTGTTAGCCATACCATTTGGTTCATACACTGCCAAGGTCAATATGTTTGCCTTGGTATAGATAAATCTACAACTGCAAAAGATTCGTAAATATGGATGCTTGCAGGAAATATTTAAAAGGGTTGTCCAGTTGGGGTTTATCTAAGTTTACCTACCTACAATGTATGCTTGTGCAGCTGAGCTAAGCACCCTATACTCTTTTCATAGTGCAGGGAAATCAATGCTTTTAAGGATGCAGTTCTGACTGTGGACATCTTCCACAGAACAAGACAGAATGCATCCTGGAATCCACTGGATCTCCGCTGATTAAAACGGGAGCCCACTGTAACTAGCTCATATTAAAACTTTCCAATGATTCCTACTATTGAGTCCTAATAGATTCAAATATAAACTCTATTTGAAGTCAAGGAATATGCCCTTATGTGCAATTTCATTGTACTGAACATAGCAGAATCCTGATTTTGATCAAAATGAGTTAGACAATATTAGAAGTACACTAATGCACGTGACTGCCATAGTCAGAGGCTGTGCAGACCATCAAAGCAGTGAGGAGGTCAGTGCTGGTTTTAGATACATTCATGTAAATTGCTACTTACTACAGTGAATTTCTGGAAGTTTGTTTTGTGACCTAGAAACCACACATGCACAATGGCAGGACAGAATGCTGTTTGGGTATAGAAAGTGTGATTCAGTGGACTGGATACTGTAAAGTGACGAAGGATGTGACTATGCCAATTTCCACATTTTCTCTGTGTTATCGTCGTGACAGCAGTCCCTGCGTGTCTGGTGTCAGCATTTGTGTGAAACAAAGCTGGACAGGCTGAGACTGAACTCCTCAGAAGCAGGAAGGAGAGCACTTTCTACTGCTATAGAAAGTGATACAAGAAATTGTACATGTTCAGTTCTATGTCTTTGATACTCCCTTTCAAATTCCAGTGTCTTTCCTCCCCTTAGTAAGGCAAAGTTTTTGAGGTCAGTATGAGCAAGGTTTTAAAACCCATGAACACATTGCATGGAACACAATTCTGCTGAAGCAACCCAGTTAAGCAACCATTTCTGGATTACAAAGAATGTTACAGAGCCATTGCTATGATCTTAGCTGGAGCCCCTGTGTTTCTTGATATGTTAAAGACCACAGCTTGCACTTGGATTAAATTCAGAATGTTATGTAGATCGTCAGCAGTGATCCAATGCAAACATACTGGTATCAGCAGGAATTGTCCTGTTGATCTCAGATTCTTGAAAGTATTGTAGAGTTTCCTAAAAGTTGCATTTCATGGCAAGTTAAATAAGGCAAGAAAGTGTTAACGTCTTGCACATTTATATAATTTACTGCCATATATTGGCATGTTCTTGTACAATTTATACACTCTGACTCTATGCTGCCTCATCAGCTTTGTAGCTCACAAAGACTAGTAAGCCTAACCTCCGTAATTTTTAAGGAGAGGAATTCCCTATATGGACAAGTAACTGAATGTTTGCAATATTTTACTCAAAATTATCTGATTTTTTTAGTCATAGCTTTTTGTTGTTTATTGATCTCTTTGCAGCCATGTAGAACTTCCTTTCTACTGGCAGATAATGAAGCCTAATCTGAAACCATTAATACCAGAAGAAACTGCAGACTTTACGAAGCTCCAGTACAATCGAGACACTGATTCAGCCTTCTCCCTAAATCCCGAGCAGGGAATTTTACTTCCCCGTGCTGATCATCAGTTTATTCTCACTTACACTCCGCAGGAGGTATGGCTTGTGATTCCTTCGTAACAATAAACTCCAGCTGTGTATTTTTATGCAAGTCGTAAAATCCTTGCTGTGCAGCTTTCTGAATTGAATTTAATTAGCTGGTACTATGCTTGGATAAACAGTATTCAAAATGTAGAAAGTTACTAAAAGAAAACATGTTTTGACTGCAAAATGTGAGAGGGTTTCTGACCTCATGTAATTTTTGATACTGATTGGACACAATTTTACACTGAAACTGCGGACACGTCCTCATAGCTGCAGCTGTGCTGGGTGGTAAAGTTACCACTCTCACATCACCAGCTCCTCCACCATCTCCTGACCCTTCCCATCCACTGAATGAGCTGCTTTGCGGATGTGCCCCGTACCTACTGCAGCCTAACCAAGTTTGGTTAGCAGTGATTATTTAAACTGTTTCCAACTGTAGCTTTTTTGGGCTGAAAGGGGTCCTGTGAACAGCTGTGGGGTAAGTTAAGGGGGTAGTAGTAGCCTTTGGCAGAGAAATGATGGTGTGCAGCTGTGGGTAAAGAGGGGTGCAACATGTTTGAATGCAGCTGTACCAGTGACTGTTGTCTTAGTTTCTGCTCTGCTGTCTGTGTAAATAAGGAGCATGAGCTCACTGTATTTAAAGGAACTCCATCCAAAGTAAGCCCAAGAGTGGGACTATCCCAAGCTGTGGTGACTGATAGACATAGGAATACCTCAAATAAGTATGGAAGAGAAACTAACTGGGTTCTTAAAATACTTCAATTAGTTAATACAAAAATATATTAATGATGTTTTAAAGATTTTAATTTGTTAACAAAAATATGTTGGATTAACATGTACACTTAAATTAATCTCTCTACAAACAAATGAATCTTTTGCAAAGCCCTTCAAATTAAAGGCCTGCTTCTGTGGTTTTTTTTTTCACCCATTAGAATATAGAAGGCATCCTCTTTTCCCATGATGGAAAAGCAGTGTTTCTTACTCAAAATCAGATTGATGGTCAATTAAGCTAAATACCCTTGAGTGGTTAGAAGAAACTTTAAATTACTACAGCAGTACTAACCTTAATTTGGGGAGCCTTTGCAGATGCTTGTGTGTAGTATGCAATATACTAGGGAAATAATAACAGGCATGTAAAAAATTAGTAATTTTCTTGGAATCATACACCATGAGATCAGAATCTGGCTTAATATTTTGCAGTCAAACATGTTTTCTTTTAGTAACTCTAAAGTTTGAATATTGTTTATCAGAGCTTAATACTCTGATGATGATCATTGGTCCTTTAAATGTAAACTACTTTTTCATCTTTTTTTAATCCTCAACATAACTGATTACTTGACCTTTAAATTCTCTCCTTCATGTGTGTAGCTGAAGAACTATCACAGTGTGATTCAGATGGTACTGAGGGACATCCCAGAATCACCTTGGTAAGCTGAGAAACCGTATTTCCCAGTAAGATGTGTAGCCACATTTTAGTTATGCTATTACATTAAGTTACTGGAACTCTTCATCTTTCTGGTGATGATGGACTGACAATTATAAAGGATTTTATCTGCACAACTAATGGTGGTACAAAGAGCATCTCTGTGATCTTCCCTCATGTCTGAACACATGCCTTAGCCCTAGCTAGGGCTGCACTTCTCTTGGAAAAAGATAATACTGTCATTTTGTGAGTTCATTTCCCAGCTTTCTGCTGAGACTTCCAGCAGGTTTTCTTGTTGCTACTGTTTGTCACAGCAGTCTATGACTTACATACTTGTTCATGAACAGACTGGGATGACTAGAGTATATTAATGAACTCCTGTAATTTTTCCAGTTTTTAATTGTCCCCAGCCTGAGCTAACTGCGCCCAGGCAGTCTGTAGCTGAGAAACTTTTGATGATTTTCAGTTTTGATCTGGCAATCAAAAGATGGGATCCAGTTTAAACACCACTTTAAGATGCTTAATAATTCTACCATATTTCCTCCCAAAGTTTAGTAAAAGAGAGGATGCTTCAAAACATTCCAGAATACAAAGCAGAGGATGTAATAGCAATGGAAATAGAAGTTAAAGGGTCAACAGAACCATTTCATCTTCTTCTGGAACCATACGCCATTATCATCCCTGGAGAAAACTTCATTGGTGTAAATGTCAAAAAAACATTCAAGGTTTGTTTGCTTTTGACTTCATTGTTATCATGTGCTTTGTGTCACTAGATGTCATAAGTGTTATTAGAAGATATCAGACAATCCATGTTATTTTGTTTTTTCTTAAATATTTTTAAAGGAGGTGGTGATTCCAGGAGGGTCGCTACTGAAATCCCCTAGGAAGCCTCCTGAACCCTACACCCCAGGCAGCAGGCTTTGCTCTTTTTTCATCTCTCAAGTTTGATACCATAGAATATTACCTTTGTAAATGTTTTTGTGGGTCACAAACCTGTTGCTTATCACTCTGTCACTCCTGTAGTGTAGAAGTTTTCCAGCTGGGAGGAATAGCGAATAGATGGTTTAATTACTTCACAGCAGAAACACTGTTTATTCAAAGGACTACAGCAGCACAGAGGAGCTGCAAAAGACACATATGCTGCAGCTCACTAGACCTTATTCTTTCCTGCGAGTTCTGATAATTTCTGCTTGACCGTTATGGGACAGACTGCTGCTGCATTTGTCCACTCACTCAGCGTCCTCTTCACTAGAGATCAGGATCCTTTTGACCTTAGACTCACTTGGCAGAAATAGGCCTGTTAGCAAGAGCCAGGCAGGAAGGCATTTCCCTGTTAATGGTCTTCCCATTCTTTCTTAAAGATATTGCTAATCAGCATTTAGTTTTGTGCTTTCTCTTCCTAGAAATTCTTTTTCAACTTAAGATAGCCATTTTGTACTTTCCAGTAATAAGCAATTTGGCTTGTTGCTATGAAAGCTTAAAGTGCATTAATTGTCTCATTGATTTTATTTGTTTTAGATGTGGAATAACAGCAAATCATTGGTCAAGTACACATGGGAGAAAATCACTCCCTGTGACATCATGGAAGTTGAACCTCATACTGGCATCATAGGTAAAGTTTCTGTGACTCGCAAGCATCAGATAATGACAGAAGTATTTAAATTGGTACAAGTGGAAGAGAAAAGTCACCGAGCACTATAATGCAAGCTGCAAACCAAGACCTGATGCCCAGCCCACTGGAGCCAACAGGAGACTTAATTTGGTTCTAGGAGCTACAGTAACAGGCTTGCAGCAGGTGGTTTCTTTGCAGAATGGTGAGATGGGACCCTGAATTTTCTTTTCTAGATGTGAATAAATGCTGTGAATTTGAACTGGCAATTACTGGAAGCAAACCTGGGTGCATCAGCCGCAACCTGCAGTGTACAATTGAACACTGTCCAGAGCCAGTTGTACTGCATGTTCAGGCTGCTTTTAAGGTAAGGAACAGTTCAGTGTTGTGGGATAACTAGCTGTGGGGCCTGGCCATTGTCCATATAAAGCTTTCTGCCTCTTAAAGGCCTGACAAATCTAGATCAGTTACAAACAGGAGGTATTTTTGCTGTCTAGTAACTATTGAGTCAGTGTTGATACTCCCATGACAATAAGATTTTTTCTGTATTACACGCAATACATTTGCTTTCTCCTACTCTCTGTGAACTTGAGTGTTAAGCTTAGCTAATGTATGCTTCTTATTTAGGCAGTCTTGGCACAAGTGTCCATTCTGACATCTGTTTCCTGGTGTCCTAGGGTCCACTTCTTTGTATTGATGTTCCATCACTCCGGTTAGGTTTGATTAAGCAGGGTGAGAGTGTATTAAGAACCTTTGAGATTAAAAATCTGTGTCAGCTGCCAGCACAATGGAGAATGCAAGAAAGCCAGGTTTGTCTCGCTGAAAGGAATGAAGCGGTAAGTCACTGCTATACCTGGCTATGGTCCCTCTTTACCTATTTCTTCCTTATGCTTAGGAGTTGTAATATTCATTCCAGATATCAAAAGTTCTAATTTCCATGACTTCTTATGAAACTGGTTCTGCACAGTTCCAGAAGTGCACAAGTTCTTTTGAGATTAAATGCTTCTTTGGAATTTTTCTCTATTTCCATTTATTACAAATCCCCTGCAAGCCTGATCCAAAGAAATGTGGAGTGTTTTCTGCGTGAAGTAATTTCAGCTGCTGCTGATGTAAGTAAGGGGGCAAGACTTTATCAGAGCAGAGGCTGCTAAACACTCTTCCCATGCACCTACATCAGCATCTCAGACAAGAATTTCAGCACCTACGGAACAGGGCCTTTTGGCTTTAAACAGTAGCTTTCAAATGCACGAGTGTCTCCGAAAATGACTTCTTAACACAATGAATACTAGAACTGTTGTTTAGAATTATCTAGGCTGTGATGTGTCAAATGCAGTCCATTCCAATCTTTGACTTCAGAGCTCATTCCACCATTTCATATGAAATAACTAAAGCAGCTTGGAGGTAATACTGATGGCAAAGAACTGAGTGAGAGCTGCTATCTGCAGACCATCACATATTCCTAAAATTAAAAAAAAAAAGACGACAAAATGTTTATTTTGATTATTTGTGGCACACAGTGGGCTTTGTAGCTAGATATCTCTTTGTTGTTATTCATGAAAGGGAAGCAAGGAAATCCAGACTCTGGGGTAAGTGTTTTTTGTTGTAATGAAAGGCCAAATTCTGCCTGTGGGGCTCTTTACATAATTGCATGTGCAAGGAATTGAGTTCACTTGCTTCGTGGCAAGATTGGTGTAAATGCTGTTCAGATGTTCTGTTTTTCTGCAAAGACTGTCAGTTTTGCAATGGAGAGAGGAGCTTGTTAAGCAGGAATTTTCCATTGACTATAAGGAGATGGAAGCCTACGAGAAGTTGTAGTATATCCCCATGAGTTCTTGAGCTTTGTTTTCTTTTCCACGTATTGTGTAGAGATCTCACCAACTCTGCGTGAAAGTTGATGGCAAAAAGAAAAGATTTAAGAGTGGTTGTATGGCAGCCTTGAAAAACAGTTGTGTGTGTGTGTGTGTCTATCTCTTTTTTTCCCCAGAACAATTATAACCAGAAGTGCCTGATTAGAAGTAGGGGGCCCCTGGAGGAGACCCTGTCCTCACAGTCCTCAAGCCCTTACTTCTTACTGTTATTCCCTTGTCCACTGCCATTCCCAACAGCTCCCAGAACCACAGAGAGGTTTTAGACTTAATCTCTTGAATTTGTCATCCCTGAGCCCATTCTTACCTCGGTGAAGATCACAGATCAAGTGCTCCATTCCTCCTGCATAAGAGCTACCGCTTTCCTTTCCTGAATGTCTCCAGCTCCAACCCCACCTTGGTGCTCTTTCTGTTTCCATGCCTTTAGCTCTCCTTCCTTGACCTTCTGCCCAAGAATCTTCCCAGCTTGTGGCACCTTGCATAGCTGCTGCTCAGCCCCTCCACTTGGGAGGAGACACAGCTACTGCTGCTGACTGCTTCCCCTTCACATTCCCCTTTACTCCAAGCACAGGCATCCCTGTTATGCCCTTGGCTCTGACTACCCTTCTCTTAGGTCTTTGCCTTTTTATTAGCTGTCCCCACAGCAGCAAAGTCCTGCCTCCTTGTCTAGCCAGGTTTTCACAAAGCTAGCGCTGTGCTTACTGAAATCAACCCAGGTGGGACTCCAGGGGCCGACAGAAAGGACATGTCTGAGGAAAAGCTAGGTATGTGCAAGTCCTGATCAGATTATGTGGCTTCAGCATTTTACACTTGCTTTGCAGGCATCAAAGAAATTTCTCTTTCTCCTCTCCTAGGTATCTCCCTTTACCATTCAACCATCTGCTGGAGAAATACCTCCTTTTGGTGTATGCAGTGTGTCAGTTCAGTTCACATCATTGCTGTGCCAGCGTCTCCAGACAGTATTAGAACTGGAGGTAGAAAATGGAAAAGGGAGGTAAGGAGAGAAAGTGGTGGTCTGCTTTGGTTTTTTCCTGAGACTCACATGTGATTTTTGCTTTAGGTAGTTTTATTTCCTAAAACACAAATAGGTAACAGGAACTCGGAGTGGAGTTGTGTAACCTATCAATGAACTGTCCAATCACTTATATTGCTAAATAAACATCATCATTCTTTCCAGCATGCTGTTGTATGTGTAGCACATTTCATTAACGATAACAATAGACCATCTGTGTGCTTTATTTCCAGTCATCTTCCTGTTTTTGTTGAAGTTCAGACCCCCCAAGTGTGCCTGATATCTAGTCATCTAGTATTCACTGAAATTTATACTGGAGTTCCTGCCAAAGCAACCAGCAAACTTTTTAACCAGACACTGCTGCCAGCAAAATACTCATGGGGAAAGGTAAATGCACATCTAATAGATGAAGAATACAGCAGGGATGGAAACTGTAATTTCTATCGAAATACAAACTACTCTTAAAAGCTTTTCTGATGTATCCTTTCAGTAGTGATTTCTGTTTACTGGCTTATGAGAAAGACTTCAACTTGAGACCAGCGTTGAAAAGATTAACTACCAGTTGATATTAATATGCTCTTACTGTCTGTGGATCATCCCTGGGAGAATGGGTGGGCAGGGATGTGCGGGGAAATAGGGTGTAAGCTACCAGAGTGTTAAACAAAGTACCACAGCACTTCAGGGTTTGCATTTAATTCAGTAGAGCAAAGAAACAGTGGTGCTTTTGAATGGTGTCTAAATTTTGCTTAAATTTTACTTTCTGGGTGGGATTCAGCTCATAGCTTAGGACCGCTAAATTTAATGTCAGTGTGAAAGCTATGGTCTGAACTCTCTTTTCAGTCAATGGAAATCTGAGCAGGAAGTCAGTCACTAGAATATATATGTCTGGTGTCGTTGTGCATGCTGGAGAGTGTTCTTCCTCAGCTCCAGGCGTCATTCAAGAAGTGTGGTCTCTTGTAAGGCCACATGTCTTAACGGCCTCAAGTGATTCTGTGATTCTGTGTGATTCTATGAAGTTGCATCAGGGGAGGTTTAGATTGGTTATTAGGAAAAATTTTTTTACTGAAAGAGTTGTGAAGCATTGAAACAGGCTGCCCAGGGAAGTGGTGGAGTCATCATCCCTGGAGGTGTTCAGAAAATGTGTAGATGTGGCACTTTGGGATATGGTTTAGCAGGCATGGTGGTGCTGGGTTGACGGTTGGACTTGACGATCTTAGAGGTCTTTTCCAACCTTAATAATTCTATGATTCTATGAAGTCCTGTCACACCAGCCAGCCACAGTTGTGTGGCTTGGCTACCCCATGTGCCTGTGTTTAGGCAACTGGATCCTACCCCATCTATACAGTCAACAGAGTCTGGAGAAGTATTCAGCTCACCCTAAAACGGACATCTGCTTGGTCTGCAGAACGCTCTCTAGCACATACTAACTGGATGTCTGTTGGCTACAATGGTAGTGTTGACACTCCCCTCTATCAATACCATTAGGTTAATGAGCCTGTAAGCTGAATCCCGCTGTCAGGGTCTTGGTCGTTCAGATCTACTCTAACATCCAGGGTTCAGCTCGGTTGCCTACACGAAAGAATTCAGTGCCATCTGAGGTGTCCTTAGGTGCCCAAGACATCCTAACTGAGCGTGTGGATGATTTAGGACCTATGGGAACACGTTTTGAAACAGCTGGAGCCTAGGAGGGATAGCTACAGCATTTTACGTGGTATCTGAGCTTCGTGTGTGAGCAACCAAGTTGCGCCTCTGGATTCATGCCATGTGCATTTAGTCACTTAGGGAAGGTGCCAACACCAAGATTGTCTCTGTAGGCCACCTCTGTAGTCAGTGGAAAGAGATACAGCACCTGTAGGATCCTGCTCCCATATCAGATAGGTTGATTTAACCCTGGAAAGGCTTGTGGCTGTGAAAAGGATGACAGTGATTCTGCTCCCAGCCCAGATGCCTCAATTGGGCATCTGAAGTCATTTGAAATAAAAGTAACATGAGGATCTTGTCAGCCATGGGAGAGCTGTAAAGCAAGCCTTGTCTAACAAACTGTATGTGGTGCTAGCTGCAAGTGTCCTAAACCTTAGGATAACTCTGTTTTATAGTGCTCTGATCTGAAGAGCAAATCTGAAGTAATCAGTGTTAATGAATTAAGAGAGTTAACTGAACGTCTGTCCTTTCTGTTCGGCAGCTCATTGGAAGTCAGGCAGCTTTCTGCTCCGCCGCTGTCTCCCCAGCCAGTGGCACCTTAGGCCCAAATGAAGAAAAAGAATGCTGCATAGAGCTGTCACCTAACATCGTGGTAAGTTTCAAAATTATGCAATTTTATCAAAACAACAACACTGGCAGTCTCATTTCACCTCCATCTGGCAAAAGGAAGGATTTTTATATACAAAAATATATAATGCTCTCTTTTTCCATACGATAGCTCTGAAATTGCTTTGCTTTAGAGGTAACCATGGTTGAAGGCAAGAATTAAATCAGTCCATGTGGTGTGCAGTTTTCTACCCTGCCTCTTTGTTCTCCAGCTGTTCTTGGTTTCTTTCTTTCTTGAATGTCTACTCAATTACCTTTAATACTTATCACTGTTCTTAGAGCACACAGATCCTCGTTTTGGATTATCCCAAATGAAAGCTAGCAGACTGGCCTATATAGTATACGTTGGGTTTTCTGAATGCAACTAGGCTCATGACATCTTGATATTTGAAAACTTAAAAGGGACTGATGGGACTGAGAGTCTGCAAAATAGCGTGTGGACTGCAGAGTTTACAAACTTCAGGAATTCAGCCATAGACTTTATAGCTGCATTCAAACAACTGACATAACGCAGTTAAATAAAGGAGCTTCCTATAGGTGTGGCATAGGAGTTCCCATTACAGTCACTGGAGACCTAAGTTTCATTTGTTTGATTAAAAATGGGTGTTCAGTACTCTGAGATGCCCTGGAAGATCTCAGATACACATGTATGTCTGGCATATGTGGCACAGGATCCCAGTAAACTTGAGCTTTCTTCATTGAAAGCTGGAAGCTCAACGGGACATGTTGGATGTCTGAAAGGGCATTTCTACATGTGGCTGGGGAACTGAATGCCATCCGAGCCACCTACAAAAAAGGCTGTCTGCGTTGTAGGTGAGCTAGGTGCCCAAGTACCATTAGTGAATCAGTGGAGATTCAGAGCTCATATTTGGAGTTCATCTTNANAGATGAACTCGAGGGCTCTGTGGTGCCAAAGCTGCTCTATCACTCAGCTGGACAGGGGAGAGAAATACAGCCAAAGGCTTGTGGGTCGAGATAAGGACAGGGAGAGATCATTCACCGATTACTGTCGCAGGCAAAACAGACTCACTTTGGGGAAATTAAATTAATTAGTTGCCAATCAAATCAGAGTAGGGTAAGGAGAAAATAAAAACAAATCTGGTGTGGATTTAGCCAGAATACTAGTGTAACTGGGCCACATAATTCATCCTGCAAGTCCTGCTTTAAACCCAGGTGGAAATAAAATGTGACTACAAAGCCAAGAAACAGCCACGAATTTTCACTGTGGTACTGCCTTCTAAGCAAATCTGATGCTGACAGAGAATGCACTTCGAACAATGCCGTGACACTTTTCAAGACTCTGTTACAGGTCTGGTTTCAATCCAGTGATGTTTATACAAGTTTTCGATGTAAATTTCTTAACGAGGCTGCCTTTCCTCTGTGGTGTTTCCTTCATTCACAAGGAAACTTGACTCTTCTCCTTTCAGGGTGAGCTGAAAGACCTTGCCCTTTCCTGTAGCATAGAAGACATGACTGAACCCCTCTTTCTGAGCATTTCTGGAGAAGTGAAAGGACTGCATGTCACCTACTCAGTACCTTGTGACAGGGGAGTTGCCAGGTAAATCAAGGGTTTATCCATGAACCAAACAAAAACTACTTCTTCCCAAAGCACAAATACAATAGAGAGGGGGAATAACCCCACTTATTTATGTAAACTCATTCCTCCTCCTGCTGTAAGCAGCAAAGATGGTGAAATGCACTGGGACAATTCACTGAAGGTTCCTATTTGAAGAAAAGATATGGGGTTTGCACCCTGGCCAAATTCAGCATCTTCATATGTCCATGAGAGGACTAGAGAAGAGCACTACTCCACTCCCACCAAAATTAATTTAACAACTGTGAATTAATTAGTGCATGAATAATAAATTCACGTGAAGTTAACTGCACATTAGTGAAACTCATGTTCATGTGTTGTCTCTGTTCTCCCTTGTGCTTCTGACACTTGTAACCTGCCAGTTGCCTTGACACTTTTGGGTACAGAGAGCATAAAAAGTTACCTTTCTCCCTGGTAACTGAAATGTGGGACCGCTGCAAGCCCCTCACATGTTTGTGTGTAACAACTATTTTATGGAATGCCAAAAATTTGCAAGTTCAACTCTTAGATGTGAATTTAGAATTGCAGAATTATACCCAAGATCCTGTATTTTGGACCATTAAGTTTTGTTGTTGCACTGTGAGACGTAATATTAAAGAAAGATGAATATAATTCTCTTTGACTTGGTATATCAGACTGATTTTTATTTTATTTTTCTGATATCATAGAATCATTAAGGGTGGAAAAGACCTCTAAGATCATCAAGTCCAACCATCACCCCAACACCACCATGCCTGCTAAACCATATCCCGAAGTGCCACATCTACATGCTTTTTGAACACCTCCTTACTGAGGGAGCACTCAACCCCCTCATCCAGATCATTGATAAAGATATTAAACAACACAGGCCCCAAAACTGAGCCCTGGGGAACACCACTCGTGACCGGCTGCCAGCTGGATTTAACTCCATTCA
>Ga0065711_1037419_pt1 | contig 19862 bp, 3 predicted proteins | sample Hoacrofraction12_FD_59098 | JGI IMG/M metagenome (GOLD analysis project Ga0065711, IMG submission 59098) | Hoatzin crop microbial communities from Cojedes, Venezuela - Epithelial fraction 12 v2 (version 2) | ecosystem: Host-associated > Birds > Digestive system > Esophagus > Crop | place... | reverse complement strand
CTCCGGGGCCTGGGATTCCTGAGGGCCAGTCTTAGCACTGAAGACTGAAGCAAAGAAGGCATTCAGTAGCTCTGCCTTCTCTGCATCCTCCGTCACCAGGACACCCACCTCATTCAGCAGAGGCCCCACATTGTCCCTAGCCTTCCTTTTGCTGCTGATGTAGTTGAAGAAGCCCTTCTTGTTGTTTTTGACATCCCTTGCCACTTCAATTCCAGGTGGGCTTTGGCCTTCCTTGTCGCATCCCTGCACGCTCTAACCACGTTCCTGTACTCTTCCCAAGTGGCCTGCCCCTCTTTCCACATTCCATGGACCTTTCTCTTCCACCTGATCTCTGCTAGAAGCTCCTTATTCAGCCATGCAGGTCTCCTGCTTCCTTTGCTCGATTTCTTTCTCAGGGGGATGCACCACTGCTGAGCATGGAGGAAGTGACGTTTAAGCAGCGACAAGCCCTCTTGGACCCCCCTGCCTTCAAGAGCCCTGGCCCATGGGATTCCTCCCAGTAGCTCCCTGAAGAGGCCAATGTTAGCCCTCCTGAGGTCCAAGGTTTTGATCCTGCTTATCGCCCTGCTTCCTTCACACAGGATCCTGAACTCGACCATTTCATGGTCACTGCAGCCGAGTCTACCTCCAAGCTTCACAAAACCCCAGTTAGAGAAAAGTAAAAGTAAAAGAAGTAAAATAAACAAATCCCAAAACTTTCAAAGGCATTTTAAGACTGGATTTTAAAGACTGCATAACACTAATGAACACTCTATTTAGATTATGATACAGTGGTACGATGATTCCCTGTTTAAGGTTTCCACAGTATGCTCTTCTATGTAAGTACTCAGCAGTCAGGAATTGAGTTTGGTTTCTTTGATGTAAAATTACAGTCTCAGCACACTAAAAACCATAATTTCATTGATCAAACAAGGCTAATATTTAATATTTTCTGTTTATGAGCATAAGAAATTTTATATTTCTGTACACCATACTCTTCTGTTTGCATATATTACCTCAGAGCATCCTTCCCTTTAATTACTTTGTCCTAGCTGAGAATGACTTGTTAATATGGCCAGAAAGTTAAAAATACATTCTCTTAGATTTAGTAATTCTAGGGATTGGTGATATTGCAGTGCTGGGAAGCTGGAGATGACAAGGAAGATTTTGACATGCTGAGGAAGCACAGAATTTTTATGCTGTTTCTGGTATTAACTATTTGAAAAAATATACATGCGTATAAATAATTATACATACATGCATGCAAATAGATATTGAAAGTTAAATGACAGCAAATTTAACTGTCTTTGTTTTTCCTTTAGGGAAGCTGTGAGATAGAGATGGTAAGTGGTGTGCCTAGGAAGAACTTTAGCAGGTGTATTCACAGTTAGGAGAAATCAGCTTCCATCTGGGTTATACGAACAACCTGTGCTTCTGTTTCTAAAGAAAAAGAGAAAGAATGATTTTCTTCATAGTATTTCAGACTGGTGCTTTAATGGTCATTGCATCTAATCAAGATTCTCAGACTTCTCGTCAAACTGACATTCAACTGCGTTAATTTTGAACCAGTATGTGGTAAAACCAAAGATATTCTTCGCAAACCTCTAGGAAAGTCTATGCCTGAAAGTCCAGAAAATGTCATCTCAGTTGTTAGGAAAACATCTGTATGGGATCAATGAGGTAAATAATTGATAGCAATTATCACATCTTCGGTAACGACAGTGATTTTATACTGCCGTTGATAATCTGGATTAATTCTGGGCTTTGGTTTTTAATTTAAAGCTGTATTTTTTTGTCCTTGATGTATTTCCCCTCTGGACATGCCTCTTAAATATTTGTAAGTTTAGTCTGTAAGTATACCCAGCTTTTCTCTAGAGAGATAAAATCTGTCTAACAGACTGAATGCAATGATCATTATATTTAGGCTCATAATGAACTCACTTTAGTTGGACGAGTTTCAGTTTAATTTTCTTTTTTTGGTGATTCAGGTGACTTGATTGGGCAAGGTACATTAGAGAATTGAACTTTTACTGTGAGAACAGATTCATTAGACAATTTAAAAAGCTAAATATTAGACTAAATTGCCTTAGATCACTCACTAGCTATGATCCTCTTCTGAACTTTTACGTCAGAAGACAAATATTACCAGGAATTTGAGACAAAAATAAGAACAACTCTTAGTGACAGCTGGAGATGAAATTTCAGTTCTTTGTCATTTTTATAACTGAGACTTTGAATATCTATTAAAAGCCATATGAAGTTTTATGTGAAAGCCTTGATGCTTCTGAAAGTCTTGGCTAACTGACTACAAAATATGATGCTTGCCTGCTCCTGTAATGCTGGTAGAATGTACTACTTCCTCTGTCCAGATCTTCTGTAATTGAATTCATTACAATAATATCCTTAAACACATATTTTTCAATAGTTTAAATATTTATCTCTGAGATAAGATTTAAGAAAATGCAAATTCCTGCAAGTGGTAATATAACATAGTCAGAAACATTAAAATATTATCCACGCTTGTCCTTAATATAAATTCTCTGAAGGCTGATCAAGTGCCTTCCTATGTCCATCGGTTGTTGAATTATGCAAGTGATGAATTTTTCCTTGATCATTAAGAATGGCAAACAGAGTGGTTTTGTACACATAAATGGTTCAGAAATTATATGTGACCTATTAACAGCATTTTTGATCAGTCTCCTCCAGTTGCTGAGGGCATTGCTAAATGAATGAGTTGCTTGATTATCGGAAGAACATAGATGCCAGGAATGAGAATGTGCTACTTCTACTGTGCCATGTAAATCTCATCTTGTTTTAGCCTGCTTCTCACATCATTAATTTTTACCTTTATTATTATATATTAGAGGAAATTGTATTTGTAATGTTCATGAAGGATAGAAGTGTTTACTCAATTTTGATATGAAATGGCTTTTTGTCTGTATTTTAATGGTTTAGTGAACTGTGAATCTTAGTGCTGCAAATTAAAGCAAATTGCAGCTCCATCAGGTAGATATCTCATATAGAAATGATTTTATGTCTATTTAAATAGCAATGAAGCCATTCTCTTTTTGTGTCATGATGCATTTCACAGAAAATGAGTACGTGTCTTACATGCTGTCATACTCTTTCTGATGTTTCCACTCCGCTAAGTGTTGCAATAGTAGAAAATGAAACCCCTTCTTAGGGGAATGTGAGGTATTTCGTGATAGTACATCAATCTATCAGTCACTTTTCAAATTCAGAGAAGCTACTCAAATAAAATTAGTAATAATGTTTAAATTATCGTTAATAATACAGAGCTAGGCTATTCTAGTCTGTCTGACCCAGATGATGAATTCAGATGCATTTAAGAATGAACTTTGCCTTGTCATGTATCATGCTGTAGAGAACAGTAGCTAGAAGATGTCACATGAAAATGAAGGTGACAAAATAAGTCTTCTAAAAACTAAGTTTTCCTAAGGCTACTTAATATTCTGAGAGTCACCCAGCCTTAGCAGGGTCTGAGCAGTATAAAGACTGCTGCAGACCCAGATATTTTGCTCAGTAAGGGCTGAAGAGATGCAGAACTTTTTTTATTCTTTTTGAATGTCAAAAAAACCCCTTTTTTTCTGTCTTGCTTTTGTCTGGCTTTGGCTTCTTTGGCAGTTTCTTTCGCTGAGAGAACTAAAAATGTGTGCCTAAAGTTAAGCTCCCCTGAAGTTAGTTTTGTAACATTTGAACTTCTAGATCACTTTGGGCAGGTTTTCCAAAGTATTTACATTGTGAAAACTGCAGATGGAAGCATAGTGCGATTTTCCAAAAGCACTTAAACAGGTAAGGCACTTAGCTCCCATTTAAATTAATTAGCTGGATCAAGTAAGTTCCCTTTGGCACTTTTGAAAGTTCCACTAACTGTTTATGTCTACATAAAAAAAATATGATTTTCAAAAGAGGCTGAGCATCCAGCAACTCCCTTTAAAGTTTATGACTGTTACAGGTTTTCAGCAAATCTGAAAATTATACCATGTCCCTCTCTCTATGTTCCCCAATGATCCTCCTTCACTTTCATGTTTTTTAACCATGTCTAGTATCATTTATTGTCTAAATTTAATCTCAGAGAAGAAGCAGGATCAATAGTACTATAACCTAAGGACAGAAAAATAGTGACAGGGTGAATCTTTTACGTCGGTTTGAGAAGCTGTATCCTTTCGTATTTGCATTCAGTGAATGTAAAAACTGATAGAGCTTTAAGACCATTGGAATTATGTCTTGTACTGGATTTCCTTATTACATTCATATTATGCAAAATAATAGCTCAAAAATATGTTACAGGTAAAGAGTGCTGCAGGTTATGGATAGCTGGGAATGAACCAAGTGACCAGGAGTAGCATGACTTTTCAGTCTTTAACTGCTGTATATACTGAAACCCTTAGCAGACCTGACAGAAAGTAATAAAAGCAAGCAATGCTCACTCTGAGATAGTTTCCCCTGCCCTTTACTCTGCCTCTATTACAGTAGTGTCTGAGTAGCAGTCTGAGCATGTACACACATTAGTATTTTGGTTTCAAACAAGAGACTACTTTTGAAATGAATTTGCTAATTATTCCCACTTAGCAAACTTGCTTGTTGTGGAGTGGGCCTTGGACTATGTTAACAGGATTGCTTTCGGCTGAAATGAAAACAGAAGATGCTTTCCAGAAGGACATCTAATCTTCGTTAGTCATCACCGGGTGTTCAGTCCACTGAACTATGTCAAAGTTAGTTCAGTATATCCTTCCTTCCTATACTAATTTCAAAGAGTGACCAAATTGAACATCAAGTTCTCAGAGCCAACACCTTTGCTCCACGGATCGGCTCTTACTATGTCATGTTTCTTGTTAATGTAACTATGAACTGAGTTGTCAGAATGGTTAGGTTCATGGGAGAATCCCATCTTTGCATGCACTTGCAGAGTTAAAATTCTACAATGCCAGAATTTCAGATCTGTAAGTATCGCCAAGGGGATCTCAAATGTCCAACACTGGCCAATGTTTGTTGGGAATGTATCTTCTCCTTCTGGTTAGATAGAAAATGAAATAAAAAACTCATGAGTAAGAACTCATAACATTTTTGTTGAGCTTTTTCAGAAATGTAGGTCAACCTAAATGCAACTGTAGGTTTTGCCTAGAAAAAGTAATCCAGACAAGACAGATTGTAAGACATAACTTGTACACCTTGTAAAATGCACCTACACCAGCCATTCATCGTGATTATTCTCTACATTGATTTAGAATTTTTTTATGCTATAAGTGTCTGTTCTTGTTTGAATCATTCCATCGCTAACAGCTAATAGTGCTTATACTCATATTTAATTTTTTAAAAAAGGAAAGACTCAAGTTTATTTAGCCAGTGAGTTTTCCAACATTCATAACCCTGTATTGCCAAGCTGGAAATGATATCTTGTGTAGTTTATGCGTCAGATGTACTAGAATGAAAAACATAATATGAATATTTACCAGTGACCTTCAAAAACAGGAATTTATTATCCGTTGTTGCCACTGGGATGTGTAACCTGACTGTTGCCAGCCAGGAAGAGTTTTTAAGTGTGTCTTTAGTCAATTAAAGCACCATCAAGACAAAAGTATGTGAAATAAAATGCAACTGTACAATAAAAATATATTTCACTTTTATTAAGGTAGAAACTTTGAAAGACACAAAGGAATTGTGTGTACTTATCTCAGCTATGGATTCACAATACAGTAAATGTGGCTTTATGTTGCTTAATGCTAGATAAGAACCACTGTAACCTCATGGTATTAAATGCTGATCTGGTACAAACTCACTTTGCTAGTTCAAATGTGTTGAAAAAAATTGGACACCTTAGCTTTATCCTGTCAGGCTTTCTGCCAGATCAGATATTGCTGTCCCTGCCATTCTAAGTATATGCTGGATCAGGCGTTATGTACTCTCCTGGTGATTCTGTATTGTGTGCTATAATCTGGCAAAGATGCAGTACGGTTCTGTTTTCAGTCATCCCAAACTCATCCACAGATCTGGATTAAAGACCATGGCCTCCTGTTGCCCCCATTATCATAGTATCTGCCTAAATCACAAGCTTTGATGTATTTATTCTCCTAACAACACTGTGAAGGAGAATATGTCTTTGCTATCACACTGATTTCCTCCTAACATGTTTTTTCTCCTGTCTAGTAGATGAAATAGTAGGTGTTATGCAGGTTTTGAGAATTTCAGTGATTAGAACAAGGAGATTGTAACAGAGGTGAATATTTTCTTAGAGTGTCAAGTGCTCTGCTAGCGCTCTATCAAAGCGGTTTCATGCAACTGGATAATTCTTCTGCTTTTTAGGAAGCTAATTGCTTAAATGATTTCCTTTTGGATAGTCACCAGATGCTGCTTTTTGTATAATTAATGTGGTCCTTGACATAAAATATGGTTAACTTCTGTAGCTTCAGGACCAATTCAAACCACACTGAAGCCCTTGAGTGATGGGGGATTCACAGACCAGGTTGTATGAGCAAGTTTCTTGTCTCCCCATTACTTTGTGGTCCCTTATTCGCTCCGCTGAGTGGCGAATAACAGCAAAGTCCTACAGTGTGCCGAGGAGTGGACAGAGAAGACAAAGAGCCTGGCTCGTTGTTGCTGCTTTATTCACTCTGCATGGTGCTGTAACCGGTGCACCAGCTCTCCGAGGAAGGCAAATGAGGCTGGCAATGTTACTTTGTGATTTTCTCTCAAATCTGTTGAAAAAATGCTGGAAAAATAAATTGTAAAGACCAAGATTATCCCTCTTGTTAAGCTGTCCTCATTCTGTCCTCCTCCAGAAGGAGCTGAAAACATTCCTGACGTGAAATTTTGTTACTGCTGTTTCATTTATAAATAAAGCCTACAAATTAAACAAAAGTGCTAAGCACTTAACAAGGCAAGAACAAGGCAAGTCCTGTGTCCTTGAGTGCTTACCATCTAACAAAGGAATGAAAGGTGGAGCATGGGAGGAACACAGAATCATTCTGGTGCCTACAAGTAGCTCTTTGCCTCCCACACTGCTCTGGTTCACTCAGTGCGACCTCTTGCAGAACACAGTTTTACTAAGGGTGGGCTAAAGAGGGCTGAGACCAAACTGAATGGTAATTTTAAGCAGAAGGTGCTTTAAATTCATTAATTTCCTATTCAGATTTTACTGGGGAGCACATACAGGAAGAGTGGGCAAATGGATGAAAAAAGTGTATTTTATTAATGCACTGCTGTGGAGAAATCTGGGATTTCTGAAACAAGATTGCATTGTGTGCATTTGTTGTGTACCACAAAAAGATCCTTGGACTTTTTAAATCAGGAGGACTAAAGTAGTAGCCACGACATCTTTTTCTATTATTATTCAGAAAGTAGCATACACCCATCTTTATCTTCTCGAAATGTAGACAAAGCACTCATGTATTTCAAGACTTAGAAAGTGGAAAAGTATAAAATATCCGCATCTGTGGAAGAGGTGGCATCACGGATCTTTTTTCTGGCACTCTTTGTTCTACCACAGCTGATGCAAAGAGATTTTAATTTGTATCTTTACTGTACCAGAAACTTATTTGAAACTCACATAGCCTTATTTTGTAATGAAATGTTTGAGAACTACTGCTATTTGTATTTGCATGTGATTAACTTTTAAAGCACTGTATACAGGGCTTTTCGCTTTTAAACTCGCCTGGAGTCAATAAATATCTTTACAGACGTCAATTTGGTCAGCAGTAAAGAGGTAAATAGAAACTAATGACACTAATCAAGCCTGTGGCATAAATGATTTATTGGACACAATCATTTAACACTTTCATAAAGTCAATACAAGGGAAAGAAACAGGTTCTTACTAAGGCAAACTGTATTTGCACTGTCAGTATGCAGTGATTTATGACAAACCTGTGGCCAGGATTAGGATATTATAAATGGGGGAAAATAGAAGGCTCATTAGTTTTTTATACCCACAGGTAGAAGACATGCAGTGGGCTAATAGAGAACACACTCATCCAGCATCTGTCTGCAGCCTGCCCTGCAAAGCCGGGGAAAGAAAGAAAACCGTGAAGGGAGTGCCCTGCTGCTGGCACTGCGAACGCTGTGAGGGATACCATTACCAGGTGGATGAATTCAACTGTGAACTGTGCCCCATTAATAAGAGACCAAACGCCAACCGTACGGATTGCCAGCTTATTCCTATAATCAAACTGGAGTGGCATTCTCCCTGGGCCATCGTGCCCGTCTTCATAGCTATTCTCGGTATAATTGCCACCACCTTTGTGATTGTGACATTTGTCCAGTACAACGACACACCGATTGTCAGGGCCTCTGGACGGGAGCTCAGTTACGTGCTCTTGACTGGGATTTTTCTCTGTTACTCCATTACTTTTTTAATGATTGCAACTCCTGATACAGTGGTCTGCTCCTTTCGAAGGATCTTTTTAGGACTTGGCATGTGTTTCAGCTATGCTGCCTTGCTTACCAAAACAAACAGGATTCACAGAATATTTGAACAAGGTAAAAAATCTGTCACAGCTCCCAAATTTATTAGTCCAGCTTCCCAGCTGGTGATCACTTTCAGTCTAATATCCATGCAGCTCCTTGGAGTCTTCATCTGGTTTGCCATCGATCCACCACATACCATTGTAGACTATGGAGAGCAGAGGACACTTGAACCAGAAAATGCCAGGGGAGTTCTCAAATGTGACATTTCAGATCTTTCTCTCATTTGTTCCCTTGGATACAGTATTCTCTTGATGGTCACATGCACTGTTTATGCTATTAAAACAAGAGGGGTTCCAGAGACCTTCAACGAAGCAAAACCCATTGGATTTACCATGTACACAACCTGCATAATTTGGTTAGCTTTTATTCCAATCTTTTTTGGTACGGCCCAATCAGCAGAGAAGGTAAGCGATGATAAGTTTATGAATCAAATACTATAATTTTTCTGTTTTCATCTCACAATACTTTTAGCACTACAATATTTTCACTCTTACAAATGAGTAATTCTTGCAAGTAAACTCTCAGGATTCATACCTAATAAAATATGCGATTCCAAAGGTGGGTTTCCTGTATTTTAACACCAGAAACTGAATGTGATTGTGGTTTGGCTGGCGTAATAATCTTGACATTTTCTCAATATATCCTTAAATGACTGTTTCTTCTAACATTTATTATTACCCTTCAGTGATGCTCCAGGCTGTTACATGAAGGACTATAAATCTTTGTTATCATCCACAGATCTGATAGAAATGGTTGCATTTCAAAAGTGTAAGAAGATCAACTTGCATTCGTCAAAAATAATGAAGAAGAATGCCTGGGCAGAATGAAAAGAATTACTTTTCTGTCTGGTTAAAACATATAACTTTAAAAAAAAGAGAACATGAGGAGTAAAGGAAGTGTATGTAACAGCATACAAAGCACAATTCACTAAGTATTATCTCAGAGCAAAAATAAAACATTTTCCTGATGTTTTAATGAGAAATTAAATGTTGCATACTTGGATATCTGTTAATTCTTCTTCAGCTGGCATGGATCTTTCCTGATATCAGTCATGGTGAGCAGTACAGAACACATCAGACACGTAACTTTCCTTCTCTCAGTTCTAATGGGAAGGCAGAAGTAGATGTCGACTGTGTGAGCTTTTATCCAGCTGATAGTGGTGAAAATGACAAGTTAGGTAGGAAAGAGCAATAATACCAGCATCAATCTTCAAAACAGCAAACCTTCACAATTCAGAAAATCTTAAAGAGAAGAAATTAAAGTCATCAGTGTTTTACATAAAGTCTTTCTCCTTTTCTTCTAGCAGATGATTTTATAATGTTTTAAAATATACATTTTTAATTAATTAATTTTATTGGAGAAGTCAACATGTGTCCACTTACAATCGTGCAAAAGTTTGAAATGTTTCTGATTTAGAGGGTACTCTTTCCTGCAGAATTGAAGAATAGGTCGGTATAGCTTGATAAAATACCTGCTAATTCAAGCAGGGGAATTGTATAGGGGAAAGAGTGTGCCAGGAAAATATTTTCCTCACTAAAAATTGAAGTAAGAAAGCTTGCCGATTTGGATCAGGCTTGATTTCCATGGCCTTTTGGATTAAGTCAGAGGAAGTGAGTAGAAAGGTAATGGCATAACATATATACAATAAGTAAAGATTAAAAAATCCTGTCTGATATAGAAAAACATGTTTAGGTGAATTGTATTTAAAGTCTGAATTTTTGGTACGTGTAGACATGAGTCAAAAAAAATACTTTGATATGTAAATCTGTGATGCTTTCCATTTTAACAGCTTGGGCCAGTCAGTTTTATGACAACTACCTATAACAAAAGAAATGTATTTCTGAGTATTAAAACACAGAAAATATTGCTTGGCTGGCAACTATACAGAGAGTTTTCATTTACACCATTGGTACACTTTAGCTTGTAGTAAAGGATGATTTGGTTTTGATCTCTAAAGACGAGATTAATGAACAACTCTTTTGCATTTCTGTTATGAAACCCAAGACTGAACACACAAGTTATACTAAATCACACAGCCTCTAACACTAAATTTCACTTGTTAGCTGCCTTTTTTTCTAAATGATTTGTTATTCTTCAGATAACAACTTTCAGGAGGAAAAAAAATAAATTAATATGATAACCCAGTAGCTCTGTAATTCAAATAATTCTTTTCACAGTGCTTCTATCTTTTGCTGCAAATAAAAACATGTTTCCATACAGAATCTTATGGACATCATCGTAATAGGTCGTGCATTCCTACAATTATATTGCTTGTCTGAATAGGACAAAAATGTCATATCTTAGTGCACACATGTATACATTGTCTGAATAAACTCAAAGTTACTTATAGGTTTCTCAGTTAATGCACAACATCAAAAGGAGCATTTTAGAAACAAACTCATATATTATAGGATATTCAGTATTGTGATCTTTTTTAAGGATGAAAAAAATGAAAAGGAAAATAATTGTTAGGTGTTAGGTGTTTACTCACTTTGCAGTTGATTTTAGAATCCTGAAATTATTTTTTTTTGTGGCTTGACTTCATTCAGAGTGAACAGAGCAATAAGCTTGGGAACTTAAAGTAGTCTTAAAATCCAATGGTTCCTTTTTTGAAATGTTGACAGTAATAAAATTTAACATAGTGTTCATAACAAGCCAAGTGTACTTCCAACTAGAAATTCATTGAAACGCTAGCTTTAGACACACTTCTCATTGAATAAAGAGCAGTTAAAACTTCTGCAAAATGTTTTGAGGATCTTCTGTTTTCCTAAACATTAGTAGTGCTTACAGTCGCAGAAGTCATGCATTTTTTGAAAGAGAGGTTATATTTATGTAATTAACCATTCCATGAACACGGATTAAGCAGAAAGCATATTGAGAACCTTTTATATTTATTTTACTGTCAAAATATTTCCACTGACAAACAAAAAAACAGGACCACTAATGCTAAAATCAAGTGGCTAGATCCAAAATGCACAGCTCATCATGGATAGGTTACATTTACATTTAGTGACCTTGGGATCAATTTGCAGAAGTGTAAATTTGCTAAGAGATTCTGGGTAGAAACTAGAGGAGTATAAACCTGTATAGTTGGTACAGGTCCATAAAATGAGTCTTGGTGTCCGTCAAGCTTAAAACATGCATGATGAAGGCCATGTAAATAAGCATAAGCACATTTCTGCAGACAGACTGTGAATATTGCTCATATGTTTTTGCTGTGAAGCACACGATAGGAAACTCATCTCTCCACTGTGCATACGAGGAAAGTTGGGTCTCTTGCTGGTGGATACAGCTGAGTTAAATGCCTGAATCTGCATGGTGTGACACATCCATAAGAGAAAACAAGGTAAAAGTTAAGGTAGCTTGACAAGAGTCAGGGAAGATGTTGATATATAGTCTTGACATTTGTAGCATTTTTAATAGCCCTTTATAACAGATGCTGTTTCTACTCATATATATTATCTTAGTTCAAGTATAAGTTTAAAACTAATACAAAATTGAGAAAACTACTGTATAATATTCAAGAAATTAAAAATAATATATGTCCATGGCCAATAAAAAAAAAAAAAAGATTAAAATGCTAATCTGAAATAACCTTGCATTACCGAAGCTTGGTGGCTTTTATGGAACTCCATGTTTATTTTTTGTCCTTAATCTCAAGCAGTAGAATAAAAAAAAAAACATGCTAAGAAACACACCATTTTTAGACTGTCATTTTCTACAGATGTTCTTCAGTGAACAATAAGAGCATTAATTTTAAGTCCTGTGTGATTTTTTTGTCTAATTCATGGTTTTGTCCATTTGCGATCAAGCTTGTTTTGACAGCTGCTGCTTTACGAAAGGAATCCACTACAAAAAATTTAATTATTCCAGTGCGTCACTGAACTGAATGAAAAATGTAACTCAAAGACATAACGTACCAATTTTCTGACACTTGAGTAAATGTCACTGAGGTGTTTTAGAGCAAAAGGAATGAAATTCTGTAAGAAAGCGTTTTATGAATATAGCCTTCATCTATGTCATGCACATGTACATGGCAAAACACTGGAAGTACTGGGATCATCTGGAATAGAGATATCTAAAATGTCACGATGACTGGAATGCCACAGAAAAAAAGAATGAAATTAGCTTAGTGGTGAAAGCAGATATTTGATGAACCTCTGAGTAAAATGAAGTTGCCATGGCAGACAGCAGAAAAACCAGCTGAGGTTAGATGGCTGTCTAAAGTACATCCCTATTTGACAAATTGAACTTTTAAAATTTCCTTCCTTTTGCCAGTTTTGACAAGTGGGTGAATCATATTCATTCACAGATAATAAAGACATCATTTAATATATAACCTGGAAATACTTGGTTTTGAATGAGAAGAGGAATACTTGTTTCCCATACTGTGACAGAGTGGAGGTTACACTTTCTGCTAAGGAAAGAACACCATAGAAAGCGCTGAAGGATTTCTTTCTTCTCCTCTCATCAGAAGCAATTGCAAGGTGTAATCTAACAAGGCAGATAAATTTTAACATATTTTCCAATCATTCTGACAAGTCTGATCTCTCGTCATAACTGCAGTAAAGTCAAAACAAGTTGTAAAGTGTGATAGAAATCTTCCCATAAATTATCCTTATGATTTTAGTATTCCAGCTGTTTTCATCCTGGATTTGCTGATCATGTGGATCTTATGCTTATATCCAGCTGTTAGTAACAGTAAAAGAAGCAAGAAACAGTTCCAAGAGTATCTCAGTATTAATTTGACTGGTAAGATACTGTTGAAGTTGTCAAGAGGAAGTTACTCAGTTCTCAGTGGGAGGAAGAGGTAGTTCCATTAATCTAGTAATATATGTTCTTTAGCTTAAAATAAAACCAAAAAACTGCTAGTGACAATTCAGGTAGAGACCTCTTACTAGCCCCACATTTCTACAAAATTTAGACTAGTCATCTTTTTTTGTGTGCTTATGTTATGAATTCTTGCATAAATGTATTCCTGTGACTATAAGGAAACAATGCATCTTAATAGTGCAGGCTGTGTTAATGAAGCAGGCTAACCTGAGTAATTTCTTCATCTCAGAGCATTCTCTTCTAATTCTGATCATATGCAAAGACTTAGCTCTGCAGGTAGTCCGTGCAGTACATATCACAGGAAAAAGTAAAGACAACTATCTATTAAGTTAAGTTACCATTTCTTCCATTTGATGAATAATATTTGGCTTGATTAAATCAGAACCTTTAGTGCCAACACTCTGCATAGCATGAGGATTTGTCTAAGGGATATTTGGAACAATTTCTAATTTTCATTATTAAGGGATCCAAAGTTGGAAAACTGATATGAAGCTGAAATGATACCTTCCACAGTTTATCATTCTTCAAAACTCAGTTTCTGTGCAATTGCTGACTTTTTTCAGAATCTTTAGAATATGGGAGGACAAAGAGGATTAAATAAAATCTTTTTTGCATATTCTGGAACATAGAAAATCAGATAAAATTCACCAGATTGTCTGATAGAAATATCCCTCCCTCTCACTGTAAAGTGTATGTTCAGAAAGGAGATGCTTTTTGAAATGTTTTATCATTTCATTTTTTTCCAGATGTAAATATTTCATGAGCTAAATTATTTCTAAATTTGATAATTTCCTAGGATGTGTGACCTAATCCTCAGAAGAGATTAGGACTTTGTTATTCTGCTGTAGAAGCAGAGTGGGAAAAATATTGTGAATAAAAGTGTGACAGAGATACAACTTTTCTCCCAATCTTCCTCTTCTCCTTTTCCCTCTGTGAGGGAAATGCCTCACTCCTTGCTTATCCCCAAGACAGCATGTTTCCCTCCAGCTGGTGAAGATATTCAGTGCAGTGCAGGTGATGGACAGCCGGGCCCAGCCATCAGCTGAACAAATATAATGGTTGCAGCAGTCCTACAAATCTTCTCTTCCCTCCCCAGCCTTCCATGAGCTGGTGCAAGAGGGCAGACCAGTGGTCGTAGTTCTCTGGGGTGGCCATATAAATTGCTGCATAAAAGGTACTCCTAATAAGAAACCAGTTAAATATAGTGATCCTCTTTTCTTTCAAAAGTCACTTGGTGGGAAGCCATTCCACAAGTTGTTTCTTAGGAAATGCTGCCCTGTTCCCACTAGAATCAAAAGTGGAAATTGTGGAAAAAGTTATTAGCTAATAGCTGAGACAAAAATGGATGGATTGGGTCATTTAAATTATTGTAGGCACTTAGAAAGCTTTTTTATGTGTTTCAAACTTTTCTATCTTTTTGAGTTTGAAATTAATTTTGAAAACAGAGCAGTTTTGAAATTGAAACAGGATAACTTCACAACTTTTAAACTGTTCCCACTTTCTTAAAGTGAAAAATGTCTGAACCAACTGTGGACTGTAATGCCAGACTTGCATTTAGAGAAACATTTATAAAAACATTTCTGAATGCTTTTAGGACAAGTACTGACTTTCTTAGAAATTAAACTGTACTATAGAGTAATTATCTAAACTGCATTAGACTAAGAAATCACGAGGGATTACTGTACTCAGCCAAGTCAATCTTGTGTGCAAAAAGATATCTTGAGCTCTGTTCACTTAGATGTTATTATGCTCATTATGATAATTTAAGATTGCAGCATTGTCTGTGGGGTAGTCATCTGCTCCCTCCTTTAGCTGCTTTGTTCCAGAAGTGAATGATTAGATGACAAAGAGGCAAAGTTCCAAAGTTCTTTCTTTGAGGTGAAATGCATCTGCAAAGGTTTGCTGAAACCTCCTTGGACTGAAAAAGAAAGATCCCTCTGCTTCTGCCAGCTTCTAACATGTAGGTGTGACCTGCCTGCTTAAAGTCCATGTAAGCTAAGGGGAAAATTTCTTTCAGACTGTGCTACCCACTCAACAAAATCTGGAGGAGGAATGAATGCAGCTACTTTTTAAAATTCTGTCCCCTGTTTAGATTTTTTGTTATTCAGCATAGTGTGTAGCCAGGTTTTAGCGAGTGTTCTTGCTGAATTAAGGACTTTGTGCAAAGTCTCAACTTTATTGTTTTGAGATATGTCTACAGTCTTTAGGTTGTAATTTAATTTCTCTGTTTATTTTAATATTAATTAAGCCACTAACATTTAAAGTATGTACACTGAGCACTGATTTTAATTACAAGGTTATTAGGAGGTATCAGGAAGAAAGAAAATGCCAGTTTCTCTAACAAAAAGGTGGATTATTTAATAAAATATGAAGCCTTTTTTTCAGTTCAGTGAGACACTCATGTATACACTGAAGGTTGTATACCCTGTTCTTTTCTGCATGATTACATATCTGTTGCAGTATGAGCACTGAGCTGGCATAGCTAGTTGTGTACTTTGAAGAGATGTGCACCTGTCACATAATGGGAAACACCAGTGTTTTGCTTGTCTGACATGTTTGCTTCTGGTCCCATGGTGAATGATAGCTTCAGGGTCTTTGGGAAAGGAGCAGGCAGGAAAGACCTGCCAGAAAAATTAAATTAGCCTGTGATCATCTTCCTGTCTTTTCCTGGGGAATGTCAGAGAGCTGGTAACAGGTATACAAAGAAGTAACGCTTGCCAGAGAGCTTTAAATAGAACATTTTGGCTATTTACTGGCTTCTGTGATAAGTACCTAATTCTAACTGAGAAGCAGAAATATTTTTGTGAAGCACAGATCACTAAATAAATCTGTCATCTTCATCTACTTTAGAAAAGAATAATCAGTAATCACAGAGGGCAGTTTGTGAAAGACCACAAATGTTTCACAGAGATAATCTGGAAAAAAAATTATGCCTTATCTACTGTATTTCAAGAAATCAGGTTTACCTCATAAAAATGTTGATCTTGTGGCTCTGATTTGTTCAGTGCCAAAAATCTGATTGTCTTCAACACATGCAGGTAAACAGAAATCCTTCCAGTTGTATTAGGTGACCTTTGCACAGTAAGAAGGAGCTCACTTGCTGGTATTAAGATGCTATAAACTGTCACAATTCTGTTTCATCTACTAGTCTAACTGTGAGATGGGGTCCTCTATGTCATTATTCTGCACAGGACAGTATCAGAGTTACTAATGGTTTTGCATAAAAAGAAAAAGTAGATAATACATTCTAATACATGCTCAGCTGCTTCATACCCTGATAGTAAAGCACTGACAACTGGCTCCCAGCCACAACACATCTGAAGATGACCACAGAGTGTTTCACAGTTCTTTAAAAGCAATCATATTTCTTTTGACCAATTTCAAGCCTCTCTGTATGCAACAAGAATGGATTTGGGGATTCAAGGGATGCACATAAAATGTTGCATCATGGGACCTTCTGCAAAAAATGGATTGAGTGAAATGCAGCTCCTGCATCTCATTTTGTATTCAATACAGTCCATTGTTCTGTGTTCAAATGAAGGGATATATAGCAATTTTCAGACTTAGATGCCTGATAGAAAGCTCATCCTCACAAAGGTATATGTGCCTACAAACTCATTCAGGTTTCCATTTCAGACTGAAGTCTAGTCTCAGACTGAGACCTGAGCAGCTTGATGTGTTGCTGACCAATGAATCTTTCAGGGAATAGCTTCAGTGCTGCCCTGTGGCCTGATAGGACCCCATTCCTATCAGCCATTGCTTCAAAACAGTGAAGTGACTTGCCCTTTATAAATTCTTAGGTTCCTGGGGCATTGGAAGCGCTGGTTTAACTTGGATAAAGCAAAATTACTGAGAACACAAACTATGGAAAATATCTTTAAGCAAATTCATCGCTTAGTGAAAAATGGATTTGAATATATGTGTAAATATACAGGAAGACCGATATTTTTCAGTTAAGAATGACATGATAAAACCACATACTGGGAAAAAAAATATCTCTATGGGTAATAAAAAGTTAATTGTGATTGTCTTTTACACTTTTACTTCTGTTAAGAAACATAGAAAATCTTTAAATAGAACACTCTCTAGATATTGGGTTGGAACTCTTTCTGGGATGGAACTCTTGGGTTGGAACTCTTTCTAAAAAGTAAAAGTGAAGAAAAAAACAGTGTGGACTGGTGAATTGCCATGCATAGGTTGAGTCTCAGTAACGATGCATGTACAAGCTTATCACGTCCCACATCTGGAACTTGACTCATGATCAGAACCTGTTCAAAGCCACATTACCCTACAAGTCCTTTAAACTAAAAAAAATTTTCAAGGGCAATTATAACTCAACTGAAGTGTTAGTTATGTAAAACACAGTAAGCTGAAGTGTGTTTCATCCCCTTGCTACCATTCTGTTGTTTAAGAATTATCATAGTTTGTGTAGCTGAGAATATGCCAAGAAGTTGAATATCCATCAAAACCACAAGATCCATTCCAGAAATTTAATTAGATATAAGCCCAGTATAATTTTTAGCAGATTGGATAAATACAATAAGAGTCTAAAATTTCATGTAGGGGACACTGAATGTTAAATTAATAACATATGAAAATGGAAATGATAGGAACCAGAAAATTGTGGAAGTCTGATTTCACACAGACCAGTGAGCTTTATGCTTACTCTTAAAAAGCAAACCTACATCTATCATGGGAATAAATCTTTAACTAGATTGTTAACATTAAATATGCATGTAAGTGTGTATGTACAAATATTTAATTTTATGTAACCGTAAACTCTTTCTTTCATGAAGCCAGAAAAATTAGTTTAAAAGGACAAGCAAAAGAAATAACTTTTAATACATATATGAACTCATTCCTGCAAAACAAAGACTTTAATTGGTCATATACATCTATATTTTTGAAAGACTATTTTTCTTTCAGTGAAGCTTCTTAACAAAAGATAAAATGGCGATAGAGAGATCCATATTAATCAAGCTGAGAGTCAGAATTTAACAGTAGCAGAATGTTATCTTTTTTCCTAGTAATTCTGCTAAAAATGGATTAATTATGAAATACCATCCTACCTTTAGACATGAATTTTCAGTGTGTATATACAGTTCAAATTTTTCTCTTCCTAAAACAGTGCTTTCCAGAGTTGAGAGTGATTTCATAATCAGTCAGTTTACCAGAAACCTGACCCTAGTACAATGGTCAAATGATTGTTTTCATGGCGATTATCAAGGTCAGGTTTACTTGATATTTTGAAAAATATGGATGGGATTAAAGTGATGTTACCAGACTCACTGATGGAACTGATGACACAGCACCTGCATAAAACTGTTTTTTACAGAAAATATCCTCCTCTTTACCATATTACAATGAGAATAGTTGAACAATGAAGGGAAGAAAGGCAGAGGACTTGTCCTTTTTTTAACTCCACTGAACTCAGATGAAATAACAGCGGGTATTCACAGGTATTGTGAATGCCATTCAAAGAGATACAGCACAAAATTTCCCAATTACAAAACAGCAAGGTCAGAAGGAGGTTAGAAGAGAAGCAGGAAACTACTTAAAAGGTGGTGTTCAATAGCAAATATGGGAAAAGATTTTTAGTTCTGAAGCTGAGGAACACATGACATTTTGCAAGTGTCTTTCCTAGTAAGCTAGCACTTGTAATTGAGTGAGGTATAGCAGAAGAGCTCACAGCAGGCAAAGCATCTATCTCCTAATCTAGTCATCAAAAAGACACAGACAAACCAATGTGGCATGACACAGAAATAGGTCCTAAAGCCCAAAACTGCTTTTCAAATAGTCTCTGTAAGGGACTTGTTTGCACCATATGTTTTCCTTAAGAGCTGATCTACTGAAATGGTGTTTTAGAAGGAGAAGTCCTACACACACAGTACAAATTATGGTACAGTCTGAAGCAGCTTCCTCCAGAACACATGACTTTCTATCCCTTTGAGCCATCACACTGCATAAAATTTTATTGACCTAGAAAGATCACAGATCTCCATCAAGGCTTCCAGATTTCCAAGCTGGAATTTTTTCTGCTATTCCTTCTGCACTATTTGCCTTGTCAATGAGGCTTGTAATTTCTTTGTTTCCAATCACCGCCAAAGCCATAACCTTTGTCCTTATCAACCTTCATTTTTTGTTACTGTTTATACCCTCCTCTTGTGTTTCCCTGTTTGCTTACTTTATAATTTGTCCAAGATATAACAGTCATTCCAGCCAGTGCCAGTTTTCTTCCATGATATGCAAAATCCTAGTTGTTTTCTGTGTGACTTAAACCCTGCAGTTATTGCTGTGTCTCTTCCTCCGCTCCCTCACTGACATTGATGTTGGCTTTTTGCTACTGGTGTTTGTTGCTTTCACTCTTAAATTCAGTAAAATTTTATTCTGACTTCTGTATACAAAATTATTTTCTTTCTTTCTTTCTTTCTTTCTTTCTTTTTCTTTCTTTCTTTCTTTCTTTTTCTTTCTTTCTTTCTTTCTTTCTTTCTTTCTTTCTTTCTTTCTTTCTTTCTTTCTTTCTTTCTTTCTTTCTTTCTTTCTTTCTTTCTTTCTTTCTTTCTTTCTT
>Ga0065711_1037418_pt1 | contig 19864 bp, 13 predicted proteins | sample Hoacrofraction12_FD_59098 | JGI IMG/M metagenome (GOLD analysis project Ga0065711, IMG submission 59098) | Hoatzin crop microbial communities from Cojedes, Venezuela - Epithelial fraction 12 v2 (version 2) | ecosystem: Host-associated > Birds > Digestive system > Esophagus > Crop | place... | reverse complement strand
ATGGCAGCACAGCCTTCTGGTGTATCCACCACTCCTCCCAGTTTGGTGTCATCAGCAAACTTGCTGAGGGTACATTCTAACTCTTCATCCAGGTCATTGATGAAGAAGTTGACAAGACTGGGCCCAGTACTGACCCCTGGGGGACACCACTAGTTACCGGCCTCCAACTAGACTCAGCGCCGCTGATGACAACCCTCCGAGTTCTGCCATTCAGCCAGTTCTCAATCCACCTCACTGACCACTCATCCAGCCCACAGTCCCTTCCGGGGAGAGTGCCCTTCACCGGAGCTGTGAGGGATCCATCACTGGGGAGGGTAAGGCGGAACACCAGGAGCCTCTCCTCCACAATCACTGTCAGGTGCCGTGGCAGCGTGTTTGCTCTGTGACTCCTGCACTCCCACCTTAGGAAACGAGAAAAGCAAACGTCAACAGCAGCACAGGGGTAACTGAAGTCCTGAGAATGATTTCTACGTGGCGAAGGTCATGGGACGGCCTGAGTTTCACCCAAATGGATACCTATGGCGGCAGGCTTAAAATCATGAAGTAAAATTGCAGCTATCTTCAAGAAAAAGTGAATTTCCAGGCCCCGCAGTGGTAGCTGCAGTTCCACAGCGAACGCGAGCTGGGCCAACCACGGCTGCAGCGCTGCTTTCTCAGAAACAAGCTCCCTAAGCCACCGAAGCACTGAGACAGAGCAAGTTCCTCCACCCCAGTAACTAGTGCCTGTGACCCCCTCCGCCCCATACCGCAGCGCTGTGCCAAAAGCCGTGCCCCAGCAGTGAGGACAGGGCATAGGAAGCGAGAAAGGAGGGCTGGAGAAGGCTGATCCCGAACTAATTCTGCTTCACTCTTGGTGGCCACCAGACCTCCACTGGTTTTGGATGAGTTGTGTCGTCCTCCTTCACAGGACACCAGTGCCTGAGCCACGTAACCCTGTCTACCACAGAAATAAATGGTGAATCACTACAATAAATGCATTTGTCCTCATTCTTCATCAAAATTCACATTTAGCTGCTTTGTTCAGGGTTTTTGGCCAGTCCTGTAGGAGCTGACGTTGTCCTATGACAAGTCCCGTTGGACATAGTACAGCAGTCTCTGTAATTAAGGCATAGTCATTAAACAAGGACAAAACACTTGAAGTCTTATAGGCAGGGATCATAATTTTCAGCACATCTATATTGAAGACAGTGGGAAGATGCTGTTTATGTTCACTCAGTGGCCCCACATAACTGTTCAGATGAGAAAGCAAAAAAAAAACCACACAAAAAAAACCCCAAATCATAAAAAACTAGTGACTTCTAATTTCCTTCCCCTATATTACGGATTGAATAATGCTATTAGGACACAGCAGCCAGCTAACACATAAGCCAGGCATTGAACAGAAAGCAAGGAAAAATTAAAGCAGCGTCTTAAGTCAGCTGGCAATGATAAACGCAACCTTTACCTTCACACTTTGTAGCACAAGATCGTTAACTAGGACATATTTAAATCCCACTATGCCAAAAAATAAGAGTGCTTAAACTTAACTGTGGGCAACCTTCGCCTCTTTCTATTTGCATGGGCAGACAATGCTTACATCTGTTAGAAAGTCTCGTCTTCCATCCAGAAAAAGAAAATATTGTGGTAAGTTCGAGTTCCTGTTTTGCAGGTTAACGGTGTTGCCAGGCTCAGGCAGCACTTTCAGCTCTTCTTTCACCCTCTGTTAATAAGCTTGAACACGGGTGCTGGGAAGATCTGCTCCGCAATGTTCCCAGAGCCTGAGATTAGGCTGACTGCTCTGTAGTTCCCTGGATCCTTCTTCTTGCCCTTGAAAACGGGTGTGATATTTGCCTTTTGATGGTCATCAGGAACAGGTATATGTAATATATACATACATGCACAGCACAGGACAGACATGGACCTGTTGGAGCAGGGCCAGAGGAGGCCACAGCAATGATCCGAGGGCTGGAACGCCTCTGCTGTGAGGAAAGGCTGGGAGAGTTGGGGCTGTTCAGCCTGGAGAAGCCTCTGGGGAGACCTTACTGTGGCCTTTCAGTACCTGAAGGGGCCTACAAGAAGGCTGGAGAGGGACCTTTTACAAGGGCTTGTAGTGATAGGACAAGGGGTAACAGCTTCAAACTAAAAGAGAGTATATTTAGATCAGATATAAGGAAGAAATTCTTCACTCTGAGGGTGGTGAAACACTGGCCCAGGTTGCCCAGAGAAGCTGTGGCTGCCCCCTCCCTGGCAGTGTTCAAGGCCAGGTTGGACGGGTCTTTGAGCACCCTGGTCTGATGGAAGGTGTCCCATGGCAGGGGGGTTGGAAAGAGATGATCTGTAAGGTCCCAAACCATTCTATGATTCTATGGTATAGAAATGCACATGTATAAAGGAGTTACCTAAAGGGAACTAGGAAGAGAAGATGGAGGAGATAAACAGCTTAACATTTCAAGGAAGGAATTTGATTACACCTCACACATGCCTATAAATTCAAATCTGGTTCAGAATCAAACGTTGATGAGCATCTGAGACAGACCTGGGTGATAATGCAAGATACGCTCACTGGTACACACATTACATAGGGACCTTCCTCTCCACCCCCTTCTTTTGATGCACTTCTGGAAAGGCGATCAAAAGGCGTAAATCTCAACTTCCAAGACTGGGAAGAATATTCCTTCCCTCGAATGGGAGAAGATGAGTTTTGTGACAGGATTTACCCTTGGTCAGAATGTGGTCAGAAACTGGCTGGACTGTGAAGAAGTGGTGGGAACTGCTGCTTCTGTTGTCCCTTCAGCAGTGGCTGTGAGGAGTTCACCCGCCTTTCTGTGTAACAACGGCGTGTCAGAAGCACTTTGGAAGGGAGCAGCTTGTCTATGTAAAGGTCTGCAGCTGGAAGGCGCTGCTAAAGAGCATAGAAATGCTGCGTGTGGGGCTTGTATCTTCCCACCTCTTCCCCTACCTCGGCCTGGAGAAACCCTGTTGAGAACCAGCTGAATCCCAGTGGCCTTTCAACTGGAAGGCTTATGATACAAAATAAGGGAAATACTCCCTGGCCTCTCGAGCAAGCCCTGTTCCTCCAGAGGAATGAGGGAAATATAACTTTTTGTGAAGAGGCAGCTTCTGTCTGGGGGATGCTGAGTTCAGTGAAGTTCAGCTGGACCAAGCTTCTCCCTTCCCTATCTGCAGCTCAATCAGGCCATCGTCAGGGCTGTGGTGGCTACGATGGGCCTCCTTCTTCACAAAGAAGTGTTTCAAGGGTATGTATACGGCCAGATGTCCCATCTGACAGAGCAGGGTATGAGTATTCTGAGGATATGCAGGTCAAAATTCCCCCTCCTCTTTTACATTGTCTCCTTGATTGGGGAAAGATGTCACCATGTTCTGCTGTCCTACGCTGCCTCTTCTCTCTGGTGCCCTGTCCCAAACAACAGCCTGGGTATGAGACTGAACCCAGGCAAGGCTTTCAAGCTTTCTCAAGCGTTGATCTGCTCGGGAAGCCAGGGAAGGCATGACCGTCCTGACCCGGGATTTTGCAGTCATTGATGCATCTTCCTGTGCCCTTTCAGCCCTCCACTGACAGCAGGAAGACAAGGATCCCACTGCACAGCAGGCAGCAGCTCAGGTCCTGAGGGACAACTGGGCAGATCTGCAAAACCTTCAGAGCAAGGAAGAAGTCATCAAAGAGCACCTCCCACAGGAAAGTGAGGAATAGGAAGACCACACCGGCAAGGAAATAGCCACCAGGCCACAAAGCATTGGCTTGGTGTGTTACCATGAGCCAGGGCAATCAGCAGAGAAGAATAAAGCATCGCACATTGAACAGAACTCAGGGGTGCTTCTTTGGGACCCCGGGTCTCTTGACAAGACCTTGTCTCGAGGTGTAGCCTTGGATCACTTCTGGGAGTTTCATCTCTGTTTTTTATGTTGCCTAAACCTCAGTGGAGTGGGGGCTTGCCCAAGAAGAGCCTAGGAAAGATCTGAGGAGCGAAGAAGAATCCCTGTTCCTTCTCTTGCAAAATACCCAAGAGGTGTTTGAGTACTCCAGTAAGCATCGGCAGTCCTATTCTGCTCTTTTTAAAATCTGCTCCTCTGCGAAGCATCAGATGGGGTGAAGGTGATGGGCTGTTCCTGGTGGAGAATCAAACAGCTCTGGCTATGAAGGAAGGATGGACCAAGAAGATGTTCTTCTCTCACATGGACCTCCTGAGCCACACAAAAAGCCCACTGAGAGTCTGAGGAGGCAGAGGTAGGACCCGGGAAGGGCTCTGAAAGGTACGGGACCTGGGAGCAAGGCAGAAACAGAGCACATAACTCTAGAAGTCCTGTATTCCACCGACAAAATGCCCATCACAAGACAGAATGTAAGACGGCAGAGTACTGCTAGGGCTTGTTTTGAACTGTCAAGTCCTGCTGCTTTCAATAAATATCAATATTGATAAAAGGGTGGAGGAAGTATCGGCTATTTAAGCGGTTGCCTATTTAAGTAACTAGATAAATCAAATTAAAGCTTTTGTGAACACCCTCTAAGGACTGGAGGAGAAGCCTTCACTCTTTTAGGGCGTTTCATTCGAGAATTCTCAGCCTTGCACCCTGAAGGAAAGAAATCCAGAAAACACAGATTGTGCCAAAAAGAGGCAATGCAGCGAATGTGGTTTCCTTCTCAGTGCGCTTCTAATATGGGCTGCGGAAGGTGCTGCTGAGAGAAAAGATTATAGCGAAGTTCGCTTCAGAGAGCTGGTTCCTGTTCTGACCCCATTCTTAATGCTGAGTTTCGCACTGAGCTGTCCCACTGACCTGCCAATTAGAAAATATGTTCTCATGCTTCTTTAAACTGTTTTTTTCCTCTTTATTCTTTTTTTAACTTTGGAAATCTGATAAGAGAGGGTAAAGTCACGGCAAGGTTGTAAATTTCCATTCAAAGTGCCAAAGCATGTATTACATATCACTGTTACATGGAACTTGATTTGGTTCCATGTTCTGATCAAGTTTAAAATGTCAAATTCACAATTTTACAGATATGTGCACATATAGGACAATTATCACAGGCTAAAACTACATATGGAAAGGACCAGAAAGCACCTAGTATAAAGACTTTAATGACAAAGCTCTATCTAATTGAACATGAGACAGCATTTCTCATGAATTGCGAAGCAGAAACTATCTTGATCAGTCCTTGAGGAAAACTGCAGTTATTCACAGACCCCTTTCCACCTCCTAGAAATCATCAAACAGCAAATGAAGGCTTCATGCCTCTTCCTCAGCTGGGCGCTTGAGAGCGATCTCTAGAAATGCTGCATAATAGCTCAAATTTAAAGATGCCCTGGTGAGTGGCAGCAGGACTTATGTTTGTTTTGTCTCAGAGCAAAAGAGCAGGTAAAGGATCGGGCCCCATTCATGCACATTTGCTCATTAAAGCCATCTCTTTCATGATCATTATTATCAAGCCAATCTCTTTCTTACCACAGATAACACCAAGTACAGCTAAATTACCCACACTCTTTCCTTTCACAGTTTACATCTTTGGTATACTTTTTCTTGTTAATGGTTTAAAAGAATTTTAAAACTACTTTTTAAAGATGTTTGCAGACTTACTTTTTAAAGATGTAAAGAAATGTCTTGTGCTGGTAAAATGGCAGAGGATTTGCCCCTCCCGTGTGACATGACCCAGCAAAGAGGTCAGCAGTAGTACTCGTGTACACATACATGCATTTAGAATAAGGAGCACTCAAAAAAAAAAGGTGGAAGTGGAGATTGATAGAAGCCAGGACAGCCGATGCCCGGCAGATGCAGGGTATGGGCAGACAAGTGCACCGACCAGCCCTGTTTACATGTGACTGGCCCCTTTTATCCCCTCACCCCTCTATTTTCCCGCACTTGTTCCTCTCCAAACCACCTTTATTCTTCCTTTTCCCCGACCTTTGGCTTGTGCCCTGAATATCATAGAATCAACGAATCACAGAACGGTTTGGGTTGGAAGGGACCTTAAAGACCATCTAGCTCCAGCCCCCCTGGTATGCAGCTGGGCTTGGGAGCAGCCAGGCAGGGTATGAGATCCTTTCATCACATAACCTTGTACAGCCCCAGTTGAAAGTGAGCAACTGTCTCAAACATCTCGAGAAACAGAGATGCCAGAATTAAGCAAGCTCCGAAATCAGGCAAGGAAGTCAAGCACTTGCGCGAGGCTGCAACCAGCCTTGCAGAGAGGGGGTGTGAGACCACCAAGACCTACTCCCCCGCCCCCACCCCACCCGGCCCACCGACTCCTTTCGAGCAGGAAGCACAACAGTCAGATTAAGCAGTCAGTGTTCCGCATAAGGAACATCTTAGGGCTACAGACCTGCTCAGCCGAGGACAATGAATCACTCCCCGTCAGAAGAACAAACACTTGGTATCTTTAAACAAGAATATGCTGGAGCAGCTGGCCCTTGAGAAGGACAGTTAATCAGAATGTGTTATGTAATGCTGCAAACTTGGCAGCAGGACTGAGAATTTATGTATCCTTAGTTGAACGACCCTCATTATAATACTAAAAATCACACCCCCTGAGCTGGAGACCCCGGCCCAAGCAAAGATCCTTATTCACTGAACATGCGCACTAAAAAGGGAGGATGTTGTGACTTTAAACAGAGACGAGACGTGTAAGGACCAACTACGAAAAAGAGTGATTAAGCGTAACTGTAAAAGTACTGGTAACTGTTGCTTGAAATGTATACGTTTATCGCATGTTAGCCAAAGTGTGCTTCACTTGTGGGAAACTACCGAGTACCCAGGCTTGTGCAACCCTGAAATCAAGCTCCTTGGCGTGCACCCACCACCAGAGGACCCCAACCACCAGCAGAAGTCGTCTCTGGCTCCAAGGGGGGGTGATATCTTTTCTTTTTCCTTCTGTTTTACTCTCTATCTCTGACTTTCTAGGCACATAAGGGTAATGTTGTAATTTTGTCAATCTGCCATATTTCGTAGTTTGTCGTAAGTTTTGCCAAATCAATATCTGTTCTAACCCCACTGCATTAAAAGTAATGCCATTATAAAGTCACAAAGTTACCATCTTTTGTAATCTCACTGAATTCCAAGAGTAAAGCTTTGTTTTCAGTGAAGCCTCGGGTCTGTGTCGTGACTCCTGGGTACCACGCAGAGAACTGAAAAAGCTCACCTCCCCTTACCCACTGAGTGCGACAGGACAAACCTAACGGTGCAGAAGGTTTTAAAGGGGAAATAAAAAAAACCTTGGGGCCCAGGATCCAACTGAAGGATGCAAAGCAAAGGGTGATGTGGTCAAAGGGAAACACCATTGCAGCAACGAAATCAGTGTCATCTGAGTTAGCTGTGATTTGTGTTAGTTCACATCAGGCAGCAGCTGAGTGTTCAAATGCCACCAAGAGGCTGAGATTCTGTCTGGATGAAGCTGGAGGAAGGAAAGCAGTATCAGCCGGATTTGCTTCACTGGAACTAATACCTGCCATCTGTAACGACACTGAAGCACTCATTTATTTTTCTATTAATGCGAGAAGATGGAATGACTTCTTTTCTGCTTTGGATAATAGCTAGAGAGAAAGACATGTTGAATAAGAGGGTGAGGGAAGAAAGGTGATCCACTTTCTGAATCTGATAGGAATATCGCTACACAAAGATACCTGCAGGTTCTTTTTCCTGAAGATGTCACACCACTTTGTGTTGCACTGCAATCAAAAACATGCTTGTATCTTTCCATTATTCAGAGAGCTTAACAACTCTGTGACTATGTATGGGGAGGACTAACAAGAGGATTGGTAGGGCCTATCCTTCCACCACTAACTTTGGTCCTCTTGGTGCCACCTCGAGAGTGCTCAGGCTCAATTCACATGAGAAACAGTCCCTCCACACTTACACAAATAAACAGGTCCTTCAGATCTACCACACCAGTGCAGAGCAACTGTGGGGACTGGCTGTGTAATGGTTGCAAGCTCTTTCCATGTGAAGTTATTGAGGAACCGGTCTGAAGGTCCTTGCCATGCATGTCGTTCAGGTATTTTCAGTGCTATAATCACTCAAGCTATGAACAGGCAACTGCTCTGAGCTGGGACAGCCCCTGCATACGTAAACCCACAGATTTCATCTGAATACATTTCAAGAACAAATCACTAAACTAAATGTGAGTAGGAGAGAATGCAGAAGTATTTTAACACATAACATGAAACAACACACAATCCATACACAGTTTTGCAGCTGTCACTTGTCACGATGCTGGAGGCCTCTGCCACCTGGAGCTTCGAAGGAGCTGCTTTTCCCTAAGCTTGGGTCCAAAGTCCGTGATTAAAAGGGGAACTGGTTTAGGTAACAGAAACACCAGGCCCACCAGTTCCATCTCCATCCAGCAGGCACCAGGCATACCCACAGCTGCCAGCCAATACAGCGTGTCTGGTCTAAAAAGCTCAGCCTTACCCCTGCCACCTTTCCTTCTCCGGGACTGCTGTGAGAGGGGGAAAAAAGAGATATTTAACTCAACAGAAAAAGAGTGCCAAAAGGGCCCCCGCTTCTAATTAATGTACCAAGCCATGTTTCTTGAACTGCACTGAACAGGAGTTCAGGGTGGGTTTGAATAGGTACAGCTTAGTATGACGCATTACAATGAATAAACAGGATATGGGGATGAGAGATGCTTGAATGAAAAGTATTGTGGGGAAAAATTGAGTCTCCGATTCCCTTTGATCCTTGTGAACTGAATAAAGGCCTTATTAAAGTCTTATTAAGCCAGATTTTTACTGCATAGTGCTTAAAGCATGCTCTAGTCCCTAACTTTGTTAGGAAGAGCCACGTATAAAATACATGAAATCCTCCAACTGCCCCAAAACAGAATTAAAACATGAAGCAAGCATCATGAGAAGAATACATGTAACATGCAAATACCACTGTGCCAGCTCTCCACATGACAGCGGGTCGGTGCTGTCACCCTGCTCCCTGAGGCACTCTGACTTCAGAAGTCACCTGTGGGTGTTGAGCGAGACGTGCTTCGAGGGGAAGGTCCTGCTGAAACGTCCCACGAAACGGCAGCATGTGTATCTTGTGCCACTAATTAAACAGGAAAGCACTTACAGCAGCTTCCTGGACAAACAGATGACTGAAACCTCCGTTATCGCTGCCTGTATGTTTACTGCATACAGGGGCGTGTGTTCACACCTCTGAGGTCACCTGTCACAAGGTAAAGTGAAATACTGGTCATTTTACCTCAAGGTGGCTGCCTATCACCAAAGTAAAGCGAAATACTGATCATTTTACTTCAGAGTGGCTGCTTATCATCAGTTCAAGTGGAATACTGGGCATTTTACCTCAAGGCAGCTAGTCAAGACCATATTCCCCACGACGTTCTGCCTCAGAGCGCCCTCCCACACCCGCCCCGCCGGCTCCTGCTGCACCGAGGGCCGGCCCGGGCTGGGCCGCCCCAGCTCCCGCTCCCGCTCCCGCTCCCGCTCCCTCACGACGCCCACGCCGCCACAGCTGTCACGAACGCGAGCGCCGCGGAGGGCGGGTCCGAGGCGCGGGGACGCGCCCCGCTCTGAGGGACGCGGCGCCGCCATTGGCCCGGGGGCGGTGACGGGCCGGGGCTACTTCGGCTCGGCTCACCTCGCCTCGCCCCGCGCCGCCACCTCACTTCGCCTCAGACGAGCGGGGCGGCGGCGGCCGGGCAGGATGAGGTAACCGGGGCTGTCTCTGAGCGGAGGGAAGGGCTGGGGGAGCCGCGGCGGGGCTGGGGAGACGGGGGTGCCGCGCTGTCCTCAGAACACAGAGCGGCTTTCCTCAAAACCCATCGGGAGAGCCGGTGTGAGGAACTGCAGCCTCCCCACCGGGACATCGCGGCTCTGCTGGAGGGAGCTCCTGGCCGGCGGTGAGAGCTGAGTACCTGTAAAAACCTGCCTGCACCTCGCTTCTGTAGAGACCTGTGAAAGGACTCTCTTTAAATAAAGAGGGCACTTCGATCTCAGTTGAGAGGTGTTAATGAGATTTATGTAAATGGTAAACGCTTTCATTCTGAAACACTGAAGTTAATTACATCTTTCGTGCTGTCTCCGGAGCGACTTGCAGGATTGGACCTGGCCCTAAAAATCTCATGCGCCGGGTTGTGTCTTTCCTGTGTGAGCAGAAGGGTCTGTTTATAAGATTGCCTTTGCAGGGTAAAGGTCACTTAAATCTGGGGGCAGACCATCAAGTGGCGAGACAAGTGTTTCTGAACTTTCTCAAAAGCCTAAGGGGAGGGGACTTAAAACACGCTTGACAGGGTGCTCTGGAAAGAAACTTGATTTTCTTTGGTAAAAGAAGCAATCGGAGTGTTGCAACACAGTATTTGTGTGTTTACGAAGACTGATGAATCAAACCATTTTACTGAACTGCTATATATTGACAGTAGGTAATGCCAGTCATTAGTTCTTAACTACCATCAGTCATTATCACTACATTTTCCAAACAGCTCACATCTGTAAGTGGTAGTAAACCTAGCATCCTGGCTTGTATCAGGTGTGGCCAGCAGGAGTGGGGAGGTGATCGTGCCCCTGTACTCGGCAGTGGTGTGGCCGCACCTGGAGTCCTGTGTTCAGTTTTGGGCCCCTCATTACAAGAAGGACATGGAGTTGCTGGAGCGTGTCCAGAGAAGGGCGATGAGTCTGGTGAGGGGTCTGGAGAGGGGTCTGGAGAACAAGTCTTACGAGGAGCGGCTGGGGGAGCTGGGGCTGTTTAGTCTGGAGAAGAGGAGGCTGAGGGGAGACCTTATTGCTCTCTACAGCTACCTGAAAGGAGGGTGTAGTGAGGCAGGTGTTGGTCTCTTCTCCCAAGTCAACAGTGACAGACTGAGAGGCAGTGGCCTGAAGTTGCATTAGGGGAGGTTTAGATTGGATATTGGGAAACATTTCTTTACTGAGAGAGTGGTCAGGCATTGGAACAGGCTGCCCAGGGAGGTGGTGGAGTCCCCATCCCTGGAGGTGTTCAAAAAATGCGTAGGTGTGACACTCCAGGACCTGGTTTAGCAGTCATGGTGGTGTTGGGTTGATAGTTGGACTTGATGATCTTGGAGGTCTTTTCCAACCTATGATTCTATAATGTCCGTAGTGCTCATGACTACGGTTCTTGATGGTCTCAGTTTACTGAGGTTAAGGTAAAGTGCTTGAGAGCTCTTTGGTAAGAGAAGCTGGAATCAAGGTGAGCATTTTGTGATTCTCATAAATTACCATCGTTCTTGGCTTATTATGAATGTTTTATGCACCTTGCTGCCTCCCTGGAAGAGAAGGGGGTGATCTCATCTGCCTTTGACATAGTTCATAATATTTTTGGGGAGTAAGACTCTATCCTAGTTTTGCTAGGCATCTTGTTTATGTCTGATGGAACCAGAATAATCCTGCAAAATAAGTATCTCCTCTTCATTCTGCAGGTTTATTTTGATTTCACCTGACATTTTTCCTGCCTTCTCTATATCCTTTGCTCTTATCTTGCAGATTTTACTATTTGCAAGTGTTTTCCTGTGCACTGTTTGGGCAAGTATACTGTAAGTAGCTGTCCAATTGCACTTACATGTTATTTATATACTTATGCATAACTATGTTGTAAAATACTACTAGTAGTAATGTTGCAGTGTTAGAAAATGCTTATGCACTGTTACCAATTACCATGTTTTAGTGTGCTTGTGTCTGGGCTTAAGGCAAAGAAATTATAAGCATCTAGCTTAATCTGCTTCTGCCTTATGGGTGCAGTAGGCCTCTGCTTTGGCTGCAGGGCACGTTCTTGAATTTTCTGAAGCTGTCATTGGACCTGTCTTATGTTAAAGAAATTTCCTTTTGTCATCTCTTGCAGCCTGCAACAATGTATTATCAGTTTCACTGTCAGGTTTTCAAAATGCGATGAAATAGGTCTTCTTGTTCTTGTTTACCAGTGCTGACAAAGGCCAGCGTAAACAACACTCCATTGCCTCCAAAAATGAATGACAGAAAGGTGAATTTCTTTTCTCTAGAGCACTGGGTAGAGACAATGGACAGATACATTCTCTGGAGTAAACTCCCATTATTCTGCAGGAGACATTTGTCAGACTTCCAGGCAGAAGTACTGCTCCAATTTAGTGTTTGGAGAAAACCTTTGATGCTTGCACAGAAGGTGAGATTTTAACTGTTAAAAAAGCTTAACCAGGAAAGTTAAAGTTTCTCTGGAAACATTAAAGGCCAGGTTGGACGGGGCTCTGAGCAACCTGATCTGGTTGAAGATGTCCCTGCTCACTGCAGGAGGGTTGGGCTAGATGACCTCTAAAGGTCCCTTCCGACCCAAACCATATGATTCTAAGACTGGGATGAAGTCGAAGGAATTACTACTTTTCTACCCTGTATCATGTTTCTGATACTTGTGACAGAAAGGAATTGGCTTTCCCAGTGGGGAATACAACACAGTTCACACAAAAACCTGCTAAGAAAACATTATTTGCGGGGAAAGAGTAATTCAGCATCTCTCAGTAGGAAAAAAAATGTTTAATTTTATTTGTCTTTAATGAAGTGATGGTTCTGTCCTGTGGAAATCAGTCTTCATTCAATAGCGACTTCTTTTCCACTGTAGTAAACAAAGTGTTTCTCTGCACAGCAAGTGCTTGTCATCCAGGATGGCTGACTGACAGATAACTGCTAAAAGTAGTAGGTAACCTTCTGGTGCTCGAAGTCCATCACCTGTTGTGTTTAAAGTCAGTTTGTTTAGGTTGCTTATAAGTCAATTTAAGGAAGCTCCTTAGTTTGGTCTTCCAGTGCCAGAACACTTACGCTTCATAGTATGTCAAGCAGGGATCTTGTGTTTGCTGTACTAGCAGTCACCACTTCTTTAACTCATTTGGGCATGAAGTGAGTGACAGCAGATTTTAACAGGCTTACTCATGCTTCAGTCTCGTGGTAGGAAGTCATTCCAATTCACCTGGCTATAGCAACTGGCAGTGCTAGATTCTTGCTTCATGGTATACAGTTTGCTTGCTATATGTAATTTAACTGTGTGTTGCATTGAGAGCAGCAAAGGGAAGAGATATAATGTATGGTCTTATTTTATAGCTCTTTATCCGGATGATAATGCCAGACTGTTTTTGATCTGAATCCTGCTCAGTATCCTATGCCTATACAACAAATTAATGAACAGCTTGACAAATTTGTTTTTCTTCCATCTTGCTATACTGCTTTTCCTCTGTAGTATAAATCTTCTGAAAGTATATCTTTTTTTTTCTCTGTCCCAGTCAAAGAAAGTCTGCATTTCTGTCTCTGTCTGTCTCTCTGTCTAAATACATATGTGTACAAGTAAAAATAAAGGTAAGAACAAAGGAGATGCTTATTTGCAGAGTAACTAGCAGAGCTAGATGATTTTGTTGTACAAAAGGATCAAACAGAATATCAGTAAATTCCATGTGAAATTGCCTGCCCAGTGTTACTAACAGTCTGACTCTGACTGATAAATTGATAATGATTTAATTCTGTACAGACTGGATGGACTACAGTTGGACTATGTAATCTCAGCCATGTAACTAGAGCTCCAGAAGTAGATCAGTGTATTCCAGAACTCCTGGGTTAGGAATGATTTTAGACCATCAACTTTTTAGATCTTAGTCTCCCCTATGCTTTTCTTATCTACTGAATGTAAATGGCTTATGTGCTTCACATCAGTTAGAAGAATTAAGGGTAAGGTCCAAAAATCCTGTGTAATTGCACTTTAGGCACTGCAAGTGAAAGGTGTGTGTCTAAGTTCGAGGCAGAAATCTATCAACCAACCAGAAGCAGCAAGCCCTTGACCTTCTGTTCTCATACTGCACACACAAAATGGTTATGGTCTTTTTTTTGTTTTTTTTTTTTTTTTTTTGACCATGCTGAATTTGCAGGTTGCCTATATTTCACCTGGGTACTGGATGAGTATGTAGCTCTTTGAGCTGTGGGTTGGTTTTGTTTGTTTGTTTTTTCAAACCTGGGATAATTTACATTAGTGGACATGTCATTAAATTTGCCTTGTTTCAGAGTGATTAGAGTATTTGTCTGGAGATAGAGAGACTTGGATTAAAAGCTAATACCTGGGGTTACTCTCCTGTTCCTTCTGCCCTGCTAGAACTGGACTGCTGTGTAGCCAGGAATGTGGGGCTGGCTGGGTGAGGAGTGAAGTCAGGAGGGAGCGAGCTTGATTTGTAATGTGGTAGCCTGACTGAGAGAAAGCAGACCTGTGTTCTTGTTTCTGCTTGCAAGATTGTGGCATTGCTTTAAACTAATAGTCATTGTGTGAGATGGGTGGTTTAATCCTTGGTAGTGCAGCCCTAGGAAGGGTTAAAAGTGAACCAAGTGAAACCTTCAGAGACTGTCATATATTTTGGTAAACAAGGGGATGCGAGTTTTGAATCCTCTTGGGTTAAGTGGTTTTGGGGGCTATGGTTTTGGCTGCTTCCTCAGTATGTGCTGTAGCCATTGGGTAAGAGAGAGCTAGCACCTTGCATAGCTATGCTCTTTAAAGCATGAGCCACTCCTGCAAAACTAAATATCTGTTCAGGGACAGGCATTATACTCCACACCCTGGCCTCACAAACTCTAGAACTCCTGATTTTGCTGCTTGTGTCTGAGAAGCAATTTCAGCCACAGTCTTCTGCTCCCTCTTTCCCACCTCTGTGCTATTCAGCAGCATTTAAAGGGCAAATCCCATTCACACGGTGTGATTTGACACCACACCTCACCCAGTGCAGCCGTAGGCTGCTACAGAAACTGTTCCCGGCTTCCCACTTCTCGTGTGTAGCAGCTGGGTTTAGCTCTCGCCTTGCATCGTAGCGCAGTGTCCCAGTGCTCTGTTTGGATCTGGCCATAAGTATTCAGTGAAACTGGTACCAGTGAGGGAAGAGACTGGGTTTTGCGTGATACAGCCCAGCCCAGCAGTGCAAACAATCTCGTGAGTGTTCATGGCTGATAGACTTCCTGTTATTCTTGCAATTTATATTTATTCACTATTAAGGAGGACTAACGTTGCTGCTTGCTGGTTTCAGCTTAGCCAGAATGAACCTGCTAGGAGCTGGAATATTCATATTATGGAGCTATCAATTAAAACATTGTTACACTTGGGGAGATGAGTGATTTCCTCTTAATAGGGAGCTATAGTAAGCTTTTTAAATGTATCTATTAAAAAAAAAATGACAGTAACAGAACTAAATACTCCATTGCGAAGGTTAAGTTATTTTTGGTGACTGAGATGAGATCCGATTTGGACTGTTCTATCTGCAGACTGTGTGCTAGCTTTTTTTAACCATTTTGATTTTTAACTTCTCCAGAGTGCTTTTTCTCCAACCTCCCTCTTCAGCTTACTTGTTGTTTGTAGGACTGCAGGACTCCTAAAGAACATTTTTTTCCTTTGGCACCTGATTTCTGCTGGTAATTGGTTTCTGTGTAAGGCCCTCTTCTCAGGTAGGTGTGCTCAGCTACTGTTGCAAGGACTGGATTAATTGATGCAAGCTTTCTTAGTAGCCTTCAGATTACATCAATTATTAGGTGGGTAATTTTAACCTTAAAAACTTGCACGAGTGAGTGTCTAAGGTCAGTGGTTAGTCAGTCACCTCATGAGAACAGACAGCCAAAGGGCTTGTTTTGTTCTCGGGGTCTTTGTGCACATTAGTAATCTGTTAAGCAGAGCTGTAGTTACAATAACAAGGTTGGTGGCTGAGAAGCAGGGTGTCTGCAGTGACAAATTAGAGTTAATTAGGTGAGTAAGGGTTGATTTTGTTCCCCAGAGCTCCTTGTTTATATGGTTAATTGTGTCTGAGAACGGAGTGCCTTTTGCAATGTTCTGCGTGATCTCAGTTTTGTGCTGGGCTACAGGCAAAGTTGCTATGGTGAAGCTGAGATCAGTGTCCTCCCTCAGGGGAGACAAAGATGATGTGAATTGTTGCCCTCCTGATCTGGCAGTTTTGTGCTCAACCTGTACCACAAAGCTGTACTGTGCACCCTCCTGCAGGGCAAACGTGCCACCATCAGTGACCGGAGCAGCTGGCTGTGACAGTGCTTTAGAGCAGATCTAAGCGATGCATAAAAGGGGGTGAGCTGTCAGCTCACAGGTTCCCAGTTTTACAAACATAGTGGAGGAAAATCAGGCTGTCAATGATGGTGGCTGTACTTGCTCAACTGGCTCATTGCCTCAATTGAAGTGAGGGACTCTTAAACTCGCAGGGATGCAACAGATACTGGCTGATGGATTCCCAAACCTTTTTCAAAGTTTCTTCAGAAACTGTATACTTGAGAGTCTGACAATTGATTTGAAAGGTTGAAACTGCTCTATAAAATGTCTTCTGAGTCTAAGCATTTCAGTTCAAATCCATGTTTGCTATTTATAACGTGAATTTCTTTGCATCAGCACTGCTAGCCCCTTAGTGAAGTCCCCTTGTTAGAAAGTCTGCATTAGCAGAGTCAGGACTACACTGTTTAAACTGCAGTTTAGTTCATTGCTTTTATGTAGAGAAGATTATCTAACCAAGATGCAGGAAATATGTCACTTCCCAGTAGCCACTGATAGGAAATACTTGTTAATTAGTCACACTGTTTTGCACACTTGCATTCTTGAGTGGTGTAGTTTCCAGAACACAGCTAAAAAGTACCAAAGTACTTGCTAAATAGTAGGAGAGCAAGGAAGCAGGGTACAGGTAGGACAGTTCCCCTGAAGTTCCCAGTGTCTAAACTTGTCAACACCTCTACATTGGGAACACTGTAACTTTGATTTGCTTAAGGCTAAAATTTGCTAAAACCAAGAACAATATGCTTAACAACAGGGTTTTTTATGAATTCCACAGCGCTTCTCTTTGACCATCCATATCAAGGGAATTAATGCAGGAAACATCTTATAGGCAGACTAAAGACTTTGTGAACACCTGCCTAGGAAGAAAACAAAGTAAAGTACATCACTAATTATATGATTTACCAAGGGGCTATAACTGTTCACAGAATCTGGGCTTTTTTTTAAGCAAAGAGGAAGGGAATGTAGGGTTAATTGCCTTTCTGAATTTCTGGTTGCACAGGAAAAATTACAAACTAGGCAGAGACTCCTTGTTGTTCTGATATTTCTGGGAAAGTTTATTTTAGATTTCTTGTAGGTACAAGCACTTAAGTGAAGGAAGGCCTAAGCTAGATGAGGGAGAAGTACAGCACAGTCTGCCCTGGGGAGTTCTGCCACTTTAGCCTTTTTTATAATTTTTGTTTTGTTTTGCCTCTTTTTTTTTTTTAAGGACTTCCTAGTATATAATGGATGTTTCTTTGACGTGCATTAAGAAACAATGCTCATTGGCCTAGCGCAGGCAATATGAAACCTCAAACTGGAATACATACGTTTTTTTGAAGAATGGGGCAAGGGAAGAAAAGGGATTCATTAGCAACTGGTTATATGCGAATACTTTCTATGGGACATTGTGGGTGAGAGGAAGAGGCATGTTTTCCACTCTGCAATAAAAGTTTGTGAGAATGGAATGGAGGTGCTGTTGGCCCTTTCTCACTTTCATCTTCTGTACTGAATCTGTACATCTAAGATGCCAAGTTTCCAGAAAAAGAGGATGAGCACTTCTTTCCAGTAAAATGAAAGGAAGCCACTGGTGTCTTAACAAAATTTTTTTAAGGAATTAATTACTTGCATTATGAATTTAAGGTTTTGTTTGAGGGGAGGGGCAATCTTGTGGCTGTTTGCTGTGGAACTTTCTTGCTAGGGTTTGAATATGTGTTGTAATTATGTAGGTAAAACATTCAGAAAGAGCCATCCATTAAATGCAGAAGTGTGTCAGATAAGCATAGTAGGGTCATGAGAACTTCCCACCAAACTTTCAGTTTGTTTCCAATCTCTCTTAAATGTTTTAGTGTTTTACTTAAGTCTGTTTTCAAAGACATAGAAGTGCTCTCTTAAACTGGACCGGGTGTGGATCTAATGCAAATGCAGACATGAAGAATGAGAAAGTGACAACAGGAGCTTGAGTCTTGAGCCCCCACGCTTCTGCTTTTGGAGGGAGTCTACTCCCTCTATGAAGAGAGATGAGAATAATTGTTACACAATAGACAGTGCTCTGCCTTCAGAGATCTAGAAGGTTGAACCACCTTCATTACTATATTTCGGGTCCTTTACCCTAAGAAAATATTCTATGTGTTTGCTAATTCTTTTCATCAAGAGTTACAACTAGAAGAATGAAGTTATTTCAAATGAACTGTTATTAATTCAAATAACGTGCCTACTGGGATTAAACCACAGTAAAGTGCCAATAGTATGATGTGCAAGGAAATACAACTAGACCTGAAGAACCTCAGGATTTATAATGAGATATGCTGATGTTCTTGATGTTAACTTTCTGGAGTGTCTGTAATTTTGAAGCTGCTTTAAAATGTTTCTTTTTTAGTAGATTTGTACTTATGGCAATGTGAAATAAATGGCTCTGGAAAATAGTGGTCACAGGGAAAAGAAAAATCTGGGTGTGTCTCTTTGAGGCTTCTCTTTAATTTATGAATCTCTTATTCCAGAGACCACATCATCTTGAAACCACTGGCCTAATCATTGTATACCATAATAGGTATAGAGATTGGCATTCTCAGGCACTGCTGCCAATATCCAAGCCCTGTGAAAGAATGACAAGCTGCCATGGGTGATTAGAGGGATTAGGCCACAACCAAAGCAAACTGTTCTTTTCCCATTTTCGGTTGTTAACTTTTATACTCTTCTTTGTGTTAGTAACATTTTACTCTTTTGTTCAGAGAAAATTTTGTGTAAAACAGAACAGTTGCTTGTGTCATCCTCAAAGTGATGAAGGTCTTGACTTCTTGCCGAACAAGAGTGAAATTAAATCACAGCAAGAACTGTGTGGGCCAGCAAAGCAGATATTCCTGCAGAAAAGTGGAATTTTTCTCAAGTCTTGCATTACTTTAGCTGTATTTCTTCTAGCCAGCTAAAGATTGTTAACTAAGGCTGTCAGTAAGAATATTTTAAGACTGCAGCTATTTTGTAGCTTAAAAACAACAGGGATTATCTTGGTACTGAGCAAGGTGTGAGCAAAGCTTGTTGTATATTGTACTTTTAATTTTTTTTCCCCATTGTAGCTTTTTTGAGCAGTTGTATGGTCCTATAATTATATGGTAAGTAGATTCTTCCCCTTAACTGTATTGTAATGAATACTGCATAGGAGAACATGTAGGTTTATTACTGGAATAAAATAAAGCATTTCAGTGTTTGTAAGAGCAATTTCAATGTTGCGTTATTATAAATCCCCCACTTCTGGAGAGGTCCCTGTTCCAGCACCACCTTCCACTTCACAACTAGCTAGATAAGAACTTCTCTACCTTCTACTGACTAAACATACATGATGGCAAATACTGTTCTCTAAGTTAATCTCTGGGACTGTTGAAAATATGATATGCTGTGTACATTTAGCTGTTACCGTTTTGAAAATGCTCTGATAACACCTCTTGAAGGAGCAGCTGGACTGGCTACCGATATGCGTATCATACTGGATGATCTCTTCCCTTCTGCCTCTTCAAGAACTACAATGACAACAGGCCTTCTTGTGTTTGCTTTAAGTTCAGGTCCTTACCATGTGGACAACCATGTTTAAGACTCTCTTGAATGATGACTTAAATCCCTCTTGAAAGTTAGTAGCTTTCCTTTCTCCACTACTCAAACTGAAATCCATAATCCTCTGATCTTCTGCACAAATATGTTCATGACCATCTTAAACTATTTGTGCTTGTATCAACACTAGTGTTTAGATTAATCAGCTATTCTCTCTTCATGGGATTTGCTTCATGTACTTATAGAAAAATTATGTTCTCTAAGCTTGGGATGGTGCTGAGTTACCTGTGACTGTACTGCATAAATATCAGTGGAGAATAAAATTTCTTCAGGACAGTGTGAATTTCCCTCCACATCCCGC
>Ga0065711_1037417_pt1 | contig 19864 bp, 18 predicted proteins | sample Hoacrofraction12_FD_59098 | JGI IMG/M metagenome (GOLD analysis project Ga0065711, IMG submission 59098) | Hoatzin crop microbial communities from Cojedes, Venezuela - Epithelial fraction 12 v2 (version 2) | ecosystem: Host-associated > Birds > Digestive system > Esophagus > Crop | place... | reverse complement strand
CCCCCCGGTTGGAGACAAGTGGATATCCACCAGCCAGTGCCCCCGGCACGCACACGTGCGCACACCGTGGTTTCTTCGCCGTACCTCGGGCATTGCCTCATTTCCTGTTTGCTTCCAGCAGCCGCCTCCTTTGCTGCAGCCCTGTGCCATTATGCAGGCTAATATCAAACAGGTGGAAGAGGTAAACACTGAAAAAACCCAACAACCCAACATGTCCTTCCTCTCCTCAATGGGCACGACGGTATTGTCAGGAAATGGGTAGCAGCTGCAGGTGCTAGAAATGAACTACACGTATAGGAAGGTCCGGAGCTTGTGTGTTGAAAACACATAGGCAGATAATATTTACTGTGAAGAGGTTATTTTAAATGGGTAAGACCTAATACAATGTCTCCTTGAGACAACACCCCGTGCACATTCCTGTTGTGGCAGCAGCCATCGTGCACCGGCCGACTCCCCGAAATGAGGGTCTCGGGGCAGCCAGGCTGGCTCCCCGGCCGTGGCACAGCGCAGCAGCAGGGAAGGGAAGGGGCCAGCGCAGCCCCCCATCCCCCGTCGCAGGGTTGAGGCCTGTCATGGGAACTGCCACACCACCACCTCCCTGGCCGTGACCTTGTCCCGAGCTCTCCCCACCGCGTTTCTCTCTACGGGATTTTGGGGTTTGGTGGCAGCACTGGGGAAAAGCAAATGTCCTCCTGTGTGGAAGGTCCATACGCAAGCGGGCACATACCCACGCCTACACGTACCCACGCCTGCACGCACCGGTCTGCTCTGACTGTCTGAGGTTCGTGAATGCATCGAATGCTGGGTGTTACAGGTTAGGTGCTCAGCTTAACAGGTTTCCTGCATGAGCTGGATCACTTTGTTGACATTTATTGGAAAAGAGCTGAAAACATTCTCTTCCCTACGAGGAAGGCAAACAGGGCATGGCGATCTCAGGAGTCGCTCCCTGGGCTTTAGTTGTTCACTCAAGTCTGGGAAACCATATCCCTGAGCCATTTCACTGGCTTTCTTTCGGAAACCAGTATCATTGTCAGCTGTCAATAACTCACTCCATTTACCATTCTCAGCTGCTCAGGAGGACACAGCAGAGCCTAAGCAGGGTAAGGTTACTGTGTGATAACAATTCTGAAGTCAAAGAGTACAATGAGGCTCTCCCTAGACAGTGACAAGCTTTGGATTTCTTATAGAAACGGGCGATGGTGCCTGTGTCTGTGCCTGCTGCGCTGCAGACTCTCCCCCTCTTCTCCTCCGCAGGTCTGGCTCCCCAGCCCCAGCCCCAGCCCCAGCCCAGCGGTGGTGGGGCTGAGCGGTTGTGGGCACTTGATGCTGATTAAATTCTGCTGACTGAGGAAGATGTCAAATTCTACCCAAAGCAGAGAGCCGCCAAGGAAAAGCTGCTTTTCTTTGCTTTTGACAGCTGGAGCCATGAATTTAAGCAGAGGTCTCACCTTCAGGCAAGTCAACAGCTGGGCAGGGAGCAGTCTTTCTTAAAGAGAGAGCACGCCGTATTTTCTGGAGTTCAGTGTTGCCAGGAGGTGAACGAGTTGAAGTGCAAGAGAACATTTATGTAAAAACCCAGGTGCAGCTGGGTTTTTTGTTGTTGTATTATTTTTTTTTCCTTTTACTAGAGAAGGACAAAAAGTAACAAACAAGAAAGAGGAAATGAAAACACAGTCTTAATTCCCACCCTTGGTGTTTCTCGTCTTCCATTTCCCCTGCAGTACACACAAGGAGGAGACGCAGGCTGCGTCTGTACGGGAAGTTCCCAAAGTCCTTTCCCTAAGAAGACCGTGCACTGCGTCACATCTACTTTTATATATGTGTCCCGGCCATGCTTCTTGAATCAGTGGCTCTGTTGACCAGTAATGGGGTCTGTAAAACCTTTCCCTGTTTTTACACCTGTCTGTGCACAAGAGCCATCCAAAGCTCTTGCTGCTGAGGAACTGCTCACTCGCCTTTGCGATGTGACACCTGCAGGCTCAGTTCAGTGGGCAGTGGATGGGAGTTCTCATAACAAAGTATCACTGCCATAACTAAATGCCCATCAGTGTGAGTTACTAGTGGCAGTATCACCTGAAAAACCAAGGACTGAATCGTACCAAAATGTAATTAGGTTTCTCTCCCACACTGTACTTGCTGGATCCAAAAGAGGAGCTTTGTCACTGCAGGGCCAGGCTTTGCAATAGTGAATTTTCAGCCCCATGGAGCAGAGGCCAGGACCCTGGGGATGTTCAGACCTCATAGGACGCAGGGACAGACACAGCTCTGATCTAACCACAGAGGGAAATATGTAGTGCACATTTGCATGGCCACTGTCATGTCACATAATTCTTGAGTGCGTGGTACCCTAGCAGGTACATTCTGCCAAAGGTGTGAAATACAGTGAAGCCCTGCTATTGCCCTTTCCTACTCTTCTGTCCCCCATAAAGCCACACTTCTCAGCCTACTCTGGTCACTAGACAAAAGATTTGGGGGTACTCCCAAGCTCTCTTGTTGGAAAGACAACTTTAGGAAAGGATTAGAAATGAGTTGGACCAGAAGGAAAGTACAAAAGTGTACAGTTTGGAATCAGGTGGTAAGGGACATGCTGGGCTTCACATGCTGATCTCAGGGCTGGTTGGGTGCTTCAGGCAATAGCTGCTCAGTGCAGAATGCAGAAGCAATCCTGAGGCAGGGCACGGAAGCCAGGGCTGTGACTAGGCGAGTGCCCTAGCCAGCAGGCATCATAGACATGACCACTCTTCTTCTCTCTGACATAGTGAATCCGATTTTCTTTCCATTTCCTGCTGGAAGACCCACAAGATGAGAAGTGTCCCGCTCCAGCCTCTCCCCTGATCACTATAATACTTTCTAGGGAGGCGGGAAATGTGAATTTTGAGCCCTTCAGAAGAGAATTATGTCCCCAGTACCTCGGAAATATAGAAGGAGAGCAAGACAGCACTCTCCTTGGTTAAGATGGAAAAAGTCCTAATGGATTTTTAACCATGTTGAAGTCTTACACTTACTTTGTGGCATCTAATGTGTATCCTGGGAAGACTGTCACAATGGTCAAGCTCTTGTGTGAAAACACAGGATCATCATTGTCGTCACTCTGGCTTTCAGGGGAAAAAAAAAAAAAAAAGCAGCAGGCATCATCATCCAGCCCATCAGGGAAAAGGAGGGAAGGGTGGAGGGAAGAAAGATTTTGTGTCTGGATCTCCATTGACCTTCAATGTGGGGTAGTAGTCGCACTTCTCTGACCTACGAATACTGAAGTGCTAGTAAGCATGTGTAGATATAGAACTTAAAGAGTGCTTCAACAGGATTTTTTTATATTAAGAGTGAAGCACCTATTTAAAGCGGATATTTGCAGAATTAAGCAGTGGCTGAGGTTATCAAAGTAAAAATTTAGGGTATAGGCACCAAAACTCCATCCAGACCCCAATGTAAATACAGACAGGCCTTCTCTGGATTTAGCTTGATCCATTCAAGCAATTTTTCCTAAAATTTTTTGTCTTTAGCTCCACCAGTGGCAGGAAAAGTGGAAGCCCTTGAAGGTAGGTGATTGTGAATGTGTTGTCTTATTTATCAAACAGAGGAGAAGGCAAATGTAAAAAAAAAGTTTTCATAACTGTTTTGTTATCATGACATAGAGGGAAGGTAAAATTCCACTTCTTCCATCATTCCAACTAACTACCACCCTAAACCTTTGCTGAAACTTGTGCCAAATCTAAGCTTTCAAACCTTTGTAAGTGCAAAGGCATTTGGAAAACCTGCAGAAGTTATATTTCAAGTAGAATTGAAAGACAGAGGCTACTTTCTGCCCTGCTTGAAAGCAAGAAGGCACAGAAAGCTGGTGCCAGACTTCTTTCTTACCAGATTTTCTGCCTAATTTTACAGCCTCCTACTGTTCAGGTGGGGCTCTGTAACAGCGGAAACTTGGATAGCTAAGTATTTTTCTGAATCTTGATTTTAAATGCTTAAGGAGCATCTACCATCATCGACACAAGTAAGAAAGATCCTGGGTACAGCTGAAACCAGCCAAAGACATGAAATGAAAAAGCAGAGCTTGTTGTGAACTTTGCAGCTAGAACTGCCAGCTTTGTGATTTTGGAAGAGAAACTTAACCATCAGCACATCGTGACATTTTTGGTGTGATGCATGATGATGTGTGGGCGGATTGCAATGCCACATGTTGTTATTTCAATGCATTATGATCGTCAGGGTTTATTGAAGCGTTGCTGTGTTTCAGCAGAACATCATTATCTCCTGCAGCCGCTTCAGCTCAGCCAATCCTACTAGGTTCACGGGTATTAAGTGTATAAAAAAAAAATCTACTTTGCCTAGATTTGCATCTTAATATTCTAGCAAACCCGATAACTGGAAGCAATTTCATAGAAAATGATTTTAAAATGTAGTTTATGTACGCATTCATACTGGAGGCCTGATTCTTACTTCAGTCTTTTCAGAGAAGGGAGACATGCCTTATTACTTTTGCAAATAATCATGCAGTTTCCATTTCAGAGAATAATTGTAATTAAAAAATATATTAGAATAATCAAAACAGACAATTTTTTTCCAGAAAGATAAAACTCTCCCAAAAATGTATCAATTATGAATTATTCTTCTAATTCCCAGGTACTTTATGGGCACAAAGAATGATCCAGCTGCAACTTTTTGTCAAGGAGAGATGCAAATAATATGATTAGCTTGTTAAAAAAGTGGATCCAGTCTTGAAATATTGGGGTACATATCAGCTATGCCTTCCAGACATAAAGATTTAAACTACTACTAGTGGAAGTCACAGGATGAAAGCTTTGCCTGCCACATTGAAAATGTGGGGCACACAAAGCACAAACTTAGCTGATAATTGAAAGAGAATCCAGAATATTTAGTCTGTAGTCATTTAAGCTAGGATCAGTTAAGCACAGTTGCGTATTCATTTGGATAGTAGCTTCCCACGCAGGCTGTGTCCTGGAACTGTGCTGAGATTATTTTATCTGCGTGAAGGACCGCTGTGTCCCTATTACCAGGAAATAGTTAATATTCTTTCCCACTGGGGCCCACATGCACCTGCACAACTGTGGTGTGTGGTTTCTTCTTGCAGCTGCATCTGTGACTCCGCTCCTGCCTGTGTAGAGGTTTTAAAGTGTAAATGGAGAGTTGGTGAGGCTACCCTTCAGTGGTAATGCAGCCTCAAGGGCTGCTGCAGAAGCAGTGAAACCACTCTCTGAGTAAAGGAGCAGTTTCAGCAAAGCGTTGTTTCTCGGCTGTTAATATTACATCCCACCTTACTCTGAAAAATTCAACGCATATTATAAATACCAGTTAATGATGTATCCTCAAAATGCCATTCTGGAGTTGCTGTTTGCTATTATGTTGATTTTTCCAGAGCAAGAAAATGAGGCTGTGAGACCTTAACTAATTCCTAAGGTCAATGAGAGCAAGCCTGTGGCAGAGCCAGATACATGATGTAGATCTATCCCAGCCCTTTTGTGTGTCTGCTCAGCCACTCTCCTTCTCCCTTAGTTTGCTATCCAAATTCTTTGAGCAAAAAGAGAACTATTTTTGTCCCAATTGCTAAAACCCATCGTTCACAATATCTGCTCCTTCTCAGGAATGAGAAGATTATGGGGGTCAGTAGTCAGAAGGGAGAGTTATCAGCTAGCCCTGGGCTCCAGGAGCGGTGATTAGGATCGTCTGTTATTAACCGCAGACGCATGCTCTGGAGCAGAAGTGCTCAATTCTCCCCTGCATTCGAGATCTGTCTGGTGTGAGGGTGATATATGGGAGGGAAAAGATTGTGTTCGCTGATTCTACAAGGTGATGTGATTTAGAGGAGGTGGATGGTTGTTTTACTCTATTCCCACCATGCGATCCCCTTAGGGCTCATACACCACTGAAGGGTCACCGGAGCCAAAGGACTGCTTGCCCTTTGCACTCCCTTTTTGCACCATTCCTTCGCCAAAGGACTGCTTGCCCTTTGCACTCCCTTTTTGCACCATTCCTTCCCCCAGCGTGTTCCCCTTGGTGTGGTGGGAGAGTGACAATGGGCACGGGAGCCAGATCTGCTGCTTTTGGGCTGATGGAAATTTTTCTTCTCCAGGCAACGTTTTTAAGCCAAGGATTTCAGTGTCAACCTTGCTTTTAAGAGAGTGTGTGCTGTTATCTTTGGGTTTACAACTTTCTGAAAAGAAAAGGAGATTTATAGGAAGAAAATGAGCGTGCATATGTGCACCTTGTCATGCAAGACAGGCAGACAAATGTGACTACATGAAGAATTACTTCCATGCGGCCGTTGGTTGCACAGGGAGTTTTACTTTGTGTTCATGCACAAATGTGCTTGTTTCAAGCAAAAAGACTACGAGGGTGTGAGATCACATAAGTGGAAAGCAATGCTGGCCGTGTTCTCTGTGTGTACCTTTTGGTGTAAAAATTCTCCCTGTCTGCTCTAACAGTAGCTGTATTTAGGTTAAAAATACAAAATGTCTCAGCATTAATCATTGAGGTTTTTCTTTCTTTCAGAGGCTTGACTTCCCCCCTCCCCCCCCTGCCCCCACTTCTTGGCTTTGTTTTATTTAATCTAAAATAAGTCTCCTGATTTTTTTTTGTGAGTAGGAAAAAACTATCCCTCTGTTGCACAGCAAGTGACCCTCACTTTATCTGCTTTAGAAGAACAAAAGTTTCAGGAAAGATTCCTGGGAAATGTCTTATTACTGCCATAGCCCTAAGCCTTGATAAGAACCCCATCGAGCTGACATATCCGCACATACACATGTAACAGGTGGCCCCTGCTCCCAAACAACCTGCTCCCAGAGAGAATGAGGCATTTTCTCACCATATTTAGATGCTACAAAGCTTTTGAAACTCCTGCTCAGAGTCTTCACGCACACAGTCAAACCCCTGCTCAGCTGCAGCCCCCCCCTCCACCGGTGCTGCCTGAATGGCCAGGTCACATTACAGCAAGTTTAACATGGAGGACAGAAAGCTGGGGGACAAGGCTTCGTGGTCACCTTCCCTTTACCACACCCAGCGTTCAAACATTAGAGCTTCCCTTAAGGAAATGAAGTATACACCTCCGAATTTCTGTTCCGGCATCTGGCACCTGTGAGGAGAGCAGCTTCGTCCTTAGGCCAATAGACAGCTTGGGCAAGACACTCCTCTGTGGAAGCTCTTCCACTGGTTGTAACTTATGCATAAGGACTCAACACTCTTGCAGCTCTCCTGAAAATAAATACCCTCTGCAGGAGGCAAGAGAATCAGGGGAGTTCTCTCCCCTTTCATTCTATGTTAATTCTGGCCCATTTTAGGCAGAAGGTGAGAGCTTCAGCAGGAAAGCAAATGCTAGTGAACCTTTTTCCTCGACTGTGGAGCACCTGTATCCAACATCTGTTACTAGCCAGGCCAAACAGGTATCAAAAAAAGAGAAAGATTGCCCTACTAATGACTCAAATCATGGTGGGAGCCACCCAGCTTGGAGACCCAGCTCAAGAAGAGCCGCACGCCAGCGGTAAGGGAACAGCAATCCCTTCCTCTGCTCTGGAGTGTTAAGGCGCTTGAATGCTTCTGCGAGATTTGAGGTTAAAGGCTGCTTGGTGGCTGGCTTGGTGGCTCCTCAAGGTTTTGCTGGACTCTGAGGTTCCTCCTCTCTAGCAAAGAGAAGCAGCTCTCCCCTCACCTGGTGGGGAGAGCCTCAGTGCCTGATGGTTGTGCCTCATCCCGGGCCGCCGCCGAGCTCTGCCTGGAGCTCAGGTACTGCAGTGGAGCAGCCTTCATCCTTTGCATCTGCGGACTGGCAGTCGCCCGCTTGCTCCCCTACACCTCACCCGGTGTCACTTTTTATCTGTGCCTGATGCATTTAAAATCTGATATTAAATGCAGTGAAGCCATCTGCTGCTGGCCATACTGAAGAAATTTATACTACTACCAGTAACACCAAATAAGGCAATAAAGACATTGCTTAGTTTGCACAACCTTTTATTTTCCTCCCTAGAACTATTTTTAGTTGAACAATTTTCTGCCAGAAAAGCTCTGTCTGTGTCCAGAACTGCCCTGGTCATCGGCGCTGTTACCAGGGACTCGAGCTTTATGGCCCTCATAACTCCGGAGGGCGAAAGGTCAAGCCGTGGAGCCTTTGTGTCAGCTCCACATTTCTCTTTAAACACATGTGAGAGACAAAGCTCCCCTGAGACCCCCATGGAAACTGCCTTCGGGGGAGGGGAGAGGGTGAGAGAGCACTGGCCTGGCAGATAAAAGCAACATCAAAAGGAGCAGGGAGCAGCTGTCCATCTGGAGAAGCAAACTTTTTTTCATCGTCTTCTTTTGGGAGTAAGAGATTGTCTCAAAGGATAGTCTCAAAAACTTTTGCATGGAAAGAGGAAAAAAAACCCAACAACAACAACCAACCCACCGTCAAGGGGGAGGGCAGAAAAGCCCCCGCAGCAAACAGAAGGAGGTGCTGCTTGGCAAAAATCCCAGGCTGAATCATTTAAATCACTTTTAGTGCCTCCAAATGCAAGTCGCTGCCTCTGTTTATAGAGTCACAGCGAGAGACCTGAAGAGAATACATTTCCCAAAGCAACATCTGAGCTCAGGAATGAATCAAAACTCACTTCATACACTGCGAACCCCCTTCCCTCTGACCAAGCTTTTGTTCTGTTGCTGGTTTCGGTGTCAGCCTCCATCGCCGCAAGGGAAGCCCACAGTGTGATGGCCAGATAGCTGAGCATGTTTATGATAGGGAGCATTTCACTACACAGGCCTTCCAGTACCCATAATTGCCAATGATAAACAGTCTGCATATAGGCAATTGTTGATCAACACACCAATATAGGTGTAATCCTTCAATTTTTAAACTAACAGATTCCACATCCTTACCATCAGATTTAGAGACACAAAAAGCTCTTCTCCCAGACTGTAACTTAAACAGTTACTCAAACACAACACAGCCGCACCCCAAAATCAAAAGAAAACTGCAGTCAAACCCAACAAATTCAGCAGCAAATCCCAGTCTGCATCGTAAATGGGGCCGACGGGACTACCTCCCACTCCTGCCCTTGTCTGAGGGCTTCCCATTACGTCTGCTTGCACCTGAAAACACTTAAGAAGATGCTGACAATATATTTCGCCTTTCAATATAGGTTGAAAATGGCTTTTCAAAAACAGACAGTGAGCAATATAAAAATTATGAAGGCCTAAGTCTCATCTTTCACCAGTTCAACTCTTTCAGGATTGTGAAACTGAAGGTTTCAATTTCTTTTAGTACCCACGATGATGCCAGGCTGTGACTGTTGGAAACCATTTTAAACTCTGCTTCAGTAAAGTAAAGATGTTGCAAGTGGCCTGTAGCACGTTTATCTGTCCTGAAGGGATGAAGAATGGGTGCAATAGCCCCGTGCCCGTGAGCTGGAGGGCACCCCGGGGTGCAAGGTGGGGAGATCCCTGCCCGCAGCATCCAGCGCCCAGGTGCAGGAACGGGATCTTCCCCTCTCTCCGCAGCATGGGTACGAGCCATGGCCGGGGGCAGGCACCCAGCTAACCCCGCAATGGCAGTCCTTGGCGCCCTGTGGGCTGCTTCAGACCTGGGTGGCCTGAGAACAGCTCAGCCCATGCAATGGCATTCACGCGGGGCTTCTGCGTGTGCGGGAAGGCGAGGGGGAGCGTGACCCCGTTCACGATTCACCCTGGGACACTCACGGGCGTCTCTTCATGCCCGTCGCAGCCTCCCGGAATGGCAGCCCGGGGTGCCCCAGAGACCCAGCGGGCAGGCAGACGTGCCTGAATGTGGGCGCCATGCTCCGTGCAGCGTGTCGCCGGCAGTACCGTGGCCCTTGGGAAAAGGGCAGGAGCCACGGGGACATCTCCTGGGAACCAAGCTGAGACCTCGGCCTGCGCAGTGCAGGGGGAGGGCAATGCTCCCGCCCCATGCCGGCGGGGATGATTTTAGCCGACTTTCCACAACAGGCACCTGAGGCACCCTGGTGCCCCTCGAGAAGGTGGAGATCTCCGTCCACAACACCGTGGCTCCCGTGGCACCCTCCTGCCCCCGGCTGAGGCGGCCCCCATGCCGAGGGCAGAGCCAGCCCCCGCCTTCCTCGCAGATCCGGCTCCTGCCTCACACCTCCCCGCTGCCGGGGTAATAAATACCTCACGCCCGAGCACGGCGTGCGGCCGGGCGGCTCTCCCGCTCCCGACGGCACGTCCAGGGGCGGCGGATTGGCAGGTTGCTGGCGGAGGCGATCCCCGCGGGCTGGCGGGCAGCCAGGCCGCCGTGGCCTTCCGCCACAGCCCTGCCTCTGGCGGGGCCCGCCCGCCAGGCACGTCCCCCGCCGCGTGACGGGCTGCCGCACGGTCCCACGCACTGGGGAGGATCTGAGAGGAGTGCCTCGTCACCGAGAGGGCCCCGCGGCGTCCCCTCTGCTGTCCTCGCCCAGCCCGGGGTTCAGAGGGGCTGGCGGGCCAGCTTCCTCCTGGTGTTGGTCCAGAATGGGTGCCCAGCGTGCTGCAGATGACTCCAGCTCTTCATCTCCCCTTCTTTCTGATGGGGATACTCTGTGTTTCGTCTCGTGCTTTGCAATCCGCTGCCAACGCTACCAGGGCAGGCACTCTCTTCCCGTTCGCTGTCGGTGCAGGAAGGCAGGCAGCCCAGGAGAGCCCACCCACAGGGACATCAGTGCGGGTGAGCTCCTGTCAGATGTGGGTGCAGAAAGCCGTCGGTTCTTCACGCCTGAGGTGTGTGTGTAGTCACTGGCGGGTCCAAAAGCCTCCTACCCGAAAGCCGGGTTGTGTGTGAGTCCCCACACATCAAACTGCTCCTTCCAGCCCCACTGTCCTGGCACATCTCCAGTCCCAGCTTCCACAGTGGGAATAAACACAGAGCCTCTCCTTCCAAGCGGCTCCGGCACCCAGTCCTGCTTGCAGCCCCACAAACCCAAAACTTGGCTTTGGTGGCCTTGGTGAGGAAGAGAGTGCTGTTTTTTTGCTCAGGAGTGGGCTATCTGCCAGGAACCATGGATTCAAATTGTGGTACAGACTAGGGCTGCCCATACATCTACATTTTCAGATATGTCCTCTTTTTCCACACATAAATATCTCCAGTTGGATCTTTCTGCATTTTTTTTTCGTTTTGTTTAAGCTTTCTAGATTTCTCACGGTTTTCTGAAGATCTGGTTGGCCCATCACATCAAAAGTGCCTTACTATGCTGCAGCAGAGACTCAGACAGGTGCCCAGGAGTCACCCCGGGTGCCTAGGACAGGCAGCACCCCAACACACAATGTTGTGCACATGCACTGCGTTAAACCAGCCACACGAATTCAGTCTGATGCACAGACCTACTGCATGTGTACTGCCCGATATATCTACATATCAATCTAAAATGCAAAGAATACACAGGGCACATGCAGCCCATCTGATGGTACTTCCTGGAGGCACCAGACTTACTTCCACCATGCACTTACTGTGCATCTGTCTGGAAAATCTTGAACAGAAGTATGGGAGCCCTAGAGGAGAATTTGCTGCAAATGTGTTACTCAAGCCTACCTGGTCTATTCTTGGTGTCTTCCCACCCATAGTAATGGGTCACATTAACAGGTTGGTACCTGCGTGACCTCTGATTCCTCACAATTACCTCCCAGCCGTGTCTAGAGCAGAATTTTCTGATATTGTTCACTGTTGTTGTGGCCACTTCTGCTCGCGTGGTGCACACCATACTAAGGTTACTCATCTAATTTCCACATGACCCCATGGCACAGGACTTGCACCCCACAGCTCCAATGGCTTAGATGGAATTATTCCAGACATAGCTAAATATAAATTTCATCAGAATCTGGCCTTTGTTTTAACTTCATTTAGCCCTTGACTATGTTTCAAGTATGTTTCATCTTCCACAGACCTTTGAAATACTTGTGTGTTTGTGCACTGTTGTAATGAGCACAGTGCAGGGGCTGCTCTGCTCAGCCGGGCAGAATGCGTGGATGCAAGACGAGGTGTTTCTGATGGCTGGAGCGAAGCAGAGACATGTGCCTCTACTGGATAGCCATCTGAGTCTGAATCTTGCCCTTTTTAGCAAGCTTCATCTGAGCATGTAAAAGATTGCTTGCAAAAACTTCTGAAAAAAATCCTTCCAATTTTAAGGGTAACCGTCCAAAATGTTAATTTATTAAATAAGGTCCCACGAGACCATGCACAGGCTCTGAAGGCAGGGCCCGGAGGAGAGCAGTGGAGTGAGAGAAAAGCCTGAGAGTTTGTCGGAACTCTTGGAAGAGCCTTGCTCTTTCCTCACCGAGCACCCCGTGTGCTCTGCAGGATTTGAAAGACCCCGAGGAAGATTTTGTGGCCTGCCTCCATGTAATGAAAGCCCTAGTGTTAACGCGGCACCCTTGTCAAGCACGTGAGACTTTCCCCGGAGCCTTGGGAAGCCCCTTCCCTGACTCTTTGTTTTGTTTTGCTAGAGCTCTGCCTGTACTGAAGGGGTTACTGTCTCGTACAATATAACAGTGGGGCTGACTTGGCTGGAACAGACATTAACTTCCACAGTAAATCTGGCAGGAGCTGGTAATTACAGAAAAAGCAGCCAGGGGTCATGGCCAGCCAATGCTCTGGAGTAACAGAGCAGAAAATCAAAACAGAGGGGGGAGGGAAATCATATTCATCATAGTCTTAGGGCTGAGGTCGGTCTCCTCCGAACTATCAGGAGCCTGTCGTCAATTGTTATGTTTAGAAGGAGCCTCTGGAAGATGAGGTAATAATAATGTTAAACATTAACTTGTTAGTGCTCCCGCTGCACTGGAAATTCACCTCCACCCCAGCACAGCTGGGCAGGGGGAACGCACGCTCCCTGGAAACAGCCAGAGAATATGGTTCGCTAATTGCACTCCTCTGTCCCGTCTCTGGCAGGTTTTTAATGCTAACGTGCGACCCAAAGGTTCCTGCTTTGTGGGTCCTGCAGTCTCCCCCCAGGTCCTGCATTGCTTCAAAATCCTCCGGCCCATGCTTCTCCCCTTGCCACCACTCTGCAGTGCTTGCGAGCTGGCAGGGAGAGCACACATGCAGATGCTTGGCAGGGTGGCAAAGACTCACACTGGGAGCAGGAGCAAGCATCAAACGCATGCATGGCATCCTGGTAAAGCCTGGAAGAAAAGACGACTGGCGGCGTTACTGCTGCCCTACAGCTCCTCACAGCTCTGTGCTCCAGCGTCTCTCATTGCAGCCGGAGTTAAATCCGTGGCCTGTGCCTGTGGCTGTCAGTGGGCTAACACTACCTGAGAGCCCATCCGTGAAGGAGTGAGGTCATGGCAGGATGGGAAGGGCTGTGAAATGCCCGTCAACTTACAGGTAAATAGCTGCTTTGCTACTGGAGAAGTCAGAAGCACTTCAGTGTTCATTTGGGCCTCTGCTTGGGCTCTCGCATGCACACAAACCGTCACGCCATCCTGCTGGGAAACCCCATGCCTTGACACAGGTGCCTGGATTAAACAGACGTCTCATTGCAGAAACAAGGAAGAGGACAGGGCCATAGCCCTGGCCATGACACAGCTTGGCACGTACCCTCTGACGGCTGCCTGGCCTTGCCCAGCCCCTCTATAAAATGGGGGGTATAAAACCTGCCTTAAAGATGTGCTGAGGCTTAAATAATCCACAATTACAGAGCACTGCTGACATCACCAGAAGCTGAGTGCCACTAAAATGGAAAATTCAACTATCAGTAGTAATATAAAAGAACTTGGGGTCTAATGCGCAGAAAACGTGGATTAACCCATGCAGGTTGACTGGCCTGTGGAAAAAGTCACTGGCATGGGTCGTCCCCATGCTCCATACATGGTGGGCTCCCTTGTGTGGCAGCCCCCTTCTGCTTCGAGGGACAAGCCCCTTGCCCGCTGCTGCAGAGTGGTGCCAGACCAAGACCCTCTTTACTGCCAGGCTGGCCTCCCAGCTCAGGTTGAGTGATCCTGGGTAACACTGGAGAAATTGTTTGTTTACTCATTAAATGGCTAACGAGGTGGCCCCTATCTGCCTTTCCTGCATGTCGGGCTCTGCTCAGCGGAGCAGGGATGCAGCAGGTGAGCGGTCGCCGCCGTTAGACGTGGTGGGCTGCCGGCTGTCTCAGCGACGAGGGGACAGGAGCCGTGCATGACGGCCCGCGGCCAGCCACAGCTCAGGGCGGCAATCTGTCTGCCGGCACCAACACGACGGTTGTCCCCCGATACAGCGTGCTCTCCAAGCAGTGCTGGTGTTGCAGTAATCCCACAGGCAGTGCGCAGGGTGCTATAACAGACGCCTGTAAGCATATATGACACAGAAAAGTGTAAATTATGGCTATTTCACATGCACACTGCCTTATACCTGCCCTGCTGCATCTCATCTTGGCATTCATAAAAACCTATAATAAATGGAAAAAAAAGAAATGCTGGCCTCAGACTGGATTTTATCCCTGTCAGCATCCACTCACTGCTATGCTGCACACACCACCTTGCAGGTCACCCTATCTCAGCTTTCATGTTCACTTTAGCCATCTGACACACAAACAAGTTACCAGTTTAATTTGTGACTGCATATGGAGGGACCCTTGGTCGCTGCCTCTCGCTAGATGATGGGTAACCAGTGCTTGTCTTCACTCACCACAGATGGGATTCAGCTAGCAGGACATAGCTTGTGGTGAGAAACATGGGCAAGAGGTCGTCCTTGCACTGGTGGGCTGCGGTTGCAGCTGGGTGATAACCAAGCCATGGCCTCAGACCCTGATGTACTTCCAGGCTGCTTGGCGGGCTGTGGTACACGCCTGGGGCTGGGGCTCTGGCTCCCTTTCCTGGTGTTTCTGGTCAAATAAGGACTGGGAACTACAAATATCTTTCTTCAGAAGATTTCTAGCCCATTTTTTGCAAGCTCAAGGTGTTCACATAAACTTCAGGTGTTCACACAAACTCTGGAGTGCTGCTCTGAATTGCAGCCTGCTTCTGTTCAGGTGCATGCCGTGCCGTTCCCAGGCAACGCTGCAGCCCATGCATGCAGCTGCAGCCCGGGACCCACTGGTGTCCTGCCACCCAGGCTCCGAGGAGGCCAGCCAGCAGCAGCATAGGCGGACACGCTTCGGGCGGTCCGAGGGAAGCCAGCACCGCTACTGCCCACGCAGCTCTCTGTTGTCTAGGCATAGTTCCTCCCACGTAGCATTCACAGGCATCATTTGCTAGAATCAAATATCTCTGGGATAAAATGTCCATGTTCGGACCTTTCTGAGAAGGGCTAAACAAAGTGCCACTTGAACTTTTTTAAAACAAAACTTAAGGACACGCAAAAATAATAGTCCAGGAATCTTCAGAAGATGTGGGAACAATTCTTATGTTAAATACAAGTGCAGTTTTCTCTAACCTCAGTGTTATGATTCAGCATTTCTAAAGTAAATAATTTACAACAACAAAAGCAAGAAACGAAGAGGTTTGTGTGGGATCAAGGTAAAAACGAATTTTGCAATGTGAGAGAGATGAAAGGTAGATTATCATGAGAACAGGACATCTTGATACTACCGCTAAGGAAAAGCTGAATCCTCCACCACAAAACCTACTCTGAGTCATTGTTTAATGAACTGTGCATTGCTTGCAAAAACTCAGCTCTGAGCTCTTTTTTTTCAGATAATAAAAACAGTGCTGATATTTTTACATTGAGTTAATGGTCTTGAAGAAGAGCCACAAAGTTGTACTTTGCTGTACAAACTCTTCCTGAAGAGGAGAAGTAAATCTTGAGGGTAACAAAAAGATTCTGGATGCACTGTTTACTTAACCCCCCCCTCAAACCTCTTCTTTCCCTCCCACACGAGCACCTAAACCCACCTGTGTGCTTGTTGGGAATTGCTAGGTCTGTTCTCAGGGCTGCCGGGTTTTACAGTATGATTCAAAGAGAAGTAGAAACCGTCCTGCGTTCTCCTCGTGTCTGCCAGCTCCACTGACACGGAGGAGTAGGATGCCAACATAGCTTAAATCTCAGCAGACCTTTACAGAGCTGGCTCTACGTCTCTATCCACATTTTACAGCTGGAGAAACACGTTCAAAGGCAGGACCTTGACAGTACCAGTGTGCTTTTACAAAACTGATTCAGCTGCCCCAGAGTTAGCCAGATGAGTCCTGGCATAGGCAGGTCTGTTCTGGCAGCAGAGTGCCAAAGGCAGCTGAAAGCCCCTCCATCTACAGCCATCTCCCAGCAGCGCTAACACTGCTGCTCCAGTATTAGCAAGGAGGGATTTCTGTGACAATTTTGTCCGGGTGGGGTAAAGCTGAAGCGATTTGCCCAGGACCAGCGTACAGGTTAGTGCCAGAACCGGGGAAGGTAGCTAAACCTCTGGCTCCCTGCAGTTGGGGATGTGTGTAGACAATTGGGCTGGGAGCTTGTCATCACCTCTTATGAGGAAAGTGAAAGGGGGAGGCCTCTTGGAGAGCATTAGTGCTTTTATTGCAGAGAGATATTACAAAAGATTGCACAGTGGAACATGTTCCAGAATCGGGAGGGAACTCAACCCTAAATCTTTTGATTCCTTTTGCAGCTGGAAACTTGTCACAGCAGGATCCACTGCAGGTCCTAGTGCTGGAAAACAATGGAGATAAACGGTACAAGAAGGTTTTTCTCATATAAAAACACCATTCTTTTTTCTAACACGAAATTGCTTTCACGCCAGGCCTCTCCCTGACACTGCGAGAAGGACCGCAGCAGGCTGAGGGATCAGTAGATGTGGCATGTGACCTGAAGGTGGAATTCAGCCGTTGATTGAAGAGATGTTGATCTAAATTATTGTTCACTTTACTGCTGTGTGACCCTTTTCCTTACCCTTTGACTGGGCTTTCTGAATGCTTCCGACACAGATGTCCATACTCGGACTGCAATATTTCAGATACCTGCAACTGTAAAACTCGGTGAGGAACAGCCTGAGAGCTTGACTCCCTCACCTTGAACCTCCTTGGATGTGGTCAGGGCGTAGCCAGCCACTGATGTGTGAAAGCCAGCATTTGCTTGCTCACTCATTTGCTTTCAACCTCCACCCCCCATAGCCATTGAAATGTTGCTTTTGGCAAGAACTGGGGCACAGGGGAGGGACAATTACCACGAGCACTCATTGTTTGCAGAATGTTTTTCTTAATGCCTTAGAAAAAAAGAGAAAAGGGTCAGGTTGAGAGGTCAGCCGACCTCTTTGTTTTCTTTGGAATGAGAGATTCAAACCCTTCAGAAAATGTTTTATTAGCTCTTCTGAATTTCACTTTCTGCAGAGGTTTTCTCTCCAGGCAATGTTTAGAGGCACCAGCAAGGAGTGCTCACGCTCATCAAGCCGAAGGTGATTTAAGGAGAAGAACAAAATCTGCACCTTGACTAACGGAAAGCATTTCTTTGCTTCAAATTTTGTTATGAAAGGAAAAACCCACTTGCTTGCTGAGGAAGAAGGAGCTTAGGGAGTGAGCAAAGGGCTGTGGAGTCAGTGTTACCTTAGCCCTGGCCAGCCGTAACCGGGAGACTCCTCTGCTTGACCCAACTGCCGGCTACTCTCACCAGAAGCGTTGGCAGCCTCATGCACAGATAAGGCACGTTTCCAGGACAAGTCCGCACAAACGGTGTTCCAGCATTTCAGCCTCTGCAGATTAGGGCGGGCTGGCCTGGGCACAGCCGTGTGCCGAGGAGGTGGCATGGCAGCAGGCTGGCCCGGACCAGAGCGGGGCTCCAGCTACGCCTGCATGACCCCCTTTCTCCCTGTGGAAAAACACAGAAAATTAGATTCCTCTCCTTTGTGAAGGGCTTTCAAACCTGATGACAAAAGGCAGTATTCAGAGCTGGAAACTATTATTGTTTTTCTTTGGGGGCATTCAGTCCCAGACAGGTTGGGGATTCAACAGTAAATGAGGAGAAGAGACTTGTGTTGCCATTTACTACAGCATATATGTGAAATTAAAGACTTAATTCCCTTCATTTTGGTAACTTTACTGGCCACTGTATATTTGGTAACGTGTGTTCTCAAAGCAGTCCAGGTATTTCCATTTGTGGTAATGGCACTAAGAAAGCCTGATTTCTTCCTCCTTTTCATTTCCAGGGTTGCAGCCACTGAGATGTAAAAGACGTGGGCTCCAAACAGAGATGTTCTTGCAGTTAGGGCCATCAAAATGGTGTGGGGGCCCTCTGGGATGTAGTTCAGACCACAGCCTTCTCACCATGTATGAATGAGAAGAGAGTGGTTTAGCATACAGCCTCCCTTCTTCAGAAGACACTGAAAAATCTTGGTTTCCATTCATACTTCCCAAAGTGCTTCACGGCGGGAGTAGGTATCATTTCCCCTTTTACCTACGCTCTAGCACACAAGTACCAAGCCCACCTGACATTGCTAACACACTTATAGCTGATTGTGGGGATGTGAGCTGCAAACACAGGCATGTCTGTGCATGGCAATGAGCAGACCCATGTCAGAGGTCCAAGAAGCAGGTCTAAATAAACCAGTACAACACCAGGTGAAGAAAGTAGCTCAGCTCTTGGAAGCAGGACAGCTGTGTCAGCAGGGTATCCACACTGGAGGTAGCCCAGCTGATAAACCTACTACGTGAAGTTGCTGCAGCGCTCATGCAGCGTGGCTGCTGGGCTTCCGAGCTCCGAGGAGATGGCTCTTCTGGTTTGGGAGAGAGCTCAGAGGCTGCTGCACCACAGTCCACACAGCAACATGACCACCATTCCTTTTGATGTGGGCACTGGGGGGATGACTTCTACCACCTGTCCACAGTCCCTTGCTATTTACACCTCTTTCATTAACGCATCTGAGTGACAACTTTGGCTAGCTTAGCAGTGGCTCTCCACAGGTGCCAGCCCCCCACCCGCCCCCAAGTGCAAGCCATTAGGAGGACTTTCCTTCCTCAGCAGACCTTCTGCCTCTGGATTCAACACCCAGCTCAGAAGACAAGCCCAGATAAAGCTTTTCTTTACAGAAGCGAAGCTTGCTTCCTCACCCAAAATAGCACTGCTCAGGGGCACGGCCTGGTTGTCCCCTTTGCAGTGCCACCAAGTTCTGTTCCACCCAAGGACACCAGGGGCTCTGGGTGATCGAGAGGGCAGGGATGGTACACGCTTGTCCTACGTTGTTTCACCCAGGCAGGAGCTCTGGTCAGCTATGCCGGTTTGGAATGGCAATTTGATCCTGCAGAATAAACCCATGGATTACAGACCGGAGCTGCGTGAGTTTCAGAGATAGGTACGCTGCATGAAGCTGAGCTGCACACCCCGAGCCCTGACCCTCTCCGCCGGCAGGGTAACCAACGCCCTGGCAGCTCCGCGCGCACTCCGGCTCTGTTACCTAATCTCCAGCTGTGGGCTCCGCGCCGTGCCAAGTCTCCTTTGGCTCTGTCTAGTAATAATCGTTTCTGGAGTCCTGCCAGGGCCTCCTGCCAGTTCCAGTCACACTCTGCTAATGCGAGAGGCAGAGTTTATTAATTCATCGCCAAGGCCCATTGTCTGGGACACTGCCTGGCTGTTTATTTACTCCAATATGGTCTGTATTTACTCAGACAGAGCAAGCGAGGGGACTTTGTTTAACTTTGCAAGACCTTCTGCTGGAGGAGACATGTGACCTTATGCAGAACTTCAGATAAATGTTCAGAGCTCGGGAAGGACCTTTTTTTTTTTAAAGTGTGGCCTCAAATAACACCGGTAGCCAGTATTGACAAACTGTAGCAAAGTGTAATAAAGGAAAGGAAAACATAATAGAGTTCTCATTTGAAATACATTTGTGAGTGTTTTGAAGATAAAAGGAGAAAAACAAGTGCGTACCCTAGCACTGAGGCCACGAGATAGAGGTTTGCAGTGAAGAGAAAGGACTCTGCTTAAAGAAAGGGACAAGTCAAGACATGTTAACCTGAGGCCACCCCCCCCCCCCCC
>Ga0065711_1037416_pt1 | contig 19864 bp, 12 predicted proteins | sample Hoacrofraction12_FD_59098 | JGI IMG/M metagenome (GOLD analysis project Ga0065711, IMG submission 59098) | Hoatzin crop microbial communities from Cojedes, Venezuela - Epithelial fraction 12 v2 (version 2) | ecosystem: Host-associated > Birds > Digestive system > Esophagus > Crop | place... | reverse complement strand
AGATATTCAAGACCCGCCTGGACAAGGTCCTGTGCAGCCTGCTGTAGGAGACGCTGCTTTGGCAGGGGGGTTGGACTAGATGACCCACAGAGGTCCCTTCCAACCCCTACCATTCTGTGATTCTGTGTAAAAAAACTTGATATCAGCTTAAAATAGAGTTATCTAATTAGGGATTATCTGTAGAAAACCTTCTGCAGGTCGTGTCAGGACTTTGTATAACGCGGATATAATTTATGAAATACAACTTAGAGGACCATGAGACTGGGTGTGATTTGTCTGCTTTTAATTTTGTTTTCATCTGTGTTGGTTTTAAAAAAAATCAACATAACTTTAAAGACAGAAAATGAAATTCAGATGTCGGAGTTTCATTTGATGCTCTTACTGGTGTTAAGCTCTTATCTGCAGTATATAGTGAACCACTGATTCTTCCAAAACATAAAGTTCACAGAAGGTGAACTATAATGTTATTTCCATAAAAATATGTACAAAACAACATTGAAATCCATGTAATGTGTTTTTGCTTGAAATGCCTAGGCAGTCGTCCATTCGGTGAAGAAGTTTACCCTGTGAGCTATCTTTACAAAAATAATGCATCTCCTATGTGTAAGCTTGAAGAGATCCCTTCACAATCAATATTCGGTTACAATTAACACGTACAAGAATTTGGCAAATGGTTCCAGCTAATGAGTAAATGAATAAAGTCGTGATCTGCTTGTGTATATTGTGAAAGTAGAAAAATCGGCTCAATTTGCTCAATAAATTATTAATTGGAATTTATTCATTCATCACTAACAAAAATGCTGTCTTCAAACGTTTCATCGGTTTGGTTTTTCATATGCAGGAGAAAACTGATTTTACAATCTCTGTCATTCCTTCAGCTGTTCTAGAGAAAGACTCTAAAGAAAAGTCCTTATTCTCACAGGAAAAGGAAGCCTCTGTTATTCTATCCCATAAATAAAGAAAAATTATTCTAAAGATAATAGATTATATATAATAAATTATAACAGAATTTTGGGAAAAGAACAATCTGTCAATACAAGACTAGAAACGAGGAAAGTATTCAGTAGCATGCAGAAAATACGGAATGAGCATGTTATCTCTTCCTGGTGTTTTAGCTTATTTGTTCTCATTTAGTAACTCTTTGAAAATGCGGTTAGCTCTAGGGAAAAGATTTTGGAGTGGTTAATATCTCTTCCTTACTGTGTGAATTTTCCCGTCATGGCTTTGAACATTATTAGAAGAAAAATAGCAGGGAGAATTAGCAATTAAAGGACTGTCATCACAGCCAGCTGAATGTTTGGAGCAGAGTGATGTAAGGACAATCTAACTTGAATCAGAAGAGAACTTTCAGGCTTGCGAATTCTGGAACTTCTCCAAAGGGATCAAATATGACTGGAAAAGTAGTTGACAGGAGCTGGTACTCATTATGTGTGCTGCAGCCTCCTGGTGACTTACTAAGCTGAGAAAGAAAAAAGTTAAATAAATGACAAACAGAATAAAGTAGAGAGAAATAAATTCATACTTGGAGTAGTTTACACATCTAAGTGTGGAGACTGAACTGTTAGAGGAAGCTGGTAGGAGGAACAAGAAGTCCAGCAAAACAGACGATGTTGGCATATTTTCTTCTGTGTATTCAGAAATAATCCTAGAACATTTTCGTAAAAAACCAGAATTTACGGCAAAACATTTTCAAGACTCTCCATATAACCAAAGCCTGAACTTCAGAGCTATTCTGTGTGCAAATAGAGAAATGATTAATATTGCACAAGTGAATTTCCTCAGTACCAAACAGCATGTATATTTTCATGCTGTCTTTAATGTCAAATTACTAATAAATCAGTGACAATTTTGTCTGTATCACAAAACAGAGACATCTATTTCTTTAAGAGATACCACATTTCTAATTAAGATGATGTTTAAATAAGGCAATGCAATTCATCATGCATATCTTAAGTCTAATTTTGTACAACAAAATGCGCAAGAAATTCACTAGTGCATTCAACATTCAAGTATACCAATGGTAACCTTTACCACTACTTGTTTTGCTAAGTCAAGATGATTATGTCATACCTTCTTTTTGCTTATATGGATATTTCTATTAATTACAAGAACTCCCAAACGAAAAAAAATGAATGTGTACTACTTTGGCGAACATGGTATTCACAGGGTTTTTTTTCATTGTGGACATGTTGTGATGCATTAAAATATTGACACCATCAGGGAGCCAAAGACTTCACAAGGTACGTAAGTAATTTGAAAACTAAAAATGTCTTTAGGTTTTCCTCATTCCTTCCCACTAACTCCTGAAAAGATCATACTTACTTAGTGCCCTGCCAGTTCTTATTTGGACCTGAGAAACAACAAAATACAGCAATTTTCATAGTGGGACAGTTACTTGAAATAAGCAAGTCTCAAGTTCCATATAATTCGAATATTAGTTTAGACAGGAAATAGTCTGAGAGACAAGGAAGGGACATAAGTGGTAGAGAATGAGAAGCAAAGCCATTGTTTTCTTGTGTACAACACAATGTTACTGCTTTATAGAAAAGTTTCAAGCTCTTTAAAAAGAGAAGTAAAAAATGCTTCCATCCTGTTAACTTTCATGCATTTACTCTTTTCCATAAGAAGAGAAAAGATTGACTCATAGATGCATCCTTTTATGCATTATTTTCAAGTCTGAAGGTCAAAGTGAAGCAGTTAGGCTGAAATAAAAAGTGGAAAGTTAACTAGTAATAACTCTCAGGAACCAATCTCTTATAATAGAACTAGATGGGAGTGGTTATGAGATAGTGAAGGTAGTAACTGAAAGGCTTCATCTGAAGACTCATGAAACTGTATTTATAGTGTCAGCACCTGGAAATTTAGAAGATGTTCCTTCTTCACGGAAGGAGAGTAAGATGGTGCTGATTCCGAGATTACATGTCTTTCCAAAATTGTCATAGGGCATAAATCATACTTGAATGTGACCAGTGAGAGAAGAAGAGCTCATTATTCAAACTGATCACGTATCACTGTCCACCAGTGCCTGATCGTAGGAAGCACTAGGAGTAAAAAAAGGAGTCATTTACTTAGGGCAGCTTCTCCTCTTTCCTTCTGTTATCTATGTAGATACTGTTATGCTGAAGCTTTATTAATTCAAGATTTACTTGAAAAGAGAAGCTAAAATTAAAGTATATCTAAGATCATGAAAAGTTAATAACTAATGCTTTCTGATACACTTTTTGTAATATATGATAAAAATTTAGTATAATCATTCATATAAATTTTGTATAAATTTATCCTCTCATTGAATATTTAGGAAATACTATTTTTCTGCTAAATATCTGAAAAATTTTAGGTTACTTTTTTAAAATGTGATAAATAGAGTTGATTTTGGTGATCAAATAATGATTTACTCGTAATGTTTGGAGCTTTTTTAAAAATAGAAAACGTTAGGAAGACAGAAGTTACATGACAAGCATAAGTCTTATATTGGTAAGCTTTTTGAATAGAAAAATATATGTAGTAATTAAATATTTAAGCGTGTACAGCTTTGGGGATATTCAAAACACAACTGCACAGAGCCCTAAGCACAGAGCCCTGAGCATCCTGGTTTAGCTGACCCTACTCTGAGGGGGGGGTTGGACCAGGCAATCTCCAGATTCTGCCCTTCCACTCTCAATGATTCTGGTATTGCCTTTTTTATATTTCAATTTAATATTCAAAATGTTTGCTTTTACAGATTTAACTAAACTTTTGCACCATTTTTGGTTCAGTTTCCATAATCATAGAATTAAAAAAAAAACAACAAACCAAAAGCTATAAAGGACTTCTTTTTCCCCCTCTAGAAATCTGGTAACAGTGAGGTTGAGGACTACTTTAAAGAAAAGCTATTTCACAGACTTAGAATCAAATCAATAAAATGGTAATAATTAGTGTGGTAATATTAGTGTGGTAATACAAACTTACACGAAATGCATGATTACAGTATCCTGACTGAAGAAAAAAGTCTGCTTTTACTAACTATATTTTTGCTTAAAGTGTAAAACATTGGGATTACTCTCAGTTATTACAGATTAAGAAGAAATATTTTGCACATCTGTGATTTCCCCCAATTTCCATTGATCATTTCAAATATTTGCTAGTGCGGTACTTCTAGAATTTCTTTCAGAAGAACACTATAAATGCAAATCATATTAACAAATAATATTAAGTGTCTATTAGTATATAGTCACAGAAAAACAATGGTCCTATGCTGTGTGATAAAGTGTGTAACTACAAATAGTTTCAATCAGAGGAAAGCAACTGGGGAAAAGTACGTTAGGAGCCTGAATAAAAAAGCTGTTTGCAATCAGTTACAGCTGAGTGCAACAAAAATTACTTTCTAGGGATCAAAGGAAATTAATGATTGACCAGTGTAACCAGAACATCCCACAGCATGTTAAATATTTTATACCATGCTACTTCCGCTGAAAACAATCTGAGGTTTGGCATATATCCTCCAAAATAGCTCATCGCTAATTAATTTGGCATGTCATTTTGCATAAAATTGGTAATTGATTCTAGTCACCATGCACTATAGTGAACTTTTTTCAGTTACAGATTCAATCTTAGTAGTTTCAAAAGCTTGATCAGATGGTCATTTTTTATTATTCTTAGAAGAGAACTTGCACATGGAAAGAGATATTGCAGTCAGAAGGAGGATATATCAAAGTTTATAGACCAAATTTATTGGAGGTTGTTCAAGGTCAATGAATTTTTTCCCTCCACTTGCTTGAGATTATGAGTAATAGAATATGAATAACTGGTACTCCAGCTGAAATGAACTACAGTCGTGTGTAACACTATATTTAGCTGTCTTTTAAACTGTTGCAGTCTCATTTAACAGGCTCCAAATTAAACCTGCATTCTCCATCATTTTAGAGGCAACATTTACCCCGAGGTTTTGTAAATTGATTTCAAGACTCTCCAGTAATTATTACTCAAGATTCAGAAATAACACAATCTTTGAAGAAGCACTTAGGATAACCATTGTAAGCAGTGGTTTTGAATAATTAAAAAAAAAATCAGATTAAACTTTGAGTTTTCTTTGGGAAAAAAAGTATTGTTATATGAAAAAAGTTATATTTTTAGGTAATTTTCCTAATCTGTCTACTCCCCAAAAATGAAGTTTTTAACTGTAGTAAAATACAATTTATTTTAGGCAATTATTCAATCCCAAACCCTGGGCACTGAAGTCCTGTAGTTAAAAAGCCCAGAGAGTCATTGAAAGCTAATATTACTTTGTGAAGGTCTGCAATGCGCAGGAACAGCCTTGTGGCAGAGAAGTCAAAGACTGGAAGATCACTAGTAATTAAATTAATAGCAGTGAGCCCAAGGCCGTGTTTCTTCATCTTCTGTTTCTCATATTGCCTCTCATTTTTTTCTATGATACTCTTTTCATCTTTCTTATTCCTAATTAACACTTGTTAACACTTCTCCCCCTCCTCCCCCCCGCCTTTGGCTTCTTTTGCTTTTTTAATTCTTTCATATAGTTTTGTTTTCATTCACCTTTGTATGTGTGATTTCCCTGTTGGCTTAGCTCTCCATTAATTTTCTCTGGTGCTTTCTTCTATCACTTTCCTCCCTTCACTGTTACCTTCTCCTTTAGCTTTCTGCTTCCTTTCATTTGCTGTGCCGTGTGTCTGACTTCTCCTTGCTTGTCTGTATCGGTTTTCTGTCAAAAAGGACTCCTCCAGTGCTGCTCACAGTGCTTCCTTGTTCCTTGTGAAACGTTTGAGTGGTGTTATTCAGAGGAATTTTTTTTTGCTCTTTTACCAAAATTTTTCATACCCTTTTCAAAACTATGTAGTTCAGTCTGCTCCAAGTACATATTTTAGGATTGTAGCTGCAGTAAAATCTCATGACACCAGCTTAAGCGATGACAATAGTACCACATAAAGTGTGAATGTTATAACATACAGTGGGTCTAAATCTCTCAGTGTAATTTAGGATCTTTTTAGTACCTAGTAATCCACATGTGCATTTTCTGAATGCACTGAATTTTCCTCTCTAGAGGGGATGATGCAATGTAGTATACTGGTATGCAAAACTTTTGCCAAATTAAACATATATTACCATGCAAGCTCCCCTTCTAAATTATTTATTAGAGATGGAATTGCTTTTTCTTCAATATTAACCCTTTAAGACAGGGAGTGCAGGCCAATGTGTTTGAAAACTGGAACTTCTCACACAGAATGAGCTTAGAGGACAAAGTCATCCACAGTCTCTGAGCAGGTAGCACCAGTCTGCCTTTGGATCATTCCTTTGCAGAAGAGTCAGCAGCCTCAGCCTGCTAGGGTTTGCCCCCTTGCTTTCAAGGGAAATATTGGCGTGAGTGGTAGCATGTCTCATAAATAGTGACTATAGCAGGAACTTCTTTTGCTCAGAAACTGGCATGTAAATGTTGCTGGATTTGACTCTCGTGGTGTGGGAAGTTTCTCAGTAAGCAGAATACCCCGGGTTGAGAGTCATGGGATAACAGAACTCCTGTTAGAGCTTTGGGTTTAAGCAGAATTTTTTTAAGGGAAAGTAAACTGTGATGCTCTAGGCTTTCATATCAAAATTTGGACAGCAAGCAATAGAGGGAACATTTATTATTTCTTTCTTTACACTGTTGTCAGAATGTTTTGCACAGGAATATGATATAGTGAAGTGCAATGTTACACACTGAGGGACTAAGGAATTTCTGTTAGAACTTGTTATGAACCATATCTTTTGGGAATATAAAAGAAGAAAAGAAAGAAGACCCATCTTTATGAGACAGAGGATATCAATGAAGAGGCAGGAAAAAAAGAAATGCAGTCACTGCATGAATTGAGAAGGTATTTCCACTAGCAACAGAGAGAAAAGAAATCTGTGCATTGAGGAAGAATATTTAAAAAAAAATAAAATTTAAATTATTTTCAGTTGCAAATCAGAAGTTAGTTTCTAACCTCTGAGAGAGGGGTTAGAACTGCTTTCAATGAAGGTAAAAGTAGCTAGAAATAAAGGTGAACACATGAGTTCGATTTATAAACTGGTTGCTGGCTATCACAGGCAATAAGCTAGTGATCTCTTCAGTGCTTTCTATAGAGCTAATGTAGAGGTGGCCACTTAATAAGAATTATTCATGTTTCCGTCCTCATTATACCCTGTTATTCACATTTTAGGTTACTTCCTACAGTTCACTTTTGGAGAAGGTCTCAACTCTCTCCATTTTCTTGAAGTCCCTGATACCATGACATAAAATCAATGGACATATATTCCCTCTAAACTTAATAACACTCTTTACCACTTGGATGAGGTTAGTAAGAAGCAGTTTATTTTGTCTTGCTGCATCACTGAATGGTTTGCAACATTGCCTCCTAGTTCCTGATAGTGCAGGGAAATAAAAAGCCAATTTCTCATATCTCTATAATGTAGAGTTCACTCTACCACAGCTTGAATTGCCAGGACGTGTTTTTTGTTTGCAAAAGGAGACGTTTTATTTTTTGAACTCTGAGTGCTTAATTATATCATAGTACGTTAAGAGAGTGCTTTATTCCTGACTAAGCTACATTTGCACGAAGACTTTGTGATACATAAACAAGTTTTCATTGACATAAAGAATGATTTAGATACCATGACAATGTAATTATTAGGGGGAAAATGCTTTCTGTATCCTAAAAGCGAATTTACAAAAATATATCAAGAAAGTAAATTTTAAGTCAATTTGCTAAGTGAATCAGTGCAGTTGTGGATTTATGCTGAGCTGATAGAACAGTTTGCAACTTGGGATCAACTTAAATACTAGTACTAGTATTACATGAGTTTCTTTTATCCGAAGGAATAAACTGAATCAGATCTGCTAATATAGATCCTACATACACTTGTTAATGAAAAGATCTGAAAAAAAATGACCATCTTAATTCTTGAAACACAAGTGGCTTTATAGAATCGTAGAAAAATTTGGGTTGGAAAAGACCTTTAAAATCATTGAGTCCAACCACAGACCTAACACTGCCAAGTCCACCACTAAACCATGTCTCAAAGCACCTCATCTACACATTTTTTAAATACCTCCAGGGATGGTGACTCCACCACTTCGCTGGGCAGCCGCTTCCAGTGCTTGATAACCCTTTCAGTGAAGAAATTTTTCCTAATATCCAATCTAAACCTCCCCTGGCACAACTTGAGGCCATTGCGTCTCATCCTATCACTAGTTACTTGGGAGAAGAGACTGATACCCACCTCACTGCAACCTCCGTTCAGGCAGCTGTAGAGAACAATAAGGGAAACAGTGTCAAAGGCTTTACAAAAGTCCAGGTAGACAACATCCACAGCCTTTCGCTCATCCATTAAGTGGTTCACTCCTTTGTCATAGAAGGAGATCAGGTTAGTCAAGCAGGACCTGCCTTTCATGAACCCATGCTGACTGGGTCTGATCACCTTGCTGTCGTGTGTGTGCCATGATGGCACTCAAGATGATCTGCTCTATAACCTTCCCCTGCACTGAGGTCAGATTGACAGGCCTGTAATTCCCCGCATCCTCCTTTTGGCCCTTCTTGTAGATGAGCATGTAAATAGGTGTATTAGTGAAGAAAAAAGAACCTTTGGTAGAATGTCTAAGTAAAAATTCCAAATAAATTGTTGGAGAATCATTTATAAACAAACATTTCATTCCAAAAGGTTATCATTCTTCACAAAAGGATTAGGAATTTAAAGCATAATTTAAGTGATCTGGAGGAACACTGTTATATTCCTTACCAGTCATTACGGGCACTTTTTTTAACTTTCTAAGTTTTAGAGTGCTTGATAGGAATGACTGAAGATTAGAGCAACTCTCATGGTTATGAATCTTATACATACTATTTGACCATCCATTTTGTTATTGACTTACTAAGCCCGTTACTATAGAATTTTTGTAGCATCTTCTTAATTTTTATGTGGTTATTTTGTTATTTGGTGTCTGGTTACTTAGACTCTAAGAGGGCAGTTTGAAACCACATCTGTATTTTCCTGTTCTCAAAAAAAAATGCATCCATTGTTTTTAAAATAGCTCTTTGCTCATGTTCATTACTTCAACATGTTGCTTACTTTTCTTAGCTTTCCATGTATTCTATATTAAACATACTCACATGATTCATTTAGACTGCAGAATATTTTTGAAGTAACTACTAACATAGCTGAAGAGAGAAAATATGCCATTTTTCCCAGCTCATATTTATGAGATGGATCATTCTTTTTAATTTCTATTATATTACCAATACCAACCATTAAGAATCCATGATTCCCCCAAAAGTACTGACATTATATAAAAAACCTAGCTTCTATTAGGAGAAGTGTTTATTTTCTTTTCCTTCCTGCTTCTGAGTCTCTGGAGTATATTCAGTTCATATTTTCAGTCTTTTTCTTCACAAGCACAAGCATCTTTATTTGTTTGTAATTTTACAGAAATGAACATGACAGCTAGATCAAGGAGAGATATTTGTGAGAAAGCAAGCCGTTATTAGTTTTCTGATAAAATATGAAAGTTTACTACAGTGTTATAGCTTGCCATAATCAAGTAGCAAACAAAGAGGATGCTATGAATGACATCATTGAAATATATTGATTTGACCTTAGATATTAATTGTAACAAAAGGTTTGGAGACCTTTGCCTATGACAGTGGAAGTAATTGAAGACAAAACATTTCTGACCTCACTGCTTCTGCTACTTTCACCAAGAAATTGGTGTTCAGAAGGATTAACTAGTAGGAAAAGATACTTTGGCTCCTAATTTTGCTAATTGTTTCATAAATATTTTATTCTGTTAAATTTTGAGTGTAAGATAATTTATAGACACCAGTGTAGTGTCTGTTTCCATGCATAGCCAACATACGGCCTCACTGAATGTGAAGTATGAAACTTAGAATATGTAAAAATGTTATACACGGAAGTATGTTATTTAGTGTATTTTAGAAGAACATTAACGTGTTTACTCAGAGTATACTCACAGATACTGAAAGTTTCACTCATGACTACTCTTCATCAAAGCAATACAGATCAATTCACAAGCTTTTATTTCAGGAAGGAAGTCACACTGAAATGAAGGCACCAAAGCATAAAATAGAATTACGCAATACAGGCTCAACACAGGTCAAAACCCTATGTGGTAAGGGTCCGTAGGGACAGCAATAGAGAATTTACAAAAGAAGCATAATATAGGCCTTACCAAGATGTTTAAATGTTCCATATCTATGTTTCTACCTATCTTTAAAGGTGTATATCTGTACATATACATATCTTTAAGTCTTCTTAAAAGTCTGGCCCATTTAAGAGCCAGTTTACAGCCAAACCTGCACATGGGAAGGAAGGGAACATCTTGTCCTTAATAACCCTCAGCACTGACACTTTCACTGGAAGAAGTACCACAATTGTGCAAAACAGTCTCCAAGGCCCTTACCGATCTTCTCCAGTGGCCTTGGCATGTGGAGAAGGTAGATGCTTCACCTTCCCATATGTGTTTAATAGCACAGTTTAAAAGCATGGTTTCCAAGACAACTGTCTTGGAAAGTATGTTGTACTGAATATTTTTACCTGAGACTAAAATGGAGAGCTGAAGGACGATCGTAACTTTTGCATCTTTCACCTCTGCTTTGAGAACAGACTTACACTAGCGTTGCCCTTTCCTTGTCTTTACTCCAAAACAGTGTTTGCAGACTAAAGCAAGTCTGCTTTAGTCTAAAAACTAATTTCCCTTTCTTATAAAAGGAAAACACAAAATAGATGCCCAATGATTTTTATTTTTTTGTATATACAGTGCTCAAAGTGAAAGAAAAAATGGGGGAAAATGAGACTATGGATAACTACAACTAAACAGAAGTAAGGACCTTGCTGATCTCAGTGGGGACACCAAGACAGGAACTCTTGCCTCACATCTACCATTTAGTTCTGAAACCTCCCCTCACCTGAGAGGCAGCGGTTTCCTCGCATAATTGCAAGATTTCACTTGTAAACTCCGCGAGAGAAGACCTCTCAGCTGCCACATCTTGCTGAGTTGTGGGAGTTGGATGACCCTGGGAGATAAATCTTTCCTGAATGGCATGACCTCCAGGCTCCCCATGAGCTCAGAACTCAGGCAGAGCTTGCGTTGTGGAATATTTTGCACCAGCAGTGGCAGCTAGATCACAGGTCAAGGAAGAAGGTTTCTTCCTCTTTAGTTTTTTTCTTCTTAGCTCCTGTCCGCGATGTTAGCGAGAAACAGTCAGCTAATTTGAAGCAGCTTTCTCTTACTTCTGCAACAAGCTTTGAAGCCTTCCATAGTGCTTAGAGCAGTCGAATGGAAGCAGAAATGAGGGAGTACAGAGGGACACAGCACCTTTGTTTTTAATGGAACAGGTGTTTGTAGGAAGTAGTGATAAGGTACAAAATAAGCAAGTGGTGCCTCAATTTTAGTACTATATATATGTATAATAAAACTCTCATTTTCCTGAGAGTGTCAGCCATCCAAGACTTAAATCTGAATTATGGTGTTATTGTCTGTAGGCTTAATTTAGTCCAAAAATGACAGTCTGTGTTTAAGAGACAGTTCATGGGATCTTGATAATACCAAATTTGTCAACAGTCCGATTTTTTGCATTGTTCAACTGCAAATCCTCCATAGGGACTCCATGAGGATTGTCTGTCTTACATTAAGGTTTCAGTATTTGATCAAGATATTGAATTAAAAAGTTCATTTCTTCAAGGTACTGAATGTACTTCTCCTTAATTAGCAAAGTTCTTCAACAAGTGCTAAAACTGATGCCTGCATTTAGTACTTTTGGCTTTAATGGATGTGTTTCAATAACTTAAATCCAATATACTATCGCCAGAGAGCAATGAAGAGACATGTTGCAAACATACCTTATGTCTAACTGAAGACTCATTAACATTGTTACGGTGCAATCACAGCGTAAGCAAAATTCAAAACTAGATGTGTATAGAGCTAGATTCTCAGCTGGACTGCATCTCTCTATTGACTTGAAAATATTTTTATAAGACAAGTTAGGAAAAGATGCTTAGTAAATTGATACACAAATAACCATTGTCCAGGTTTTAATCTGAAATTACACCATTTTTCTTTAAAGTTTTGTAGGTTGTTATTTTTGGTAAGTATATATTACATCACTGCAAGATAAATTCCATTTTATTTTTATTTACTCTTGTTGAAGTCGGGGACCCCCATTGAGAAATCACCAGTAAGTAAGCATTCTGTGTGCATTCTGAGTTCTTATATCGCAAGAAATGCACAAAATTAGTGATAACTGACATGCCATTTCCTTAGGATTTTTGAATATTCAGTTTTATTGCCTAGTTTAAATAAATGGATTGAAGTGTTTTAATAGTGTTCTCTGATGGTGAGATAACTAAAAACATGCTTAACTTGTTTTGTTTTAGGCTTTGATATGATTGAAATTAGATGTTTTGGATAGTTGCTGTGAGGCTTTTCTCTTTGTAGTTATTAAGCGAGAGTTTGCAAAAGGAAAAGAAAAAATATATATACCCATTTTCATGATTTCACGTAGGGTTCTTTGCATAACAAATAGGTTGTTAATGAGAATGAGAAAATTTGGTAGCACCTGAGCTACCACCATGTTATGCTGTCCTTAAAGCCATATAGAAAAGCCTCCCCCTTCTACGTGCCACAATCAAGAAAACCCTTCAGCTATCTAGAAGGAACTTGAGTTTCTTTTAGATTTACGATAAAAAAAGCTTTATTGTAAAGAGCTTTTCAGTGTTCGCTTGAGATAAATTTTCTCCAATTTTTTTCAGAACTAAGGCTGTAAAAAGCAGAGATTATTTTGGTTATGGTTTCAGAGAGTCACGAGACAACTGGCTGGAATGTCTAAGTAGATAGAGCACGTAATGGAAGGGGCTATGGGCAAGAGCATGAGCTAGCTGGAATGTGAATAGATTTCAGGAAGGTTTTATGCGTGGATATTGACTGCAAGTAAATGGATGTCCAAAGCTGAACATTAAGACTTCTGAAAGGATGTTGACAGTTGTTCAGAAGAAAGAAATCTGTTCTTTATTTACAACTCATTTTAATATCTGTATGCTTACTAAAGGAAACAAAATATTAAAATATTCCTTCAAAATAATCAGTTATTAATTGAAACTCATGGTTTGTCTCGAAACAAAAGTCACATTGCAGGCTTGAGTTTCCCAGCATGCATATTTCCTCTTTTTGATACTTTCCCTATTTTCATTTTCCCATCCATTTTATACAGTTTTAGAATTACCTAACTAGACTCAACAAATTGCACAGAATATCTAAATTGCTGTTTAGGAAGTAGCCTTCAAAGGGTAGCCCTCTCTAGCCATTTTCTTTTCCTTATTTTCAGGAGAGTACTTTTTTTGAAACACATCTGTTGCTCAACAAGTCTTCTTTTAATTGAAAGCAATGCATGTAGATGGCACTTCTTAAAATTATTAGGATTTTCAACTAGAGTGAGAAATTCCATATTTTGTTGTTATTATTAAATAAGCCTCTCAGTTACTTGCTGTTTGTGAAATTGGGTTATTTTTTTCACCTCCTCAAACATACAGTTTGTAATAAAAAAGTAAAAGTTTATAACTAACTTTATCTAAAATGTTGGATTTCTTTATGCAATTAATAAGGTACTTTTAGAAATTATTGTCTCTACTCTGTTAGTCTGAAGTGTTACCAAGTCTGTTGCACTTCTGTGAGATTTTTTTTTTTATGGCTACATGCCTAGTCTTTAATAGTTCTAGGTTTTTGTTCCAGGGATTTATGATTCATATTTATCTTGTCATGTATTTTACTACTTGCTCCACAGGAATTAGCATAAATAACAGGGCTAATAACCTGGAGTCATGGCAGAAAGTGTTGTTGGTTCACATTCCTCGTTTTACAACTGTCCTAACTTTTATTTATTTTTAAATTTCTGTTAGGACTAAAACTAGCAGTATCCTAGAGTTAGTTCATAAATAACGAAAAGATAAGGAAATTGTTTAATTGTACCTGAAAGTTTTGGGGTATAACACTCAGTGACCTAAACGAATTTCTGTTTATTATGGAGGTCTTTTCATAGTTGCTCTGTCACTTGTCTGTATTCGTACTTTCAATGAAACTGAAATTTTCAGCTTCCAAGAACAGTATACTGATATAGATGAGCTACTTACTCCAGTAGGACTTGTATGTATGTGTCAGTAAGTAGTCATGCATTGTGTATATCTGAACAGCTTACATCATCCTATGTTGAATTAAATATTGACGGCAAGTATCATTTACATCCTGATTCAGACTTTCTTGGTTTTCTGTGAAAGCTGTGAATTTGGCTTCAGACACAAAAAATATATTCCTTGGCCAGAATATCGCAGACTAAAACTCTAAATACAACCTTGTGGAACCCCACTGGCCTCAAACAGTGTAGCAGCTATTTGTTAAAGTTGTTAGAATTAAGGATTTGTATCTTATGTATATGTCAGGCCTCCTATAGGCCTATGACATTTAGAAGAAGTGTCTTGATGTAGGTTTTAATGACTGCTAAAATAAAACCTGTGAGTGATAAATGAACAGATTGCTACTGTGAAAGTGTTTAAAGGTTTAGGACTCCTACTGATAAAACCACCAGAGAGAGTTTGTAGAAAATTACTCTCTTCTCACCTTTAATTGCGTTATTTAAGTTGAACATTTTCTCCGCTGAATGGAGTGCAAATAATAAAACCTTTTCATTTATTATGCAAAGTCCTTTACAAACAAAGTGCAGAGACTATAGGAGTTAGGCTTGCTTTATTGAATTAAATACCGACCATCTGCAATGAAGTTCATGGTGGAAACGAAAATTCAAATTTAACTAAACCAATGATGTATTAGGACTTGATCTAATGGAGATGCTGCAACTATCTTCAGGGGCGATGTTAGTAACAAATCTTCGTAATGCAAAAATAAGCATTTCCAGTGGAGAAGCAAAAGAAATCTGTCTTACAGAATGAACTGTCTGAAAATACTAGAAGATAGTTCTGCTGAGGAAAGGACTGAAATTTTTAGTCTTCTTTTCTAGCTAATTAATATAGCTTTATTTACACCAACTTTTTTTAAAAAAAAGATCGGCTTTTTGAATTATTGGAACTACATTGGACAGAAAAGATTGGTTATGGAAGGATGTAAAATATTGTCAAGGAGAACAAACAGCAGAAGAAAAAATATTCTATATGCTTAAAACTTTATTTATATCTTTTATGTTATTGATAATAAGGGGGATATTTTTTAACTGGTTTCAACTACTTCACAAAAATAAGATTCAGTAATGACCCTTTTAAAGCTAGAGGAAACATGCAAATTAGCTTGAATGTACATTGCATTTTTCAGATTTGCTTGTATGTGAACCTCATTCCGCTAAGAACACATGAGCACGGTAAAATGAAGTACAATAATAGGCCATGGATTGAAGGATGAAATATGCCTTACATGTGCAAAAGTAGAAGTTCTTCTGAGACAAAATCTATGAAAACACTTGACATACATGTAGGCAAATTAATGTTGTATACAATCCAGAACATGGTTTACATTTTCATTGCTTATGGCTATTTCATTTTTTTAGCTTTATTTAATGGCTATTCAAGCTTAAGATAAAAAAATACCAGAAAAAAAAAATTTAGAAACCTTTTACTTGTTGGCTTGTTTTAATTTTTGTCAATACTGCTTTTTGAATCCTGAAGGAGAAACTGATAGGAGAGTACTTTGTGAGAAAACGGAAATTCTTATTGGACACAGAGGGGAGAAAGTGATTGCAGATTGTAACAATGTATAGAAAATTCTCCATAAATTGATTAGTCGCACTTTTATGTGCTGTGGCTTGCACAGCACAGATTCACTTTCATTGATTTCTCTATAATTGACGTAAAATGGTACACTTATACTTTCAAGTTATTGCTTCTCAATGTCACCATTTTTTTCCATTATGTGACGTACAGTCGGTTCCATTTCTTGACCAGATATTCTTTTTCTGATCATAAAAATAGCCAGAGATGATATTTTTGGAGTGAGATATGTTTTGCCATCTAGATAAATGACAGCAGTGTGATAGTAGACAATGCTGCAGAATTTAATGTACTCAAAGAGAAATGTATAACACCAGAAAAGGCCAATGACCCTGAAATCAAAGGGTACTAACTCTGAAATGGGGAAGATCACAGCTGCAAAGTGCAAGAATTTTGTCTCTGATTTAGAAAATGGTTAAACATGGACATTCGTGTCATATAATGCTTTTCTTTAGTTGAAAACTCAGTGCCTCCTCTCTGCAGCTTCTGCTAGCCGAGATCCTATGGTCCTAAAAGTGCTTAAAGTTACTGGGCTTTCTCAGAATTAAAAGTGAGCCAAATGAGAAAACACTGCTTATTTTCAGAACTTGTAAGAAATCTATCTTGTAACAGAGCACGTATGATTTAATTTCATTTTATTGTGCTATGTAATTTCATAACCTGGTACATATATGTTCCCTGTGTCAGTCAGCTTTATCTGTCCCAATATGTCTAAATTACCCACTTCCTGTAAATTTGTCCGATACAGGTAGAAAGGGGACCCTATGATTTATAATAATTATATACAGGGATCAGCAGAATTAAAGGATTTGAACTTTTATGGTTTTGAATAATTTTTTATTTCTTAGGACATGCAAAGATTTATGGTTTACATTCATTGAGAAAGGTGATGCTTTCTATGTGTGGGCCATCATATTTTAGCATGCTAGCAGTCATCTTGCTGTATTTGTTCAGTAGTCAACCAGGCACAACACTTGGGGAAGTCCAATGTATTCCTTGTAGCAGTATGTGAATGATATTTTAGTCTTTAGAAAGTTTATTCTGAAGAGAGCTTGGCTCATAAGCCAAGATCCCAGACTAATCTACAAGTCTGCTAATAAAGCAGGTGCCCTCTTGCCCCTGACTCCATCACCAGGTGATGAGGCAGCTCATGTCGCAGGCTATGGACCTGTAGTAGCTGAAGCCTTCACTAAGAGTGAGGCTTATTAATGGGGGCATGATACGCATAGATTGCTAGCTGTAGTTTAGGGTAGATGTCCAAATGTGCTGATGAACCCTAACAGCTTTAATTTAATTTTAATGGGATATTTTAATCTTTTAATGAGTTAGTAATGCAACTGATATACTTGTTCTATTTTTCCCCCCATGTGAAGACAGAATCACTGGTTACATACTAGCAGTAATTATGGAGTACCAAGAGCTACCAAGACCAGTGCCTCATTCTCGAGGCATGTCGTCTGTGTGTGTTCACAGAGTACATACGTATTTCTGTCATTTAAAGTTCCTGCCAAAATGAACTATTTATAACTGAGGTCCAAGATCTTTTCAGCAGATAGTGTACAATGTATGAGGAAAGTCATCTTTCAAATGCAGCCGTTCTTTAAAAGAGATACCCACTTATTTCATTCAGTAGTCTTATTTTCAAAGAAGGCCTTTCGAGCCACTTATTGTACAGCTAGAGGCTAAACAGTGGAAAGAGACTGTAAATCTTCTCTGGTCACACAACTGTGTATTTTTCCTTCTCAGAGAATATCTGGATGCTACAAAGATGGTATGGTTATCTCCATGCATCCTTTAACGACCTTTACATGTATTCTGGGTACAATGGACCTGCAGCCCAGAAACACTTGGATCATGTAAACAGCCCCTTGAAAGCCACCAAAGTTTCTGAAATTTTGCAGCTCGTGTCACGTCTGAATAAGGTGACTGGTCATCAGGATCCAAACTTGGAAGCCACTAATACCTTAATGCGTAAGAAGTCGCTGATCACACGTTGTTCCTATCTTTCCAGCACCTGCATTTTACTTTACCTTTCAGTATGGCTTTTTGCGGCTTTGAGGAAGATGGTGAGTGCTGATAGCAAAGCCTCCAATCAGTAGGGAAGGAGACTCTGCTCCTTTACATTATGAAATTGTCTCTCATGAGGGAACCAGAAGAAATATAAGACCATTTTATGCATGCTGATGTTGTCACTTGCGGGGGCTCTAACAAATAGCCTGATTTCTATAACTGAGTATTTCTGTATGATTCAGTGTAATTGACAGTGCCAGAAACTAGCCCTAAGCAAATGAAATGCAACACAAAATCTGCTGTAAGCAAATTAATCACAGTCTAAGTGATAGAAAACTTACACTTCATTTCTTTTCCAGGATACATTTGTAACAGAAAAATAATTCCCTTTTCTCTCAAAAGACTAGGAGGGCTGTCAGGTGCTCGGGGGCAATGGAAATAAGTAGTTTATGCCTCCCGTAAATAAAGATATGAAATGTTTGCATTTGTGAACAGAGGCCAGAGTAACCTTGTAAACTTGACATTCTAGGCTTGGACTTACAGGCTTAGACCACTGACAAATGGGTCACTGCCCCAACTGTGTGCCCCTGCACTCCACATGCAGGCACTTATATTCTGTGGTATAATTTAAGGCTGCCTTGCTAGTACCATTTTTTAAAAGATATAGACTTAAAAGATTGTTCTGTTCTTATTGCCTGGAAGCATATCTTTAATTAATTATATGAATTTCTCAAGTTTTTTATTAAGAACGAAATCTCTTGGACATTATACACCAGTGCCCCTGGCTTTGCTTTTCAAGAAACGAGTTTTGAAAGACAGGTGGTGTCCCCCAGGGCTCACTATTGGGGCCTGTTCTGTTTAGAGCCTTTATCAGTGATGTGGACAAGGGGATTAAGTGCTCCCTCAGTAAGTCTGCAGACAACACCAAGCTGGGCAGAAGTGTCGATCTGATTGAGGGTAGAAAGGCTCTGCAGAGGGATCTGGACAGACTGGATTGATGGGCCGAGGCCAACTGTATGAGGTTCCACAAGGCCAAGTGCTGGGCTCTGCACTTAGGTCAACCCCATGCAACGCCACAGGCTTGGGGAAGAGTGGATGGAAAGCTGCCCAGTGGCAAGGGACCTGGGGGTGCTGGTCAACAGCCGGCTGAACATGAGCCAGCAGTGTGCCCAGGTGGCCAAAAAGGCCAACGGCATCCTGGCTTGTATCAGGAATAGTGTGGCCAGCAGGAGTAGGGAGGGGATCATGACCCTGTACTCAGCTCTGGTGAGGCTGCACCTGGAGTACTGTGTTCAGCTTTGGGCCCCTCACTACAAGGACACTGAGGGGCTGGAGAGTGTCCAGAGAAGGGCAACGAGGCTGGTGAGGGGTCTGGAGAACAAGTCTCATGAGGTGCGGCTGAGGGAGCTGGGTTTATTTAGTCTGGAGAAGAGGAACCTGAGGGGAGACCTTATTGCTCTCTACAACTACCTGAAAGGAGGTTGTAGTGAGGTCAGTGTTGGTCTTTTGTCCCAAGTAACTAGTGATAGAATGAGAGGAAATGGCCTCAAGTTGTGCCAGGGGAGGTTTAGATTGGATATTAGGGAAAATTTCTTCATGAATGGGTGATCAAGCATTGGAAGCGGCTGCTCAGGGAAGTGGTGGAGACACCATCCCTGGAGGTATTTAAAAGATGTGTAGACGAGGTGCTGTCTTGGTTTCGGCTGCCACCGGCAACAAAAGCGCCACGCGGCCGCCCTTCCCCCGCCGGCGTGCGGAGGAGAATGAAAAGAAACAGGCAGAAAACTGGTGGGTCGGGATAAGGGCAATTTAACAGAACAGCAAACAGAGGGAAAACAGGAACAACAACGATACAGATAAGGAGAAAACACGACAAAAACAGACCCACTCTCTCGGACCGCACCGGCGCCGCACGCTCCCGAGCCGCGAGAGAGTTCCTGCTGCGCCGCCCCCCCCACCGGAACCCAGCGTGATGTCCCATGGTATGGAATACCGGGCTCTGTTTGGCCAGGTGGGGTCAGCCCCCACCCCCCGGCTGTGCCCCTTCCTGGAGTCCGGTGAAAATTAA
>Ga0065711_1037415_pt1 | contig 19864 bp, 11 predicted proteins | sample Hoacrofraction12_FD_59098 | JGI IMG/M metagenome (GOLD analysis project Ga0065711, IMG submission 59098) | Hoatzin crop microbial communities from Cojedes, Venezuela - Epithelial fraction 12 v2 (version 2) | ecosystem: Host-associated > Birds > Digestive system > Esophagus > Crop | place... | reverse complement strand
CATCCTTGTAGCCCTCCGCTGGACTCTCTCCAGTAGCTCCTCATCTTTCTTGAACTGGGGAGCCCAGAACTGGACACAGTACTCCAGATGGGGCCTCCCTAGGGCAGAGTAGAGGGAGAGGAGAACCTCCCTTGACCTGCTGGCCACACTCCTCCTAATGCACCCCAGGATTTTAAGAGGGTTTAAACCACCTCTGTTAGCCTTCTTTTAAATTAAAATTTAAATTTAAATTGGGTTTGGAGAAGAGCTGTCAACAAGGTTGCAAAATATACAGGAGGTTTTAGAATTTTTGTCACTTTATCATGGTACTGTTGAAGAGTCTGCTGGAGTTGGCCCTTACTCCTACAACTGCCTTTTACACCTGTGGAGGCAGTCCTAAATAGTTCCTTGATAAATTTTCTTTTCTTGCATTGTATTCAAGTTCAAATACAAGTGATTCAGTCTCTTAAATGTTATTAAAGCTGGGAGAAAAAATGAGCTGGAGCAGAACTGTTCTGTAAAGTATAATAAACATGGAGGAAGTTACAGGTAGGAGTGAAAATGTAGTTGAGGTGAATGTTTTGCTTCCTTTTGGAAGGATGTGGATACTGAGAAAAAGCAGAAATGAGAACATGAAATATTGAGAAAACTGGAGGCAAGTTGGAGTTCTTATTGTTCTTATTTCCTTATTAAAAAAAAAAGGCTTTGGGGCATGCAAGTGCAGGAAGAAAAGTTTGTTGTCTGATGCATCTTCTCATCTTGCAGTGCAGTTATGTCAGTTTGGCAAGATATATTGCCTCTTGGCTTCTGTCTTTCTCTGAATGTTAGATCTTCACAGTGTAGTAATGAAACTACTATGACTCTTTAAACAAAGATTCTTCGTGATAAATGGACCCTTCCTATGCAAGAAAAATTTAACTTTATGGGTTTTGAGGGGGTAAGTGGGAGGGAGGATTGCATGGTAGAGAACAACAACATTTAAATCCGAGCTAGCCACCTCCGTGTTGGTAAACTGACTGAAGTATTCCCAAAAGAAAGAAGATGTTTCATGTAATGAGAACATCAGTACTCATGATTGTGTCTTTAAGAGGTCCAAGAGTTAGATTAAAAAAAAAAAGGGGGCAAATTTTTACAGCTGTGATTGTTAGCTGCTCTCATTCAGTAAATCAAGAAGCAAGAGATGAAAGCAGACACTTCCTCTTTCAGCATCTTGGTTTGGAAGTTTCTTGTTGGCCTTTCTCTTTTCGTAGTGCTTTCTCTCCAGAAATGTCGGTGTAGAAACTCTGAATTGAGGTTTACTCTGGCATTTGTTTTATTCTTCCGCTAGCCTGAGTGCCAGAGCTTGAGGGTAGAAAGAGTTAAGATCAGCTAAGGTGCCAGTGTTAGTGGAGAGCTTAGTTGTCCAAGGTCTGAAGATCTTCTCTGCTGGAACTTCAGTGTGCTGGGAATATATGAAGACTGTAAAAGTCTTCTTGGTTAACTACCGCAAACACTTCTGCAATGTTTAATTGTCCATCTCTGCTGAGGAGTGGCTTATTTTTCACCTTCTCACATACCTTAACTCCACTTCCTGGACATCAGGCAACTACTGGTGTTTATGATTTGAACTGAAACCTGAGAATAAGGTCTCCCTGAAATAAATTTCACATTTGACGTTCCACTGTTAGGGTCACTATTTGATTAATTAAACTTGTTGGTGACCTTGCTTTTACGTTCTTTGCTAATGCTGCTCAGAACAAACATATGCGCTAGCAAAAACTGTTTCCAGCTTTCTTCTAGGATGAGTAAAATCCTTTCTGCACCACAGGAATTGAATCCTCTGGGGTTTGAGATGCATCTGAAGAGTCTTGTGTACTTGGGTAGTCACACTGCAGGCTTTAATGCTTTGGGATGTACTGAAGGCCATAAAGTTCTTTCAGGTGTTCTAGGGTCTTCACTCAAATGGTATCACCGAGATACATAGCCTTCTTAGGCAGCAGAAGAAACCAGGAGGGAAAAGTGAAAACCCAACACTTCAGGAACAAGTGTAGCATGGTAAGGGATAGAGTGGGGATGATGTGTTGTCTGTTTTGCAGTCATGAACTTTGGTTTTCTGTGATGCCTTTTAAAAAAAGTCTCTGTATTAGAACTGCATAAGCCCCTGTGCTGCCATTTCACTGGCTGATTGCACCTCTACACATTTCCAGGTGTACTTGCACCTCCGAAAGTCTCTAAAGGCTTCAAACCATTATCCCACAACTAGAAAGTAGATCTGTCATCTGATTTCAATAAGAAACTACGTCAATCTGCGTAGTGACTTTAATCTGCAAAGGATCCAGTCTGCATTCTGAGGAAGCTGTGATCCTGTTCATCAATGGAGAGCTGTCTCTTCTTTCAAAACATTGAAATGCTAGATGATACTCATTCTAATATCTCTAGCCTCTCGGAAACCTGGGTTGGATATCACAGTAGCATCCCCTTCCCTTCCAAATGTGTGTGGGGTTTTTTTTGTTGTTAATTTGCGACATTTATTTGCAATTTTGAAAGGTAACTAGGAACTTAGGTTTTATTTCCTTCTGAAAGCTTTTACTTGCTTCTAACTGCTTTCATTGAGTTCCTTTTCCCTTTTTTTTTCCCTGTTGTGTCTGTTCTTGTCTCTGGTGAGGTGGGAGTAGTTCACCAGCATTAACTTTCAGCAAAGCACGTAGCAAATGCTGTGGTGACTGGCTTGCTTTTGGTCAGCGGTCAGTGGCTTGCTGCTGACTGCGGCAGCTTTGCTGTAGCCATGATACATGCACTCATCTAGACACTGGTGGGTCAGTTTTAAGAGATTACAGGTCAGTTCCAGGTAGGGATTACATCAGGCAGACATGAACAGATGTTGGCTGCTATGACCTTGTGTTTGGTGATAGGACTGTATAAACGCTCAAATTGTGAAAACAGTGCTGTGAAAGGAGTTAAGAAGTGGATCCGGCTGAAACTGTATCTGTTCTGCCTACTCAGTTTAAAAGGTCTTGCTTAATGAGTTACGGTTTCGATTTTGCTGCTCCTCCAGTGTTTTCTGATGAGGCTTTTCTGTCTTCTTCTCTAACGTAGGTTCATGGCGATGCTGCTTTCTCTGGGCAAGGGATTGTTCCTGAAACACTGACCCTCTCTAATCTACCACATTTCAGAGTTGGTGGGAGCATCCATTTGATTGTTAACAACCAGCTGGGCTATACCACTCCTCCAGAGCGAGGCAGGTCGTCTCTGTACTGTAGTGATATTGGTATGTATAGTAGGATCGGAAGGAAGATGGGCTGTTGTGTCAGAAAGGATTTTTTAACTCCAGTGTGAATATATGCTGTTCTATGTGCTTTTTATACCAAGTGCCTATCAACTCTAGGGAGTTACAGTAATATATCTGCATTTTCAAGATAGAATAGAAATTTAAGTTATTATCGATTATTACCACCTACTAGAAAAAAATCAGATGCTAAAAATATGCCCTCCCCCAGCTGCTATATGGCAAAGACTAAATATCAAGGGGAAGACTTGTCACATTTTTACAGGATGTTGTAAAATATTTGCAAGATTGCTCCGGAGTCTTTATAACTGGTTTCATTTCTGCCATGTCACTGACAGCTTTTAAAAATGTATTGTGATGGGAGTGTATAGTAGATGTAGTTTAAATATATCTTGTTAAGTTTAATCAAAATCATTCCAGTGTGTTTTCTGAGTGAGATTTGCGAGTCAGATACTCCATTTTTCTCTTCTGTTTGTTGTCAGGTGGACTTGTTGAGCTTTTAATTGGAAGATGAGGCTCATGCCATTTCTAAGCTTAGACAAGAAGTCTTTTGTTTTGGACTGGTCTTTCTTAGTGATAAACAGATGTATTATAATCAGCGAGACCAGAGACATGTAGTTAGTTCCCTTGTATGTCTCCTAGAAGTAAAAATATACTAATGTGTGTGTTTAAGAGTTAACACCAAGTGTTTGTCTTACGGTTTCATCAAATTGGACAGACTCATTAAATCTGATAAGGCACATAGCGTATGTTATTATTACTTTCTCCCTGGGCTGGTTTTGTGTTGTATTTTTGTTTTTTGGCTCCCCCCCCCCATCCTTAGTTTTCCTTTCCTCTTACCTGGTGAGGGGAGGGTTTTGCGCATTTGACCTTCAGGATTTTTCTAGAGAGGTAAACTTGACGCGGCTCAGGAATGGCTGAAGTATCTTAATTTCCCAGAATTTGGGCAGGTGAACTACAAGAGGAGCACTCTGTTGCTGGGAAGATTTGCAGCCAAATTGTCATAAAGGAGAGGATGTTAAGACATTTGAATTTTGCAGTGTTCTCTTTAACGAAGAGACCTTTCTGCCTGGAGGAGCAATGGATAAAATGACTGCTAACAAGGGAGAAGATTGTTTCTGGCCTGTATGAATTCATAGTAGTGATAGCTCAGGATAAGAAGGAAACAAAACTCAGGTTTTGTTCGAAAGAGAAGTGATCAAATAGTTCTCTCCCATTCCCCACAGGCTTCCATCCAGATTAGTAAGATGTAGGAACTGTGTATAGGAAGTCCTCTAGGAATTTACCGCTGGTAAAGAAGTTATGCTCAAACTGTGACAAATACAACAGGTTGGACTAATTGCACTTTCTCTCAGGGAAGACTCCTACTCCTTATCCCAGCTCTCATCACAAAAAGCATCTTTTGTAGATTTGTTTTTGTTAAATACACTTCACATGAATTGTCTGTGGTTTTCAGCAGAGTAGGTGTGTGTTCGCTTCCTTTGGAAAGGGTTGGGTGTGATTATTGTTGTTATGTTTTGAATCCCTGGGCAGGTAAAATTGTTGGATGTGCAGTTATCCATGTGAATGGGGATGATCCTGAGGAAGTCGTCCGTGCCACACGACTGGCTGTCGAGTACCAACGCCAGTTCCGCAGGGACGTAATAGTAGACTTGCTGTGCTACAGGCAGTGGGGCCACAATGAACTTGATGAGCCCTTCTTCACCAACCCCAGCATGTACAAAATCATCAGGTAAGGGTAACACCACCTGATGGGAAACCCAAAAAGTACTTGTGTCTACACCAACTCGGTATTGCCTTCTACTGTGATAGAATTCTCTGTATAACGAAGATCCTTTGCCATACCGACAAGTCTTTATGTAAGTGTAGCTGCGCTCTCAGCAGCCCTCAACTAAGGTGTGAGTCTGGTAATGACATGTTAACAAAGGTAGCCACTAGTGTTGGTTCTTGAATATGTGGCTTGTTGCCTCTTGGAGAGCAGTCTTGCACACAGCCTCTGGATTTCAAGTTCATGATCGCTGGTAATCAGAAGGCAAGGCTGTCGTCTGTGCGCCAGAGGGAAGCGTGGATAATGTGGGAGAACGGGCAGGAAGCCAGTATGGTGTTTGTCCTGTCTTTGCTTGGTCCTGCTGGTTCCACTGGAGACTCATCTTTATCAGCTTTTAAATGTATTCAGATTCCATTCTTATCCCCGAACAAAAATACACATAAAAATTTACTGGCCAATGAATTCTCGTACTTTAGGTGGACCATTTATGAATGGATGGCTTGGTTCTCAGCTAATACTGAAATCCTACTGTCAGTTTGTCTGAGAGAATGTGCATGATAGCAGATTCAGTCTAACTGAGAGGGTTTTTTGACTGGCTTTTACCTGTAACTGCCAACTATAGGCACTTTAAAAAAAAAAAGGACTATAAAGCACATATCCAAGAGAATTGTTATCTTTCTGGAAATGCCAGGAAAGCAAACTTGATGCGAATGAGTATAATGCACCAGGACATAATTGATTTTAGTTTTCCATGGTACCTGACAGTAGTGAGGTGGTGTTTCCTTGTTCTGCAGTTTTCAGGCTTAATGTCTATGGGGTTTGATTCCCTCCCTGACAGATCCCGTAAGAGTATCCCAGACACATATGCAGAACAGTTAATAGCTGCTGGGCTCATGACGGAGGTTGAAGTATCTGAGATAAAGACGACGTACTATTCTAAACTGAATGATCATCTTGCCAACATGACTTTGTATAGTCCACCTCCTACCAACCTGCAGGCTCACTGGAAAGGCTTCGTCGAGCCTTCTGCTAAAATCACCACTTGGGACACAGGTATGCCTGTACCGCTTCTGCAGTTTATTGGAGTCAAGTCTGTAGAGGTGCCTGAAGAACTCCAGATGCACAGCCATCTTCTGAAGACCTACGCACAGGTCAGTAGGGCATAGTGATGCTTCTAGTCCCTTTTCTCAAAGATGTGACCCCTTACAGGAAAAACTGTAAACACAGCAAGGCTGTCAGTTAGAGAATAGCATGGTATTCTCTAGGAAAAACAGCTCGCACTCTTTTTCGAGATTGGGATTATGCCATTTTTCCTCCAGTTTTGAAGAAAGTCATATCTTCTCCTCCAAATCTGACCACATATTTAATTTTGTTATTTCAATGATATTTTGTTGCAATGAAGAAAAAAGCATGTGGAAAATACAGGTTTTTATTCTTACAAATAATAGAAACTGTTATGATAAATTGCTATCATTTATATATTTTATGATTATAATGAGTACTTTGTGAGAGAATGAATTAAGAACTTAGTAATAGTGTACACAGTTTCTAAAGCCAGTAGTGAGTGTTTATGTTTTATATATGTAAAAATAAGCATACACAGGTGGCCAAGTTTGACAGTTTCTGATAGCTCCTGAATTTGTGTGCAATAATTGGATGGTTTGGCTTTGTGAACGTGTCCCTGTGATGAATGATGACCTCACGCAGGTGTCAGGTTGGCAGCCGTAGAGAGGCCATGTGTTGAATATTTGAGATGGCTGACATTCTTGTCTTCCCAGCCCAAGGCAAGAACACCACAGCTGGGTATGATCCTTTGTCTGCAGTTCTGCAGGCCAGAACAGGGGAGAGGTCTGGAGACTGCAAAACTTACACCTGGTGTCTTTCATCACTGCTAACCAGGCAAACCAGAAGTCTGTCAAGAGCATGCTCTGTGCTATGCTAAGATTTTTAATATTTGCAGACTAAGATCTAACTTGTCCATCCATAGTTTGTTGACTGGCAAGTGAGCATGTGGGTCATCCATGGTTCTGTGGTCTGCAGTGCAACCTTCTTCAGGATGTGCTGAAATAAGACTGTGTGTATTCCAAACCAGCTGCAGGAATATAGCATTTCTCTCTACAGTGTTTTACTAATATTGATCTGTGCCACCAGAAGAGTTACAGATGGAAAAAGGCAAAATAGTAACTTTTTCCTTGTTGTTTGCTTATTTAGTCGAGAGTTCAAAAAATGGAGGAAGGAAAAAAGCTGGACTGGGCAACAGCTGAAACTTTAGCGTTTGGTTCCCTGCTGAGCCAAGGTAAGAGGCAACTAGACAACAGACAATAAAATATTTTTGCTTTGATGCCAGTGAAGTGTAACATTAGACTTCTTAGGTGTTTCTAAGTCCAAAGGTTGATAGGATGTGTAAATTTGACAATTTGCATTTGCGTGGTATGAAGAGAAGGTAAATATGAATCCTGTATGCCAGTAATATTTGTAAATTGAGTACTAAATGTCTTCAAAGAGCTGTTGCTCCCTCCCACTCCCCAAAAACATTTGTGCATAGAGCTAAGCACGAGCCATGCAGCTGACATCAGTGGGGCCTCCCAAATACTTTTAGAGTGTGTTTCATGCTGCTATTTCTTTTCCTTGCTCTGTAGCTTGAATTCATATCTCCATTTACGTATGATATAGACTGCACATTTCTTGCAGTTTGCGTCAGTAAATTGGACCTTTTACCACAAAATAATTGTTGCCTGCAGGGAGGAGAAAAGAGAAATGTCTGAGCATCTCTGTGCTTGTGAGCTGGAGCTGCTGGTGGTTAAGAATTCCATCTCAGATTTGAGATTGCTGAAAAAGGGAAATCCAAGAAGACACACAACAAGAGAAGTAATATTTCAGAAGTGAGGAGTTGTTGTCCTGCATGTTTTCTTTTTACGTGACTTGCTAATCCAGCATTTTGTTTATTGCTTGGCAAGGGTTTAATATCAGACTAAGTGGACAAGATGTTGGCAGAGGAACCTTTAGCCAACGACATGCAATGTTGGTTTGCCAAGAGACAGATGATGCCTACATTCCTCTGAATCATATGTCCCCAGACCAGAAAGGTTTCCTAGAGGTAGGTTCTGTGGCCCACATGATGACCTTCTAGTTGTGCTGAAACAGAACGCGTGTTTTAGAGCGGCTGAGACATGTGTGGGTAGCCTGTATATACTGGCAAGCCCCAGATACAGGGACATAAAAACTGCCAGGGCCCCTCCATTCTTTGTGGTTATCCTCTTTACAAATTTAACAAGGGGTTTTGCTTTTCCTTGAGAGATCAGCTGTTGTTCTTTTCCCCTTGGGGTCTTCATTCAAAAGCAAAAAAAAAAAGGGGTGACCATCAGTTGCTTTTAGGAGTGCATGTCCTCAGTCTGCCTAGAACTGATGTGCCTGGTTACAATGGTTCTTAACCCTGGGTTCTCTTCTTCCTCACCCACCCCTCCCAATGATTTCCTTTTGTTAGGTGAGTAACAGCCCCTTGTCTGAAGAAGCTGTGCTTGGTTTTGAATATGGGATGAGTATTGAGAGCCCGAAGTTACTGCCAATTTGGGAAGCTCAATTTGGAGACTTCTTTAATGGAGCCCAGATAATATTTGACACTTTCATCTCTGGAGGTGAGTGTACAAGGAGCTAATACATTTAAAAATGAATCATTTGTACCAAGCACATTTTTAGAAAATCTTTCCTCTTTAAAATGAAAGGACAACATGTTGAGAAAATAATTCTGTTTTCTCAAAAGAATTCTGTTTTCTCAAGAATTCTTGTGAGCTTGTCTGTGTGGTCCTGACTTCAGCTTTTCTCTGAGGACAATCCATCTAAAATGAGACCCCACCCTTGGCAGAAAACAGTCATTCCAAAAGGGCAGTTGATTATGCTAATGGCCTTTCTTTCCTCCCCTGCCTCTCCATTTATTTTACGGTGTGTATATATAGCTGATAGCTTTTTAGGCTGTACCTTTCCTTCATGAGGCATCTGAAAAATTCCTGAAGCAGTACAGAAAGAAAATAGTGATTATTTAAAACAAACAAACAAAAAAACCCACAACAATGCCTTACAACCAACCTCTTCAGTTCGACTCTAGCATGTTTTCTGAGTGCTCAGATAAAAGACCTCTCCGAGCTGGAACATGCTGAGAAAAAGATGGATTTCTAGAGTGGGGTTCCTTGTATGTAAGCATCCAGAGTTTTGACATCTAGCCTCAGTTAGGCCTCTGCACTCGCTCTGTAATCACATGGAATTTCAGAGGTGCTCTTACTCCACTCGTCCTCAACACATACTTGAGGCGGGGATGAATTACCTTCTGGATTTGGCTGTAATGCCTTAAGTGTAGCGCAGGAGGTTTGACAGAGCTCAGGGAAACGAGCCTGTGGCTAGCACTGCTGTTTTAGCTAAGACTGGCTCACAGGATGCTGCCTGGGTCACACCTGCAGAGGACCAAATGACCAAGGTATGCAGAATATCTGCAATGAATTATGGTTAGGGGTTTGCTTACTGGAGAGTTACCTTTGAGAACTCCTGTTAGTCAGGAGGACAATTCCATTAAGAGGATTCTTGCATACTGTTGTGATGTTTTAGACTAAGTTTTAAAAACTTGACCATGCCATGTGCTCCACACAGAGGCTTAAGTCTTCCAGAAGCCCAAAGCTACATGATAATTTCAGAAACTTTGGATCGTCTTGTGTGTGCTATTTCACTGTTGTGAATCTCATGGCAAAATGCCAGCACCATGTTTCAGGCTTGTATTTCATGATGTTGAAATTAGCTATTCTTTGTTCCTGAGTAGTTTGTGCAAAGTAATATGCGTTTTGCGGCTTTATGTTCTGTGGAAATCATTCTTTCCTTCCTCCTCCTTGTGTGTTTTTAGGTGAGGCCAAATGGCTTCTGCAGAGCGGGATAGTAATTCTTCTTCCCCATGGCTATGATGGTGCGGGCCCTGAGCACTCATCTTGCCGGATGGAACGGTTCTTACAGGTACACTGCCACACCTCTGATTCACACATCCCCTGTCACAGCACTGGCAACCAGTGCTCTGGGAGTCTTGTCATAAAATGCCACATTTCTGGTGTACCTGCTAGTGACATCAGAAGCTGGAGACTTACCAGGATCATACCCTCATGGTGAGATCGGAATGGGCTGGGCTGAAAGGTGGGGAAGAAAGGGGACTGTGATGAGAAGGTGTAGGTCTAGAAGTGGTGAGGAAGCAGTTTTGGTTTATATGCTGCCACAACAGCTCTGGTGCAAGACTCCGACTGAGCCTTGTGACAAATGCTTGCTGTTCCTGTTGCATCTCTGATACACCTCTGCCCAGGTGGGTGTGTGGTAACATGAAATTTCCTAACATGAGATTTGCATAGTGCTTGCAGAGGCCCTGTGCCCTCTGCAAGCAGCCCTAGTGGGACATGCTTTGGTACTGCCTGTGGTCTGTTTTTCTGGTTGCTGCTCCTCAGCACTGTCACTGTACCACAAAGTGAGTCCTGTAGCAAGACAGAATTGCTGAATTGCAAATAGCAGACCTCTAATGAGCACTTCTTTAAGAAAACATATTGAGGGTTGGCATCAGAAACGGGCAGCCACCCTCTTGAGCAAACCCCTTGCAGATCTGCCCAACACGCACAGATCATACAAACAGAATGCTGGACACTATTAAGTATCAGTTGGTAAATCTGTGGCACATTTTCACGAAAAAAAAAAATGCACTGTTGTGTCCTTGTGATTGTAGTAAGTAAATGAAAGCCTCTTCATCTGAGTAATGGCCTCAGGAGGGGACTGCAGGACGTTTAGGGGGGTGCTGCCACTCTGGTGAAGTCACCACCTCTCCCCTGTTAGAAATAACTGTCATGCCCTGGGTACACTGTGCTAGAAGGAGGCAGTTCAGATACAATCTTACCGGTTAAATACTAAAGCTGTTTCTTCTCAGAAGTCGTTCTTCCCTTGCAATCAATGTCTGAATTGAGATATTTGCTCTTCTGTTCTTATACTAGTCAGTGTGCCTTATGTACTTGTATTCTTTCTTGCATATTTGGCTCACGGCTTGCTTCTTGACAAGGTATCGCTGTGTTCCCCTTATACAGATGTGTGACAGCTCAGAAGAGGGGGTCGATGGGGACCAGGTGAACATGTCAGTTGTCCATCCCACCACCCCAGCACAGTATTTCCATTTACTCCGGCGGCAAATGGTCCGAAACTTCAGGAAGCCTCTCATTGTTGTTTCTCCCAAAGTGTTACTCAGGCTCCCTGTAAGATGAAAAACTTTCTTTTCAGTTTTCCTTTTTTTTTTTTTTCTTTCTCCTGTGCTCTCTCCCCCTTTCTCTTTGTTCTTCCTCTGTGTTCTCAGATCTCAGTTTTGGGGTCAAATCAATGGAGTTTTGCCTGTTTGTGGCAGGACAGGTTGAGGATTAAAGCTGGGTGGAGGTGAGCTAGAAGCAGGGTTGATTCTAGGTCTGGTGGTGTTCTTGGGAATCTTGTCATCCCACCTTTCATCAGTGGGAGTGGGAGTGGGAAGGAGAGGGAAGATGGTATCTTTTATACTTACCAAAACTCTGTCTCAGTATCCTCTGCCCGACTCTGGCCTGAGGGAAAAGGCAGCAAGATTTGGTAACTTCCAACTCTCCCCCGTGTAGGCTGCTGTATCAAGTTTTGAAGAAATGGCTCCAAGGACAACATTCAAGCCTGTCATTGGTGACTCCTCAGTAGATCCTAAAAGGTAGCTCTACTTTCTTAGAGGAAGAGCTCAGAAAGGAAGTGCTGTTCCTTTCTTCTACCTAATAGTTCAAGTTTGAGGTGATACGAAGGAGGTGACTTTGAGGGAAAATCTTGTTTTCTGGTGGGTGACTTAGTTATACTTCGTTTCTCTCTTTTTCTTCTGCTTACTTGTTGGTAGTTATCATATCTTTCTGCATAATTGTAAAGCGTTCAGGCTTTCAGCCCTTGCCCCCCCAGGGAGGCTGGGACCATAGTTACTAATCTGATGGGTGCTGTTCTGCACTGTGCCCGTTAGCTAACAGTCACTGGGAGCAGCTGTTACGTGAAGAGATGCAGAGTTTTTGTTCTCGTGTTGGAACACCTGAGCTGATGAAGTGAAGTTAGAGCAATAGTAAATTGTGTGTTTATCTCACTTCCTTCAGACATGATTGTAGAGAATCCTGTTCACAATGGGCAATTCTGGCCTTAATTTTTTTTCCCTCCTAAGGTTCTTGTCTGATCCTTGTCCCAGTAGTACCCGAGTCTGACAGCATCCCTGATGTTTGCATCTTCACCCACAATCAAAAGGCTGGAAATATCTTAGCATCTTGAGGTTTTTTTAAGTGGGATGGTGAGGCACAAAGGGTGAGGTTTATCTCCCTGCCTTTGTCCGGTAAGGTTAGGCAGCCAAGATGTCTCTGATTGCTGGAGGGTATTGCGAATCTCCAGCGGGCAGTTCCTCTTTGGCATGGGAGAGAATTGTCCTCTGGAGGTACTTCTCTCCCTCTATGGTTTATTCTCTCCAGAGAGTGCACAGATGATTAGCTTCGACTAGAGGTGTAATTTTTAGATAGTTAAAGCTAAGAGAGAGGAATCCCATTGTAAGGTAACTGTCCCAGGGTTACTGAAGAAACAGGACCTCTGGGCTCTGGCATACTCTGCCCAAAGGTTGGTTTGCCAACTGGTGGAGGGCAGTGGGAGGGAAGGGAAGGCAACGAAGAGAAAAGATAGTCTCGGATAGCAATTCAGCTTCGTAAAGTTGTCTTTAAAGTTTGGCTGGTTGTTTTTGTTGAAAGCGTGAAACTGTTCTGCATAGAGTTTCTGTAAAATACTAAACTTGGAAACATTCTTATTTGTCTATAGTGTCACCCAAGTGGTGTTCTGTTCTGGTAAGCATTACTATGCTTTGGTGAAGCAAAGAGAGACACTAGGAGAGAAACAGCACAACACAGCTGTTCTGAGACTTGAAGAACTCTGTCCTTTCCCCCTGGAAGCTCTACAGCAAGAGCTGAGCAAATACAGCCGTGCGAAAGGTCAGTGAGATTTTTGCTGTTGTGTTTCTGGACTCTTTGAAGTACTGAACTAAATCTGTTGCCTGCCTTTTAGGATGAAGAGTTGTGGTGGCTTTTTCCTCTTTGCTCTTCCCCCCACACATCTAGTGTTTCTGGAGTGGGATAATATAAATGGTTACCACTTGTGCTAAAAGAACTTGTCTCTGCTATTTTTAGCTTCCATGAAGCACTACTGAAAACTGGAGTGAACCATTTGGGGCACTTTTTGCATTGGTCTTAGCAGTCCAGTCCTTGAAGTAGCTTTTGAAAACAGCAGTAGAAAAGCAGAATATACCCACAGTATACCCTAGCGGTGGACATACTTTTGGTTTGACTTCAGCAAGCTGTGATCTGCAAGGGAACTCAATCTGGCAAGCCTTCATTTCAAAGGTAGTGCCAAGACAAAAAAGGCAGAGGTGCTACAGAAGAAAAAACTGTTTTTCTCGAGCTGCTGAAAAGATAAATATGTGTATTTGTAATGTGCCCTTATCCTTCCTCTAGTCTTCATCTGGAGTCAGGAAGAACCACAGAACATGGGTCCATGGTCCTTTGTGTCACCACGGTTTGAAAAGCAGCTGGGGGTTAAGGTAAGATGTCCCCATGGTGGTTTAGACTTTAAAATAAAGTTTTAAGTTCTCCTTGAACGCAAAATTCTGTGATGCTTACACAAAAAACTAATCCTGTTGCCTAAACCAAACACGTGTTCTAATTTAAGCTACTTATGCTCTTTATAGCACCATTCAGTGGTGAGGAGCAGGAACGGAGCTTTCTTTTACCCGCTGCTTGTTGTAAGTAGAGAGGATGATGAAAGATGCCAGGTAGCAAACAACATGCTTGAAGTGAGTCAGAGGAGAATCCAAAGCTGGTGTTTGCTCTGCAGGTGGTGCACTATGTTCTTGGAGCCATGGTCTTTGGGAGATGGAGGATAACTTCCTGCATCACTTCCTTCTGGGTCTGCCCAGTATCTGCCAGTAGATATCACCATGGCATCAGAAGACCTCAAGGTGCGATCCTATGCTTGTGCTTCATTAATCATTTCCTCCTGACTCAAATTTCAGCTCCGTCTTGTGAGTAGACCTCCTTTACCAGCCCCAGCAGTTGGCATTGGAACCCTACACCACCAGCAGCAGGAAGACATTCTTACCAACACGTTTATCTAAGTTTTCAACGGACAGACTACTCCTGCTGTCAGTCATGTTTGGTGCCTCCTCCTGTGAAGAAGAATAAAAGCCAGATCCTTATGACGCCTGGTTTTCCAAAATGAAAGAAAAAGAGCAGAAAAAGTTCTGTAATGATGAAGCTATTTTTTCATGTAGGGGAATACGTAAAGATGAGAGGTGATGCCTGTTACTCTAGATACTTCCTGTTATCTTCTAGTATTTTCTACAAAACATCTTTTTGAAATTAAAATAAAATCCAGTCCAGAGAGCAGATGGGTGAGGTGACTATAAAATACCTTGTATCACGTTGCTTACCTGCACTTGACAGTTCTCTGGAATGCTGCATGACCGGAAACACTTTCTGTTTCCACAGAGGCGTTAGTGCTATTTGGTTGAATAAATGCTTCCCTGTGCCTCGGTATAAGACATTTCTATACCAGTGTTGTGGATTTTCTCCTTTCTTTTCCTGTGGGCCAGGAATGAAATCTGTTGCAGCTGTTGTTGCTCCTCTCAACGCATGAGTTATTAAAGCAGGAGTCCTAGGGGGGACCTTGCTGGATGGCTCCTGAAGGCTTCAGGCACCGCTGGTTCTCTCACCCGGAGAAGCAGTGCTTTCACATCAAGCTTGCAGAGTGGAAGGCACGCTGCAGGGATTGTGCCATGTTTTAGAACCGTATTTTGTAGAGGCCAAACCAGTTTCTAGAGGCTAGCCTGAAGCGTGGCACTACCTCCTACCTGGGAAATACTGCTCAGTGTCCTCCTTCTGGTTTGTTGTTTGGGGTTTTTTTGTTTGGTTGGTTTTTTTAACCTCAAGACTGTACTGTTAAATTGGCCCATTGGTTTAGTCTTCTGTCTTGACAAGGATCATGTAACTGCTCACTAGTAAAGCCACAGGGAAGTGCATTTAAGAAACCGTCTCTTTTCCAGTTCCAGGCTGCTGTGCTGTTTCACCAGTTCTCACGGATGTGGCCTGTTTTTGAGGGCTCGCTTCTGCTTGGTTTCTTCGTTCAGCGCTCCTTAGTTCCCACACAAAATCTTGCTCATGCTGGAAAAATGCTGAAGTTGCGACCAAGTAAGACCAACAGAAGAGAGTCCTAAACTATGGCAAGCTAAACAGAGAAGTGCGATAAAGCAGACTGCAAAGAGTTTGAGGGACAACTTGTGGAAAGGTGTTAATAGTGAGGTCTCTTTCAAATACATCGGAAGCTGGAAGGGTGAGAGGCAGGAGAATTAGGAGGTTGAAGGGGCTCAGAAAAAAACCTGCTGTAGCAAAAAACCCCAAACATCATGGCCTTTCTGGTTTTTGTTTTTTCGTTGGGGGAGGTCCTCACCTGGAGGCCTGTTGGGAGGTTCTTGAGCAAAAACCCTTCTTTGCAGTCTAGGTATCTCAGACCTTGTCTTGAACAGATGTGTTAATAAAACAGGTTATAGAAGAAATCAGTGCAAGGAAGAGCAGCAAATGGCAAACCAGGAGGGTAATCAGCCAGGTTTTCTGAAGGAGCTCAAACAGATACAGGTATTCAAGCCATCTGAAGAAGCTGCCAAAATGCACCTCTGCTCCAGCAACAAGACAAGGTGAGCAGGAGAGGTCAGTGACCAAAAGGAGTTCAGCTTTAGCCCTCACAAGCAAAGAGTGACCATGGGTCTTCCCCTTCTCGCTGCTTCTCTTGAGGAGAGCACTTCACCTGAATCCCATCTGCTCCTTCCACGAAGAACAATTCTTCTTCCCTCCACAGTATGGGGGAGCTCTGCACCCATTTGGAGAACCAGTGTAACTGTCAGCTGGAGCTCCACGAGGGATCTGTTAGGGCTCCCTAAAGGCTCTGTTACACCACTGCTCTTTCCCTTCTGCTTGTGTGACTTTTTCAACTTCATGTGTTAGGAAGGAATGTGAAAAAAGCCTTTTGCCCTCGACTCCCAACTGCTGAGACGTTTCTGTAGCCACACGCTCTGTACCCCAGCAGTCAGCATCCGGCTCCTGGCTGGAAAGCCCTGGCAGTCCCTGAGGGAAGGTTTCAGCACAGCTGTCATCTGGGGAAAGGAAAGAAATCAGTCTTTATCGGGAAGCAAAGGATAAATGACCAAAACAGAGGTTAAGCAGAAGAATAATGAAGCCAGATGGCAGAGGGAGGTAAAAGCTGCCTGGGCAGACCCTGGTGCTGACTGCCCTCCTGCTACCCCACGGCAGCTCCCACTACCACAGGATTTTTCCCAGCATTTTCTCTTTTCCAGTCTAGTTGTCAGTGTGAAGCTGGCACCTCCCTCCTCCTCTCAAAGCTATGCGAGGGAGCATGCTTGAATAAACCAAACCCACCACGAGCCAAAGACCTGTTTGAAAAGAAACAAGTGGGGTTTAACCAAATCCAGCACTTCCAGATGGGAAGTCCTGGTAGGTGAGGAAGGGCAGATCACGAGGCAGGGTGTGCATTCACCTGGGGAAACGGCTCCCAAACTTGGCTCTGAAGCACACTTTGGTATTTTACCTTATTAGTTCACACATTCATTCATTAACTCTGTATGACCCAGAAGTAACCTCTGTAATCTCTGTTCTGTAGTCTGTTTTACATGACTTCTTTAGCACATCTATCGCAGTGACATGTAATCACGTTTCTTCCACCTTGCTCTAGCAAACTTCACAACTTCTTATGCATTCTGAACAACTTTATCTAATCAAGACATATTGTAGAATCACAGAATGGTTTGGGTTGGAAGGGATCTTAAAGGTCATCTCATTCTACCCTCCCTGCCATGGGCAGGGACACCTTCCACCAGACCAGGCTGCTCAAAGCCCCATCCAACCTGGCCTTGAACACTGCCAGGGAGGGGGCAGCCACAGCTCTGGGCAACCTGGGCCAGGGCCTCACCACCCTCACAGTAAAGAATTCCTTCCTTATATCTAATCTAAATCCCCCCTCTTTCAGTTTAAAGCCGTTACCCCTTGTCCTATCTCTACATGCCCTTGTAAAATGTCCCTCTCCGTCTTAAATTTCTGCTCTGAGATTCCCAAGGATTTCTTGTTATGGTCCCTGGGCAGTAGACTCTTCTAGGTTGAAATCGCCTTTCCTGAGAATAACTGGAGCTCTGCTTGTCCTTGACTTCTGTTTTTAACCATGAATGTTGTTTAGTAACAGCAGCTGCTGTTTCACAGAGATGCAGTTACGTTTTGTTTGGGTGTAATACTTGTGGTGTATAATTCAGTTTGTTAGACACTTTGCCCAAACAGGCACTTGTGTCGTGCCCGGTACTTTTTGTATAATTTATCTCCCGATGCTCTGCTCACAAAGAACCTCTGCACTGATAACCAGAAAAAGGAGGCTGCAGCTGTAGCTGAGAAAGTTGTGGAGCACAATCATCAGCCTTGACTTGAAGCTGCATAAAATTACATAAACCCACTTTTTTTTCACCATGACAATACACACAAGGGAAGAACAGACCCAGTATTTTGAGTTTGACGTGGCCTGAGCCTGACCTTGCTACGCACCACTCGCACACAGGCTGTGCAGGTTTGGTTATCTAACCAAGTGAAGGGTGCTCGAGAGCTCAGAGCCTCTTTTTATCCTCCGGTGACACAGCTGTTTCTGTAGTGCTGCTCGGCTAAATGGTCCCAGCCCAGCGGTGCTGGGCCACGGAGCCCCCCAGAGATGCCGGGGTGAGGAAGGAAGAGCTTCAGCACAGCTCTCCTTGGTATTGCTGATGCAGATTGCTGAGAACACTGCTCTTCCTTGATGGCTAACAGCTACCAGAGCAAGACAAAGCACTTGGTGAGTTAGGGGCGAACGCCATTTCTCCCACCAATGCTGGATGTACACAAGGCTGTTTTCAGTCTGCACGCCACGCTCTGCTCTGCACGCAGACTTAACTCTCCCTGCACGAGTGCTGGATTGCTTTTGCCAAAAAGCATTTTGGAAAAGAGAAGCAGAAGTTGCGAAAGCTCCAGATGAGGGTGCTGCTTAAAAATGGGAGCCAGTTTCCTCTGTGTGCAGGAAATTTCATTCAGGAAAGTGCCAGACGAAATGGTATACGGGTTGGGTGAGTGGGTAACAGAGCAGGTTCCAGTCCTTGGACATGAGAATTTTGTGGGTCGTTGACACAAGCAGAAGGGAAGGCTTTGTGTGCTGTTAGCAAAAAAGCGAACTAGAAAGAGAGGAAGTGTTACAGCACTTGTGCATTGTGGTGGGTGGGCTGAGATGCAGAGGAGTGAGAGAAGTTGTGGATGAATGTTCAGGATTTTCAAAGGGGTGTGCAAGACCAGAAGAAAAAAAGTAAAGACACTGAAGGAAAGAGAAAAGTAAAGACATTGAAGGAAAGAGATGTTAGGTTGAGCAGTTCGTTAAAGACAGCCGTAACTCCTGGTGATGGGAAGAAAACACATCAGGAAAAATATTTTAAAACAAGTATTTTAGTAATAGCGATGTTATTTTAGGTTTAAAAAAAATCTAGCCTGAATTTGAAGGCGCAAAGTTTCGAACATCACAATAGTATTCATTTGGAAGGAGAAAAGAAAACAATACTGCATTTTGATATTTTTACTTCTGTCACAGGGAACCCATTTGTAAGTGACACAGTGACATTTCTTCAGCACACCTGGAGCGGTGCATCTGTGTTGGCATGGACTGAAGAAACCCCCCTTACCTTTTATCAACCACCGAAACATGGGCCAGCGACTCATGGATAGGAGGGTTTGCTGTGAGCAAGCGAGCTAACAAGACCTGTAATTTAAGGAACTTTTAAGATAAAGATGGTTAAAAATCTGAACAAAGTAATTACAAGAAACTTCCTGAAGCTCAGCTATTAACCCAGCTATTAAGTTGTAGATCATAATCTACAAGTAAGATGCTAGGCCAATTAATTATGAGCATTTGACAGACTACTCAGGAACTGTAGGTGAAAGTGATTGCCACAGCTCATTAGTGTTTGTAACATTATGACTATATAAACTGGAAGAAAAAGCCTTTCTCAGTAAGTGATTTTAGATAAGGGAGGCTCCTGAACAAAATTCTTTCAAGATATTGTAGCAAGGCCTTGGTTAAGAGGATTTCTCCTCAGGGAATGCAGAATAAAATCCAGTATATAGCTTCAAGGTTGGGGAGGAGCCATAATCCTTCATATATTTCATATTTTTTCTTTGTAACTTAGCCTAAACCAGGAAGAACACAAGCCTATGCGTAGGATGAATTAACTCAGAAAGCATAAACATTATTTTAACTTATCATATATAAATCCCGCAACAAATTCTGCCAACCCTCAATTTACAGACCATTGCCTATTGTAACAGAGAGCTCTGAAGAAGGTTTGATACTCATCCTCGGTCCAGGCATTCTGTCAGGTTCACTTCACCTACGGACCTGTGATTTTATCAAATTACCTCTGAAATTACCACATCAGTATGGGTGGATTGGGATACCAGTAAAACACACTGGTACCAGACCGCTCCACCTGCTCTTTTCCAGTTGCTACTACTGTATCAACAACTGGGAGGAGTGGTGGATATACTAGAAGGCTGTGCTGCCATTCAGCGAGACCTGGACTGGCTGGAAAGTTGAGCAGAGAGGAACCTGATGAGGTTCAACAAGGGCAAGTGCAGGGTCCTGCACCTGGGGAGGAACAACCCCATGCACCAGTACAGGCTCAGGGCTGACCTGCTGGAGAGCAGCTCTGC
>Ga0065711_1037414_pt1 | contig 19864 bp, 7 predicted proteins | sample Hoacrofraction12_FD_59098 | JGI IMG/M metagenome (GOLD analysis project Ga0065711, IMG submission 59098) | Hoatzin crop microbial communities from Cojedes, Venezuela - Epithelial fraction 12 v2 (version 2) | ecosystem: Host-associated > Birds > Digestive system > Esophagus > Crop | place... | reverse complement strand
TTTTATTTAGGAAGAACAGGGATTAATAGAGCTTCCATGATTTAATTGTCATCCCTTGTTGGTCCAAAAAATACACAAAACCAAGCGTGTATATTCTTCTGGGGAAAAGAATCTCTCAGAAAAATTCTCATCTGTTGTATCTTTGTGGACCATGCTTCATGCTAGGCCAACAAAATTATTACTGCTTTGCCCAGTAAGTGAACCTCCTGCCTTGATGCTTTGAAAGCATGGGCTTCTTGCTGGGGTGGGGCAACCATGATGGTCTAAGAAGGCCAGGTGGACCTACCACCTTCAGATAACCATCACAAAACTCTGGATGCTTGAGGACGTTTAGAAAAACATTACAGCCCATCGGCACCAGCAGTACCCTAAATGTGGGCGTTGTTACAGGTGTTTCATCTCAGCTGACCTCCTGGCAGCAGTGCTTCGCTGACTTCCGTTGGCAAGCAAGGAGTGCAGAGAGGAGTACGCCAGGCTGAATTTTCTTGTTACTTTGGTGTGCCTCAGGGTTGCTGTGAAGAAGCAACTCCCTGCCAGGACAAAGAAGCAGTTTTGAACTTAAGATGAACAGAAGTCAAAATGTAAAGATCGGTATTAAAAGAAAGAGTTTTACTTATAATGTGAATACAATATTCAGAATCATGTAGAGAAACTTTTGGGCAGCCAAATTTGCCCAGCGGATCTGGGGTTGAGAGAGTGCCTCAGATGAATGGCACTCCCCTAAAATAGTTGATGATAGGGCTGTGCAAGCAGATGGTCAGGCACTCTGGGTTTTTTCTTGGGTTTTTGTTTGGGGTTTTTTTGTGAAGGAGTAGGAGAGACTTTGGCAAGTATTTCATCCCTGAATCCTGTGCATGACTGAACTCTTTCTAATGGAGCTGAAGTACTTCAGGGCCTGCTGTGAGATGACATAGCCCAGCAGAGCAGCAAACACAGCCGGTGGGAATGACTGTTTACAGACAATTAAGATAAATCTAGATCTATAAGATTTGTCCTCTAGCAAGATACTTGAAAAACCCACATTTGTGAGAAAGCATGGGGAAATGGTAGAATGAGAATGAAAAGGACTGAGGAAACGATGCCATCCAGGAAATGGGGATGATTCCTGTGGATGTCACGTGTGTCAGCATCCTTGAAGCAGCCTTTCATCATTGATCAGATCAATTCCTATTCAGGAGATGCAAAAAAACTTCTGTAAATCTAAAATTGTTTGAATATTTCATGACTTTTTACTCGTATTTTTTCTTATCCTAGTGGATGGCAAAGAATTTGGGTAAAGGTTGAACCAAAGCAATTATCTCTTGTGTGTGGAAGTGACCTATGGATGCAAAGTACTCAGATGAAGAACAGACTCAGAATACAACACAGCAGTCCTTCATAAAAGTTTTCTGTAGATTTGATTAAATGTATTTTTATATTGCTGAAATATAAGTTATAGTGCTATAAGATTGCGTAGCTGAGATGTCTGTGCAGTTTCACATTTATCTTTTCTATGCTTTTCCTAGAGTTTTACCAGTCTTCTGCACAGCAGCACTTTTATTGGGCTGGCTTACACAGTTCACAAAGCTATATCTATTGCCCATTTTGTGATAAAGCAAAGGGCCTAGTCTCATTGTTCTGTTTTCCAGTTGTTGGTGTAGCTCCACTAAAAATGTTATTTGAATTAGGCTTGTAAAAAGATGAAGAGCTGAACTTTCACTTATAGGAGAATAATGTGTGTTGTGGTTTAAGCCCAGCCAGCAACTAAGCATCAGAGAGCAGCTCACTCGCTTTCCCCTGGTGGGATGGGGGAAAGAATCAGAAGGGTAAAAGTGAGAAAACTCGTGGGTCGAAGTAAAGACAGTTTAATAGGTAAAGCAAAAGCCGCATGTGCAAGCAAAGCCAAACAAGGAATTAATTCACTAATTCCCATTGGCAGGCAGGTGTTCATCCATCCCATGACAGCAGGGCTCCATCATGTGTAACAGTTACTTGGGAAGACAAACACCATCACTCCAAACTTCCCCCCCCTACCTGCTTCTTCCCCCCACTTTATATACTGAGCATGATGTTATACGGTATGGAATACTCCTTTGGCCAGTTCAGGTCAGCTGTCCCGGCTGTGTCCCCTCCCAGCTTCCCATGTACCTGGCCAGCACAAAAAGCTGAAAAGCCCTTGATTACTTAGCAACAACTAAAAACATCGGTATGGCATCAACATTATTTTCGTCCAAAATCCAAAACACAGCACTACACCAAACACCAGGAAGAAAATTAACTCTATCCCAGCTGGGATATTGCCAGGACAATGTGTAATAGTTTGTGTATCTTCAATGAATTTAGAAAATTCATTGAAACACTGAATTTGTCCTCTGAGATGAAAAAGATGCTCTCTGGTGTTGTTTGGGACTTTGAGCATTCATTTCTGCAGACCTGCAGTTTCAGCCCAAGTACAGACTCGATTCCTCAAAAGCTTGTCCCTTTAAGCTGTCAGCGATCGTGTTGTCTGTACCGATATTCTCAGGGCAAGTATTTCCCCATAGATTAATAACTTGATTTCCTTAATAAAGCAGGGCCAGCTCATTTATTAAGGTTTTGTGGACAGAGGAGATGGAAGACCAGTTAGCGAACGGAGACTGCCAACCCACGCCTGTTCTGAACTCATTGAAAGGTCCCATTAGCTGAATACTCAATGCTTAGCCTTAATGAAAAGGTGGTGTCTGTCATTACAGTGTCTCAACAGCTCCCAAGGCTTAACGGCTCTACGGGGGAGGGTTACTACCACATCTTTTTCATCAGGGAGGAAAGGTAAGAAATGAGGTTGTCCTTTAGCGAGCGTGATTTGTCCAGAGCAAATTCGTAGGCAGGCTGGGAATTGAGTTTACCTTAAGGGCTGGTCCGTTGTTTTAGCAGAAAGACCGGGGATATTGCAATTGCACAGTCAGAGGAATGAAATGAAATCAGATAGGTTTCTAATTCATGAAGGTCGTATCAAACATAGATAACTAACCTAAACCTTCCAGAGTCATTCTAGGCAAAAAATCTTATTTCACAATTCTGCCTTTCCAGATTGCAGACAAGTTATCTGTCCCTAAGTCAAATGGCCCTAACAATGTGTGGGCTCATGGTCTAAAATAAAAATCAATTCCACTGGTTAATTATCAGTGAATCAGTTAGTTCTTGCAAAAGTGCACTAATGAAGTTGCTCTGATTAGAAATATATGGATATTGCGTCCCTGGGATTTCCAAAGTGCCAGACCTTTCAATTGCCTTAGTCATACGAGAAGCTCCTTTAAATTCCCTTGCTAAGGTTACTCAAGACAGTTTACTGAAATGAGCCCTCTGTTCCGAGCTAGAGGCAAATCAGTGCCAAATTATATGCTTTCTCTGTGCTTGGCTGATGGATAATATTTTAAAATATAATTTTGAAAAGATTCTAATTGTCACAACAGATCTTTTTTTGGTAAACAAAATCTTCACATTTCTTTTAGTGCTTTATTTTCAGGCAATGCATGCTATTGAAACGCATGAGAGGAAATTAAATGTCTGTGATTTAGTAAAATGTTCACTTAAGGAACCAGTGGTTTTGCTATTAGCATTTTGTAACAATTAGAATGTTTCTGGGTTTCAACCAAGGCAGTATATGGTTGTTACATACACCTGGATTTTTGTGAAGTTTAATGTATCTCATTCTCCCTTTCGAGCTTGGCTCAATACTTGGGTAATTTCAATTTTATTGCCTTTTTTTTTTTCCCCTTTGATTTTGGGGTAGCTTCTCTAAGCTTCAGCCAAGAGGAAAGTATTATTGTGCCATAACATGCAGAATTAGAGTACTCCTTAGAAAGCTTGTAAGCTGGCACAAAGTTTTGCAGGTGTAGGACAAGGAGAGAGGAAACAAGTGACAGGAGAGAAAATTAGGAGAAAAAAAAAAAAGTTCTTTCTGGGAAATCAGATGTTTCCATGTTGCTTTTTGTTTGGGCTAGAAAATCAAATCAGCATGAAAAATTCCAAGGACACATAAATTATGTGAGCTCAGAAAGTTTTGTCGTTACACCTACAGTGGAAATGATCATATGAGTCCCTTTGTGGGCCTCAGTGACACGTCCTGCAGTGCCCTGGAGCCTCTGCCTGTCATCAGGCCACTGCTGTGAATCACACAGCTCCTCAGACTGACTGCTGTGGCCCACATGCTGTGTGTCCACAGGTGTCCTCTCCTGGGGAAACAGGACCCATGGGAATCCCGAGGGACTACTGTTCCCATAAATTGAGCTGAAGCTTTACTAGCAGTTTAGCTAACATCAGCTTGGTCTGAATCCGCATGTTGGATTTTTTCCCAGTGGAATGTTCTCCCTTATCTCTATCTTTCCCAAAAGCAATATAACAAGCAAAATAATAAATATTGAGCAATCTTCAGATTATGCTATGAATAAGCATAGTTCCAAAAACCTGTTGCCTTTAGTTACCACTGCCAGAGCACAAGTGAGGCTGAAACACAGTTAAGTGACTTGTCCAGGATCACATAAAAGCCAATAGGGCAGCTGTTGAGCCCACACATCTTGAAGGTCTTGCCTTCACAAACCCTTAGTTTGGTCTAAAAGTTGGAATTCATCTGATGCCACCTCCATGCATGGAAAATTATTTTGTAGATGTAGAGTCTCTACTTCGGGCTTGAGAGAGAAAAAAAATCCTGAATAGGATTTTTAGAACAGGAAATAGAACAGGAAAATACTTTTTTTCTTTTCTCTTTCTCATCCTTTTCCTTTCCTTTTCTTTTTCCCGTAGTTTTCCTTTCCCTTGTACTTTTCAGATGCAGGCAGGCCATGGAGTACTTACAGTCTATTTATTAGCGAGGGTCATCCCCCATCTCTGCTAATACGTTTAGTGAAGACAAGTTTACATTATTTCTGCCAAGAGATTTCATATTGGACAGAGGATAAAGTTAGATTTTGTAGATGCCAGTGATCATTTCCAATGGGAATTTACTCCATTGGCTTGATTTTGTGTTTCTGAAACTCTCCGTACAGCTGTGCTGGACTGTGTCTGGCAGTTCTGGAAAAGAAAAAGGCTCAGCAGGGATTTGAGAGTTCCCAGATTAATGGGTTTTGTTAACAAAAAATAAAAGCAAAGGCAGCAATGAGGGATGAGGTGGGAGAGCAGCAAGGAGTCTAACAGGGGATACTCACAGTGGGGATGATTTGGGTTGGCTTGTTCCCCGTGGCAAGGTCAGGCCTCTGGAAGCCCTGCTGCTGCCTATGCTGCCTGTGCTGCCCATGGGCGCGGGCAGGGAGGGCTGCGGGCAGAGCTGGGGGCAGGCAGAGGAGCAGGAGGAGAGGAAAGCACCTCTACCAGGGGCTGCGCAGGGGCAGCCGGGACCACCAGGTAAGGCCAGATCTTAAAACAGGTGAAAGTAAAGCTTGCACGTATACTGCAGGTGTCCTCCTAAAGTAAATGTTCAGGTTCTCAGGTTTAAGCAGAGGGACAGCTGGGTGCTTTTTGAAGGCCAGCAGAGAAATCCTGGCTGCCCATGTTTTAGGCACCTGAGTCAAGTGCCCGGTTCCCCCCTCCCCCCAGCTGGAAGTATAACACTGTTCTCTTCGAGCTTTAAGCTACACTGAATGGAAAACAGACACAGCTGAAGGAGGCAGAAGTGATAAATTCACCCCTCTGTAAGAAAGTGCCTGGTACAAGTACTAATCGAGGAGGAGAGAGTCCTAGGCTCTTGTGCCTCTTTCCAGGATTATATCTCCCCATTTGTTTGTTGGGTTGCAACCTGCAATGACTCTCTGGTGCAAAACATACAGCCAGTTTAAGGGCCAGATGCAGGTTTCCATCTCTCAGGAATGCGTCCTAACCATTAGACTCTGAACCATCCCTGTGAATAAACCCATGAAACGTGACTGAGCAGAAAGCTTTCATTGATCAGATCTGTCGTCCACAGGCTTCAAGAATTTTAAGTATATTCCAGAATGGACTGCTAAAAATCAATTGTGCATTCCATACATTTAAATTATCCTTGTGATAACCATGGCAACGACTATATCTAAAAAACCTGAAGTGGAGAAAATACACAGGTGTTTTAAATTAGTGGATGGAAACTAGAATAGGGAAAGGTGATTAGAAGAGCCTAAAGCAAGTAACTGTCACTGCTTATGATCACTTTGGTGCTTCACAGAATCTTCTTTCTTCACTGACTTTTATTTATAACTATATATTTCTGTACATTCCAGCTAATTTTCTGCTAGTATGTCAAAATACTGGAGTCATTTAACTGAAAACATCCAGATATAGTCTAATAAAGAGGCTTCAATTTCTGATCCGATTCATGCGCAAAAGCCCAGACTCTGAAGGCTACAGAATGAGATATATGTAATTCCACATGGCTTTCAAGGGGTGAAGGAGCAGACAGATGCCTACATATCCTTCAGGAGGCAGTCTTAGCACAAACAAAGTTTAAGTGGTTGTAAGAAAATTTATGCTTTAATGGAGTAGGTTTGAAAGGTATCTAGAGACCTGTCAATTCAGGTACACATTGAGGAGTGTGTATCAAAACAGCTGAGCAGGCTAAGTACCTAACTTGTGTAATTTCTGTGGAAGTTAGGCACCTACCATATTGAGCCAAGTTAATAAATCTCCCTAGCTGGTGTCTGTGCCCTAGATGTCTTAACATGCCTGTGTACTTATAGTTTCAGCCTTAAATATTAATATCACCTATGAAAAGAGCATTTAATCTTGATTGCAAACTCTAGCCATACTGCAGAGTATTTACCATAGAAAAGATCGGTAAAATTAGGGGCAAAACTATGGCATTGTCACTGAAGTGGAAATACCTTGTGTAGCTGTAGATGTAAGCTACCATTTAGGACTATTTCGGCAGTGATGACTCACTACAAATCCATGCCAGCGACTATGGAGTGGTGAGGGATAAGTCTAGTTCTTCTGGCAAGACCTCACAGATACTGTTCTGCAAGAAGGAGCTTTTCTCCCTGGCAAGTCTTTTGACTACAGCTAGCTGAGAGGAAATCATAGCCAATACTTGGAGGGCAGACTACAATTCGTGCATCTCTGAGTAGCCTAAGAGAGGCACTGGCAAAGACTGGAGGGTAGGCAAAAAATGAGAAGCAGAAGAGCAGAATTGAAATGCTTTACCAACAGCCTATTGTCTTTAAAATATTCATGGGTTTGTTTCATTAAAATCTTCCTACTTCTAATTAGAATTGGATGGGCGAATTCTGTAAGAATGATTTTGGTATAAAAAGCTGTTTCTCCATCAGCATGTTGCCGCATGGGAGTTGCATAAGTCTCCATCCTCTCATGTGCTCTTGGCTCACCAGGAGAGACAATAAGATCATTTGGCTTCTGAATAGAGCAGGATACCATGAAGGAGAAAGACAGTTTGGGGCTGAACTGACATTTAACCAGTGTTTGATGAATATTCAATAAACCAGAATGATTCTACTGTATTTTTTTAACTTGGAAAATACTCTGTCAATACAAAACCTTTCAACACTCTTGATTTTTCTTTCCTCAGTATTTCTGTTCAGCGGCAACCAAAGAAATTCTTTTTACTACAATGTTAAAGAAAAAGACAGATCTGCATGTTCCCCAGGACAGTGATTCTGATATTGCAAAATCCCGGATCACTGAAAAAAGAAGACCCTTTCCCCATCCCAGTCATACACTGAAAGTGTCTCCTGTGCTACAAGCCCTTCTGGTCTTCTGCGAAGGGAGTGCTCTGAGTGAGCGGCTCAGAGGCCCCCGGTGGGAACGCATCAGTGCAGGCTCAACAATAGCAATGCTTTCTTTGCTTTTTCTGCAAATGAAACCTAGGAATTTTGTTCCTGGATAGCTGCATGAGGAAACCATTGCTAACTCCTGTGATTTTTAGTTGACAAATCTCATAAAAGATCAAGGCACATGAAGTGTGCCATTAATGCACAGTGTGTGAGTGAGAAGATAGGCCAGCTGAAGAATCAGCTTTTCATTTTTTTGTAAAACTTTAGCTTCTCAAAAATATTTGAATAGAACTATCCTAGATAAACTTATTATCTGTTCATAATTTACCTAAAATGTCGAATTGCAAATTCAGGATACTTGCATCCAGAGATGCAGGTGTTTTGTGTAAATTCTTTAAATATTTTTTTCAGGTAATGAATAGACTCAAAAAAATTACAAATTATTTTTACAAATGATAAATATAAAAGAGGCTAAATGCATGTAATATATTCCCTAGAAACTTTTCAATGCTATCCACCACTGTATCTTCCTTTCCATTTGTCAGTGATGGTGAAAATTATTGAATTTAAATTCTTGTGAAAGAGTTTCACCAGGAGTGAGATTAAGGCAAAGTCACCGAAGGGAAATTGAAATAGCACCTCCTTTATATCTGTTTCTCTGCAACACAATTACATTTCAGTAATTTTGTTTAGCTTTTTTTTTATATATTGCTCATTTGGGACCTGCTGAATAATTACATGGGAAATACTGTGCTGTTACTGGCAGAAGTTTCTTGCAATTGCAAACAGCAGGAAAACATAGTTATTAAAAACTGACAAAATATTGGTATTTTTACAGCAAAATAACTAGTAGCTATTATTGGAACTGCTTAGAACTCATTTAATTTACTTTGCTTTCAATTAAGTTGTGCATGCAGAAGTTTGCTTTGGGTTTTGCTGCTAGCTGAAAAAAAAAGCAGAGTGAGAGATATAGCACTTCAATGCAGTATTTATGGAGAAAACACCATATATTACTGCTGGAGCTGGTAAAACTGCCTGTGGGTAAGGTTGCTTAATATTTGCCATTAGCCTTATTTTCATCAGTTTATCGCTACACAGAATTGCTCAAGCTGGAATTTGCCGTGCTTGCCTCTGCCCTAGGTAGGTTTTTTTTGAAATATTTCAACAATAATTCCTCAGCTGTTTCCAAGAATGAATTTAGGAAGAATAAGTAACATTCAAGTGGTTTCTGCTTCTCTTGGGCAGTGTGCTAAAGACTAACAGCGGGCTAACATTCGAGCTGTGTTGCCCCTAGGGAAACACTACTCATCACCCTCTGCCAGGAGAGTGCGTTGTTACACATCTGTCTCTCTGGAGGCCACACCAGGTTCTACAGGGTCTGGTGAGGATAGGGGTGCACCTTGGCAGGATCAGATGGGTGGATGGTGTGGACCCAGCTGCCACTGGAAATTCAGATTCAGTTGTGTAGAGGGGGGCTGGCAGGAGAAGAGGAGGGAAGCCAGGATGACCTTTCCTTCCTCCCCTGTATACAGTGGCAGAGCAGCGGGGACCTGAGTCCATCCGGCATGTATCCAGGGGAGTCACCAGCGTGGCTTTTGGAACAAGGTGCCACATGGTGGCACTGGGTTCCCTCAACCGCTCAGGAGCGCAGTTAGTAACAGCAGGCTGCTTTAACAAGTCAACCGAAAGAAACGGTGTGGTTATCCTCAGCACTCTGATTTCAGCTGCCATACAAATACGAACCAAGCGCTCAGTCCCCCTGGCAGTCACGGGCTTCTCAGGATTAGTGCCACAGATCTGCACACAAGGATGCCCATCACTTGGAGTGAGTCACTAGACCTGGAAATCATTGGTATGCAGACCTGTTCACTGGCATCCTCCTTGAAAGCTGTTCCTATATATTCACTCATCATTCCTGGCAACGCTCCCCTCCGCAGCGAGAAGCTGTTTTCGACCTCTCTCTGCTCCTGGCACACAGCCTGCCTGGATGACGCAGAGGTTTGAGGTCAGAGCCTCCTGGCTTCTGCTCCTGCCCGTGGACCATACCTGGAATGAGGTCCCAGGGTTATGGTGGTGGAGGCATTGTCAGTCCCTCTTCTCTGGTCGTGTAACGTAACCAGTGGGTGCACTGTGGTGGGCCAAGCACTGGCTAAATGGTCAGTCTCTGCAAAAACTTGCTCAAGTCCAGTTTTTAAAGTGCTTCTCTAAACCATGTTATAACAAGCGTGTTCCCCTGTGTCTTGGCTCATTCTTCAGGCTGCAACACAGCTGAAACATCATGTGGGATTAAGCACCGCGTTAAGGCGAAGTAAGGCAATGAAGTGGTCAGGAAGGATCCAGAAAAAAGTCCTGCTGCTACTTGTTGCTACCACTGGTGAAATTTGCAGCTTTGTATCTGTCTTTCAAGCAACTGAGGACTCCTACTTTTTTGATAGATGGATAATGGAAGAGGCTGCAGTCAACTCTGACGTGGTTAGGGATGTGACCTGATGCCACTGTTACCCCGTTAAGGCCACTGCCTTTCAGAATAAATTTGTCAGGGCTGTGTTTGCACTGGAGTTGTTTATAACATTTCCAGCATGCAGAAAAAAACCTCATGAATTCAGAGTCTGCTAGCAAATAGCTGCGTAAATCACTGGCAAGGCATGAGCTGTTCCTCCTCTCCAGTAGTTTGTCACCCCATCTGTAATGACCATTACCAGGTTGTCTTCTTGGACCAGGAGTCATCCTAACTGCTAATTAAAGTTCCTCTTCACGTGACATCATGGGTCTTGGTGTTACTTCACTTTCATAGAAATGCTTTGTTCCTTTGCAGCACAGACAAGGAATGTTCGTAGAGTCTAATGACTAATTCACATGTGCCTTTAATCATCTCTCTTTTTGAATTTATCTAATTACTTTGAGCAAAAGGTTGATCATAATACCTGTCCTCAGAGTTCAGGCTATTTCTACAATTAAAGATGATGTTTCTGCAATTAAAGATGATAATTCTGCAATTAAAACTGACTTTAAAAGGTGGCCTGGCGTGTTTTTCATTTTATGATTCTTATTTCCTTATCTAAAGAATTTTCTTGCCTGCGAGTGAAAAGAAAACTGGCCCACAAAACTGAACAGTGGTTTTATTATTACCTTAGTTTTGCTTCCTTGGAACAAAAAATCTCATTTTGTATTATTACCTGTTTTCTACCCCTTTAATTACTGTTAGATAATTTCAAATGTATTTGTAAATACATTCAGCTTTTATATTTTTGTTGTAGTGAATCACAACTTAATGTAGGAGGTCTGTGTTCAAAAAGTATCTTAAACTGGTATAACCTGAAATCTGGTAGACAAGCTCTGATGAATTTTTCTCCAGCTGTTTAGTATGTTATCAACTCAGGACCCGTCAGACGTGATTATCCTTGTTTTAGGGGCTTTCAGAGGGAACATGCTTTCTGCACATCACCTGCAGACTATCATTTGCAACTTTGAGCACGGCAGCAAATGCCATGCGAAATCCCTTGGGTCTGGGGTGATCTGTCAGAGAGTGAGTGCTCCCTCCTCACCATCTGGTACCGAGCTGCAGAAATCAAACCCCAGCCAGCACCTCTTTGCATCACCCTAACACCTGGGCAGACATTTGGACTGATGCAGTTGAAATCCCATTGTATTTCTGGCTGATGGGAATAATTAAATGTTGTCCTTATAGCGTGGGTGTAGACAAAAGAGCTAGTTTTAATACCTTGGATACTGAAGGCTAATCCAATCTGTTCCTGCAAACATCTGGAAAAGAATGGAGAGATTTAGCAAACCCCTAGAGTGTAGGGATCCCCATGTAGTGTCCCACATGCAGGATTTCTAGTTCTTCCTGGAAAAAAAAAAACTTTAGAAAGATTAGTTCACTTCACAGTTATCTTAAACATGCCTTCAGTATTTAATATGTCCCTCAAATGATCTTTTTTCACTAGCTTCTTGCATTATACATTTGCCAATTCAAATGATTTCTATTTGATAATGTTTAATTTTGGCATGCTCTGATAATTGCTAGAATTGAATTTATTTAAATCTGTATCTGCATGTTCCACAGGTGATAATCAGCGGTTTTTTTCTTTGTCTGTCCCACGGGAGACAATGACCTTATCACTTCTTTCCTTGCTAAAATCCTGCTGTGCTCCCCAGATACCAATTGCATTTCCTTTCAGATTTGTCTAATTGATTGATGGAATTAAACTAAACTCAGAGCAATTGCTCTCAACCTTTATATAGCAGCTGGGTTGTTGCTTCTATTTCAGACCTGAAGAGGAGCTGGTGTTCCCGAAAGAAAGACTGTCGTGTCAAAAGCCTGCCTGCTTTTCCCAAGGACTAATTTTTCTTCTTCCCCGGAAGTCTTGCTTCACATACAATCTCAGACCACTGGAGCTACAACACACCACTCTACCATTCTCAACAGAATCTACTTCATGTTGATTCATACTAAGAAAAATGTTTTCTGAAGATTGCAGTCTCCTGGATGCTAGCCAATTCTGCCTGTGTCCCATCAATATGCAGTAACATAATGTACAAGCTTCAAAAAGGACTAATATATAAAGTCAACACGCATTATTATATTATGTTAAGTTCATAGCATCAGTCTAATTATTAAAAGCATAGCAACAGTTTAATATTAAAACAGCTCAATCTATTTTACGCTTTAAAATCAGTCTGCCTCCAGAAAGTGAGGTAGGATTTCACCGTGTGCTTTTGCAAGAGCTTGGTTCAGATTCACCTGCTAACATAACACGCCCTTTAGAGCTGATGAATTTGTTGCTTGTACCACAGTGGCTGTATTGCAGATAATACTGGGATAATACTTCAATAACCAAAAGCATGAGCTTTTTGAAGTCTTCACTTTATTGCATAAAGATGTAGTTCCCATGACAAGCTCACACATAGTTCCAGTATCTGAATCATACAGGAAGGTATTGCCTTGGGAATTTCAAGTATCCAGATTCAGGAGAAGCTGAAAATACTTAAGGAAAGGAGAAGGAGAAAAATATATGACATTCCAATATCGCTTGTTGTGCACAGGATTCAAACCTTGATGTCCATCATGCACCATTTAGTGCTTAGAAGGAAGACACAGCCTCTCTTAGGCCCTCCTCTGAACAAATGGATGTTTCCTTATGTAAGCTACCTTCTCCAAGGTCAGGGTTGGCCTTTGTTGTAGTCCATCAGTTTTACGATATGAAAGGGTTGTATTTCATTTTGGGCGAAAAAAAAAGGAGATCTTTATTGGCACACTCAAGAATGGAGAGGAAATAATTCCAGAAAGATTGTAAAACCTCAGACACCTCAATAAATTAAGGTTGGAAACTCCTTCAGTCGGCACCAGACTTCAAAATTACAGCTTAAAAGCCAAATACAGCTATTGGCTGCACCATTTGACTTTTCCTTGATATGTATTTATTTTGAGGTGTTGAAGTCAAAAGCAGAACTGGCTGTACTTGTCTTTCACTTATTTTCCTTAAACAGTTGAAAAGAATTCAGACTTTCATGTTGGGGCTGTTTTAACACAAGTGTCACTGATCTCAGTTGAAAGAATTTGTCTATGCCCTTTGAGAGCTCTTCTAATTATAGATGTCAAAGTGTCCTTGAGCCTTGAAGCAAACGCTGTTATCCAGTTCAATATATTGTACATTACAAATGATTGTTTTACCTTTCCATCCAAAAGTGCATTTTCAGCTTTTGGTCACAGGTTAACTTTAGTTACATTACCCCTTCTAGAAATGAAGGCTCTATAAGCACCTGAAAAGACAGGTATAATTCATTTACAAGTACACACGCAAGGAGTTTTCTCCTTTTAAAAGTGGCTTTTTCCAAGCAATGCATGCTTATTTCCCAGTGTTATATTCACTTGAGCACAGACTTCATGAGAATCCTTCGATCACGGTGACTGTTTTGTACTTGCTGAACTGACTGTATGAATGTCTTGATTGAAGAGGTCTTACCTAAGTACTTCTTTGCCAAGATAGTTTAAACAAACTCTTCATTGTGTTGGTTATTTCCTGCGTTTTGGAGTACGTAATTCTGTGAGTGTGGAAATCATCAGGAAGAAACACGGGTACTAGCAAAACAAGCCAAATTCACAAACATACCAGAAAGAATTATTTTAATATAGATATAAAACAGGTAAAAAAGGTTTGTAAGCAGAAGTGGCATTGGTCAGGCTTTCTACCACAAATGATCTCCTTTCAGTCTGAAATAGAAGCAGAAATCTTTCAACATAGTAGGGGTGGAGAACATTTGTTCTAAGTTTAACTTAATTATGTGTTCAATTAATTAGTAACTGCTGGATTCCTGGAGCCTATAGGTGACCTCCGAATTGTCAGGACTGAAAGTCTGGTTTCATTCATTGACTCCAACATAAAGCTATTAATCACCACTCTTTCCTTTTATACCAGCACCAGCCTCCTAGATGCTGCAATGAAAATAAGCAACAATAACCTAGCAATTATCAGGCTCCCGTGGGCTGACACACTTACCTCCACAAACCATCCATCAACTGCGAGTCGCCAAAAAGTCAATGGAGCAACACCAGGCCCTCGGGTGCTGCTGTGATTGTTCTTTGCAGAGCACTTGTGCAGCAAAAGGGACCTCCTCCCAGGGATGGCTTTCCTCTGGGGTAAGAAATTGTACTGCTCTTTCCAACAGCTATGATAATGCGTGTACCACTTCCTACACATTTTCCTCACTGGCATGCTCGGACCATCACAGCTGTAATGACACCGTTACCACTTATCTAACCTGTCACTAGTATTTAACTGAGTTCTGTCTATCTGCCCAGGATACCATGGTAAACTCTGCTGATGGAGTTTATTGTTCATGAAATACACCTTTTCTGTTCCAATGTGTGTGTATTTTCTGTACTTGTCAGTACTGTCTCCAAGAAAATATATCAAGGTTTTAAATTAAGAAATACAGAATTCCTCGGGTTGTTTTACATCTTACCTATCAGTTCCAGAGGGATATCGTTTATGCATAGTGCTCCCTTTAACAATGTTAGTTACTTTTTTATTTGATTTTAGCACTTTTGCAAAATACCAGAAACAACAGAAATACAAAATAGAAATACACAAAGCTTTCTGTGCAGGTCACCCTCTTAAGTCATTGAGGGATTATATTAAATGAATAAATTGCAACAACTTGAACATTACAGAAATCTTATATATCAAGAACAAGAGTGTGTTGTACAAGAGTGTTATAGGGGTGACATACAAGATAGACACTCTGATAGCTGCACTGGCTGAGCTGCTAAATCTTGGTTTCCAAGTAAAGTTGGTAGCGGGTATGGTGGGTGAGTCACAGCTGAGAACACCAAAGGCAGCTTATTCCACATGCTCTGTTTGACCACAGATTAAATTGAATGTGAAGAATAAAATCTTCAAAGAAAGTTTGTGTGTTTCCCAAGAACGTGACTCATCTGAATTTTAGTGGAACCACCACTGCCAGCATAAATTAATACCATAGTTCTCAAAATTTCCTATATTATTAAAATGATTATATATTCCACATGCATTAATTCTGCAGAGACGCACAGGTTTCATCTTCTGTGGTCACCAAACACCCAGGCCTATTACAAAAATATAAAAGCATGCAAAAGAGAAACGTCAGTTTCATATCAGCTAACACGACATATCAGCTGGATACACGCACTCCTTAAAAAATTACAGCATCACTGCATTTATACCTGGAGCAGCTAATTTTGATTTTTGTATTGATTTGTAGGACAGAATGCCACCATATTGCTGACATATTACAAAATTAAATTCCAAGTGTCAAATATTTCAGTGGTTTTCCCTGGCTGTTCTTGTGTACTATCACTCAGTACATGCAGGTGGAGTGCCATTACTGTGCTTGGAGTTGATAACAAGGTGAACTGCAAGTCTTTCAGGCTTTCTTCCATTTCTGTTTCATGGTTTTCTGAAGAGGAGTAGGTCTCTGAGCTGTTTATCTGGAAGCAGTTTCTCACATAATTTTTTTAAAAAGAAAGCTTTTTCTTTTCCAGCAAGTAAAATATCCCAATGACTGAGAACTAGGAAAGGAACAAGGTAAAACAATATGTTTGGCACTTTTAAATAGAGAACATGTAGTGTCAAGTTTTTATTCTCACTTTTCTTTGTGTTATTAAATATCACACAAGCCAAACAAAGCATAGCTAGCCAGGATTTTCTTATTGATCTTGCTGATAATCAGGCCTCTGATTTACATTTGAATTACAAAAACTATTGATCCTTCACAAAAATGCAAAGTGATCAATTCAGATAGCAGATACTAAGATATCATTGTATGTCTCTTCCTATTAATTTCAGTGAGTAAATGACACATTTATAGAATGTTTCTCTCAGAGACCTTATGACTGGCAGCTGTCAAAAGGCAGGCTGTGTTTATATGCACTTTCTTTATCTGATAGTTTTAATTGTGCAGCTTTACTCAATATTAAAAATAAGGTCAGACATCAGAGTCTCAAAGTTTATTTGAAGAGAAAGAAGAAAATCATAATTACATTTTCATGATATTCTCTAGACGACTGTTGTGACATAAACATGGAGCATAGGTGTTTATTTGGAAGATGAGACTAAGCCACCATCCAAAATCTAAATCTTTTTGTCAGAGGATGACAAAAAAATTCCTATAAGCGCAAAGATACTTTTGTCTCTGAGGGTCAAAAGAGCCAGCATTCTGAACACGAAGCGTCTTTATCTTATTTCAAGCTGCTTATTTGACTCAGGTTATGGTCTTTAGTTTACAAAAGAAAGGAAGCTATCCAAAATTCAAGGTCACTTTAGAAATCTTGATCTACTGATCTAAAGTGTGAGATTTGGTATGTGTATTTTCACTGAGAAGAAGAATACCTTCTCTGTATTGGCAATTTCCAATTTCATAGAAGGAAGGAGTGTGAACTGCAGTACTTAGTCATAGAGTTCTTCTGGGCAATTAACTAAGTGTGTTAATCACTGGAAATAATCCTGCAACAGTAGACAGTGCAGACACACCATACAGCTTGTTTTTAATTCTCAAGCACGCTACATTTGCATGCACTCCATATTGCTTTAAGCTCATCCTCACAGCAGTCAGTTTGCCAGCTTTCTAACAACTTGACAGCTAGTTGAGATTCATAGTGGTGATAACATTAAAACAATTAAAGTTATTGCAATTGAGGAAAAGGAAACAAGTTCTTGTGCCTATGCTACTTTGTGAAATTCAGCCACTACAAGTCCTAAAGAGCTAATGCAGACTAGATGAAGCTATAAATACACCTTTTCCTCTTCATACATGCTATTATTAATTGCTGTGATTATCCCTTTTTTTTTTTTTTTATTGTATTCCTGCCAGTCACTGGCAATGTAGAACTGCCAAAGGGCACACTGTACCTCTCTCTAGCAGTCAAACTGGGAAGCCTATGAGAAGAGTCAGGCTCCTGATTTCTCCTTACTCCCTCAGTGGGTTTACACACCAATGTGATGAAGGTGGGTGAAAATTTGTTCTCCATTGTTAAAGTTCCTGTGAATGCATCCTAGGGATAACGATCTTGGAATCTATTAGTGTTTGCATTTGTAGACTCAACTTTTACGTAAACCTTTCAAAAAATGGTTGTCAAGGCTCTAAAAACCAAAGACCAGAAAGAATCAGGGTAATCTAGAAACCCCCTAGAAGCACAGTTATAAAATGCATTTCAGTAGCAGTTTCAGGGGATGACTTTCATGATAACATGGTATTTTTAGGACACGCTTAGCACAGAGTGGTTAGGAGTTTGGCCTACCTTTCACTTCAGCAAGACGTGCCGTGGAAAGCAGTCCCATGGTTTTGAAGCACTGCAGCTTCCCCAGAAGGACAGAAGTTGGTACTGGAAGGTGGATCGCAAGACCTTAACACAAGACATTTGAAGCACTTTTGAAGTTTGAGAGCAGATTAAATTGTCTGGAAAAGCAATCTGGTGAATGAGTGGTTAGGTCGCTTAAAGAATCACTGTCAAATGTGATTGCAAGAAAAGATTTTACTAAAAATTTATAAAATGTGATTTTACAAAGTTCATTGGCAAGGTTCACTCTGTTACTTATCAAATGAATGGCACACAAAATTGGAGTAGGATTGAGGTAGAATGATTTATACAGAGACTGAAGAAAGATGTAAGGGGTAGGCGAGACCCTTCTGTTGAGTCACAAGGTTTGTAATGGACCCCTCTGCTTTCTAAACTCCTTCTCAGAGAGGAGCCTAGGTGTGGCAGGATCCAGGTTTAGCCTCAGACCACAATGGTTTATGTCTAAAGGATGTGTCTAGCAGTAATTCAAGGTGTGTTCACAGTTAGAGAGAGAGGAAATCACAGAAATTTAGCAGCAATTAATCACTGGTTAACTTAGCATCTGCAGAGTTTTTAAAAAGAATTCACTACTACAATCACAGTAATAGGATATTATGCTTTGAATCCATTCACATACATACAGAGGAAATATGCATAGATAAAGGTACCTGTTAAAATTCCCCTTGAGTTCGGTGAAATGCATGCTTTAAATCAAATTATTTTTTCAGTGGGGGAAGGTCAAGCCTCAAGGAGTGAGAGATCCCTGTAGTTCAGCCCAGGTAACCTCGAACTTCAGAGTTCAACGTGCTCTGTGTTCGACGTGCTCTGAGAAGCATCCCACTCAGAGGGAGACACTGGGCGCATTCCACCATGTTCCAGGAAAGCTCAGAAGGCCTTCCTTAGTACCGCTGTTTATAGGGTCTCAAGATGATTGACTTTTGTAGCAAGTTTCCATCCTGGCCACGTGAAGCAATTCTTGACAACAACAGGGTAATTTTGGTGTTCCTCAGACCATGTAGTTCTGTCCTTTACCAAACGGTAGCAGAGGTTTCAGGTACAGTCAGGGAGCGCCTGATCGTCACAACTCACTGCTCTCATTCAAAGGCAAGAAAAATGGCCAGTCATACTTCTCATGCACTACTGTAGTCGATGGTCTTGCTGGACTTGTCAATGCAAGAGGAAAGACATGCTTGGACTCAGGCGTCAAGAGCTGAGGAGTGAACAAAGGGAGTAATTGGCTTGTGCTTATTGTATCAGACAGAAGAAAAGGGGGATAGCCCATCATTGTAAATCGAATGATCTCCAGGACGGAGGCCATGCAGCCAGAGGTTGCTTCAGATAAAAAACAGATGGTCCCCTTGAGCACATACCAAGATGCCCACTCCAAAGGCATGTCGAACTGCCAAAGTCCCACTTCTGATGACACAACGTTCCATACCAAGACCCAATCAACACATAATAATTGACTTAGTCCCATCTCACCAAAAGATTTTCAAATTAATAAAAATTAGCACTTGAAAACTCTCTTTGGAGGAGGAGCCAAGAAAAAACCTTATCTGACAGACAGGTCGATGGGTCTGAACCTCTCTTCTCCCCCCAAGAAGGGACGCCTTTTTGGTAAGAGTCGCGCCTCTGACTTTGTCAGATGCATCCCCAGGAACACACTGTTAACTAAAGCGCTAAACCATTACCTCGAGCTCAACTTTTGTAGACAGTGCATTTATCAACGGCAATCCTGAATCTGTGATACCTGTCACTTGAATAAGTTACCTGTTGTTTCAACTTTGTGAAACTGTTTCAGTGAAAGTCCCTGGGAGGGTCCTGAAAGGCTAGCTGAATCTGAAAATTGGCTACATACTTAGCCCTTTAGACATAAACCTTTGACCAAGTCTGGGACTAGGATTAGATCCAGTCGCACCTAGACTCCTCTCTGAGAGAGTTTAGAATGCAAGGGGGTCTGCTCTGAACCTCGTGACTCAACAGGAGGGCTCTCCTTTTGCCGCTTATCAGACTCCTTTACCCCTTGTAACGTGACAACTACAAGCAAGAAATCCCTCTTTAGGGACTTTGACAGGCTGGAGAGGTGGGCCTGCGTGAACTGCATGAAGTTCAACAAAGGCAAGTGCGAGGTCCTGCTCGTGGGTCAGGGCAATCCCAAACACAAGTACAGGCTGAGCGGTGATGTGGGGAATTGAAAATTAGTTCGATTTTGCTATAGCTTTAGTTTAATTTTGTTATATAATTTTGCATCTATGTTAAAGTAAGAGTTAAAGACTGTTATTCAGTTTAGTTCTGTTCTTTGTAATCTTGCTAACAAGGACTGTTGTGGCTCAAA
>Ga0065711_1037413_pt1 | contig 19864 bp, 23 predicted proteins | sample Hoacrofraction12_FD_59098 | JGI IMG/M metagenome (GOLD analysis project Ga0065711, IMG submission 59098) | Hoatzin crop microbial communities from Cojedes, Venezuela - Epithelial fraction 12 v2 (version 2) | ecosystem: Host-associated > Birds > Digestive system > Esophagus > Crop | place... | reverse complement strand
TTGTTCCTCCCCAGGTGCAGGACCCTGCATTTGCCTTTGTTGAACCTCATCAGGTTCCTCTCTGCCCAACTTTCCAGCCTGTCCAGGTCACGCTGAATGGCAGCACAGCCTGCTGGTGTATCTACCACACCTCCCAGTTTGGTGTCATCAGCAAACTTGCTGAGGGTACATTCTAACTCTTCATCCGGGTTGTTGATGAAGAATTTGAACAAGACTGGGCGCAGTACTGGCCCCTGAGGGACACCACTAGTTACCAGCCTCCAACTAGACTCAGTGCCGCTGACGACAACCCTCTGAGTTCTTCCGTTCAGCCAGTTCTCAATCCACTTCACCAACCACTCATCCAGCCCTTACTTCCTGAGCTTCCCTAGGAAGATATTATGGGAGACTGTGTCGAAAGCCTTGCTGAAGTCTAGGTAGACAACATTGCCCTGTCAGTGCTCCCCCAGTCTCCTTGAGCTATTTTCTGCTGGTTTAGCCCTGTCTACCAGCACAGACTTGCATCTCTGCAAGCCCCGGCTAGCATCCTCAGCCACAGCCCCCAGCCTGACCTGTAGCTCTTGGTGGCAGTGATTCAGCAAGGTGGGCTATGTGGGTCTGAAGTCTAGTCCTGGTGGTGGGAAGTGGTCTTTGGAGCATCCCTGCCAGGGCCTGGGAAGGTGGAAGTACTGTTGGCAGAGGTGGTGGTGTCAGTTTTCACATAGCTAGAGATACTGATTCTGGGATACTACTGACCTTTTGGAAGCCTTTTAGATTAGATCCTTGCCGTGTTTTGCATTCATCAACCGCTCTCCCCCGATACTTCCTTGCTAACCTTCCACTGAGCAGAAAGACAGTTCAGGACATGGCGTATGAGTGACTTGGGAAATGTGAATAAACAGCACGTCTGCAGCTTTCTTGTGATGCATTTAACTTTGGAGACCAAGAAGTCACTGGCTGAAAAAGACTGGTTCATTCATCCGTTGTTTCATTTTTTTCTGTCTGCTCCACTGCTCTAGTCTCTCTTGCTGCACTAAACACCAGCAAAAACAGTGAGGTTGTAATATCCCCTGCAGGAATATTTTCTCGGAAGAGCCTACAGATGCCAGTCTCTCACAGATAAGAGGTAGACAGGTCTGGTTGTTCATGGTGAGGTCCTACCCAACTGCTTCTACTGGCTGCATGTGAATCAAATTTTTTTTATTCCACCCCCATTGCTGAATTTGCTAAATTGCCTACCACTAGATTTGCTGCCTGCTGCGGGCTCTTCTGTGAGCAGCACTGCAAGGTGAGATGGAGTTAGGTGTTCCTGAGTGCTGGAATCCTGTGAGGGAGCAAGCTGTTCAGGACCCAAGGGTGGCAGTGATGCAGAAACCTGCCTTAATGCAATGAAGGTGCAGAGAAATGATGCAGTAGCTGAGGACTGCTCCTCTGTGCTTGCTCCTGGAAGGGTCAGATGTAGTGGACCAGATTTGGTCTTGCTGAGTCTCTGCAGCCCAGAGAACTGCTCCGAGATGGCAGCAGCACGGATGTTGGGACGTGCTACTGCCATTTGTCTTTCTAATGGATTTTTTTCCCTTGGATAATCTGTGTTTGAGGGAGCTCCAAAAGAGGAAAGTTCTTCCCAGTGCAGCTTTTCTTCTATGTGTACATATAGCCTCAGGTCAGCGCTGGGCACATTTGCAGAACCAGACAGCTTAGTAAATGCTGAGAAAATAAACTAGATTGGCAGAGGAGGGGATGCTTTTGTTTCCGAGGCCAGAAGCGTGCATAATGCCACTGCGTAATAGCCAGTCCAAACACCTCCAAAAGAACCACTGGCAATCATTGTTTCAGATGGTTTCCCTCACTGTCCCGTGCATTCCAAACTTGATGTTTGGCTTACAGCATGTCGAGTGAAAGACAATCATTACTCAGGATACAGAGATCCCCTGAGTTTGGTGCCTGGGATATAGACAGCTTCCCCATGGGGGAGAAACCAATACATTAACTGAGGTCCAAAACCCAGAAAGGGTGGACACAAGGGATGCCACATCAGCTCTTTTCAACATGTTGCATTGGTATGTAAAACCTGAAATACATTTATCTTGTGACCTATCCTTGACCAGGGAACAGGAAAAAATGAGCAGATACATTGTGAGCTGGCAGAAGAGGGGATTCTCACCCACAGACCAAGAATTTACCTTACTCTACCTGCTTTCAGTGCCATGTGGTTTATGCACAGGTGTGTTGATATACCTGTTATGCCTGAGAGAAGCACAGAGTGACACCAGCTGCTGCTTTCAGTGGGGTTTAGGGTGCCTAAAAGCTTGGCTGCGGATACATTTAACCCTACTCTGCTGTGTCTGTGCATCTCAGAGATTACTGTACATGTTTGCAGGCACACAGGCAATTATCTGCCTGCATTTTGCAGTGTGCTCCTGTGTTGGTAGGTACCTTGGTCTGCCTGCATACCTATGTGTCTCTGCCTGGGGGTACAGTACAGTGCTGTAACCAGGAATGTCCTGGAGCTGAAGCTGCTGTAGTAATTACAGCAGATAAACTGCTCTGCTTGAGGGTTGCTGTCCCCACCAGGCTGCAAGGCAGGCAGCCTAGCTTAGCCACCAAAGTCTATTCATTTTAATAAGAGGGACACCCTGTGTTATTAAGAAGAGTGTTTATTACTGTCGCTGCACGCTGACAGCAGCTTCCATCATCGTTAAAAGGCAGATGGGGGGGAGGAGGGTAGGGAGCTGTGTGCTCCTGTCTCAGAGGCTAGGACCCAGCTGGAGAGGAGACTGGGGGCTGCAGGGCTTCCCCCTCGGCCCAAGGGGAAGTTGCCAGTGGAGAGAAGGCCTTCAGGAAGGATGGAGAGGGAAGTGTGGGGCCCTGTTCAGTCTCATCTCCAGGGCTGAGCAGTTTTGCCTCCAGGTCGCAGCCTAGATGAAGTCTCTTCTGTGTGGGAGGCAGCCCTCCCTGCCTTGTGCTGTGCAGGGGCAGGAGGCTGCAGGCAGAGACGGGAAAACCGGGAGGGCAGCAGCAGCAGGCACTCACTGGGGGATGAGGGCACTGGGTATGCGTAGGATGCTGCTGTGGCTGTGCTGAGCCCTCTGCTTGGTCCAAGATCAGGTCTCAGCACCTCTCTTCTCGCCCTCATTTAGCTGTGACAGCAGCACTGAGCTGTATGGTTTGTACAGCCCTGTCTAGAGCCCCTCACATGGGACATGAGTGGGGACAACTCAGTGTACAAGAGCAGGCCCTGGCCCAAGGAATGGCACAAGCAGAAGACCTTCACCTGTTACTGTCTGAACACACCTCTCCTTTTAGCAACTGGTGTTTCTTAAAAATGAGAGGATATCTGCTGTAGTGCTGCGAGTTTGTAGGTCTCGGGGAAGAGCAGGAGCAGATGGTCAAAGGTGATGCTTATGCACAGTGTGAACAGCCAATGTTGGTAACTGGCTTTGCTGGTGTTTTCACTGTGCAGATGAGACCTGAAGTCTAGAGAGGCCAGTGCCAGCGCAGGACAGGACACCAGTGTACCAGGTCTGCGCAGTGCCTTCCCACGCTGCTCCCAGTGCTTTTACCTTTCTGAGCACCCAAGACATGGTGTTTCCCACATCAAGAGGTTTATGGAGCCAAATCCCTCCTGGTTACTGGTCTTCACCTTTCTTGTGTCCAGTCAGAAACAACTGGACCCAAAGCTGGAAATGGGCCTCCTTATTTTGCTTCTCAAAGCAGAAGGGAAAGTCATTGATGATTTTGTCTTTCAGCTGAAGAGCTACAATTTCAGATACCACCTCCAGTTTTCAAATAAATGGAAGAAAATGTACTTTAAATTTGCCTGTCTTCCTCCCAGATTTTTCCCTCTCCCTAATTTCTCCTTCAGTATATTCAATACTGCCCTGAGTTCTTATCTTTGGGCTTCCTTCTCCTTCCTACACCTTCTGGGTTAAAGGTCCTGGACTTCTCTTCTCTGAAGGTGCGGTACTAGGGGAGTTATAGCACTGCTGGGGACATCAGCTCTCCCTTGAGACTTCGCCTCCTGAGAAATATATGGATGAGGCAGACAAGATGATCTGTAGAGACCCTGGGTGGTGACAGTCATGGAATGGAGCTGATGATCCAGATGGGTCCTTCTGGTGCCCTCCATTCACTGCAGCATCCATCATAACAAGTGTTAGTGAACCACATTCCCTCCTGTGCCCTGTACAGGAGTAAAAAGTCTCTACAGTCCCAAGAGGAGTAATTCTGTCCCAGCAGAAGAGTGATGGGGGACTGCTCCTTGGTGGAAATCCCAGATGTCCTCTATCTTTATAACAGCAGCAGCTGACTGATGACCAGTGATTTCATCCTACCAAGCAACAGGTGAGTGCAAGGGAGCAGACATATGGAAAGGAGATATATGGCAGGGGAGCCTGCAGGTGAGCAGAGGCCTGGTGGGGAGCTGGAGAATGTACTGGCCAGGGAGAAACCTGTGTCCTGAACCAGTGGTGGGAGCTCTGATGTGCAAATCCTGCTGCAGCCACGCTCAGTAGAGATGGAGCAGTACAACTCTGGGGTCCCCTGTCCTTGTTCTGTGTGACTTAGTCTCTTGCTCTGACAGCTGAAGCTTTTGCTGGTCAGATGCCTCTGGTGGCTGGGGACTGCTGTGGCTGCTCCCCTGGCCCTAGCCCACCTCGTTGAGGCTCTCCAGCCATGCGTGACATTAAGGCTCTTCTAGGTCTCTGCAGGTTTCGCAAGGTTGATTGGGACCAGCGTGTGTCACTCTCGGCCACTTCCTCATCACCATAACTCTGGGCTGAATAACAAGAGGCCGAGAATCTGCTAACGCAGGCCCCGGCAGAGTGCCCCATCACTCTCTTTTATTCGCCCTGGAGATTTATGCTGCCTATCTCCCTTCCCTTTGTCCACCAGCCGGGCCCTATAAGTCACATCCTCGAGCTGACAGGTCACGTGGCCCGAGCCGCTGCCCTGTCAGAGTGACTGATGCCTGGGGGTGATTAAAAGAGAGGAGGGGTGAGAGGTCAGCAGCAGGCGGCATGATGCGAGCAGGGGATGTAATTATCACTCCCGTGACATACTGCTGGAGGCTTTCATGGATCGTCACCCAGGCTGGAGGTGGGCAGGGAGGTGCTGGAGCAGGGAAGGGGAGTGGATGGACACAAGGTGAGAGCAGACAGTGGGGTTACGGGAGGCAGGGGCTTTCCATTTTTGAGAGAAATTAGGAAGTGGAGAGCCCAGCCTGTTCCCCAAACAGAACTTCTAGACTCCAGAAAGAGAGAAAGGACATCTGGAAAGCTGCAGGTATCTCTGCTGGGATCAGGAAGCAGCCCTCTGTTCGGAGAGGTTTTTGGCCACTTTAAAACATTTTAAGGTCGCTCTGCTGCTGCATCCCAACACTGACAACACAACACAGGCAAGAGTGCCTTCAGACATTCAAAAATGAGATGCATATGTGCTTTGCTGGGGGGTGATTTGGCAGAGCAGTTGGCAGGCTGTGCTGGCACTGCCCGTTTACCTCGGCAATTCCCCTGTCTGGAGTCTTTCGTGGACAAGATGAGGCTGCCTGGGTAAATAGTCTCCCAGATACACCACACAGGCTATATCTTTGGATGTCTCCTTTCTGGCCAAAGGTAGAGATGGGCTCTTCAGCAGAGCAAATAATGAGGAAAAAAGTAGATGAAGACAGATTGAAAGGTACATATCTCTGTCCTGGAGAAGATGATTTTGGATGGAACAGGAGGACAGCTGTCATATAGCCATATAAATGAGAGAAATAATTCAGATTCTGACAATGGGAAGATTAAGAATGCTGGCTGGCAGACAGGGGTTGAAGAGCCTAAGATGATGTTGAGAAATGTCTTAGCAGTGAATGTAGTCATGAGTATGGTCAGGCTGTAGCACTGCTGAGCTTTGGGGCAAGAACTGAGAAGATCCATGGGAATACTTCAGAGAGTTTGCTGTTACTGTCTCTGATCTGACTTCGGTAATTCTAGGGTATCAGAGTTTTCCCATGGATTCTATTTGTGCCTTCCTAGGGCTCCATTGCTGAAAACTGTATTTCTAGTTTGTTCTTCTTGTAACTGGGAACCACTGCATCAAGGTTTTCCCTAGGCTAGGACTGAGAGCTCCAAACCTCCAGTTTCCAAGAGTATACATGGAGCATTTCCAGTGATTCAGGCTGTCTTGGTGAGCCACAGATAGCATGGGTATTTCTCACTATAGATAAGTCTGAAGTTTAGTATTAGGGCCTTGGACTATGCATGGGAAGGCGGTGAAGAACACGCAGTACTGTGCTGTCATGCCCTCAGAACTGAGGGATGCAGGAACACCCCTGTAGGGTAGGCAAGGGGTCCATCTAGTTCAATATCCAGCCTCTAACAGTGGCTGTCATCAGAGTGTCTCAGGCGAGTTCATGAAACAGGCAGATGTGCCCCACCACAAAGGTCTTCCTCTAAACTTTCATGGTTGGAAGATGGTGATGCGGACAGCTGTACCTAGTGCCACTTTGAGCTTTTGATTAGTGTTGTTTGACAGCACGGGGACTGACAGCCCTTCAGACTTAGAGGGTGAATGTGTAAGTAAGTCAGAGTTGCTCTATTCCTCTCTCAGAGGAAGAGATAGAACTTCTTGGTGATCCTTAGGCTGGGAATGTATCTTGTTCATGATGCCTCCTGATTATTGAGAATGAGTGGTTACATATAGATGTCAGAGAGCAAAAGCTACCTGAAATACAAAATGAAACCAATCCAAAACAGACCAAGCAAGAAGGAAAAAAACAACCTCAGTTGCTTCTCATATCATTACGATTTCAACACTGGTATGGCTCTAAGGGCAGCGAGAGGAATAATTTATGGTTAGAGGAAAAATATCACTGAATTAAACAGAGTAAATATTATTCATGCAGTCTGAATTAAAGGATAAGCGTATTCTAAACATTGTCTTTCTCACCAGCCCCGGACCGAACTACTGTCACACCTCATTGAAGCTCAAGATCTCAGAATTTAATTTATCATTAAATTATCTAAACTTAGAAAGAATCACAAAACTCAGCAATATCTGCAGAAGGCAATCTTCAGTCTCCAAATCATGCATCTTGGCCTTTCATGCAGAGAAAAGGACACGCTCCTTCAGATTCTCAGCAGTGTCATGGCACATGTATAGCAGCTCTTCTCCTCTCTGCTTCATTTTGTCATTGCCATGCTGGGAAGCATAGACAGGACTTAGTTAATGATTCATATTACTATCATTCACATGCTAGTGTGGCTCCACTGCAGATTTTCAGTGAGGTGTTTATTTCTGGAAGGTACTAAGCGTTATAGGTAGTCTCTGCCATGTTAGCAGAGTGTCATCAATAGATTTGCAGATTCTGAGAAAATACAGCAGGAATGAATGCTGAAAATTCATCTAATCCAGCCCAAAGTTACCTATGTGATTCCTTCCAAATGCTTACCTAACTTGGTCTTTAAGAAAAACTATGGTGCTACCACAACCTCTCTAATCAAATTCTTTCAAGACTTTACTACGCATACAGCTAAAATATTCTCCAAGCTTTGTAAATCTCCCCTGATGCAGTTTAAGGCTATAGTTTCTCCTGCTCCCCAAAGATAACGCCTCTTCAAAGCAGCCTGCTATGTATTTGAAGATAGCCATCATGTCTCCTCCAGTCTTTCTTTCCTATAGACTAAACAAACCCAGTTACAGCCTTTTCCCTTCAGGTCAGGTTTTCTAGATCTCTGATCATTCTTGCTTAAATTCCCTGGGTCCTTCTGGCTCATCCACTTTTTTTGTTGAACTTCAGTGTCCAGAAAGGAATAAGCAAGGGCCAAGAAGTCCAGCTCAGGCTTTATTAACACCAAGGGTAGAGCACAAGGATTAGTTCTTTTGCCTTCCAAGCTGTTCTCTGGTTTGTAGAGCCCAGTACATTCTTTGTCATTTCACAACAGCTTGGCAGGGGAATTTGTCTTCAGCTGATGACCTGTTTCTCCCTACATCCATTCTATAGTGCTGTTACCTACCTGATTCTTCTCCAGAAGGATGATTGTGCAGTTGTTTATTCAGGCCCAGATGTACTGGAGAGGGAGTACGCTAAGGGAGCTTTAGCCCATCTCCTTTATCACTTCCGAGTGCAATGAGCCTGTGATGGGTCCTGCGCTGAGGCAACGTGATGGTAAGTCTCTCACCTTCCACTAAGTTTTATAGTTGCATCTGCTTGTGTTATTTCTATCTGATGGCTGAGTGTGGTGCTGCGGCTGACCTGCCTCCTTTCTTCCAGAGCTTTTCTCCAATTTGTCAAGGTCATTTTGGATTCTCAGCCCACTCTACAATGTCCGTTCAGTCTCTTCCATCTTAAGTAATCTGTCAATTTATGAGCAAACTCTCTGGTACAGCGAAGCCTGTGGTGATGGGTGACCACCCCCTGGAAAAGAGGAAATGATTATACCTCACTGAGAATTGGCTAAAAAAGTTATTGAAAATTAGAAGGGTGGGAACTGAAAAGGATTAACCTAACCAATGCACTGTTCACTGAGTCACCTCCTATTTGGTGATGCTGGAACAGCTGCCTTTTTTAGTGTGGCTTAAAGAAATCCTGTCACTTAAAGTACTAGGGACTGAAACTGAATGTGATTGGGAAATGGGAGACCAAGAGTGACATAAAGTTACTTGAGTTAAAAAGCGCTGTGTGAATACATCCAAGATTTTTTGCAACCATTAACTCTAATAAAAAGTGGGATTCCTTTCATTTGTGTTCCTTTTCCATAATGGTTATAAATAGCGGGTATTGGCAGGAAATGTTTGGTGAACTGGAAATTTTAAATCAAGGAGGAGTTCCAGATGTGAAATCTGAGCATTTATGCCAGAAAACTTGGTTGTAGGGCTGTTCTAGGATATTACAGCATACGGACTACAGAGAGCTTGTCCGCATCAAATAATTCAGTTGTAATCTTGCACACCAAGTGCAAAATCCCTCTTCTCATTTGGTGAATTCCAAACAGCAAATACACTTGAGAGAATTCAGCATGAACAAACAACCCATCAATGGAGAAACAGGTTAAATTTGGCAAATAGAGTATTTGCTAGGTATTGCTTGCTTAGCTTTACAGGTTACTGGAAAGGACAAGCCAAAACAGCTGTTTCTAGTCCTTGCAGGAGAGACATTTCCTTGAAGAAAGCATTAGGAGTCTGTTATTCTGGGACAGAAAAGACAAGAGAAAGGGAAGAATTTACTGACGATGAGCTCTAGCAATGATGATGGGAGGCAAAAGGATATGGTGGTAGAGAGAGGAACTGGATGAGTATAGGCAGGGAGAACAAGAGCAACCGATAGGAGTGGGAGATACCGGAGAGGTGGGGAGCGTGGGGGAGGAGGCGAGGGAGCGAGCCAGGAGAAGACAGCGTGACTGTGTCTGATGTACACTGACGAGTACCAATGTTAACTGTCACCTCTCATCTCCAAACTAAATCACACCTGGAATTGGAGGCAGCGAGGAGCTGATAGAGTCAGCCTTAGAGAGCCGACAAGTCAATCAGAGCGGAGATGCGTGGAGAGACACCAGCTTTATAGGGCTCGGTGCCTTCATTCATCGCGGGATTTACACCTGTCAACTTCGTGGCGGGGGGAGCGCGCCAGGACTCACTGCAGCACCGCTTAAAATGGGACGACAGACACATTGCTGCAATCACCCTCTGCTCTCCTTTTCTCCGGAGGGTGCGTTTGATGTTACAGGGAGCTCAGCTGCCTCTGCTAGATGCGTCTGAAGCTGAACGCGCGTCCTGCCATGAGGGGAAGGACTGCCTGCATTTCAGGGCCTGGACGGCTGCTCCCCACACAGCTGCAGTGCCCCAGACCAAAGCGGGAGGGAGGGCTGTGCAGGGCAGGGGGGAATGACAGGGTAGCTGCTTGCTAACCAAAAGGCTTCAGGAGCTGTGTAGGCTGTGCAAACCCGTCTCATTATCTGAGTCTTTCATGATATTTATTAGAAGAGGTCAGCAGAGGCCAGACCAAGAGATCAGCCTCCCTGTCTTCTACCCAGATCTTCTCAAATAGCTGCAGTGCTCCATAAAGACCCTCCTCTCCTTTCAAAAGAGCCCCCAGATCAGAAGTCTTCCCTGCTGGCTAAATCCTGGGTACCAAAGCTTGTGATACAGGCTTTGAGCTGCCTGATCTCTTAATCCAGCTGTGTGTATTCATTTGAAACTGAAAGCAGCTCCTTTTTGTCATCTGCTTCTCAGCATTAACTTCTCTTTGATGTAATTCTTGCTTCCGATGCTCTCTCCCTTCATGGGGAAGATTAGTGTGAAATTGGCCTGCTTCTCCAGAGACTGCAGTGTTAAGCCTCCAACACTTGGTCCTTATGGGAAATCCTTAACCCACATCAAGAGCAGGGGGAGGGAAGGAAAGTGTAAGAGTCCTGGACTTGACTCTGCCAGGGCCCTGTTGCCTCCATTTCCTTCATTGTTTTGGGATTGGGGAGCATGGATGTTTAAGGAGCTAGGGATCTGCTCTGAGTGATGCAGGTATTTTAAAGCAGGGACAAAGATGGCACCCTAGCTGCTAGGCATATATCTTCTCAGGTTGAGAAGAGAGGATGACAATGCAGGGTAATCAGAGGAGACTGTGAGCACACAAACAGTACGCCCAGGCTGGTCAGAGGGACACCCATGTTTTGGGAGTTAAGCCACAAAATTGGTCATTGCTAGTCTGCTGTGAAGAAGTACACTTGGAGATGGATTGCCTGTGCCCATATGGTGGGGATGGAGTGCATGAGACAGAAGTTCCCTTTTCTCCTAGGAGAGATGTGGCTGCAGGGTTGCTTTGTGCTTCATCTGGAGTTTTTCCTCATTAGAAGAGCGTTGGGCTCAGCGGGATGAACTTCAGTGAGCTCCAGAACTATAGTTCCTGAGTGTCTATGCCTTAGACAAGTCGCTAGTGAGGGTCTCCCTTCCCCACAGTAGCAGGACAACATCCCTTGCTCTCCCTTTCACTCTACTTCTTGTGCCTGCCTTCCCCCACACAGCTGCTGTTCGTTGGTCTTCCATCATCCCACCATTACATGTTCTTCTGCTTCCACTTTACTCTGCCAACCACTTCCATCAGCCCTTGGACCTGCTCCTGCTTCCTCCTCCACCAGCCTCTCCTGCCCACTCTGTTCTTTCTGCTGGCTCTTCCCTACTCCCCACACCCTCAGGTCCTGACTTGTGCTGCACTCCAGCCCCAGCATCCCCTCCTGCTTGGCCCTGCTCCGTTGCCCTCCCCTCAAACACACGGTGCCATTATCTCAGGGAAGGGCCTTGAGCTCCCCCCTTGGTTTAGCCTTGTGCTTCCTCTCGCTTGGTTGCCCCCCTCCCTTACCCAGGTCTGCAAATCACTCCTTCCCATGTCAGCCAGCAAATTGGTTTATCCTCCCCCCATCCCAGCTTTCATTACCTTGCCGAAATGAAGCGATATCTCCTCGGCGGAGGCTTCCCGTTGCTGCAGCCAGTACCCAAATCATGAGAGCTGGCATAATAAATGAAGACAAAGTGCCGGCGGCCCGGGCCATCTCTCCCACTGCGCCACTAGCCGCTGCCAGCTTCATTATTCGCTTAAGTTGCCGGAGAAAATTACTTAACCCTGACCCGTGTATTAGGGCCCTGTATTAATGCTGCGACAGGCGTCTCTTACAGCAAAGAACAATTTATTAGAGCCGAAACAGGCTGCTTTTCTCTGTCATTTTTCCAATCTGAGCTTTGAACACACATCATTAAACTTGTCTGACTCTCTCCCCTTCTCCATCATTCCTTTTTTATTTTTTTAAACAGAAAACGCTGTAGAGAATGGAGATTGTTCTGAACTGACTCTGAGTGCCTCGGTCTTTGCCCCCTCCTCTCTCCCCCTATGCTCTTTCCTCCAAACACAGCCCATGTCTCCATCTCTCTCAGCCTAATTCACCCTTACTCTCCTATCTTAGTAGTCACATTTCTGGTTTTCAAACTCTTCCTCCTGATATTCTCCCATCTTCTCTGCTTGCAGCTCTGTTTGTTTGCCCGTCCCTCTTTGTACAGGTGTCACGTCTTTCACTCCATGAATTTGCTAATCTTCTCACTTCTTTCTCTCCGCTGAACTGGAGGAAAGGTGCTGGGAGGTGCATGGTCCTCATGCCAGCATAGGGTCTGTCCCATCTTGCCCTGCCCTGGGACTCCCTGGGACACTGGAGATCATCAGAGCATCTTGGAGTTGCCCTATGAACTGATTTTTCAGCACTTTCACCCTCATCCCATTCTCTCCAAGGGCTTCACCTAAACACTGTTCGGTCCTCTACGTCACCCAGCAGTGCCCAAGCAGTGTGAGCACTAGGAAGGCTTTCAGCAGGACTGACTCTGTGTGTGTGAGGGGGCTTTCTTCTTACTTGCTGAAATACTTCCACACGCTTTTGCTGGGTTCAGTTATGGTCTCTTTTTTATAGCTGACTCTTTATGAGATCTAGAGTAATGCATGATAATACAGAAATGTGGTCAAAACAATCATGCTGTCCCATTTGAATCCCATGCTGATGGACCAAACACACAGAGGCAAAGAGAAGTTAGATACAGAATGCTGGCCAAGGAAGTGATAATAAATAGGAACATTGGTCTTTTTAGCTCAGTAGCACTGAAGCTGCATGTATTGTCTTATTTGGTTCCTCACCTTCCCTCTGTTAATTTGCTTTTTTTTTCCTCCCTTTATATACCATTTATCAACTTCCATGTTGTTTTCTCACTGACCCTTTTAATGAAATGATTGTGTAGCGCTCATATCACTGTAATATTTAAGTTCTGTCTTTTTTCCCCCCTATTTCAGCACTTTCCCCTGTTTGAGAAGCTGTAATGCTCTCTTCTCTTTCCCATCCATCTTCTTGTGTTATCTCAGTTACTGTCCTTGTTTCAGCGTGACTACTTGGCTCTTTTTTGCCCAAACACCTCCCCTTTCTGTTACTTTTATATATTCCAGTTGTCCCCTTTCCCAGTCTCATTCCACTCATTACAATTGATGCTTCAGAGCCATCACTTGGGATGGGTTTAGTGGGAGGCTGAGCATGCAGCCTCTCCCCTTTTCTACTTCCTGATGGGCTGCACAGAGAGAGGATGAGAAGCAGCCACACAAGTTCTTCCTCAGACCTCATTGCTGCAGCCTTGCAAAGTTGGTGGCAGAATACTGTCTGGGGAAGAAAACAGCTAGTAGTGGAAGCTTTTGCAAATGCCTAGTAATTTTTGGTTTGAGATGCAAGGCCTAGACTTCCCCACTTGAAGGCAAACCTGGGCAATGTGAGTGCAGAACGTGTCCGAAGCTGGAGGCTCCCAGCTTACAGAAGCCTCTGTGGATTCTCAGCTGTTTAAGGCTTGGCAAGAGGGCATTTAAGTCTAACTGCCCAGGATTGAGTGCTTGGTTCCTGGGTCAGGCTGCCTATCATGCTATTGCATTTTGTCTCCAGAACCCCTCAGGACAGAGGTCAGATTAGTTGAGCTTATGTTGGCCTTATTATCTATTGTATTAGGCTAGAGTTACCTATTGATACAGGGTCTTCCTCTTTATTCATTAGTTCACTGGTGATACTAGAAATTCAAGGCTAAGCCCTCAGTATCTTTAGAAGCTGACATAAGTAACCCAGAATTTCAATACAAAAACTACTTATGACAAACCTTCTCCATTTCCATTTTACTAATGGTTTGCACAAGAAATCGGCAAGGAATGGACACTTCATTGAAGAGTAAAGGCTAAATATACAGACTCTCACAAATCATTCTGTCTTCGAAGATTTCTATGTCTGACTCTGGGCCTACTCTTCACTGTCTGTTAATAATTTGCTCTTTGCCACTAACTGTCCCATGGGGATAAGTTTATGAAGAGAAATTTCTAAGGGTTGAATGGATCTTGGTGAGCACCCTGCCCTCCAGCTAACTATCCAAGAGACCATGTATTCCTGGACATGTCCTCTACTTGTCAGGAATGATACTTGTTGCTAAAAAGGGAGGCCTTGCGTGGAGGGTCTGCTTCTGCCTGGATCTCCCAGAGGAGCTGGAGATTACTAGAGCTCAACACATGGTCATGGGTAGATGGGATTAGGCTAAGAAGAGGTAGGAGATCTGCCTGGGCTGGGAGTTAGGAGTGGTTGTTTGTGCTGTTTTATGCAGAACTCCATACACTGTGACAGCAAGCGCTTCTGTCTGCCTTCACGTTCTCCTACGTGATCTAGATGAGAAGTAGCCCATTTACCTTCTAAAAGTATTTCTGTTTTCACATCAGTTTATTGTGAGTACCATGTTGGATTGAGTTTCCTGCAGTCTACAGAGTGAGGCAATCTGCCCTTCATCCTGAGCCTAGAGGAATGGCTTTTGTCAAAGGAAGACGAGAGTTCAGTCCCCCTAATTTTTTTTCAATCTGTGGCTGCTCTGTTGGCACTTTGACTTCTCTGTTGCAGTGTTTCTCTCCAGTATGGACCTTGCCAAAGACCCCTTTGTCATCTCAGAACAGGATTTTTGACAGTCTTAAGCACAGCATTGGCAACAGACTAATAACAAAAAAATCCTAAGAACTAAAACATTAACTAATATTAACTATGGGAGTAATGGGTTAGATAGAGTACTCTAATTGAGTAGAATCTTTATTATCTTCCTGTCCACTGCAAATTTGTCTGGGATGCCAAAGGTTTAGACTGAAAAAAGAAGGAAAATCCAAGTGATGGGGTTTTTTTCATTGCATCATTCACATGCAAGGTAGGAGAAGTTCAACTTTTTATCCTAGTCCCATCCCCTAGTGTTTGTGTGGGCTGGATGAATTTTCAAGGCTGCTTACCTTCCCGAAGGGGGAGAAAGTTATTTCTAGCAGTGTCAGGAATCAAGGGGATTCTGTAGCTATTTGTCAGGGGAGCGATTGTGAGCTGAAGGACAGCAAATTCATGAAGACATACACATGGTGCATGAGATGGCTTGGGGGCTGGTGGGCTGTATCACAGCAGTGATACCTCTAAAAGAGGTGAAATATCTCCGAAGGAGTCACGCATGGAAAGAGTGGTTCAAAAGCTGGATCAGAGTACAGTCTGGGGTAGTTTTCTTCCACTTGTACGTCATTTCTGTGAGGGACGGAGGGAGACGGTCAGGGGTCCTAGTTTTTAGTCACCTGTTGAGGAATCAGCTAGAGAGAGACACTCTAAATGGCCATGCATGACCTCCCCATGCAGCTGGGAGCGAAGCCAACACTTCTATGCATTATCTTCTCTGGCCATGGGGGAAAGGTGTTTAACATGAGCTGTCAGCTGGGCCTTTGGGAGCTGAAGACCACTAGTGGGCTTTTGGTTATGAGTGTGCAGGCTCTTCTACCACGTAAAGCATCTTTGCAGCCACTAAAACTGCTGATCTCTGGAACTTCTTCATTGCTTCTTCCTCAGATGTGGGTAGGGGGTCACTGGGGCTGACAGGGAGAGGAGGGGTGGAGGAGATGGCAGTGAGGGTGAGAGGGGATGGTTGGTTGGTGCAGCTGCCCTTCTGCTGGGAGTCCCTCCCGAATTCCCCGCCACTCTCCTGCTTAGCCTGATAGCTCCTCCAAGTTCTCTAATCACCTTCTTGCTGTAATGAGCCTCTCATCTCACTGATGGAAATCAGGGTATTTGGTTATGAAAGGGACACTGTTAATAACACGATCTCTCTCTTCCCCACTCCATCCCCCACTCCCCCCGCCAGCCCCCCTCCCAGCTCTCCACACAATTCTCTCAATTAACGATAGGCAGAAATTAATTTTTCCCCTGGACTGAAACAATTGCTTGGCGGAGGATTGCCAGCTCGGCTCCAGATAGGGACCTTTCCCAGCAGGGCCCAGAGAAAGGAGGAGAGACCAAGGCGATAAGCAGGGCCCTATCAGCAGCCACAGGACACAGTAATACAAATGTTATCCTTAGAAATGTATTTAAAGGGGATATGTTTATAATTCGAAGGGGATTGTCAGGCTGCTCCCCTCCCCCTCCCCACAGATCCACGCTACTGCCTTCTTCCTTACCATGAAGTGCTCTCAACCCTCCAAAAGGCTTGGCAATGTCAGCACCGCAGGCTCCCCTGGCCACAGCATGGAGGAGGAGGAGGGGGTGCATGGGTGCAGTGCTGGGAATGGCCATGGAAGGCCACAACACCCAGCACGCAAAAGCCAGGTGAGTCAGCGAGCAGGATCTGCTCAAGGGGCAGGGGCTTGTAGCAGATCTGCTTGGTCTTGAACAGCAAGAGACAAGGACCAGGCAAACACGCTGTGCACAAAGAAAGCAGTGGTAGGGGGAATGAGCAAGTATGTGGAGATAAGGGAGGAGAGCAGGCTGGTCTGGGGGGCAGGGAGAGGTTAAGTGCAGCCTGGGGCAGGGATCCAGCTGCTGCTGCATGCAGCTGTGTTCCAGTAACACTTGTGATTCAGAAAATGCTGTCGTCTTGGGTGCTTTCTAAAGCTGCATATTTATAGATCCCATATGCATAATAGCTCCATGTTTAAAAGTAAGCCATGAGGCCCAGCCCAACCTACGGTTGCCACTCAACCTGCAGGGCTACTCCAGCGAGCGTGGCCCTGGCTGAAGCACCCAGCCCGGTTCACACATCCAGTGAGTAGAGCACCGTCACCTTCCCCTCAAATACAGAATGACAGTGCATCCAATGAGCCCTTCTGGAAACCCCCACTTGCCTGCTTTATGCAGGCTTGTGACATGCCCTGCAGCCCTGTATAAGACCTGCACATCTGCGTACCAGTTGATCTCACTGCAACAGGCAGGTAATCGCAAGATGCAAGGGCAGCAAGAGAGGAGCAAGAGACTCCACAGAGGACTTTCAGGTAGTAAACCTGCTACCATTGTAACTGCAAAAGGCATCATTCCAGTCTCCCTGAGGCTCCACCAGTCCTTGTGGGTGATCCTCACATTTGGCTGTGCTGGCTTGCTTTGAGGCCTGTAGCTTTCGAAACACAGCTTGTTCTTGCTGAGGGCAAGCTAGCACTTGGTTCCTGCCATGTGATGTTAACATCCACAGTGTTCCAGCTCTCACCAGCATCACTGCTGCCACTACCAGCTCTCTGCTGCCATAGCGAATGTAATTCTTTTCCAAACATGAAAGCATCCTCAGGGGATGTAGCTGGGTCCCTGAGGCCAGCTGGGAGACTGCCAAGTGCCCCTCTGCGTGGCTCAGAGGCTACTGTTGTTACATCAGCAATGGCATGTGGACAGGCACTGTAGTGAGAACCTAGACCATTCCAGTCCTACAGCAGACCTTGATCTATTGCCAAATAAAGCATATTATCAGATAAAATGTGTTAGATAAGAGATGAGTAGCTTCATGACCAGGCTTTCAGTTGCAACACTGAAAGGATTCCTGTAATTTGTTTAGTGGTTCTTCAATTCCTGCCTTGCTTGTGCTCAGATTCTCTTTTTATTTAGTTCTTACTTCCAAGTCACAGCATTATTAACATCCTGCTTTCTATATTTAAATGTCCTTTCCATGGACGAATCCAAGTAAAACTGATTTCTCTTCATTTTTAAAATTTCTTTCCCGAGGTACTCTGTATTTGTGATGCCTTGTCTCTCGCCTGTCACAGTAATAATCACATTTATGTTGCCTTGCACCTGTATTTAGTGTCCTCTCTACTGCAATCAGGAGTTTGACTTGGCCATATCAGCAGGAGTGGCACCTTGTCACAAGTCCCAACCGTGTACCCTGCATGTGGTCATTGCTCAGCTGAGTGCTAGCAGCCGCAAAGTCCCCATGAACCCTGACTGAGGTAGGATCTCCATCTCTATTCAGTGCTCAGCACACAGTACTGGAAGGAGGGTGGCCCTCATACACACCAGATTCCACAAACCTCCTGGCTCCCCTCACTTCAGCTCATTCTGTCTCCACCATGCAGACTTTGTCCATTCCCTGCCAGACATGTGAAGGCAGGCAGCAGTCCCAGCAGGCGCAGAGTGTATCTGTGACTAGTGGGGCAGCAAGCCTGGAGCAGCGGATTTGATTGACCCTGCTGGCCTGTCAGTGCAGGGAAGCAGTGTTAGGCCAGAGAAGATCTGACTCACGGAGTATAAAGAAAAGATGCATGTTTTTAAATACAAAATTCATTTATTGCTGTTAAGTGTGAAAATCTCTTCCATTTGCTGTGTGCAAGTGAAGTCTTTTAGCCTCATACACAGATGCTGTGGGCAAACAATAAGCCCTAAAAGCCAGCCCACGTTTAACTGGGCTGGCTTGACCCACTGGGAGATTAGAATGCAACATATACAGACAGGCCAGCCGCAATTTCTATATTACTTCAAGTTCATAGCTGGAAAGTTATTTTAAACATCTCCCCACAGTGTACCAGGGTCACTGGAAATTAAGGACAGGTCTGTCACAGGACACTGAAATACACCAAAGATGCTGGCAGTAGATTACTTAGAGGAACATAAACGTAGGCCTGAGTTTCAACTCACCCTCAAAGACACCTGAAAGACAGAGCATATTAGCGAAATGCTAACTGATTCTTGTAGAACACTAATCAGAAATAAACTGACCCTCTCTGCCCTACAGCCATTGGCAAGAGTCCCGATGTTAGGCCAAGAAAGAGCATTGACCGTAGAGAAAAAAATACCTACTACCATGGTCTGTGAAAGAATGCAGACAGGATATCTGCCCTGCAAATAACATCAAAGAAGCGGCAAATGAAAACACCAAATTTCCATTTTTTTCTGTCTCTCCCTGCTCCTGCCCTGACTCCCTCAGCAGCTTGGTTTCTCCCCAGTTCTCAGTGCTGCCGGACAACTGCCTCAGATCAACATGTGATAGTATTGATAGTGTTGTGGTAATCTCTGTCACAGGAGAGCATGTGGGCACTTGTGCTTCCAGGGCCATAGGAGTCACTAATTTGAACTGTGGCCGGCTTCTTTGTCAACATCCATGGAATGACACCAGGATGTGAAGCTGGGATGGGACCAGTGTGTTAGGGAGCACCACAGAGCTGTCTCTGCAGTTGACTGACGAGCTTGAGCTCTTGCGTTGAAGTTCCTGGGTCCTTCTCATGCCATTTGTTCCCTTCCCTGAGCATCTCTCACTGTTGCCAACCTGACACTCTTCAGTGAGGTTGTGGAGTCACCTATCCTGGTGACAGTAACATTCATTCTTTTTTCCATCATATTTGGTAGTAGTAAAATATTCTTAACGGAGCAGTGGCATGACCAGCTACCCAGAAAGGGCTGAGGCTACCACTAGCAGGCAAGATCAGTTGCGTGGCCTTTACTAGCAGAGGTTCCCATGAAGCCAGTGCTAAAAAATGCTAGGAAGAGAAGCTAAGCTTTGTAAGCCTGTTGGGTACTGTAGCACTGTCCTCCCTAGCCATGTTCTTGGGGCTGGTATTGGCTGATTGTAGCTGCCATGCACACGGCCACAGCCTGCCTGACAGCTTCCTCCCCTCCCTGCCATCTTCATCCAGCTTTTGTCGCTGGGCTGCCCACACTGAGCCAGCCTGGTGGCAGTCACCTCATACAGATATCCGTGTTGGTGGACTGGCACCTCCAGACGGGAGAAATCCAAGGCAGACTGTGCCAGCAGCCAAGGGGAGGCACCAAGGAGGATCTTGTCATGTGCAGAGCCTCCTGGATTTAATTCCATATTCAGGTACTCTTTAAGCTTGGAGTGTTGGCAGTTGGGAAACAGGGCTTTGAAGGTGTCTGAGGGACCGTTCTTACAAGACAAGTAGACAAGGCCTGTTAGTCACACCAAGCTGTTGGGTTTTTTTTGCAAAGACACGCAGAGAATCTCTCCCTCTGGCCCAGCTATTACAGTGGGTGACATTACGGTGGGTGTGTACTACAGGCCACCTGACCAGGAGGAGGAGGTTGATGAGGCCTTCTACAGGCAGCTGCAAGCAGCCTCACAGTCACAGGCCTTGGTTCTCATG
>Ga0065711_1037409_pt1 | contig 19865 bp, 8 predicted proteins | sample Hoacrofraction12_FD_59098 | JGI IMG/M metagenome (GOLD analysis project Ga0065711, IMG submission 59098) | Hoatzin crop microbial communities from Cojedes, Venezuela - Epithelial fraction 12 v2 (version 2) | ecosystem: Host-associated > Birds > Digestive system > Esophagus > Crop | place... | reverse complement strand
AGGGTGACGGAGCACTGGAACAGGCTGCCCAGAGAGGTTGTGGATTCTCCTTCTCTGGAGATATTCAAGACCTGCCTGGACAAGGTCCTGTGCAGCCTGCTGTAGGAGACCCTGCTTCGGCAGGAGGGTTGGACTAGATGACCCACAGAGGTCCCTTCCAAACCCTACTACTATTCTCTTCTATTCTATTCTAAATGGTACATGGAAAGCTAGTTACAACCGCTACCTTTATGAATCATACCAATAATTTCTTTAAAAGAGGCAAAAAAAGGCATCAAACGTGTTTTACAAGAAGTGATGGTAATCGAGATGAGTAATACCAACAAAGATGGAGAAGGAAACAATAGCATTGTTGATTACTTCTGACATTATTTCAGTAGGGATTTACTTCTTACTGCCTGTTCTCTGGCTCTGTCAAATACTGATATTATACAGAAAATCCCCTAGACCACGGGAATTTCCATGTCTCTAAAAATATGTTCAGATAAACTCAGTTATGAAGTTGGTTAACTAATTCTTTGAAAACTTCATGGGTGCAAGTTACCTGAGTCTATTTTTTGGAAAATGTTTTATTTGAAGGGCCTATGCTTTGTTTTAGTATTATGATCCAGTGCTTTGTTCTTTTACTGAGGAAAAGCATTCTCTTCCACACTTACTATTTTAGATCAAGGATATTGCTTCATTGTTGGAGCTTTCATGTGTAATTAATTTGTAATTCCAGTTCCTATCAGTTTTCCCAGGATGGTCTTTTTTTAATACCTTGTTGTTTTATTTAATCATATTATCCTTGACTCATTTACTTCTCCTATCAGTCACTGAAAGATTTTGACTTGAAGCTCATATCTGCTGTCCTTTATGTTCTCATTTTCAACCTCATCTATATTTTTATTCATTTTAACAGTGTTGTAAAACTAGATGGATTTCACCCAGGAGAACTTGCTTTGCTCGCTTGTGGGAAGTGTCACTTTGGGGTGTTCAGTAGGATGCCTAGGAAAAATCTTCATTAAAATCTTACACTTAAATGCTCTCAGACACTTGTCCCAATAATTGAATTAAGCTTTGGGAAACTCTTTCTTTTTCAAGATCTGTTTTTATGAATGTTGGTTAGGTATCATAATCTGTTTGCACAAGAAAAGCATAACTGGCTTCAATACTTGCTGCTAATTGAGTACCTTCGTTGTGACCATTATAAGGAAATCTTATCTGTCTAGAGCAGGTGCCTGATATTCTGCCAAATACCTGTTTTCACCATTAAATTGTGTCCTCACCTGCTCCTGAACAGATTTCCTCTTTTCGTAACTCTCTGGGAACATAAAAATATTCCCAAGAAAGCTATTTTAATATCTCTTCTTTTGCTTGCTGTAACGCCATGGTGGACCTTTGCCAAAGGTCATCTTTCTGATGACCCCAGTACTTTCATAGAATCATAGAATCATGAAGGTTGGAGAAGACCTCTGAGATCATCAAATCCAACCTTTGCTTACTCTTGCTCAAAAAGTGGTCGACTATTTTTGCAAATAGCCTGTTACCTGCAAAATAATTTTGATGAGCAAGTGGTTTGTCAATCTGTATGATACCAATACTGGTCTGGGCTGGCTGCTGGCTGTCAGACCACACTTCTCATCCCTGAGTGAAAGCATATCTACTTCCTTAATGAATACTCTTTCAAGAGCCTAGACATAACTGTGTGGGTGTGATGGAGAGGGGACATGAACTGACTCCTTAGGCTTGCTATTGGAAGGGCCAAAGGAATTATGATGCCCATACACCATCATACCTGTTAACAGAGTTCAGGAAGACTGGAAGAAATGGATTTCCTCAATCCCAGGCATTATTCTAGTACTGTTATGAGATTCTGGAGTCACTTTTCCAAGTCAGAACAATGTCTAGAAAGAGAGGTGAAAAATGTAAGTTCCAGGGTACATAAGAAACATGACCAGCTTGAGAAGTAAGCATGCTTCTGTGGCTTGATTTGCAGTAGAGGTTGAGGTGTGAAATGGAATCTGACAAAAAGCTGTAGTATTTGAATTATCTTTCTTTCAAACTCAGCCAGCAGATGAGCCTGAGAAATTAAAGACAGTTGGTGTCATTCAATATTGCCATTTCTTTCCAGTTAAATGAGGACTATTAACTGGCTAGATACGGATCGGGTGAATCAGAAAGTTCTGGTGTGTTATAAAATTTTCAGATATAATCAAGTATGATGATATTTTTGAAAGTCCTTTTTGGCTGCCTGTTTCTGCTTCTGGTGCAGGTCCACTGCCAGGAAAGGTTTCCTGGTACTTTTCAACTTATCAGTGCAGACAGAGCGTGTAAAGCATCACATAAAGCATAATTTACCCAAACTGACGCACATGAAAAGGAAAAAGCAGCTCTGAGATGCTGCATTTTTTTTCTTGTAACGAACTATTTTGACTCAGTTAGACAAATTAATTTATATCAGAGGAAACTGGCACTAAATGTTTAATTTCAGTTCAAAGTAACTTCAATTGATAACTAACATTTTCCATTAACACCTCCACAATTTAGTAGACATGATGTTTTTTGTGAAAAAATTTGTTTTATACAAATTTCCTGTAGAAATACTTTATCTAGTAACAGTGCTTACACCTCAGCCTATGCTGGGATTCCTCACTGTGGTACTTCCACGTAGCTCAGGCCCATGCCCCATCTTCTTGAAGAGCTTCAAAACTTGGTGTGCTGCATGGGCCATCTTTTGCAGATTCACCAACAGCAGGTCAGCATCATGTACACTTGTCAACTGTGCAATACCAGTTAGGACATTATATAGACCTCTTCTATTTTTAGAGATTATAAAAATTAGCCTTTTCAGCATCTCAAGTCTCTCAGAGTATCCTTCCTTCTGTGCTGTAAATACCAGTGCTTGCAAAACGAACTGCATCACACATGGAAATAAAGATTGCCTATACTTTTAGAAACAAGTCCAGAATTGTCAAAGACCACACATGAAGGCAGACAGCAGGAGGTGCTTAGGTAAGCCTCCATCTGGAAAGGCAATCCATACATATGCAGGAGAGATCATAACCTGAAGATTAACATGACAAAGCACTGCTGCAAATTTTCAACTGGAAAGACAGAATTGCTTTCAGCTCAGACAATAAATTAGATAAAGATTCTCATGCAGGGTTAATGGTAATATCTATGGTGTTAGAAGCATGCAGTAATTACAGCTGTGAAGATGAGCTCTGATGCTGTGGCTGGTACAACAGCCAAATATTTAGTGCTGCTGGAAATTCCTTTGAAAACACAGAAGTTAAAGCCTCAAATGAGGAACTCTGAAACCACCTTCTGCCTTTCTTTTTAATGTTTGTTGACCTCCTTAACCTCTGTGTCAACAGGCACCTTATTTTCTAAAACAAACAAAGAAGTAAAAACCAAAAAAGCACTATCTAAAAGCAGGATGCCTGACTGGGTGGCCATGCTGCTGTCATCCATCTAGTCCCTATATACATAAGGCCAGTTCTGTGCTTGGGAATAGCTATAGGAGATTGGGAAAGCCACTGGTCTTGAACACAGCAAATGAGTCACCAGAAGGCAGGTGCTGGATCATGGGGCTACCCAAATATACCCTTTTTATGTTGCCAGTCCCTTCTTTCTTTGAAAGTTCCTTTACTTTCCTTTATTTATTTCCCTGCAGCTTTGGAGGACCATTACAGGGAGACACAGACACCATGCCCTGCCATTAAAACTGCTAATGACAACAAAACATAAGCACAATTCTATACAGAAAAGGAATGACTTCATGTCTTCATGCATAAAAACAGATAGTCTTTTTTAACGATACAAAAAATATCTGTGTGTCTGCCTCGTGCACCTTCTCTTTCCTCCTCCATTTGGGTAGTTAAATACTGCATATCTGTTTGCCTGCACTAAAATGAACAGGCATTTGGACAAAAAAGCACCAACCTCCAGAAGAGTTGAAGTTTACCAGAAGACATGTTGCAACAACCGCTGTGTGTCATTTAGGTAGTCTTCAGCCCAAAGAAGCCCAGCTAGGGAAGGTCAGCTCCTTTCTAATGAAGAATTCAAGTGTCAGTATGATAAATCTTGCCTAACGTGGTCCGGGGTAAAGAGGCTCATACTCTCCCTAGAGATGGTATTTTTTTCAGAACTGAAATGTCTGTCACACCTGTAACATCATAGGTAGGCAGTCATACCTCAGGAGGGGTCCCTGCCAGACTAGAGCAGCAGGGACACCCCTAAGGGACTGCAGCCTGTGGACAGCCTTCCCCGGGGCAGTAGCACAAAGAAAAGTACAGCAACGGAAAGTCTGTAAGAGGCAGGGAACATGGAAGGAAAACTGGTAGGAAGCAAGGTTTGACAAGAAGAAATCAGTCAGAAGCAAAGAGTGTCCCACAGAAACTAATATGGACAGAAAGATAGACAGAATCCATTAAGGACATGACCCGAACCTCCCGTGCCCCTTCATCTCACTGAAGGGACTGGGATAGTCTGAGTGTAACCAGGATGGACATCAGGCAAGTTAAGACTGGCAATGGGTAAAATAAGATTTTTTGGCTTAAGATGAGCCTGGAGAAAGGGTAGGAATGTTGTTTGCTGAAGTGTTTTTTTTATATTTCTATTTTTTTCTCCGTACGTGAATGAGTGATCAGAAATTGGTATTAATTTGCAAGTAATTAAATTAATTCCTCGAGTCATGACTGTTTTGTCTGCAACAAAGTTGCTATATGGTTATTTTTATAATCTTCTTAGGATCTTGTCTTCTGAGAAGCATATAATCATTGCCCAGAAGGTCCTAGCACTACATGGGGAGCACAAAGACATCTACTGCGTTTAGTCCACTCAGCACAGTGTAGGACTGCAGCTGCTGTCATTAGACTTATGTCCCGAAATCAGCTTATTTTGCCAAGAGAGCAGAGAGGTTGCAACCAGTAAATTGACACTGAAAACAGGAGGCGGGACAGAGTAAGACAATCCTTTCAAGACATGACAATCAGAAATTACTTGTTGAACTAAAACTACATTTTGCAAATACAAAGTCAGTAATTAGTACCCACAGAATCAATCATTTGACTCTCAAGCACTGAACTCCGCAACAAATCAAAGCAGTAAATGCTGAGATAAAGGTCCATTTACTTTTATACATCTGCGTATCTCTGGCACATGAGGAGTCCCAGGGCAGCTGGAATACTCATGAAAGCTTTTCTGTGACCCTCCCTGTAGATTCAGCCTGGGGTATTATCTAATGGGATACAGTCTACTGGGACACAGTCTCTCACTGTCTCCCTTTTGGGTGGGGAAATGGGATGTTGGTTGTTCCTTAGTCTTTTATGTTCACTTCCCATGGCCTCTCTATAGCCAGAAACTGTTCCAGAACAATCAGAAAGGTTTTGTAGCCTTCAGTGAGATCCGAGGACACATGGTGAGTTTACTCTGTGTTTCTTCTGCCTTTGACTGTAGAGAGCTGGGCTGTTCGCTTCCAGTCGCACATTCCTATGGAGAATGAGTTCTGTGGCTGGGGACCTGGGAACAGGCAGAGCCTCACAACAGCAGCTGTGCGGTGAATCCCACCACTCAACAACCAGAACAAGGAGCTGGCCACAGCCAGCTCTGACCCTGCTACTGCACTTTAGGAATCCCTCTCCTCAGCAGTAAGTCTCCTGTACTGAGCTGTGTTCTGTTAGGAAACTTCAGGTGCAGTAAGCTCTGGTCCTGCTAGAATGTTTAAAAACCTGCTAGATCCCTTCTTGTCGGTCCAACTTTGGATTACAAGTCTGATATTAACAGTAATCTCAAGGTGGCTTCTGAGGACAAACTCAGATATATGTCGGTGAATTTTCTTATACAAAATCAGGATAGCACTTCTGATTCTATTCTTACAACTAATTTCTATTTCTGCTCCCAAACTCACTGTCCAAGGAATTATCTTCCTTGTTTATGCTGTGCCACCACCTCTGGGCACTTGTGGCATATAAGTAACAATACCATGAGCACCTGAATTTAGGCAGGGTGGGCCATGGGTTACTTTGAATGATGAGAAATTAATCTCTGGATTCAAAAACAGACTGGGTATACACAAAGTCAAAATCACTCTTAAAAGACACAAAAGCAAAATTTTCTAAATAGGACTGTCAACACTCTGACCTTCACACCATTTGGAAGTCAGAATATCCAGCCACTTCCTTCGGGTGCTCTCTTCCATCAATGGGAAAAGCATCCAGATCCCTCCTGAGTGCACAAGAAGTCAGATGCAAGCACAGTTGGAGCAACAAGGTGTGTAAAGTCTTGCTCCAAGCTTTGATGGTCAGGCTCAAGCCTGCTTGATCGGGAGCTGTGAACACATGATTTGGCTCTCCTTATATTCCCTTCCTCCCCTGCCAGATCTTCCCTTTTATTGCTCTCGTCCCCTCCCAAATAAACAGCACTCTTCCGTGTAGCATTTCCCCATGAGCCCTGGTTTTGCTGATTTTATACCCTTATTTGGTATTTATGCTGTGGCTGCCCTGGTAATTTCTAATTTTGACAGCAATTTTGTCAAGCTATTACCTTTTTAGCTATCTATAGTGCCCTGCCATTTCTCATTTTGCTGTCTTGTTAGTGGGACCACAGGTCAGCGTGGGCCATCTGCGTACACATTACTTCCTTTTGTAATCTGCCGCATCCTGCAGTTCCTCATGTCGTTATCTTGTCAGAGGCACCGCAAGACAGAGTGGGCCATCTGTACATCCACCTTAACACATACCTGCTTGTACCATCTGCCACTATATTAATGGGCAGAGGTAAACAAAAACCATAACTGGCAAAAATAGGCACTTCTATAAATCAGATAAAACAGAAAAAAAATATAATCACCTTTGAAACCTGTTAAATTAGAAATCATCAGATAAAATCACTTGCTACAGTTGTGTTCTACTGGATCTTGATTTAACTGGAAACCCAGTCCCAAACCCACGGAGGAAGCCGGAAAGAGACAAAAGACGATGTTCTACACAAGTGGGTATGTTGGACTCTGTGGAACTATGGAGGGACCATAACTGGCCTTTCCCATGCAAGAAGGACAGAGCGGTAAGTCCTTTGTGAGAGCTGATCATCATCACAAGTACACAGAGGTGCTGCACTGGTCTACTACACTCAGTGCCCTCCTAAAACAGGACTTCCACCATGTGCAGGTTTGCCTTTCCCAGCTATTTCAAAGCATCTGATCTATATAGGTTTTATTTAACATGTACCACTAGCAAAACAATGATCTCAGTACATTTTAGTTATAGCTAAATTCCCAGAGACAAATTTAATTAGCAGTCAATTCTCAGTCAATGCTGTAGACTTCAAAAACCTTTTCCCCTCACTGGGGCTGCACAGTAAACTGCACTGTAATTAGAAGCACATGTGATATCCTTGTCTTTTCTTATTTATAAAGAGTAATACAAAGGATCATTGTGTTTTCTCCAAGTGAAGTATGAAATAAAAGCAGTACAGTAAATTCTCAAGACTTGCTTAACGTTAGTGCTACAACATTTATAGGCATAACTTTCAGCCCAGAAGGCCCATGTTGTCTTGAAGACCAGCCAGTGAGTCAGTCCAAAGAGTCAGGCAGGAATAAGCTGCAGACACAGAAGTGGAACATTGGATTCAGCTTCACGGACAAGTCACTATTCAGCTCTTACCTCGATTTTCATCCTGCAGAAGGGTCCCTGGGGACTTTCTTTTTCAGCATGTGTATTTATTAAGGCCACAGATGTCTGGTCCTGTGGGTTCTTCCCTGACAGGACAAACAAAGCCTCTTCAGACACCCACTCAGAGGAGAGGAACACACCCAGTTCCCCTGTCCCCTCTCTACTCTGCACCAGGAGACCCTCCCTAGCTGTAGGGATATGATCCATGATAATGTCAGGGGACATCTCATTATACAGGTTATTATAGCCTCAGTCTGAGGTCATTGTGCCTTTCTTTCTGCCCCATAAAAAGACAAGCTTTCTAGAGAAATGATTCCAGTGTGCCCCTGGGGTAGCATAATTAATTCATCACCCTTTACACTGGGCACACATGAAAGCTGTGAAGTGCCATAAAGCCCGGGGTATATTTTGTCAGAAGGTCTGTAGCCCTGTGTGTTAAAGCTCTGATCCTGCAAGGAAGACCATATGCACATGACATTTTTCATGGTCTTGGTCAAAATGGCTGAGAAAAGCTGCCAAACTGTGCTCTGCAAGCAAAAGCTCTGTGAACTGCATGCCGCTTCGCCTAGGGAAATGCCATCAACTCTTAGCACTAAATATTTCACTTCTGTGGAGATTGTATGTCAGAGATAATGGGCCTAATTTGAGGATGGCCTTTTACAGAAAGTTTAATATCACACACTGGGCGCCTGGGATGGGACTTCTGCCTTTTACACTTACAAACAGCATCCCCCAGGCTATGCCATCAACTGAGATGCAGAGAATTGTTCCAGGAGGTCTCTGCCTGACGAAGTCACGCTTACTTTCCATCCATTACATGGATAAACCTGAAAATACACTGCTGACACTCCAGAATGTTCTGGGATGCTTCTGATAGAAGTGTGTATAGTGTCAACTCCTTTCTGCTTAATAAAGGTGATGTAAATGTTACCTTGCTGAGATTACAATTTTATTCAATACTTTGGGACTAAGCGGTCTATAGAACTTGTATTTCTGTTAGTGGTTTGTTCAAATAAGAAGAAATACCATTTATGTAGTTTTAAGTAATGATTTTACCAGGAAGAAATTATCTATAGATTCTTACCAAACTATTCAAACAGGATTTTAAGTCTTAAACAGGTGCTTAGGTAGATCTGCTCTTTCCAGAACCTGTCACTCACCAGTACATACAGTAGTTTTAGACCAAATCTTCCCCGCTTCTCTTATTGCTTTGTATCAGTCACTTTCATGCAATCCTTCCAGAGGTTCAGCTCATTAACAGCTATTATAGAGTGGGCCAGCTGCCTACACAGCCATGCACAAGCATTTCCTATAGGTAGCCGCTATTTGATACAGTCTCTTTCCTAGCTGCCCAGACATGCTTGTCACCACAGGCTGCACCAAAGGTTAGAGTGAATTCTCATGACAGACACAGCTAGACAGAGATCTCTTTTCCATCCATTGTCAGACATGAGTGATGATGTTTTATTCAATTCAGTTTCAAAATTTCATGATATTTAAACAAAAATGTCTGACATCACCATGTTACAGACATGCAGATGAGGTCTGGAGCATTCAATCAATTCTCCTTGTTCCCCAGCAACTAGGGGCAAAGGATCCTCTCTCTGGGAGGCTTTTCTCTGAGAGGGAAAGTTCAGGGACTGCCTTGGCTCTCAGTTCATGATGGATATCACCAGAGGTTCCACAGTCAAGGCACTAAGGCTTACAATAACAACAATAACAAGTCCCTGTGGAATGTGTGACAGAACACAAGAGAAGTCAATTTTTACAGACAATGACACTGCAACTCATAGCAGAGCAGTAAATTTTGCAGGGACACAGCAGAGCAGTCACAGGGCACAAACAGCACCTCATTGCTAGTACATTTCTCCTCCCACTCAGTCACACAGAGCACAATTCCTCTATGATAGTGTTCATATAGAAGAAATATTCTTTGCAACAGGTGGCCCTGACTATCTAGTTGCCCACCGTGGGTAGAATTGCAGGGGTGGGGGATACGATTGTGAAATAAGCATCTGACAGCTGTCTGAACTGGCTATTGATGCTTTTTGACTTCTCCAGTCTTACTTCAGTTTTGGAAATTTGAAATGACAAAGGCAGTACTGATAGGTTTTGACATAAAAAAAAAAAGTCACTCTTTGATTTAAGGGAGAAAGTAAGAATATTTACAAATGCTCTGTAATTTTTTTTAAATCAAGTATTCCCTTCAATAGGTGTGTAATATAATAGTTTTCAAACTTCTCCAGTTTCTGCTGGAACAGTCATGGCTGTAGAAATATATGTGGAGCTCTAACATCAGGGCCAACCCTGGTTCTTCTCCATCATCAAGCTGTGACGAATACCCTTCCGTTGTAAATTTGCCATGATAATTCCTCAAGACTAGTCAAAACAAACACAACTAAGAGTACCAAAAGATTCAAATGGTAATATTTAATTTCTTTCCTTCATTACTTTTTTCTTTTTGACAAAACCCAACAAATCAGACGTTGTCTTTTTTGCAGATTTTATTTCTCTCTCCCCAAAACTCATCTCATTTACTGCAGAATAGTTTGTTAATTCCTTGATCTCAAAAGCTGACAGCTGATGTATTGATTAACCATTCATCTATGCTGCTGCACATTATTTTCAGCTTACAGCCTTGTCTCTGTTGCTTCAAGATTGTCTAAAACATCAGTCACAGCATTTGAAAACCGATTTGAATGGAGGGCAGGAGAAGGGCAGGGCTGCACGACACTGTGAATTATACATCACAGGAGCACACATGTAAGACGTTGTTGTAGAGGGTGGAGGAAAACGGGGGCAGCACAACGTGTGAAGCATGCAGATAGGAGATGCATTACCTTTTCTTTAGTTAGGATTCAAATACTCCACTGTCATTGCTATGCAATTGAAGCATGATAATCATCTCAATTGCTTAGCTTGGACACTGAAGTGTAATTAAAAATAGACTGACTAGTCTTCACACCTTATATAAACTAGAATAAGCCATCACACATTTCTGCCAGACCTTCCTCCATCCTTCATGCTAATGCTACATCCAAGTTCTCACACTAGTTTTAATTCAGTCTTGTCTGTGAAGCATACTGCCATTGCATTCTCAGCAGCAGCCAGTACGTGCAGCAACCTTGGTTCTGGTGATGGGACACAGAGCTAAGACGCAGGAGCCCTAACTGTTAGTTTTACTTGTACCTGTGATATGAGGAAAGGCTGAGAGAGCTTGGGCTCTTCAGTTCAGAGAAGAGAAAGCTCAGGGGGTTCTTATCAATGTGTATACATACCTGTTGGTAGGGAACGAAGAAGCAGCCAAAGTCTTCTAAATGGTGCCCACTGAGAGGGCAAGAGGGAGTGGGCACAAATTAAAACATGTAAAATTCCATCTGAACACAAGAAAATACTTTTTACTATGCTGCTACTCAAACACTGGAACAGGCTGCCCAGAGATGTTGAGGAGTCTCCACTCGTGGAGGTGTTCAAAACCTGTGTGGGCATGGTCCTGAGCAACCTGCTTTAGCTGGTCGTGCTTGAGCTGGGGGAGAAGATGCAGGGGGTGTGGAATAGATGATTTCAAGAGGTCCCTTTCAACTTCAGTTATTCTGTTATTTTCCAAGGAATTTCAGGCAAATTTCTTCTGTCCTACTGTTTGTTGCCTGTTTAAATCAAGATTGCTCATAGAAAGTATTTTGGTGGTCTCCTCAGTCATGTCAATACTAGATAAACATATACAACTTTTTCACCTGGGGTCTCAAAATATGAAACAAATATGAAATAAAATCAATAATAATAATCTCAGATCATCACCAAGTTAAAGGAAAATTATACAAGACAAGGAAATGTTAAAGAAAAAAAAAACAATTATCTCCACAGATAAGACAGCAAAGAGAATTTATGCATCATGCAGGAGGGACAATGACTTACCCTGCTGATTGCTGCAAGCGTTTGAAAATGCTGTTACGTCTAATGGGAAGCAATTTATTAGGGATCAGAACAGGGTGCTAGAAGACTGCGTTTTCTCTGCCTCTGCTTCATCTCATTCTGAAACAATGTGAAAAACATTCAGAATCAGAGAAAACAGGTCTGGGAGAGACCGTGAGAAGCTGTCCAGTCCATGCTCACTGTAGTGTTAGCTAAACCAAAACCATTGACTGGAGATGGTAGTGTGTGCTAGGATCTCCATCTCCTGCACAGTCTGTGCCAGTGCTTAGCTTTCCTACTCATCAAACTAATTTCACTAATGTCTAGTGGTTTCCTTTTTTGTTTCAATTTAAGACAATTTTTGTTCAACTCATTGGGCACGGAGAATATATCTACATTTTTAAATTAAAATTTCTCGTTAAATTTAATTTTTTCTGGAAAAACACAGCTCCAGTTCCTTTGGTTTTGTACTGGTTTTGGCTGGGATAGACTTAAATGTCTTCACAGCAGCACGTATGGGGCTATGTTTTGGATTTGTGCTGAAAATAGTGTTGAAAACACACTGGTGTTCTAGTTATTGCTGAGCAACACTTGCACAGTGTCAAGGTCTTATCTGTTCTTCACACAGCCCCACCAGCGAGTAGGTTGGAGGTGCACAAAAAGGTGGGAGGGGACACAGCTGGGGCAGTTGACCCCAACTGACCAAAGGGATTTTCCGTACCAAATGATGTCATGGTCAGCAATAAAACTAGGGAGAAGGTTGGCAGGGATCAGCCACTCCTTGGTGACTAGCTGATTGGTTGGTGATAAGAAATTGTTTTAATTTGCATCAATTGTTGGTTTTATTTCGCTCTCTCTGTTATTTTTTCTGGATCATTTAATTTAGAAGTGTTTCCTAGTACCATCGGGCAACATTGGTGTCCTGTCCCAGGGAGGTTGTGGAGTCTCCTTCTCCGGAGATATTCAAGACCTGCCTGGACAAGGTCCTCTACAGCCTCCTGTAGGTGACCCTGCTTTGGCAGGAGGGTTGGACTAGATGACCCACAGAGGTTCCTTCCAACCCCTACCATTCTGTGATTCTGTGATTCTGTGTCCCACAGAACAGTTTGTGAAATGTTTGGGAGGTCCATCCTTACTGTACTGTGATGCATGAATCATGCTCAAGTGAGGGTGGAACAATGGGGTTTTCTCTTGTTTCAACAATGTGAGCACCAGGAGTGGGATTCAGTTGACTAAAATAAGTCATCTATATCTGCACTAGAGGGGGGTAAATCTGACTTTTCTCCTTTGCGGTGAGATGAGTTGTGCTTCATGGACTAGACTGAAGTCAATACTGATGGTAAGGAAACCCTGCAATCAAGGGTCTTGTCCTAATATCACAGAGATTTCCAAATTAGTTAGCTCACTTGTGTCCTTAACAGTCACATTTGTGCCCATAAATAGAGCTGTCACTCCTCTGATGCAGGATCTCGGTTGGACGTGTAGCTCTTTTTACTGCCTGTATTTTCCTACCCCATGGGAATAAGCATCGTTTCTTTCCAATTTAATTATATCTCACCCAGGGGGGCTCTGCTGTTAGTCAGCTGCATGATTTTCCAAGCCTGTTATTGAGATAGTGATTCATATAACCCTGGAGATTAAAAAAGCTTTGAATGAGTTGACAACAGTCTTGTAAAACCCTCACTTCTTTGCATCAGCCGGAGTGTCTCTGTTGACTTGAAGAGCTGCTCTGGTTTCACTCTGGTGTAATTCGTGGCAGAATGTGATCCTGTGTAAAAAGTGTTCATTGAAAGACAGAAAGTATCACATTGTACTAACATCTTCTATGCAGCTGATTTGTTAATCATCTGTTTGGATTCAAGCAGTATTAAGAGCAATGTCTCCAAGTAAAAACAACATGAGAGTAACGAGATAGAAATCAACCTTTGCTGTGTTTTCCTGCAAATTCTCTACATTGCATCCCCAAAGAGGCTCTCAAAGCACTTCACAAACATTTCCTAAGCCTTACAGACAGCCTGCAAGAGAGATAAGAATTCATACAGAGGTGAAGATCAAACGTCTTTGCAAAAGAATTTCTGTATATCTCACATGCAAGTTGTAGTCCAATGCAGGGAATACAGAGTTAAACTTTATGTCAGTGTCAATGAACAAGGTGAAAAAGACATTGATAACAGTCTTTGTTGACATCAATTTTATGACTCACCAGCCCCTTGTTGAGTTCCAGGAGCACAAACATATTGACATTTTAAAATGGTAGGACCTCTGGGTATATTTCAGAGTTCAGGGCTGCTGCTTTAGCAAGGCCTGTTTTGGAAAAGAAGCATTTCATGTTTTTACTTTGATGGGAAAGGAAGGTGTCTAGCTGCATAGCTTCAGGAATTTGATGTAGGTGTTTGGCTGAGAACTACAGTCCCAGCCGTGTCAGCAGGAAAACTGTTGTCTTGGGTAGTTTCAGTTGGCTTCTTGACTCTGCAGAGCCTAATGGTAGATGTCATGATTCTCTCCCTGAGCTTCACATGTTTATACACTGCTTTTCACTCTTATCTGAAAAATAAATCTGTCTTCTCTGTTGTGGAACAAAGTATAATTAGATTTTCCTTAATGTGATGTTTCCTGTTACTTAACTTGATCTTACATAAACTGATGTTTCCTTGCACTCATTGTAATAACATGGTTGTGATTCATGGAAAATTATTTTTGGTATAAAAAGGTTAGGGAGCAGGCTAATGGGAAAAGAAGCAAGCTATTCTAAAGTAATTAGGAGCATTTATCAGCTTGATGTTCATCACTGTTTTCTATGCACTGTGGTTTTTTTTCCTGTTCTAGGACAATTCCACCCAGTGAATTGCGGGTGACATTTCTATGGCATCATAAATAAAAACTTTCTCTTGATGTGTTGTCTTGTTACTGCTCTAGCTGTTGTGTCATTGGGTACAACTCATAATGGAGTGATATGTTAAATAACATTAAGTTCCCTACCCTGTTGCTACAGAAGCAGAATGTTGTCCAGTACAAAGACAGCCTGTAGGATAAATATTGCTGATAACTTCTGCAAAATTATGAACACCAGAGAGAGGGGAAACTGTCTCAACTGTTTGTTGGCACAAGGATGACTGGGTAGAAATTAACCCTGGATAATGGAAACTAGAAGAAACTTTCCAACGAATCAGTGGACTAATGAATTGTTGGTATTTCTCAGGCAAAAATAGGCAGCTGCTATTCAAGAAGGAGCTTGATTAGTTTTATGGGGAGCTTATAGTTCTCTGCAACTGTGGCAGGTTATATTTGGTGACTTTGAAAGTCCTTTCCAGTCCACAGTGCCCAACACACAGTCATTCCTTCTACTGGGAGCCAATATGTGGCACTCAGGCATAGGTAGGCATGTGTGTCACGTGTCGCAGCCCGAGGGTCACATAACAAAGCAGCAATGTCCCATTGCACAGAAGTATAATCTCTTAGCGCTCTGCAAGAATAAAAGAAACTGTGTTTTTCGCAGGAGGGAGAGGTGGCAGGGTTGCTGAAATGGAGTGAATTGCTTCCACATCTCAGCCAGGAGTAAAATGAAATAAACACTTGACTTCAACCTTTAGAACACAAGACAATTATTGAGTTCATATACAGTTCAAGGAGCTAAGATCTCCATATGTTTCAGGTGCTTTCAACCTATATAAGGTAGCTCATCGAGGTGAAATTTAACTGTACTTGGAGCCTTGAATGTTGTGCTCAAAGTTAAAATCACAGGATACTCATCTTTCAGTAAAATCCTGATACGGATAGTGGACTGGTCACAGAAATGTTGCTGTATGACTACAACCTGGAAACAATGGAGTAGAGAACATCCTGTTGACAGAGATACTCCTTTCCGCTGTTCTGCTGAGGTTCCCAGAGAACTGGAGTTACTCCGTGTGGGATAGGCTTTTGACCCACCTAGGCGTGATGGCTATAGCCCCCTTATTTGGACCTCAGCATCAACTTTCCCTTCTCTGCTGAAAGGAATATTGTTTTTCAGGAGAGGATGCTCCATAGAAGACAGGCAACTATAGACTTGGTCCTCACATTGTTTGACTTCCAAAGGTCAATACAATACAGACCCCAGTTTAAGGAGGCGGACACATGTAATATGGAAGTAGAAGAGCTCTTTGTATCCCCTCTACCCTTTGTGCAGTGTCAATGTAACTCCCATACAGAAGCTGCACACCATTTACTGACCCCATATAGTAGTTTAGGAAATGGAGACAGATACAGAAACTGATGATTCTATCCAGTAAGGATGCAAGTCCTACTAGCTTCAGAAGGACCTTTCATATATTTTAAATTAAGCATGTCTAAAATGTCTTGGTCAAGGATCTGCTTGTTCCAACAAAGTCCTGTGCAGTTCCAGCAAGAGCAAACTGAAGAACACAGAGATCTTAAATTAAGACCAGCTACTGTCATTACTGCCAGGTCAACCTTCCTGTTGCTTTATTAGTAGTGACTGCAGTTTGAGAACCTCTGTCTCACAAATAAAATACCTAGTTGTCTGTATCCACTAAATTTATTCAAGTAATATTCCCTACTCCCATCTCATTTTTCCAGGAGATTTAAAATGGCAGTACTCTGTGACTGAAGAAAAATTGAGTGAGTTTATCATAAGAATGCTATTTTGGGGATCCTGGGAATTGGATGTATATTCACTTTGGTCTACTGGACAACAATGCCTTAAACATTCCAGTTTCCCTGTCCAGAATTATATATTGTTACTATGGGAATCCACATTGGGATCTGCCATTCAGACTCGCTCAGACACTCACCTAACATGATACTGCATCCCTCTCTCTATCAAATCTTCAACACTCATCTCTGTGTTCTGTGTGAAAGCTGTTCTGCAGGACTTGTAAACCTGACAAAGGAGAAGTTGTTGAACAGGAGGAGTTGCCTAGAAAAAGGAAAGAGGGGAGAGAAGAATGGAAAACTATAGTATATGGTGGGGGAACGGATAACAAATAGAGCTCTTGAGTGAATTACACTGAGCTCCTGGGCATGGGAAAAGGGCATCAAAGAGGTCATGCAGCTCCCAGTACTGCTGGGGAAAAACTGAGGGAATTCAGTTCAGGGCAGGGGTGAGAGAAGGTCCTTAAATACACAGCAAGTCTGGCCCTTGAGGACTTTCATGAGACCATAGATATCTCTGAATAAATTATCCAGAAAACCTGATTAAAAAAGGGTGTTTCTTTCTTCTTCTCCCCCCCCTCCCCCCCGAGCCATCTTGATCAGTAAATGACAGAGCAACTACTTAGCTCAAACGTCACATTTGGTGGCAGGACTTTCCTTTCAGGGATCATAAGTCAGCTACATCTTGATCTATGATCTGTCTGGTTTCATAGGCAGCTGTTTTATCCCTTACGTCAGGCATGAAAGTCCCAACTCTACACAGCAAAAAATACCCAGTGTGCCCATTTTTCAGCATAGATAAGCTGAATTTTTATGTCAATTATAGCTGGGATTGAATTCCAATTTCTTCCACAGCTGTGAGGTAATCTGCTCATGCCTTCTCTGCAGTCACAACAGAGCTGGAACATAGTTTTTCAACTTACCTGGGTATTGGAGTCTCATATTTGCCTGTTCCTTGGCTTGTTCCACAGTACTTGAAGTTGGTATGTGGTCTTCCATCTGAGTACCAGCCAGGCCTGGAGACTTCATCCAGGAGCACTTGTGGGAAGCCTGGCATAGCCATGGTCAAGCAGCTACCAGGAAAATGACAAGGCTTTGGGCCACTGCTCACACAATACATTTTTGCTTAGTTCGCAGGCTGCCTGTTCTCTTGCTATCCGCCTGCATTGGAATAAACCTGGTAAAAGCAGGAGTAATCGTCTCTTATCCATTGCTTCAATGAAAAATTGTTCAAGTGCCAACTACAACTCAATTCTACCGAGTAAATATCCATTCCTCCTGCTCATTTGACACTCATCACAGATGAGTCTTTTTTCTGTGAATCCAGGTGCTTTTAAGAAGCAAATATCAGCTGACGGCGTGTGAGCTTTCCTCTACCTTCCAGTCTTCCTCTCTCCCAGCCTGAAAGATATGCCAATGTAACCCACTACTCCTTTCAGCCTGCAGAAGGGAGCCTGAGTAAGAAATAGAGGTTCCAGTCTCAAATGAAGGAAGAAATGCCACAGTATGCAATGAATCCCATCAGTGCACCGTTCTGACTCTAGACCTAGTGGTGGCAGAATTGGTAGTACGGATAAAACTTATTCTGCTATGAAATCCTGGGTGAGGTGCAGCTCAGTCATGTTTCCCCCTCCTGCCAAGAAAATCTCTGTTATAGAAGCGAAAATTATTGCAGCATATTACCACGAAGTGTCTTCTCTGGTCAACTCCTCCTTGTTCCCAGATTGTAGGAATGTGGGACAACTCTGATTGATTGTTCCCTGCATATCTACAGACAAAGGGATTGGGAAAGTAGCAGGCACATACCAGATCACATACCAGATCAAATAACCAGCCTGAGGGGATCAGTACTGTACTGCTCCTGAGCAGACGTTCTGTCCAAGGCACAAGCTGTCCCTTAAATAAAGAAAAAGCATTGTGACTCCAAGCGTGTTTAAACCACCAGGGAGACAAGAACATGGCATTGCCTCAAGTGTTTTCTTCTTCAGGATATAAAACTTGGAATAATATTAACTTTTCAAAATTAAAAATTAAAATATTACCATCTGGGAATTGTTTCCCTCCTCTTACTCCCACCTTCATCTGTTATTTCTTCCAGCGGGAACTTCCAAAGCCTGGTCCCACCATTGGCTGGACCATCCTTTATCTGATGGCAGAAGGTATTTCATATCCTTTAGCCTCACTACCGTAATCACCATTTTCTCCAAGTTAATGAATAAAGTTCCTGTTATTATATTCATTTCCTTCCTAGTGGAGGAAAATAGTCTTATCTGCTTCACGCACATTCCTCAGCACCGCATTGTTTGAATGCCCCCAAGCACAACTTTATCTTCAATAATACAATAATTAAAAAAAAAAAAGGAGAGAGCATTTCTCCTCCTGCTGCCTGCAGGACACAGTTTGAGCTTCTAGGGTCTCACTGCTTGCTTGAAAGGGAGCAGTCTGCATTAGATTTCAGGCACGTCACAGTTTATGCAGTATGTTTTCATCTTGACTCGCTGTAGCGGTAAGGAGAGGAACATCTATAACAATATGTTCCTCCAGAACACCTTTTATCCACTGCTCTCCAGATGCTTGAATCCCAAATTAATTTTCTTTACATCGCTGGAAGGCAACAGGCAGAGATATAAGCAGGAGAGGGGACAGCCAAGGCAGCTGTTTACCTCCTTTCCCTGGCTTCCACCTCCTGCTGTGCAGGTGTTCAACCGGCCCCAACTGGGGCTGCTCACTGGGGGTGAGGCTGGTCCAGTACTGTATGTCCCAGTGGCTGGAGGGGAAGGCTGCAGTCTGTCTTCATGGCTGGGGCTGAGTCATGGACCTGTGGTCCCAACCCAGATGTCAGCTTCCACAGAAGTTTGTGCAGACTCTGAGCATGGCCCCACACAATTACCAAACTTCCTGTCGCAGTTATTTTTTCCCATAAGCTTCCCCAGTGGCAGTAAACTGAGAGTACCTACAGAAGGCAGAGGGAAGGAAGTATCTAGGCAAAAGAAGAAAAGCTCACAAACAAAACCCAAAGCTTTTCTTCTAGAAATTTCTTAAAATGATGATATTTCAGGAAGTCCAGTTTCCTCTCTAAGTGAAGTGTAATGAATAAAGAACAAAGAAAAGAGGAAATAATGAAAGTATTTTGCCTGTTATTTTCCCTTTTGTTTCCTGGCATATAGTTCTGTTCCCTGGCATACAATTCTGTTCCCCATTCTTTCTTTTCTCATTACCCTGATGTACATATGCATTTATACATGCATACATGTATGCAGATGCGTATCTATGAGAGCTTCATGTGAGTAAAGTAATCAAGCTTTACCCTTTAAGGGGAAGAAGAAAAGACAGCAAGCTAATTCTATAGAAGAAATTATTAGTTGTTACAAATGTCATTACTTTTGAAAGTATTTCACCTTGACTAAAGGCAACCCATGAAAGTAGACAAAGCAATTAATTCAGTAGCTGTACTGATAAAAAAAGTCTCTGCTAGAAACTGTCATTCATTTCCACAAATGCCTTTATTCCAAGTGATGCCAATGGACTTTGCCACTGCGTTCAGCTCTGGAGCCCTCAGCACAAGAAGGACGTGGAACTGTTGGAGCGGGTCCAAAGGAGGGCTACAAAAATGATCCGAGGGCTGGAGCACCTCTCCTATGAGGACAG
>Ga0065711_1006072_pt1 | contig 19866 bp, 14 predicted proteins | sample Hoacrofraction12_FD_59098 | JGI IMG/M metagenome (GOLD analysis project Ga0065711, IMG submission 59098) | Hoatzin crop microbial communities from Cojedes, Venezuela - Epithelial fraction 12 v2 (version 2) | ecosystem: Host-associated > Birds > Digestive system > Esophagus > Crop | place... | reverse complement strand
CCCCCCTTTCCCCCCCCGGCCCGTGTCTGCGTGGGTCCCGTCCAGAGCTGCGGGGCGGGGGCCGGGCGGCGGGGCCGGCTCTCGGCGTGGTGAATCAGGCGACGGGGTAAAGCAGGCTGGTTCCGCGGGCTGGTGAAAGTGTGGCGGGGGAGCGGGGCGGGCGTTTACCTCGGCGGGGTTCTGGCTGCTCGCAGGCCGGGAGCTGGGAAGGAAGCGGCGGCCGGCGGAGATGGCGCGGCTGGTTGCGGTGTGCCGAGACGGGGAGGAGGAGTTCCCTTTCGAGAAGAGGCAGATCCCCCTCTACATCGATGACACCCTGACGGTGAGCGCCTGCGGCCCGCGGAGCAGCCCCCGGCCCCGCAGCCTGGCGATGCCCGGGCGAGGCCTTCCCCTCCGGACGGGCCCCTCCTTGGCTCCCGCAGCCTCCAGCTCGGGCAACGCTGCGGCTTAGCAGGGGTTCACGGGGCAACTTTTTTTATCTGATCCCCAGCCCTAAAAACGTGCAGACCGCGTAATGAGAGAGTTATTGCTGCACTGGGGCCTGCGTGTAACTTGTTTTCAAGTGGCGAGCGGCTCTCCCAAGCCCAAATGTGGAGCAAAGCCATTTTTCAGTTAATAGGGAAGGGAGCCATATTAACGTTAAACCACGGGTTTACAACTGGGTGGTTGTTACGCTCTTAAATAGGCAAGAAAAGGCTAAAGCTGCTTTTGAAAGCTTTGGCTGAAAGTAAGGCTTGTGGAGTCTGTGATAACGTGCTGCTGTGACTACAGTAACAAATCCGAGAGAGTTGCCATTTCGGTGTGTTGTTCTGGATTGAAAAGCACGGGAGTTTTGCCATTTCCAGAAGGTTCAATGGAAAAATGAACTATATGCAGCTTGGAGGCTCTCTGAGGCTCTGTTCACATCCTCACGTGTTTGTAGGAAGGCTCAGAGATTGCAGCGTAGGTGAACACAGAGCAAATGCAAAAAGAATTCTCTGACCAGCCCATTGTCGTTTGTTTTAATTCTTAAGGTGTGAAAATGTTGGAATGAAAATAAAATTGGACTTGGACAGTGTAATTTGGTATCTCAATTATTCGTATTTGATTCCTGTTGCTGTCAGTGGTGTGACAGTAACTGCTGTTACTTTAAATGGTGTGAAATGTTTGTGCTTTAAATTCCTAATCTCGTGTTTTAGCATGGGAGAATGCCTGACTTGCACCACCTAACTTGATCAACTTCGGAGTGTAATTTCTTCCGTCTTCCGGAACAAAACAACTGAGTATCTTCAGACGGTCTCTTAACCCTCTGTCCTGCTGTTAAAGATTTTCTCTCGATTCCATCTGGTTTGGCTACATTTGAAGAAAGGGTTTTTGCTGTATTTTAGTTTTGATTGTTTTAAATGATGGCATATTGTTAATTTACCAAATATTATCACTGTTTTATGGCTTTGCGTAGTCTGTCATCTCTGGTTAACCGTGCTTATTATACATGAGGCAAATTTTCCCCTTAAGTTATCCAAAGCGGTATCTGGCCCTCCTAGAGTGGTTGATTACCTGGAAAACCCAGCAGTGTGGGTAAGAATAGTGTAAGTTTGAGGTTTTTTGATGTCTTGGCCACACCTTGAAAGTTATTTTGGCCCTCCATTCCACATGTAGTTTTAAAATCTTATATTTCTCTCTCTCTTTTTTTTTTTTTTTCTTTTCTTCCCTGGACTCGCTAGTAAAAATTACTCATTAGATTGTGTCAAGTAGGCGACTTACCCTGCTCTAGTTACCTTTGGCGTGTTTAACAGGTTGAGAGAGAGTGAAAATTCGGCTATTCCAGGCATCAGGTAGATGACTTCAACTGACCTAAAATTCCATTTGTAGTTTGGTGCCAGAATTTAACGCCAGGCCCAAATTTTGTGCAATTGCATTATTTTGTCGCTATCCTTCTGCTTTTTACATCAGAGGCCAGCCATACTTATGATTGAAGAGGTTCCTATAGCTGTAAATCAGTTTTGTATCCATCTAGATGAAAGGCATTTATGCAAGTGCAAGTCATCCTCACCATGAAGAAATCACATCTCGGGTCCATTTTTTTCCCCATTCTGTTACTGTTGTTACAAACTACTCAGATTTGTAGGTGGTTTCTGGAGGCTTTTGTTGAATAAATCTACAGAAGCAAGTGAATGAACTGTTAGCTTCCTTGTCTCGGTCTCCTATAATGTATGTTTTAAATTCTCAAGGAGAGCTCTTGCAAGACATGCAGCTGTCTTTGGAACATATATTTACATCTGCAGCGTTACCTTTAAAAAATAGTGGTGTTTACTGATGGTAACTGGCTTCTGTTGACCTCTTTTAAACTCAGATTTTAAAAGTAATGGGACTACTTCATTGATGTTAGTCAGCTAGAAGACTTCATCTATGCTGTAAATCTAGAAATAGTGAATCTGTGATTGCAGATTAGCGAATGAGTGGCCTATAGTGCTCCAAAGCTTGTAATATTGCTTTGTAGTAGCACAGAAAGCTGTTTAGGTGCAATGTGGTACTGCTCCTCTAAATGAATTGTTCGCTGTCCCACTGTTCTGTTTCTGGTGCCTCAACTAGAAATTAAAGGAAGTTTAAATATTCAACACTCTTCATTTCTTAAGCAGCTTTTATGATTTCTAGAAGGCCTTCCATTTGATGTGGTGTTATGGGAATTTTTTCTTCCAGTTCAGGGTGTGATGGTGGTTGATGTTTAACCACTTAATAAACTCTCATCAGACAGACACATGAATTAATTCAGTCTTTGATAATTTCACTCTGTTGTATGAAACACCTAAGGGTGTTGCCCGATAGTGGGAGATGAAGGTGAGGGGAGAAAAATGTGCAGATTTACCTCTTCTCTCTGTTATTAGCAGATAGAGGTTTTACTTCTGCATGTAGCTTGCTCCCCCCAGAAACATCAAATTAGCAATGTAGGAAAGCTGTAATTCTGCAGCAAAAACTTGCGCTGCTGCTAAGTGTGTATGGGTCAGGGGCAAGGGAAACTGGAAGAGAAATACGTGAGAGGTCAGAAGGAGCACGGACTGTGGCAGTGTTCCGCACAAAGGTAAGGCAGCTGTGCTAATGTTCCCATTCTAGCACATGTGAGGTCAAAATACTGCCATGCTTTCTGGCCTTAGAGAATAGATGTTTATTCTGGAGCAATGTTGAGTGCTGTTCCAAATGAGTGGTTTGTAAAAGTTAAAAAAAAAAAAAGTGGTGCTTGTAAAAGGAGATGTATGAGTTCTCTGGAGGTAGTGTCAGCGGTTACGAAGACAGCAGGGAATTCTGTCTTTACTAGACAGTTGAGGGAAGGTGGAGGCAGGCGAGAGGATGAATCAACATTTTTGTTTGGTGTTGATTGGTGTTAGAGTTATTAACCAAAGTTGTTATTTTGTCTTTCAAATATTAAAGTGAACTTTCAGTATTCCTATGGATAAATTCTGTATTTCTCAGTTTGGACAAAGAAGATCAACTAAACCAGTCTTTACATGTTTTTCTAGTTAGTTTCATTTTTCTCTGTGGTTGTAAAGTTGGATTTTTGACTGAAAATTATTTTACTGATTTCTGCCCTTCTCCCCCCCCCCGAAATTGCCCTCTTTGTTGCTCAGTAATTTGAAAGGCAATGTTATTAATTACTTGCATGTAATCACATTGTTCTGTAGGCTTAACATTTTACTTTCAACCTCTTGAGAGTTGCAGCTGCAGTCAGACGAAACAAAGTATACCTTGGAGTACCTCGTTGGGTTAATATGGTTTTAAATTAGCCTTTGAATGAATCAACTCAGTCGTTAAACTGTTGTGACTGTTTCTTCATAGCTCTGTAAATTGAGTTAGACAACTCGGTGTGTTGAAGTGCAGTTTTTTATAAACTGCACCAGGGTCTCAAGTCATGTAGATGGTGTAGTGTAAATACTGATGTTCCAATTAGCGACTTCTGCTTTCTGTGTCACAGCTGTTTAAAAGTTGCCATTTATAAACTGCCTTTAGAACATTATATTAGTGAAACAGTTAGTTACTTTGCTGAAACATTCACTATCTTAAACTGTTACTTTTATCCTTTTCCAAACTTCCAACAGTTACATGAAAAGAATGAGCATTTAACATAATTTGTCTAGAAAGTGGAATAAACTAATGCTCTGTGTGTGCCTTTTATCTGAAAGCTCTTTTTTCTTTTCCTCTCTTGTGTAGATGGTGATGGAATTTCCCGATAATGTGCTAAACCTTGATGGACATCAGAACAACGGTGCACAATTAAAACAATTCATTCAGGTAAATACATCCTTTTGCTGTTTAAGAAGGCCACATATCAGATCTTGCTCTCCTTAGATGCATGCTTTTGCTTCTCTAGGAGGTTGTTACTCCTGGAATGACTTAAAAGACACGTCAGCACCTATATGCAATTACGCGTTGGTACCAAAGTACACCGGGTTCATTTTCTGTACTTCACAGCATTTATACGCCGTTGTCTTGTTAGGAGGCAATTGCTGCATATCTAGTTAGAATTGAAAACTTGTGAAAGCAATGCAGCTTCTGGTCACTGCTCATTTATAGACAGTGGAAATTACAGTTTCTAAATACACTTTGATTTTTTTTTTTTTTAATACTTTTCAACTTCTTTTTCAAGTGGAAGTAGGCATTGCTTAAAATCGAGTTCTTATGATTAGTACCATACAAGACAGAAGTAGTGTGCCAGTTTATAGGTTATATGTAGTTGAATAGTGAGAGACGGTTTTGTGGTACCCCTGAAGCTTTCAATATAGAAAATTATCTGCTAACACTCTGGAAAATAACCGTAGCACTAACACCTGTAGCAACTAAAAAATTGTGCCACTCGACGCAACAGTTTGCGGACATGCAGCTTGCGCTTCTTCACTTGTGGTTTGACAGCAGCAGTTCAGACATAAGCTGCATAGAAAGCCTGGCTGTGTTGTCAGAATAGCTCGTTCCTGCTGTTGCCGTGACTGGTACTATTAATTGCAGGAAAGAGGATTATTGCAGAGTGATATCGTTTGTCAGATTACTTAATGTGCCTGCCTTTAAGAGCACAAATGCTGAATGTTCTCTGATAGTAGCTTTACTTTTCAGAACACGTATTACATAAAACGGGCTGAAAATATTTTCTGTTTTCAATTGATGTATTTACACGTTCCGTGGGATTGATTAGTTTTGCTATGTTGTATGGTCTTTTCTTTCTTTCTCCAGAAGCAGTGACGAGTCATTTCTACATTAGGAGTGTTTAAGTGGTGTGATATGACAATAATACAGAAAATACTAGCATGGCGAAATATTTCCTGCATAGATACAGCTATGCTTACAAAGCTGTACTTTGTATAACCAGGGAAAAATGACAACTAATACACTGACAGGACTGCTTCTCCAGATTGTGTTGGAAAGTGCCGATAATCTAAGTGTAGATGTGTTGATTGGGGTATGAGAAAGGGACTCTCTCTGCTGCGTAGTTGTGCTGGTGGCAGTTCAGTGTTGATGAACTCCAAGCCAGTAATTTAGCATTTAGAAGAAGAAATAGAAGGGTATGTGCTTTATGTGTGCCTGGATGTGTTTGCCAGAGGAACCAGGAGAAGCTCCTAAAATTGTTTATTGATGTAAGAAATATTAGAAGGTGTTCTCTGTAATGTTCTATTATTAGCACACATTGAATGTTCACTGCCGAAGCAAAATGTTTCACCCTGACTAGTAATGTGTGCTTTTTTTAATTTCAGGTGTTAGGATTTTAATGGGAAATGGCATTTAGCCTTCCAGGAAAAATATTGCTAAATTATCTTGGTCTGAACAGAACAAGTTTGTTGTAAATGACAGTTCCATATATGCAAATGAGCATCCAGGAATTTCCTTTCTATGTGCCAAAGATAAAATGAGTGTGAGTAGAAGACAACTCTGCAAGTGTTCATATGTGAGACCCTTTACTAAAACATGAGAAAAAAGGGCGTCCTGATAAGGACAGGGAGGTGTGCTGTTTGTTGGGAAGCAGCGTTTGCTGATTTGAGTGGTAGGGGGAGAGAACAAGAGGAGAAAAATATGAGCTTCCTTCCAGAGGGTAAGACAGTAAGACGTGGGGCAGAATTGCTCCTAGGATATTAGCAAGTGTGGTTTTGTTGATACAGTAAGTATTTTAAGTGATCTACAGTAAGACAGTGACCTGAAACTCTGAGCACTGCTTAGCACAGCAGACCTGAAACTCTGAGCACTGCTTACAGTTTCCACTTCACGTGTATCTTGAGAAGGAAATACTCTTGAAGGTGAAGAAACTTTGAACAGTTTAAGATGTGGCGTGGATTTTTTTAATTATTTCATTTCTTGTTCTTTTTTAGAGACATAGCATGCTTAAACAGCAGGATCTAAATATTGCCATGATGGTGACATCGCGTGAGGTTTTGAGTGCACTTTCCCAGCTGGTCCCCTGTGTCGGCTGTCGTCGTAGTGTGGAACGTCTGTTTTCTCAGCTTGTTGAGTCTGGAAATCCAGCGCTTGAGCCCCTAACAGTAGGGCCAAAGGGGGTGCTTTCTGTAACTCGGAGCTGTATGACTGATGCAAAGAAGCTTTATACACTGTTTTATGTGCATGGGTAAGTTAGACCCACAGCTGTCTTGGAACTGCTCAGATAATAATAATCTGGGGAAAAGCGAAGCTGCTTTCTGTGCATTTGACTTTGCAGCTTTCTTATTGGTGATACTGAATTGTCACAAGTTTGAATGTTGTAGTACCTGCTTGTCTTTTACAGCCATGCTAAACTAGTTATTGCCTAAACTGGTAAAAAAGCAAACACGAAAGACCTAGTCTTTCATAGCATCAGTTGCAATGCCATGATTGCAGTTGAAAGATACCAATATTAAAATGTTTAGTCGTCAATCGGAAATAGGCACTGTGGGTTTTTCAGGGTCTCTGGAAGAAGAGTGTTTCTTCACCCTGCTACTTTGCATGTAGAAAAAAAAAGGAAAGTTAATTAACACATTCGCCCCTCTTGGGTAGAAAGGTAACACTGAGAAAGTGAAACCTTCTGGGTTTAGCTAACACAAGAAATAGCCTCAGTCTTAGTGCCATTTGTTTCTCAGCTGTCAGCGGACCAAACAGTGCTCACCGCAATGTGCCTTTGCCTTCCAGTTGGCTTCAGCTCATTCTACTTCTTGCTCCAGTTAGCAGGCCAGTGAAAAGTAGGAAGGGTTAGTGCAGAGCTGGGGATACTGAGGCTTGGAGGGTGAGGTAGTGTAACTTGATAAAGCGGTTGTAGTGGTTCCCTGCACTCTTGAAATAGGTGTCATTGCTCGAGGTCTGTTACTTAGGAAGTTGCGCAATAGCTTTTTAGATGTGGGTTATCTTTATCTTGCTTGCTAGGATTTGTCTGGAAAATCTATACTGTGTTTTCCTTGTGTACTGCAGGATTATATGGCCCAATAAGTAAAAATGGGGGAGAGGAAGAAAGTTTCACATTTAACGTTCGTTAGCATACTTGTTTCTGATACATGAGCTGAATTAATCACTTTAGGATTTCTCTGGGAAACCATGTTTTCAGAATACTAAGTTAACGCTTTTTTTGTAGGTCCAAACTGAATGATATGATTGATGCAATTCCCAAAAGTAAGAAGAACAAGAGATGTCAGTTACACTCCCTGGACACACACAAACCAAAACCTTTGGGGTAAGTTTGCATTTAACATGCACAATTCAATCGAAAATATTTTAAGGAACCAAACTATTGCTACTAATTTATTTTTAAGCATTGAGATCAATTCTTATGCTGTTATCTGTTTGCCAGAGTAGTAATCTGCAGGCTATTTGGAGTATGGTAGACCCGGATAGTTGTGAGGGAGAGGAACAGAGGCACCCAGCAGTTCTCCACAGGTTTCCCTAAGAAGGTAGTTAGCCCTGTTTTGTGCAGTAAGAGTGACAGTCTTATCAGTAGGATGTTCAGTACTTTCCCTGCTGCCTTTGCTCATGCTTTATTGAGTGGACAAAGCTAGCACTGTAAGGCCTTCTGCCCTCCCAGCCTGAGATCTGTACTCCTTCCTCAGCCGGAGATGTCCGTCTGCCCTCGGTCAGAGCTCCCCAAGGCAACTGCTGATGCTTTCCTATAAAGTTTAAGGCTACTACATGAAATCAGCTGTTCCCCAAAATTTGCTTGTTAGTTCTAGCTGTTCTATTTTTGCCTCTCGGCTTTTAAGTCTTTTACTTGATGGGAGGGTGTTTTGTTTGCGAGTTTTTTTTGTACAAAAATATACATATTGAATTTCAAAACCAGTTGCCAAAATGCCACTTGGCCATTACAAACCAATGCTCTCTGATGTGTTTTTTGTATTTCATCTGCATAACTAGGAATATAGTCTGCTTGGGGCATGGATGGCTTCTGCATTGTGATATAAACAATGCTCTGGAGAGACAAACTGGGTTTTGTGCTCTGCACCACAATGATTGATCAGCAGTTTTTCTCACATTGAGGTGAAAGGGTACATGCTAAACAAATATACATCGTTTTGCTTGGGACTGTTAAAAATGCCTTGCACAACTGTTAATAAAGGGCTTTGTTGTGGCTAGGCTGCAGGGTTAAAGCTACAACTCTGGAAAATGTATTTTCTCAAAATGTGAGCGCGTGTTTGGAATACACTAGTGAAAAGGATGCATAGATGCCTCTGGGTCTGGAAGTTGAAATGGTCTGTCCCAGCTGGTTAACCAGAAAAACTCTCCCTGTAAATCTGTTTTGGATTTTGGGGGGTTTCTTGTTTGTGGGGTGGAATTTTTTTTTGTGGTTTGGTTGTTTTTTTGTATTTTTTGGTGTTTTTTGGTTTTTTTTTGTTTTTTTTAATATGATGACCAATAACTTAGACTCCTGTGCTTAGTTGGAGTGTCCAGGACCCTGTTTAGTCAGTTGTGTTCTTCTGGTTAAGCATACAACCCGTGAAAGCTTGCTCGTGGTGTCCAGTTACAGGACACCTATTCTTCTATGCAGACTTGAGTCTCTTTGGGTTTAGATAAATCGCCTGAGACGCTAGGCTTGTGGAATTTGACACTGGATTTTCACTTGTGCTGCTTGAGGACAGCGCTAGCTAATCATTATCTCCTATTATATTTTGGTTACAGGCCTTTCATATAATTAGTTTAAAGCTTATGTTACACAAGCAAAAGTTCGTAGGGGTATAGGGGTATATTTGTTTAAAATAAAGCAAATTCAAAGTGTTATGAAAGTATTAAGATTAATCTTTTCTGTGTAAGAACATATGTCATGAAACCTGCACTTAGTATTTTGGCAAGGCAGAGCAAATCTGAAAGTGAGTGAATGGAGAGGAAAATGCTGCCTCTATTTCCTCGATTTCTGCTGGAGTAAGTCCCCGCAGTGTTTTGAATGCTGGCAGGTTAATCGGGAGTATGTGAAAGAGCAGTTATTTAATATACTGCAGGTAAAGCTTTCAGCTTTATCTGATAACGTGGCTTGTGGACAATCAGTGTAGTTTGCTAAAGAAACACGGCTTGCACTCTGCTGGCTCAGTCGATACCCATTTGTTGTGCCGCAGAAGCGATCAGGGTGTATCAGTGCTGATACGTCTCCAAATAAACCTGCTGCTTTGCGTGGAAGCAAGCGTGCTAACAGCCTGTATGTGGAGGCATCAAATAGGGTTGTCTTACGAACAATTTCTGTTTATCAACTCGGAGCTGCTGCTTGACTTCGTTACAAGAAAATTCTTCAGATGAGTTGCATCTGTTATGCATTTTATACACACAAAAAAAGCTTTGAATTGTAATTGTGCTTAATTATACAAGTTACTTAAATAGCTAATGTCACTTGAGAGTTACTTGACGTCCCCAGTTCCAATGTGCCTGGTTTATGACTACGAGGTTCCATTCGGGGCTAAGGAGTGTTTTAACCTCTCATAAACTCAAGCCATATGATCTGGCAAACTAGATAACAGCATACACAAATACTCTTGAGGAGCTAATTATTAAATAGAAGTGCTCCTTCCGCTCTTTCCCTGCTCTGTTGTGAGCTTACACAGAAACAGCCGTTCTGATAAAATGTCAAGTGTAGACAAGCCTGTAAGTAAACATGACTTGCCATTTAAAGATTGTACTGTGCTCTCCAAGTGTACTTCTAGCATATCCAAATGTGTGTTGTGAAGTTTGGGGTTTTTAAACAAATTTTGGTAATTTAATATAAGGTGGTTTATGGTTTCTTATTTTGGTAGATGTGTGGAAGTTTGTTGGGTTTTTGTTTTGGTTGTTTTTTTAGTAAGATGTCATATGAAATTTAATCTGCCAGAAGTATTAAAACTTGTATATGTTTATACATAAGGCGGTATTCTGAAAAATTGCTACTGGCCTTCAGCTGTAACTTTAAAAAGTTGTTATAAATCTGGGTTTATAAACACAGACAGCAAAATTTGTATCTCATGTCTAACCCTAACTTTACTAGAAGTTGAGGCTTAGCCTGTGAAGGATTCAAAGTAAATTAGGGAACACGGTAGCATCTTCGCAGCATTTGTTTAGGAAAAATAACTCTTTTGTGATATATATGGTGTAGGTTTAAAAATGTTTTTTAATACTATGTGACAGCAAAGGGAGCAGTAGCACACTCAGTACAGAGACATTAAGTGCAGATAAGAAAAATAGCGGAGACAGCAGGAAGGAGGAGAGCAAGTGTAGCATCACTTTCCATTATGGACCTTTCCAGGGAGCCGTCAGGTAAACTAACGATGCTTTACTTTGCTTCTCTTCTAAACCCCTGGCAGGATAACATACAGTCTTTTGTCTCTTATGATTTTTTTTTTTTTTTCAGGGGTTGTTGGATGGATGTGTGGGAGCTCATGTCCCAGGAATGCAGAGATGAAGTAGTTTTAATTGACTCTAGTTGTCTTTTAGAAACGTTAGAAACCTATCTACGAAAACACAGGTATGTTAAAAGAGCAAAGACACACCTCTCTTTTGAAGAATACTTGCTGCATTTTTCTCATGAATCAAAATGTATGTAGGGTTTACACAATGTTTAGAAGTGTAGAGGATTCTTGCGATACCCATCTGAAACTTAATATCTAAGCTCCGTGGTGGTGTAGAGCCTTGCCAGATTGCATTGTGACAGTTGGTGAGACTCGGATGTGAAACATTCTGTGTGTTTTACCTGTTGTTCTGCGTTATGGTAGGGGAAATGCGGAGACCTCAGATGAAGTCATAGCTGCTTGTCTTAATTTTTATTGGTTAGGGTTAAATTATGATTTACAATTTAATGTGTTAAAACTGTGTATATTCTTTCACTCTTTCACAAGTAGCCTACCCTGTTTGCAACTATGCCGCCTTTTAGGCTTCCGGGGAGTATATGAATTTCAAAATAATGTGAACGAAACTAATAGAAGCACATTTGAGGCTTGGTGTTGCTTGTAAATCTCAGTTTTAAAACAGTTGTTTATGACTTAGTAGTACTCATGCTATTAGGTCTCTTTTGCAGGGGAAAAAATAGGCCACTAAATTATTGTTGTGTGTGTACGGTAGCTACCATGCTGATTAAAAAGTTTTAATTTGCAGTAGTCTCAAGGTTCTGATATAAACTGTGGGGGCACAGATGGGTGTGGGGGTGGTGGTGTGGAAATAACACTTTGGAAACAGAATAACTTTAATCTTCTGTGACATTAAACACGGTGTTGGCAGCGTTCCTGATGCTAACCTGCAATAATATTACTGTTTTCTTTCCTTTCACCACAGAAACTAGCCAGTTATCATAGTTCTATCAAACATCAAAATATGTTTGACTTAGTGTTGTCAAGTGACTGGACAAACTAGGAAAGGGAAAAACACCATCCAGAGATGGCACGAAGAGCCAGCTTTTCAAGCTGAAAGCTGAAATGTGAGCAGCTTGTCTGACTTGCATTTTTAGAATAATACAGCAAGAGGTTTTGTAGCTTCTTGAAGATTACTTCCTCTTATAAAATAGAATGAGCTTAATTTGGTTGTATTTTAATTATAACAGACTTCGTAACTATCCTCTTCTCGTATTAGTTATCTGAGCTATCCTGTGTATAAATTGAATACATTGTGTTATAAATAAACCTTGTTTGGCTATCTGTGCAGTAATCTAATGATTCAAAATGTGTTTAAAGGTGCTTGTAGTGGAAACATTGCTCTTATACAGCAGGCAACAGAGGAAACTTCTTTCCTTGTTGCTTATCACTCACTTGAGTGTACTTTAAATAATTGCTATAAAGTAACTTGGAGCGTGTTACTTGAGAGGGATTTTGTCCTGGCTTCTACTAATGATTCCATTTGCTCACTGTTAGATTTCTGATCTTTGAACGAATATGGAATTGCATATCCAAATAGGAATTTCTTCATATTGACAATTAGCCTGCTTTATGCCTTGGAGCATGAAAGCTGATATCCAGGCTTGTAATATATGATAGGTAGTATAATACACAGTAAACTTACGTGGCTTACAGCCAAACTCTTACTATTTTACCTTTTGAAGTACCATAAACCTTACGTAACCTAGTTTAAATATAGCATGCGCTAGTAGATGGCTCAGTGTATTAGAACTTAGACTAAGCTGGTCTAAATTTCTGCTTGAATAAGAATTCAGTTCTGCTATGTTCTGTTTTAACACAGGTTTTGCACTGACTGCAAAAATAAAGTCCTTCGGGCATACAATATTCTTATTGGCGAGCTAGACTGCAGCAAGGAAAAGGGCTACTGCGCTGCGCTGTACGAGGGCTTGCGTTGCTGTCCCCACGAGCGCCACATACATGTGTGCTGTGAAACAGATTTCATCGCGCACCTATTGGGTCGAGCTGAACCAGAGTTCGCAGGAGGGTATGAGTATGTAATTTGCTAGAGTGGGCTATCTAGCGCTTTGCTTCTTTATTTTATTATGGAATGTACTTTGCAAAAGTGATTTTTGCCTCCTTGCTGCATAATAAACTTCTGAATGTAAATATTTGTATTGAAGTAGACTTTCAAGATCGTGCTTCAAAGCAGCGAAGATTTTATATGTGCTTTTGACTTTAAAGTGCGTTTAGCTCCGAAGGCAAGACTGAAAGAAATTGCCAAATGTCTTCCAGTTCATTTCTTCACTCTCTAGGGCTGCCTGCTTTTCCATTGAGGTGTTGAAAGTATGCGAAATAGAAAGAGAACCTTGGTTGACAGTTTTACCAAATGCCAGGCGTTCAATTTAGTTCTGTCGCCATTTGTGTGTTACAGTGATTTCTGAACCTGTTCTAGCATCGGAAAATCTTCCAGTGACAAACACAATTCTGAGCACAATGTCTTTAGAACTCAATCATAACTGCTTGATTAGGAGGGTAAATGCTTTTATAATGATTTGTCCTTAATAGATGATAGATACAGATTAACACTGAAATATTTTTACTTTGTGCAGTAAGTAATGTATAAACTCCTATGTGTGTTTGTTCAGCTTCAGAGAATTGGCGCATAGATGTCTAGGAAGCTGAAATACTTGCTATATAAACTAAATACAAATTCTAGGAAACAAAAGAATGGCTGCATCTCCTTGGCTTTCAAACTCTGCTGACCCCTCGTAGTAGGAGCAAGCAGAGACCGATGGGGCACCAGCTTGGGAAGGCATAGTGCAGCTTCACCGTGCCGTGCACAGCTTAAAGTGTTGGGGATGTAGTGGTGGTTTTGACCTGGTCCTTTCTATTTTGCATCCGCATGCAGCACAGCAGAACTTGATTTAAAAAGCTGTTCATGCAAACATATCTTCAGTTGTACATAAAGAAAATACGTCATTGAACTGCTTTGATCTCTTGGTAGACTTCCAGCGACTTTAACCGTACTGTGCTTTGGTTCAACTCTTCCTTTAGACGAAGAGAAAGGCACGCTAAGACAATAGACATAGCCCAAGAAGAAGTTTTGACCTGCCTGGGTATTCACCTTTATGAAAGATTACACCGAATCTGGCAAAAGTTGCGGGCTGAGGAACAAACGTGGCAGATGCTTTTTTACCTAGGTGTCGATGCTTTACGCAAAAGCTTTGAGGTAAAATCAAACTTATCTAACTTGTATTTGAATTGCTATAGTAACGGTGTGCATTGCCACTAAAATTATTCTTCTGCTTTCTACTAACGTTGGGCTGGAAGGAGCTGCAAGGGTGTTGCGTTCAGTCCCTCGTGCACTGCAGGCAACAGTTGTGTAACATCAATGCGTAGCACAGCTGAGTTGCGTTCCGATGTGAAGTCTACTGGAACGTAAAAGATTGAGGCTTGCTTTTACTTTCCAAGCTGCACCTTAACAGTACGCTGGATCTGCTGTGTTTATCATTTGCAGCGAAGGTATTTCTACCTGACAGCATTTACAGTAGCTCTGGCTACAACAGTTTTATTTCTCTTATTAGTAAAAATGGAGGATGTGCTTTTGAATTACAAATCCAACTGCTAGCTCTTGCACTCGGTGTGTTCCGAATGCACGCTGTAATCCTGTGGGGCCTCGCACTTCAGACAGAACTCCCCGCAGTTCCTTTGTCGTATGCCAGTAGCGTATTTCCCCTTCGGCGTGACGTAGATCGGTTTTGTTTGGTCTGTCTGCCATTCATAAGGACTGTTCTCTCTGAAAACTTTTAAAACATCAGAGGAGGAGGAACAAAATCAGTTTGGGAAAGATCGTAGTGGAACCCTAGTCTACTTAGTTCTTGGCGTTTTTTGAAGTATTTTTTTTAAAACTTTCAATGCCATGGAAGTGGTGTCGGGCTGGGTACACCGTGGCATTTTGGTCAGGTTTTGTTTTGGTGTTTCTTTAATCTAATAAAGTAAGGTGTTGAAAATACATTTACATTGTAAAACTCGGATAACTACACTGGTATGCAAGGTTGCCTGTGAATTTTGAAGTACAGGACTTTTAAATCTTGATATGGAGCCCTTTTCTAAGGTGAGTGGGAATGGTGATGTCTCATTTTGGCTTAAGGAGTTCCCAGAGTGATCTGAAAAACAAACAAACATACATGGATTTATTTTTACCTCTGTAGGAGCATTGATCCAGAGTAGTTTACTAGTCTAACTATATTAATGTAACTTTCTATGTAGAAGTGCCATTATGATATTTGTTTGAAATTTAATATTAAGGAAGATGTTTACATACTTCCTATTTTTTGAGAGATGTCTACACTTCAAAAATTGGCCTGCGGTCAGATTCTTCACTGGTTACCCTGGACGAAGAGCTGCAGCCGTTCTGCAGCAGTAGCTCTGACATGGTTCTTTGTGCTGCTGCGTTAAATAGTCAGAGCATCTACGGTGCAAACACAGAGCAAAAAATGCATTCACGTCTGCAACTTTTTACTGATAATTTTGGATTTGGGCCATAAGTGAAATGCAGGACTCCCCTGTACAGACGTCTTCTCCAGCAATCTAAATTTAGTGACTAAGTCTGGATAGGTATTTTTCTTCTATAGTCTATAGTTGTGTTGCTGTGATTTTGTTATAAAAAGTACGTATCAGCTGTTTTCTTCCTCCTCTTTTATAAATGTAAAAGCTTGAATTGTGTTAACATCTATAAATAGATCTAACCTCTTATAAACAGATGGCGGTGGAAAAAGTGCAGGGTATTAGTCGATTGGAACAGCTCTGTGAAGAGTTTTCAGAAGAAGAAAGAGTGCGAGAGCTTAAACAAGAGAAGAAGCGCCAAAAACGAAAGAACAGACGGAAAAATAAGTGTGTGTGTGAGATCCCTGCTCCTTTGCAGGCAACAGAAGAGAAGGAAATGAGTCAAGCAGAGGTAAGCACTGATAGCCGTGGCTTTCTGCTGGGAGTAAATCACTGGAGTTCTAATCTGGGGCTTCAGGCAGCAGCTCGCTGTTCCATGTTAGAATTCTTGAGCGGTTTCTACTGCATTTCAGTTCTGGGAACTGTTTTTTGATGGCTAGTGGAATTTAATACTTTTTCAGATTACTGCAGTCTTTTTGTAAAGCGGTTGCCTGGAACTCCTTAGCTTTTGGGGTTTTGGTTTGGTGGGTTTTTTTAAAAAGAAAAAAAAAATCCTAAATCTAAAGGGCCAGGTTACGCTAGAATATTTTTCACTATCATTTCTTAAAGATCACTTAGAATATGGACATTCACGTGCTAGCTACAGACAATTACCATTACATTTTTGGGGAAGGGGAAGCATTAACTGACTAAGTAAGTGCAATTATTATTCTAGATCGCTTGACTGGACTTCAGGGGCTAACTGCAGGTCATATTGTTGTGGGGAGAGTGTGGGGGGGTTGGTTTGGGTTTTTTTTTCAATTGTCTTGTACTTGTGAAGAGTTCTAAGCAATGCTGTGGCTGCTGCCAGTCAGCGTCAGCTGGTTTGGCTTGTGGCAAAGGTGTCCTTTGTAAAGGTGCTGGCTGAGCCGCTTTCAGTACTTGGAAGTGTTTTTTGTTTTTGTTTCAAGGAAAATTCGAACTTCACAGAAAGTAGTTGCAAAGCCTGTGGCAGCACCGAAGAAGCTAACCATTGTGTAGAAGTAATTGTTACTAATGAAAGCACTTCTTGCACCTGTCCTACTAGTGGTACCCTATTAGGGTCACCTAAAATCAAGAAAGGTATGTTAAGTGTCATTTCTCATTTTTAAAAATGTCTACCACTTGTGGGATAAACAGTGCTCAGCTATTTTTAAGAAAATCTTTAAAATTTAAAAAAATTTTTAAAAAATAATTAAAAAAAAAAAATTTAAGAATTCTTCCTTGTTAGAGGCATAACTAAAGAATACGCAACAGCTGCTATGGATTCCCGTAACTTTTCCCTGTGTCTCAGGTTTATCTCCGCATTGTAACGGCAGCGATTGCGGCTATTCATCTAGCATGGAGGGCAGCGAAACCGGATCTCGAGAGGGGTCAGATGTGGCCTGCACTGAAGGCATTTGCAACCATGATGAAAATGGTAGGTTTGGTAAGAACCGAACACAGGTTTGGTATCCACAAAGCTTAAGTATTGGAGAAGAAAATTCCCTATCTTCTGCAGGAGACGATCCCTGTGTCCATCGCTGTGACGACAAAGAGGAGGATGGAGACAGCTGCGTGGAGTGCTGGGCTAATTCGGAAGAGAACAACACAAAAGGCAAAAACAAAAAGAAGAAAAAGAAAAGTAAAACTTTGAAGTGTGAGAATGAACACGTAAGGCACATAGCTATTCCAGAACGCTTATTTAAATGCATACGTTTTACAGTAGTTACAACAGCATTTCAGATTTCCCTGGTGAGCGGTGCTGCAGACGCGGTGACGGGGATCGTCTGTTCCCGCTCCGTCCAAGGTTTGCAGCCGAGGTCCTGCCCAGAGCAGGCTGTGGCCGGAGGAGCCTCTGCTCTCCTGTGTTCCTGAGCGCGTGCACGTAGCGTGCTCTCGGTGAATTACCGTGCCATTCCCCCCTCCCCGGCACACGTGTTTAAAACCCACAGATCCTTGCTCTCTTTAGGAACATTTTCCTTTCCTCTTTCCCTCCTGCTTCCGTCTGAAACTCGAGTGTTTCAGGTCTAACGCTGCGAGTGGTTCACGACAGGTTATTTTCAATTCTAGATTCAGAAACTTGGAAGCTGCATGGCAGATCCAGGTAACAGAGAGACCTCAGGAAATATCATGCACACAGAGTTTCATCGCAACAAGACCAAAGACACACATGCTGAAAGCTGCTGTAGCTCAGAACAAAGCGGGCAGCAGTTGCCTTGGTTTGAGCATATGAAAAACGTGTCACAGTTTGCAGAACCTCCAGAAATGTCACTTGTTCCCGAGACTGGAAAAGGTGCCAAGAGCTTAGTGGAACTCCTTGTAAGTAACCATTTTCTTTGAGTTTTAGGTTGTAGCATACTGCTTGAAATCCTCGGGTTGAGAATGGGGCTTAGCACTCAAATCCCCTTGAGGAGCTGTTAAGAGAAGAGCGTAACTGAACCGAAGAGTCACGGCTTACTCTCCGGGTGGCTCGTGTTTTTGCACGTTCTCTGTGAAGTCTGTAACTCGGGTGCTTCGCAGAGGAGGAGAAATTGCTGTCACTGGAATGCAAGTGACAGGACTGGTGGTGTAAGCACTCATTATCAAGGATCCTACTAATCTGTAAAATGAAGCATGCGTTATTACTGCCTTCATGCCTCAGATATTACTTCCCACTACAGGCTCCTTGGACAGCTTTCTTCTCTGCCTCTCCTTCCCTTCTCCTTCCCCTTGCTTTACATCCTTTTTCTGCTTTTCTTCTCTTTTTTTTTTTAAACTCTAATAAAAGCCATCCTCTCTCGATGGAAATGTGCTAAGACTCTGAAGCTTTTTCTGGTAGATTCCATGACCGCGTAGGCTGCCTCTTACGTGAAAAGCAGCAGAGNGCGGTGTGCGAGNGGGGGGGCTGGATTAGCCAGCCGAGCCGGGTGCTGTCGGGACCCGGGGGCTCGGTCGTCCTTCGGAGCTGCTGTGGGCGAGGCGTCGGCTGCGCGGCAGGTCTGCCGCGCGGGGAGGGCAGCGCCGGAGTTCTCAAATGCCTCTTTTTGTTTGTAGGATGAGTCTGAATGCACTTCTGATGAGGAAATCTTTATCTCACAAGACGAAATACAATCCTTTATGGCAAACAACAAGTCTTTTTACAGCAATAGAGAACAATACCGACAGCATCTGAAGGAGAAATTTAATAAATACTGCCGCTTAAATGATCACAAGGGGCCCGTTTGTAATGGTTGGTTGACAACGGCTGGAGCGAACTAAACACAATGAAATAGCTCTGTCTTTCACTGAGATTCTCAAGATGACTACTGCGCCTTCTCTTTCAAAAACTTAATTTAGTGACTTATGGCAAAATTTTATCTTAAATTAATGTGATTCTTTATTTTCTTGGTTTTTTTGGGGAGGCTGGTGGAGGTGATTTCATTAATTTTGTTCTTTCTTCAGGCTTGTATCTTTAGTTGAGTAGCTGTGCAAGCCTCTCATAATTTAAGCCATCTCTTTTCATTAAATGTTTCTCTTACTGTGACACTTACAAAAAGCAAACTAGTGGCAAAGTAATGTTGTACCTATAATTCTGTACAGAATGACAATGAGCTGAATATAAGATTTTACAAAGTAGACATCCATTTGCAAAATGTTTTGGATGTAATATGTTAAAGCGCAATGTGCAAAATTTAAATAAAGAATATTTATTAATATGCATAGTAAAGTCGGTGTAAGTGTTTCTGCTTTGAAGGCGCCCTCCCAGCGCTCTGGATTCTTGCGGTGTAGATGGGCGGCTGTCGCTTCGCTCTGCGGGGAGGTCGGTGCGAGCGGAGGAAGAGCACAGCCCCTTCGGAGGTGCTCGTCGAAACCAGCGTGGCGGGGGATCGTCGCCTTGCTGCCAGGGGCCGCGGCGCTGCGCCCAGCCGGGCGTTCCGCTTCCAGGGTCTGCGACAATGCACCGGCGCGGCAGGGCTGGCCCCGGGTGGCTGCGTGCTGCGGGGCCGGGCTGTACGAATCCTGGCGGGATGGCCGCGCCCGCGCGCTGCCTTTGGCGATGGCCTTGACTTTGTTCGGAGCGTGCAGCCTGTACCTTTCTGCGGGCGTAATTTAGTTGTTCATCAGGACAATTACCGGTGCCGGCGAGCGAGGAGACTGCGGCGCTCCTTTTCCTTCTCCCTGGACAAAGCAGCCTTCAAGCTTCTGCCTGAGCCCATCAGAACATCACCAAACAGAGCAGATTTTCAACACACCCTGACGTTTTCTTACTGGAATGATGAGCTCTGTTCTGAGAGAGCGGGAGTGCTTCTCCATAAAAATCCCTTCACCCCTATCTTGTCCTCAGCAGTACGGTCTGTAAGGGCACGGCTTGTTGCTAAGAGGCAGAGCTGACAGGCGGCGAGGACGAGGGCTGTGGGAGATTTAGGAAAAAAGCCGTTTAAAACCTGGTGCTAAATCAGCAAGATGAGGTGCTGGCGTGGTTCTGCACGGTGAG
>Ga0065711_1037412_pt1 | contig 19868 bp, 10 predicted proteins | sample Hoacrofraction12_FD_59098 | JGI IMG/M metagenome (GOLD analysis project Ga0065711, IMG submission 59098) | Hoatzin crop microbial communities from Cojedes, Venezuela - Epithelial fraction 12 v2 (version 2) | ecosystem: Host-associated > Birds > Digestive system > Esophagus > Crop | place... | reverse complement strand
CACAGCGAGCAGGGACACCGCTAACTAGATCAGGTTGCTCAGAGCCCTGTCCAACCTGGTCTTGAATGTTTCCAGGGATGGGGCCTCCACTACCTCTCTGGGCAACTCGTTCCAATGTTTCACCACCCTCATTGTAAAGAATTTCTTTCTTATATCTAGCCTAAACCTACCCTGTTTTAGTTTAAAACCATTACCCCTTGTCCTGTCACTGTTGTCTCTACTAAAAAGATTGTCCCCATAAGCTGCCTTTTCCTTTTCACCTGATCAGAAGGAAAAGGGAGAAGACAAATACTATCCTTTTTTTCTGTGGCATCCCAGACTGGAAATCTTTTGCTTTTTGTTTTTACTAATGAGAACTTACATTCCTGTCTTCTGCTATATTAGATGCTTTGATACCACATGTGATGAAGGTGTTTCCTTCCCTCCTTGTCCTCAAAGTTTAATATTTCTAGTATATATGTTAATTAGTACAGCCTCTTCCCCAGCTGATACTGTAATTATGAAGTAGTTTAGTCCTTTTAATGGCTCAGTTTCTAATTTAATCTTTTTTTCAAAGGGGAAAATTTTTCAGATTTTTCATGTTTTCTTGTCTCTTTCACATCTCTAGCCAACAAGGACACTAGTTATGACGAGTATGTCTTCTGAGTAAGTATTAAACATTTTGTCTCTTTAGTCAGTACACTGTTTAAACTTGAATGTTAATAATCTTTTTACGCCTACACAAAATGAAATCTATCTTTGGGCCGTATGTTAAAGTACTTTATTTCATTCTGTATTGTAGCTCGAAGCACGTACATACATGTATATGTCATTGCTATCTACAGTGTGTGTGTATGTGTTGCTATGGTGCAGACTGGAGTAGTAGTTCCATAGGTGAGCCCAACAGAGCTTCAGCGCAGTGAAACTAAAATCTTAAGTAAGTTTTGATTTTTTCTGAAGGAAACATAAAAAGGAATTTTATGTAGTAAATGGTTCAGACTTTCAGCCTAAGACTTAGCTTTTTCCCCCATACGTTTTAATGATTTCTGTTTGAAATGCCATAATCTGAAACATCAGTGCAAAATGTTTTCTTTCATATAAATTGTTGCTGAAGAAATATCAGTTGTAGGCTTTTTAGCCACTTAGTTTCAAAACATTAGAAGCAGCTGCCACTGCATATTTTGGGGAGAGTTAATAATTTTCTGGCATGCTCTTATCGTTCTCGTAGAAGTCTTATAGCATAAAGAATATCCAACAAAAACACAATTCCATATTTTATACTGCACTTGCTTACAGTTTTTTGAATTCTTTTTCAAAACTCAAGATATTTCTACTACCCACAAATCTGTTCCAGGTTTGAAGTAATTAAATCTTGACAGTTACATAGATATAAATACTCAGAAACAGCACTTAGTGGCTATCGTTTTAGAAGTTCTTTGTGAATGGTTGTCAATAGCTATTAAGAAGTACACTAATATATGTCAGAAACATAAAATGGAATTAATATTTTTCTTCTATTCAATGTGACTGGGTGCAAGTAACACCAAGACTGTAGAATGCACTCTGCAAGTCATGCAATACAGGATCACTATGGGGGAGGCAGAGATGATAGCTACAGTGCACGAACAAGTAGTGGAAAACAGGCTGTGATCTGCCTAAAAGAAGAGAACAAATCCTGGCAGAGCTGGGAAAGAAGTTCTTTAGTTGAAAGAGTTCATTAATATATTATTTCTTTCAAATTGCTTGTATGTTGATTTTTCCCACTATCCAATTACTATTTCATTAAATAAAAATGTCTCGTGATAACAATTGCTTTTCTTCAGAACTTCTTCATTAAGATTGTGCTTTTGGCTATCTACAGCTGTAGGTGTTCATCAACCTGTAAATGGGTGAAGGGAAAGGGACTGTTTCTGAAAGAACTGAAGAACAGAAAACAGTCCTCCAAAGTGTACAACCCAATGACCAAAAGCCAATTCTACTAGCCAGTAGCTACAGGCTCAAAAGTGCTTCATTAGAATTTAAATTTAAAGATCATGAGTTCAGTGGCCTTATGGCATGGCGTTTTGAGATTATATTAAATGCTGCTCGCTGATTCACTGCCAGCAGCTGACTGGTTTTCTGAATCCCAAATTCAGTGAAATTTTGCTGTACATTTGCATCTGGCGGTTTTTGCAGCTGACTGAAGTATAAACTAGTGAGTTTTCACTGTAATTTATAAGATATCTTAGATTCAATTCTTAGACAACAGGATTTATCCCTCTCATTGTAAGGAATTTTGCGTAGACACAAGAAAGAAGAAAAGCTTCAGATAAGAGCATGGAAATGCATCCCCCGAGCATGCAGTCCAGGCAGGGCCAGCCCCCATGTGTTGCAATGTTGCAAAAATGTTCTCTTGTAGGCTATATCAAGTTAAAACTCATCAAATGGAAAGGTAATAGTAAATATTCCAGTAACATTCAAGGCAATATAGCCAAGGCCAGTATTCACCATAACTAGCGTGTGGAGTGAGGCACTTAAGTCAGTGGTTTGATTTTTTTGAATTATTACTTTTCAAATGTCTCCACATACAATATCACCTTTTGTCTTAAGCGTGAATTTAATTTGTTACACTGTTTGCTGTTACTATTCATTTGTTTGAAACTTCTTGAAAAAATAGATTGTTGTATTCTCTGTGAAGAATTTTTTGCAGGTTTTGGTAGTTCCTCTAAGTAGTGTCTGCTTTAGCAGACATATACCCATATGGGGAGCTTTAACTGAGTTACTTTCTGTGGAGTGAAATATAGTGAGAATGAAAGTAATCCCTAATCCCAGAGGCTTCTGGAGAAGTTCTGAGTGTGCTTGCATTATGTCAGTGATTAACGTAAATGTTTTACCTGCGAGGATGACCACTGTGATAGATGTGATTGTGTTCAAGGTTGTGCTTAATTGTTTTATCTTGTGTAGCGTGCTGTGGACATTTCCAAGTCAACCAAGGGGAGCAGATAGGGCACTGGAACTGGGCTTTCATTTCCAGATCTTTAATGATAATTTTTAACAATGATTTATGATAACAATAATTAATAAGAACAGTAAATTGTTCTCATGCAACAGCTTTTCTCTAGTGATATCAAGATCTCACAGTTTTCACGATTGTATATTCGTGTGCTTCAGTGTAGCTATGCGGAGAACTCAAATTAGAATTCCAGTTATAGGTGGCCATTCTGGATTTTATATTTAGTTATAACTGTTTTTAAGAATAAGTGAATTTTTAATTGAAACATTGGCTCAGATGTATAGGTAGAAAGCCAGAAGTTTAGGACTTCTCTCTAAATTTAGACACAGCATTTTATTCAGATGCTGAAAATCTGGTGCTTCCTAATGAAAACCTCTTAAGAGTGCTGTGTCTAAATGTTTACATTTCCTGGTAATACTTTTTTGATAGTGCTACAAAAGCAACCAAGAATGAGGCTCTGTTGTACTAGGCATTGTACACAAACAGTATGTTAGATAATTCCTGGCTCAAAAGCTTGTATTTAAACAGACAAGATAGATGTAGGGGAGAAAAGAGCTTTGATGTGTGAGTAGATATGATTGTGTGATGACAGAAAAGGGTCTGTTTGGACTCTATGGGAAGGCGAATCAATTTAGGGCTAGCAAATGGGTAGAGGCTGAGTGAGAAAAGGATAAGAAATGATTAGTGAGGAAAGAAATGAGGTGAGTTTGAATTAATTTGTGTTGTGTGTATATGCTTTTATAATTGTATATGCTTTTATAATTCTGCATATCCATTCAACATTGGATAGATTTTTTTTTCCTTTTTTTCTTTTTAGGAAACAAGAGACAGTAATTCAGTTGGTAAATAAACTTGGAGACTTTTTGTTCTCAGATGTCGTGTGTGAAACAACAAGTCATGTAGTTACAGGCAATCCTCGTCGTACCTTGAATGTTATGCTGGGAATTGCTCGTGGATGTTGGATTGTTTCTTATGAATGGGTAAGAAATATTTGTAAATTTTACTACAGACTAAATTAAACTTATTTTGTATAGCTGAAATGTCAACCATATAACAATGTTGGTGTCCATGCTATGTACAGTGGTGCAATGTTCAGATATTCAGGCTTACCTAGAGTTAGCTCGATTAGAGGAAATGGAAATTTGTGTGAAGCTCTGTTACCATGACTTACTCTTTCAGTACTTCACCTAACCAAAGTATTCCTGTATTGTACCTCAGTATGTATTTTAGAAATGCCTGAAGTCTTATCTTATGGATGAGAAACTCATGTTGCATGCATTATTTTTGGACAGATTGAAGTCTAAACAAACCATTTCTGCTCAACATTAGCCAAGTCACATTATTCAGATTGAATTTTTCATATACTGATTTAATGTATTTCTACTGTGTTCCAAAACATGTATTGTCTTCAGCAACGGTAAAAATGAAGGGGAATTGTTAGATATTTTGCTGCATAGTGGGAAAACTTTGAAATAGAAAAAAAAAAAAAGAAATTAAGGAAAGCTATTTGTAGATGAGTAGTTTGGAGACTTTGTAATTTACAGAAATGGTTCCCAGACATCCAGATCAAAGAATCACTGTATATCCTCAAAATTTTTTGTGGACTACCACATAAAGTAACCAGATTGCTACTGTGAAGACAAGATAATCGTGAATTGCTGTACTGGGTCCAGTTGGGATAGAGTGAATTTTCTTCATCATAGCCTGTATGGTGCTTTGTTTTAGACTGGTGACCAAAACAGCGGTGATCACCCACCAGTGTTTTCGCTGCTGTTTAACAGTGCTTACACAGTGTCAAGGTGTTCTCTGTTTTTCAGTCAGCCCCCCCCAGCGAGTAGGCTGGGCGTGCACAAGAAGCTGGGAGCGGACTCAGCTGGGACCGCTAACCCCAACTGACCAAAGAGATTTTCCGTATCCTATGACATCACGCTCAGTTATAAAACTGGGAGGGGGGTTTCCAAAGCAGCCGTTGCTCGGAGAATGGCTGGCCATGGATCTGCTGGTGGGAATGATTACTTTTACATTATTTGGGGATTTTTAAACTGTTTTTCTTCACTTCATTCATTAACTGTCTTTATCTTAACCCACAAGGAGATTTGTTTCTCACTTTTGCCCTTTTAATTCTCTCCTCCATCCTGCTGGGGCCGGGAGTGAGTAGTGACTGGATGAGGAGCTTACCTGTCAGCCCAGGGTTAAATAACATCAATCTCTCACTGTGATAATGGAGATTAACCACTCAATCTGACATTGCAGATGACAGTTTTTCAGCTTTCCTCACATTTCCAGAGCTATAAAACATAGCTGTTAGAATTTATATGAAAATAGCTCTTCAACTTACATAGAAAAGGGTTGTAGAATAATTTTTAAACTTCTTGGTTTCCTTTTTGTTATAAATACTTTAGAATGTAGATGTTGGGCCGGAAACAAAATAAACTCCTGTTGCCCTTTTGTTTTCAAGATGTCTGGCACTTACCAGTGTGAAGCTTGTCCTACATGATATACGATTAGTTTTACTGAAGAAGCTGTTATGGTAGACTTTGGAGTTTTCAGAAGTTCTTGGTGATTAATCTTCCTTTGAATAAAGGGGTTTGCATCTTTCATCATCTTAACAATCCAGTAATGCGTCTTTGTGGCAAAAAGGACCAATAGCATTCTTGGCTGCATTAAGAGGAACATATCTGAGCAAGGAGTTTGGACAAGACAATCTCCACAGGTCCATTGCAGCCTTAACTATTACGTGATTCTATGAATCTGTGAAAGAAATACATTGAAATATCTGTCCCACACTTAGCTTTGTATGGAGCTTTAAACAAGTGACAACATATTTGCTGTAAGTTCCTTTCTCATAACAGGGTAGTCAAACATAAAGCAGTACATTTTCTTGAGGAAGAAGCTTCACTTAACGACTAAGATAGTTAAAGGTGTAGATAACTACTACAAAAATCCAGTAAATAAGTTTCCTATCTTTGTACATAAAGCCATATTTGAATAATCAGTATGCTGGCAATTACTGTTCTGGAATTTCATTGCCCATTTTATGGACTGAGCTTCTATGAACGAATCCATGGTGAAAACATCAACAGATGCTCTTCATAGACCAGTATTGACTAGTAGCAATGCCAAATGTTCTACGGCTTTCTTACAGCCTACAGTTTAGACTCATCACAGCATCATCAATATCCCTCATATAATACCAATAAGTTAAATGGAATTGTTCCAAGGATTAGTTTGTTCCTGTAAGTATTATTGGATCAAATGCTGAACCTGTCTTCACTCATTTTATTGAGCTGCTATTTAGAAAAAGTTGTAAAGTTATAGCAGAGCCACATGACAAGGAACGAGAGAAAAACTTCAGAATTCAGTTCTCCAGCTCACAAGTTTGTTCAATCTTATAGTATCTGCTTATCTATGAATATTGCTATTTTTAGTTTTCTTGGAACTGTGCTTAAATCTTTCACTACGGCTGGGTACAACTTTGTCCATAAATGTCTAATCCCTCAAGTAATTAAGTAATTCATTTCACTGAAAGAAAATATTGCTTTGAACTTTTAAAAAAAAAAATTCTTTATCTGGTTAAGTTTATGCATCTTATTACATAAGAGCATTATTTTCTTATTTCTAATTGTGTCACTGGTATAATGTTGCCATCCTTTTACCCAAATTCATTAACTCAATACTTTAACTAGAGAAGAGAAGAGAAAGCTGAAGCCTTACTTAACCATCATGAGGGGTTCTGTAGAAAATTAGTCAGGAGAATTTCATTTAAGCAAAATAATCTTTTCCTTTTATTAATGCTACAATACTAAATCCTTTAAATGCCTTTCTATACTGTAGTCAATCCTACCATAAGTGCTTTCATTGGTAAAATGCTTCAAAATGGCTAACTAGAATAATCAATCAGTCTAGAGAAATCAGTAGTACCTTTTAAACAATGTTTTAATTTTGAGCAGTGATGGTTGTCTTTTGGAAGATGTTTCTCAATGTTTTAAGAAGCTGAAATATTACTTAGCTCTGCTTTTTGACTTGTAACATGGAGAGATAATTTAGGCTGCAATATTTTTTTTCTTCTGAGAAAAACTTAAAATTATCTTTTTAAAGGTGGATGTTGTAGGTATATAAAATTTACTGTTAGACATTTAATCTTCATAGCACTCTATTTACATATTTCAAGATGAGTTATTCAAGTACAAATACCATATGATCATTCAGTGTGCTAGCTGGATGGGTAAGAGGCCTTAAGTACTGATCAGTCAAACAGTGTGTTTTCAGACCCTTGTGAACTTGATATTTGACAGAAATTTCCCTATGTAGTGTAAATAAAAGAACGTAGCTGGTATGGATATGCAAAGGAAAAACTGCACCAAGGCTAAACGTGTACCTGTATAACCTGCAGGACACTTGTTGAAGCTCCATGCCATACAGGTTGCTGGATACTGAATTAGACAAAATAGTTCATACTTGAGGATGAAGTAACAGAAGATTGATCAACTTGATTCTAGAGGCCAAAGCCAAAGGAAAACATTCTTTAAGGCTGTAAGAAGTCCACAGAAAAACTATGCTTTTCCCACTCTCCTCTTCCTTCCCTATTTCTTCGTTTCTTGGGTCCTCCATGACCAGCAAGACTGCATTCTACTACAATTCAATGCATTCTTAATATCTCAGTGTTATCAGCGGTCTTTTCCTAACTTCTGATATTCCTATATACAACATTCATGCGTGATCCATGCTGTACTGCTTTAACATTATATTTTAAGCCAAATCTTTTGTAACTGCACACTTGAAAACCTCTGGATAGCTCTTTCTTCTCAATATAAACACTTCTATATTCTGAAGTATTTCAGCTTTTCTTAGTTCTTTTCCACATTCTAAGGAACTGTTGAATATGAAGATATTACTGACTTAATAAGGAAAAGTAGCTTACTCCAGAATAATCTGGCAAATCATAACTTGTTTTTGTCCCACGTCAATTTGAAGCATTTTTTTAGTGTTGCTATGAAAATATACTGGTTGAAAATTTGTCTCCACTATAGTCAGAAGCAAACTTTCAGTGACCTAGAATGGAGAGCTCTTGCCTTTGTGTTCATGAAAACGAAATGTTTTAGTGAGTGGTGAGCTAATTATTTACTGCAGGACCTGTTTATGAACTCTGTATCTAATTTTCTTTTTATCTAGGAAAGTAGATAGGATGCCTTTGTACTCAATTCCAGAACCGTGATAGACAAGCATTAATCCATCTTTTGTTAAGATAAACAAAATTCATTTCTAAACAAAATTCAGTAAATACTACAAGGATTGATAGAGGTTGTTACTGTAAAATTGGCCTAGAAAATGAAATGGGATTACTTGATAATAACTAATCTTTTGGGTTTATGTTTTAATCGGCTTGGGTTGTTTGCCAGTTACTCTTGGTACAAACATCATTTTGGTACTATAAGGAGATGATGTACGCGTTCTACAGCATGGTACTTCTGTTCCTGCTCAAGATTATTTACAAAGAAATTATTTTCATGCAGCATGTCTTTAAGAATCATCTTAGAAGTTACAATTTTCTCGGTTTAGTTAAAGTTGATTTATACTGTGATTAGAAGAGAAATGGCTTGGATTAACAAGTTTCTTTTATTTGCAAAAATATATACAGCAATAAGTATAAAACTAACAGATTTCAATATTCTTATTGTAAATTGTAAAAAGTAATTGTAAAAAATATACACAGGTACCACCGTAAAATTTATAATTTAAAATCCTAAGTTGCAGTCTTAACTGTATGTTTTTAAGAAGTTATGATACTTTTCTTTGCTAAACACTGCAATGCATTATTACATTTTAAATATTTTTAAAGATCATTGATTTATTAATGTGCTTAACTTTTAGGTTTGGTATGATATAATGACTACAGAAATTAGTTTCTCTTTTTCTACAGCTGTTGCATTTTCAAATATTTGGTGGTGCATTTTCTAAAAGTAAACATAATATTCTTTGGATTTTTGTAATAAAGTTCAACAGTAGGTTTGAAGATGTGCTGCCTTTCCATTATCACTATTCACTTCCAATAGCCTGCAAAATTGGACACCTCCCCTCACAGGTAAAACACCACTTGCCACATCACACAAAGCACCAGCTTTTGACAAGGTTGACAAGGCTGCTGGTTCCCCTGAAAGTCGTCAAGCTGGTTTTGATAACAAAATTAGCTTCTAAATTCAGTTTGCAATTTCCTGCTTGTAGCAACAGGTTTGGGGCAAAAAAAGCCCTTTACAGAAAGTCACTCTCCTACATACAGTTAGGCCGTTTTATAAGATCTACATTATTAGTTTCTAATCAGTCTGTTCAGCTTAGAATCTTGTGTAGTTAGTGAGCTGTAACATTGTAAAGGATAACTTTATCATGCTTGTTACCTCTTATGCTAATTTTTGTCTAAGGGGAACATCTCATAGCACTGCTTCCCAGATTTTATGAGGTAAAGTTTTATAATTGAAATTAAAACTAATAATGTATGAATTTCTATGGCATCTTCCAAAAGAATAAAAAAACTCCAGAATATTTCAGTTAATTGTGAATCAAGCATGGGAATAATTTCACGCACTGATGAAATTCAGCTTGTTCTAAGGTGAATAAGGACAACAGTTTAATGGTGCATGGCTATGCTGCTAACAGTAAGAAACAGGCATCATCTACTTGAAATGACCAGAGAACTATTTAGGGAAATTGTGACTGCCAGAGGTAGAATTATCCTAAACACTGGGATTTACTTTCTAATAAATTCCATATATCCCATTTTGGGGGTGTATGTACATTTTTTGTTCACTTAATACTACTTGTTGCTGTAGGGGCAGCAGGGTGTTGGGGAGTTGCTGTAGTTTTTAAGGTTGTAGATCTGAACTGTGCTGTCTCTCACTAGTGGGTAAAAATGCTTCTTTTGACTCATATTTAAAGCGTGCCAAATGGCAACTACGGGAAGGATGTTGTGAACCTCAAGTATCTGTAAAAGGGGAAAGCTGAACTGTGTGACAAAGTTGGTAAAGAACTTACCAGTCTTTTACCTATATGAGAAGCTTTACAGCTCAGCTGACAGTGATGAAGCCAATGAGGAAAATGAACTCCTCTTCCAGCAAAGCGTGCTTCAGAATTTAGACTATCTAGAAATTAGAAGGAAAATGACCTTTATATGACTCAAGGGCAGAACCATGGTAGGAACTTCAGTCTTTTTTTCCATTTCCTCATAAACACTAGAGGGATAATCTCTGAACACTCTTTGTGAGGCTTTCAATATTATAGTCTACCAATTGCAACTTATAATGATAAATTGTTTTGAAGAATGGTTTAGAAACTCAACCCAAGAAAAATGCTGGAAGGAGTAATTTTGGGAAAGTTTTACCAAAAACAATATGAAAAATTGTGTATTTCAGAAACTGAAAATATAACCATTTCAAGTAGGTTTTTTTTTTTCTGTTAACCATTTTGTGGTAGCCCTGATGGGAACAGAAGTCTGAAAGTAGTCCAAAGTGTTAGGATTGCTGGTTTCCAAGGATCATACTGATCCAGCACTTCAGAGCTCAGCTGAACACAAATGATTACATATTTTCTTGACAGTTCATACTCTGCACTGTTAGCAACCTTTTCTTATGCTCTAGAATGTGATGTTGACAGAGGAGGACACTGAAGAGAATGAAATTGAGCTTTTCTTCTTTGCAGGCTGATTTATATATGTAAAGTGGATTATATACGGTAGTTGCATCAGCCCAGTCAGCAGCAGTAGAGTTGATACTGGTCCAGTATTATTAACATTTTCATTTATGATCTGGATGATGGGGAAGAGTGCACCCTCAGCAAATCTGCAGATGTTACAAAACTCTGAGGAGTGTTTGATACACCAGATGGGTGTTCCCATTCAGAGGAACCTTAACAGGCTGGAGAAATGGGTCAACAGGAACCTCATGAAATTCAGTGATAACTGAACCTGGACAACAGTACTGATATAGTATGACTTCCCTTTTCAAATCTCTACTCTAATTTATGTATTGCAATGCAAAACGTTGACTTTTCTGATATCCTCACAAGGTTTTAAAATTTTATGTAGCTATGCACAGAAGTATGACTTTGGTATTTTAATGGTTTGTTTCAGTTGTAAAATTTCTATCTTTCTGATTGCTTGATTTTTCAGCGAATCATTTGGTTTGGATAAATGAATTACCAAACCAACTACTGCAACTGCACTGTTACTTCTAATTACACATTCAAAGAGTTTGCTATTTTAGAAATTCTAAGAGTTCTCCTTACCGCTTAATTTATTTTAGGTTCTGTGGTCTTTGGAATTGGGCCATTGGATCTCAGAGGAACCATATGAGCTTTCATCCAGCTTCCCTGCAGCTCCTGTAAGTTTAATGGCCCTTTAACCTTATGAACTTTCTTATGTTTATCTGGAAAACTATTGGCCCTCTAAATAGGTTTGGTGAACAAGAAGGCCTACTAGAAAAAATATTTTTTTTAAGGAAACACTGTAAGGAGTTGTTTTCTCTTTTGTCGACTACTTTTTGAAGTGTGTGCAAAAACTTTGGTACGGATTTTTCCTGCCTTTAATGATCATTCTCAAGTACTGAATTGTGGACTAGTGCAAAAGTGTGTATGTGAGGGCATCGTGTATCTGTGCAGACCCAAGTGTTCTCTGCACTCCATGTGTTGCAATTGATTATAAACAGTAATTTTAGTTTGGTTTTAGAACAAGTAGAATTCTAGCAGATTACTACTCAATCACTCTAATACTTCTGCGAAAAAAGGTTTCACAATTTCTCTTATATTGTAGCAGCTAGTTAAATATCATCTCCTATTTGTTTCTCAAAATTGCATAGGGGCTTTGAAGAAAGAATGTTTAATAGGGTTTGAACTTTATTTTTACTATAATTTTATTAACTGCTAAGAACTTATTTTTAACATTCTTTCTAAATCTGTAATTTATGTAAATTTACATGTTCAAGATGAAGACTTTGTTTCATAATTTGTGTGTTCCTGAAGTGTAGCAAAATTGTAACAGTTATTCTGAAATAAGCCCAAAGAAATTAATCATTCATTATAATGGAGTATTTTTTCTAAAAGGAGAAGTAGGTTTTTTTATATAGCAAAAACATTAAGAGTGGAAAAACTTAATTTGAAAAATATATAAGCAGCATGTTCTTTTTTCCACCTTTTCTGTATTTTTATAAGAAAACTGTACTTCACATTAAGCTGTTTTGAGTTTTCTGTTTCTTCTCAGACTACCTAGTCTAATAACCAGGCATGCTAGCAGTAAGAACTTACATAGCATTCTTTGGAATTGATTCCTGCTGGGGTTTGTTTTTAGATTCTGTTTATAGTTTATACTCCTGAAGTAGAAGGAGGGCTTGATAGATGGTGAGAGAATAAAATCGAGGGAGGTTATGATTGTGCTGAGAACCTGAATCGCTTCTTTTGCAGTGTGCTCCTCTTGCAGAGGAACAAACTCCGTGTCCAGGGTGGTATTTCCACCACCTTTCCAGTCATTCCCTTCTTCAGTCAGTCTGGTTTCTTACTGTAACAGATACTTTATTTTTAAAGATATGATTATTATTTAAGCATGAATGGTGTTTATGTTCCCTTTGTTTTCTTGTTATTTGTTTTCTGCTTCCTAAGAAGTATTTAGAGAAAATGGAAGTGCATTCTAGCTTTATATACTGTTTATCTGATTACAGGAACAAATTAAAAGAAGATCTTGCTGTTATGTTTTATTGTTTGTACCAAGTCCAAAGCAGTTGTTGCAGCCTTCTTTTTCCTATTATTGCATTCCTTCTCAAATGTCCTCCTCTCACTTCACTTTGGTGTTTGCAGTTTAAGCCGTGCAATCTCATTTAGACAAAATGTCGTTTAAAAACATATTCACTCTAAAATATTATGTTCATGTTGATAGATTACTCCATTTTACCAAAAAAGTCTCATTCAACAATTGATCCATTCAACGTCTACATCAATATCTTCGATCACTTTCCCAGAGCAGTCATCAAAAAGCCGTAAGCTTTATAAGGGCTTCTTTCCAGCAAATTGAAACTAGCCATGCAATATTTAATTATGCTTGTCATATAGAGTTTTCTTACTAAAATAATGAAGGTTAATGTCAACCAGAAGTTAGAACTCTTTTCAGTTGCCAGGTTGAGCATGCATACTGTGCCAGATTCCACCATGTTTTTTAAGACATTTGGTTTGGGGGATTTTTTAGATTATTTGGCTAGATGTGCTTACTATCTCAGATACTGGGACTATTTCGTATTGGGGGTTGTCTGATTAAATGCAATGAAGCAAGAAACACGGTAATCTAGACTCAGCATTTCTATTAAATTTCATAGAATCATAAAATATTTTAGATTAGAAGTGACCTCTGAAGGTTGTCTAGTTCAACGCTCTGCTCCAAGGGACTTGTCCAGTGCACCCTGATGGTAATAAACTAAAAAGAAAATCCAGTTTCCCGAATTCCAACTTGTGTTTGCTGCCTCTTGTCCCATCTCTTGTCCCATTGCCGTGCACCTCCAAGAAGGGTCTGGCTCTGTCTTCTCTGTGTCTTCACAGTCAGGCAGTTGCAGACAGCAGTAAGGTCTCCCCTTTCCCTTCTCCAGGCTGAAAAAGGCCAGCACTCTCGGCCCCTCTTGGTATGTCGTGTGCTTCTTGGTATGTCTAACTCCTTCACGAGCTTGGTGGCCCTCTTCCAGACTTGCTCTTTAAGACATTTCTTAGAAATTCATTAAAGCAATTTTGTGAAGTATCGTTCTAGTTTGGGGTATGTTTATCCATACAAATTTGCTAGGAGAAACAATAAAATACTTCAACAGTAATCTTACATTCATTCAGATTATTTTATGCAACTCTTCAGATGACTGTTAATTTACATTCATTAGGTTTATTTAAAATTGGATCATGAAATAATATTAAAAGTACTTTTTGTCTCTGCCACCCTATAGTAATGCCGACACATTTTCAGTGAAGAATGGTGGCGGTGTGAGTGGTGGGGTACTCTGACAGCAGCTTTAATGACTGTCAGTATGAAATGAAGAGTTTTATTCCATCTTTCTCAAAATCATTTACTGTTTTTAAGATACAATACTTTTTGTTAAGTAAGCCTCCAGAAATGCGTCTGGGGTTTTTTGTTTTTTTGTTTTGGTACGAGATATGTTCTTGTCTTGTAACTAATTCAGTCATCTGCTGAAATTAAAAATTTACAAAATTATTACTTTAAGGCAAAGACTAAGCATGAGAATTAAAACCTAAATTTAATTTGGGGAAAAATCTCAACAGGATTATTTTGTGTGATTTGTGAAGAAATATCTTCCCACTCTGAACTGCACTGTACAGCACAAAATTTTAAAGCATATAGTAACAAAAAACAATTTAAAAAGCAAAAATCACCCAGTAGAGTAATTTAATCACATTGTGTCATACATTGAGGGCCTACCTACAGAGAATTTCTAGGGAGAATTCCTAACCTTACCAAAAAAACCCCAACTGTATGACCTTAGATAACACTCAGATTTTTCTTCCTGTTCTTAAAATGTAATCATTTGTATCTTAACTCATGAGTATGAATTTAACTGTATCAAAGAACATGCATATGTTGTTCAGTTAGGTTATTTTTACAAAACGTATAGATGTACTACAGCACCAGGTGATAACTGATTGTCATAGACAACCAGACATTTGGTGTTAATGCCGTTGTCTCAGTTTATAAAATACTGATCAGTTATTTTACATTTACAGGTAAATGACAAGGAAAGGAAAAAAGTGCAATCTTTGTAAAAATATAAAGAAACACATACTATATTGTAATTTGCAGGGATTTTTGTAACTTGAAGATAGTGACTGTAGTAAGTACAAATGGAAAGAAACGTGATTTTTGTACATGGTATTTCCCAAGAATAAATGCAAAGTACTTAAATGCTATTTGTCCTCTGTTAAATAAAGTAATACAGGCTATTGGAAAAAATCCCTGAAGTGTAGGAGGTTGTTTAGGAGACTATGAGGATGAAGAATGTATTCTTTAACTACAGTATTGAGCTAATTACAGGACAGTATTCTTTTTTATGTACATAAAAGGCAAACATGACACAGAGATAAATAGTTCTAGATCTAGTTAAGTGTTTCATATTAGAGTATTGTTTAAAGTTCAGTGATGAGGCAAAATGCATATTTCTAAAACTATTTTAGGTATTTTTCACAGTTCCAGTTATTTACTAACACATACGTAACATAAATGATCAGTAAAACAGAGTCCTTAAGTTGTCTGACAGTTTCTTGGATGTTCTTTTTATTCAGTTGTTTGGCCAAATCACTGTTACACCACGTTGATGATTTAGACTTTGCATCTGGTTGAGTAATACGAGCTTTAGCTGATCAAGGCTATTGCAATTCAGGAATTGAACTGATCCCCTCAGAACACTAGCGCATGTTTTCTGGGCTTAAAAATGAGACAAGTTGCAGATGCGTGTTTATATGCTCGTCGAATGAAGTCTTTGAAGACTATACAATACATAATTCACATAATGCAAAGGCATTTAGAAATCTGCTGGTCGAATCATCATAGTCGTGGCTTTGAGAGAGTATCCCGAGCCCTTCCAGTAGTACCACTTGATACCGTTGAACTTGTTGTTGTTCTGTCGTAATGGATAATACATTCCGTTGAGGTTAGAAGGACCACATGCATCAAACCACCATCCTGCAAGACAGAAAACAAGGAAAAACCATCAGGACAGGAAAACGTCAGCACGGGTAATTTTCATTGTAGTATATAAGGACACTTTGCTCTTCTGAAAGTACAAGAAAGCTAAAACCAGGTTTTCATTCTTACGATTTGGAAGTATCTGTATCAAATACATCCTTCAAACTCAGTAAGGAGATGTATTTATGTATTTTCTACATATCCCTGAAGCTTATGTAATACATAGCAGTTGAAAATTGAGAAGGGAAGGCCTTCAATCAAGTTTAATTTATTATTGATATCAAAGGTTGCTGACAGTCTCAGGGCAGAACTTGACTTGAACTATAATGATATTGAGTCTTCTTTGGTTTTTGTGTACTCTTTGGTAAATTCCTGTTCTTCACAGATTTAAACTCTTAACTTTCTTAATTATTTTTAGAGGATTAATCTAGGTATCTGTTGCAGTTCTGTGTGCAGATTAGTTCAAAACCTCTGTGCTGAAACTTGGTAAGAAGGAAAAGGAGAAAAAAACAACTCAAACTTATTTTGTATCCTTGTGGTCCTGACCTGTTAGTGGGTCATAAGGAAAATTTATTTTTATTAATAAGATAATATTTTTATACTTCTGTTATGATGGTGATAATGTGCGTGTTCTGTTTTGCACGGCAGTAATCCAATTATCCTTTTGGATAAACTGAAGCTGTCTTTTGTCTTGCAACTTGTGCTATAGGGAAACAAACCATTGCTTAAGAGATAACAGGAAGAGAAGTCAAATTCACAAAGCAGTTGTTTGCATTTCAGAATGTGGAATTCTAGTTTGACAAATTATAGAATGGCTTGTGTGGTTCATGATAAAAATACCACCTAAACCTCCAATAGTTAGTGAACAATCATTAGATAAATGTGGATATCTTATATATGTGGTGTATCTTAAATTTATGTATTGCCATTTCATAATTATATTGAAATATGATATTAAATATTTGTACCCTTCTGCGGCATGTACAGTATACATCAGCTTTGGGGATTTTCTTCTCCTCTGGCTGGTTAGGGGATGGGTTTGTGCCTAAAGAATCAGGAGCCATTTCACTGACCAACTGAATCTCTAAAACAACGTTTTTGGCAGAGTTGTTTTGATCTCTGGGACTATGTTATCTCGTTCCTTGGAAGAATCTGCTGTTGCTCTGGTTAGTTCCACAATTAAGACTTTCTTGTACCCTGACTTGAGAGACTGGGGGTTTTTCTCCAGTTTTAACTTCTCTTGTTTAACTTTAACCTTTGTCCAATGGTAAAATATTTCATTTGGAGTCACCGTACTAGCATTTCTATCTGTGAGTTTTGGACTTCTTCAGTAGTCAAAATTTACTGTCAAAATTACCATGATTTATCTCAAAGACAATTTCAGTGCCAATAAAAATAGGAAGACTGAGAAACAAAAAAACATTCCTACCTCCTGTTAGCATTTGTGAACATTTGCAAATACATTTGTCATTGTCTGCATCCTTTGTGCTAAAATCATTTCCTGGTTGGCTTATGCTACTTATTTTGCCCGCAGTCCCAGTAAGTCCTTTAAGGTAGATCCTGTAGAAGTGCAGAATGGAAAAACAATTATTACATGGAAATTAATGGTAGCTGATCTGCAAAATAATGATGGAATACTTTGCAATAAATATCCTGTTCAAATAGGCAAGTTCTCTTCTGGCCAATGTACTGTTGTAAGCTTTGCAGCATAATGTTTTCATATGAGCAGAAATGGTCAGCACAATATTCTAATGAACACCTTCCACACTTGTAGAGACAACTGTTTTGTTCCTGTTATATCAGAAGAAAATGAGAGTAGGTAGATAATAACTACTGGAATTTTTCATATGTATCATGCATTTCTTAATACTGTAATTACATTGTGTGCAATTATTTATTTTGAATCGAGTTCAAAAGTTTAAACCAAAACTTTTTCGATTCCTATTTTGCTGTTAGCACAACATGGCAATGTAGCATTACAACTTCACATCTATGAGAGATAATAGCATTACCTGGACTACTAATTATCAACTAGTAACTGATGTGTTAGAAGTTTCTCAATATTTCCCTTTTCACTTTCCTAATTACTCTTCTTTTTCACATCCTTCATAGATTTATTAGTGTTAAATCATAGAATCATCTAGGTTGGAAACAACCCTTAAGATCGTTAAGTCCAACTGTAAACCTAACACTGCCAAGTCCACCAGTAAACCACGTCCCTAAGCACCACATCTACACATCTTGTAAATACCTCCATCACTTCCCTGGGCAGCCTGTTCCAGTGCTTGACAAACCTTTCAAGAAGAAATTTTTCCTAACATCCAATCTAAACCTCCCCTGACGCAACTTGAGGCCATTGCCTCTCATCCTAGTCACTTGGGAGCAGAGACCAACACCTGCCCCACTACAACCTCCTTTCAGGTAGTTGTAGAGATCAGTAAGGTCTCCCCTGAGTCTCCTCTTCTCCAGACTAAACAATCCCAGTTCCCTCAGCTATTCCTCACAGGACTTGTTCTCTAGACCCTTCAACCAGCCTCATTGTCCTTCTCTGGACACGCTCCAGCCCCTCAATGTCCTTCTTGTAGTGAGGGGCCCAAAACTGAACACAGTGCTCGAGGTGCAGCCTCACCAGTGCCGAGTACAAGGGCACCATCACCTCCGTACTCCTGCTGGCCACACTATTCCTGATACAAGCCAGGATGCTGTTGGCCTTCTTGGCCACCTGGGCACACTGCTGGCTCATGTGCAGCTGGCTGTCGACCAACACCCCAAGGTTATTTTCTGCTGGGCAGCTTTCCAGCCACTCTTCCCCAAGCCTGTAGCATTGCATGGGGGTTGTTGCGACCAAAGTGCAGGACCCGGCCCTTGGCCTTGTTGAACCTCATACGATTGACCTTGGTCCATCGATCCAGCCTGTCCAGATCCCTCTGCAGAGCCTTCCTACCCTTGAGCAGATCAACACTCCCACCCAACTTGGTGTCATCTGCAGATTTACTGAGGGAGCACTCAATCCCCTCATCCAGATCATTGATAAAGATGTTAAACAGAACAGAGGTATTTAAGTTTGCTTCAATTCGCTGGCAAGAGAAGCTTTCAGTGAGACTGCTACTGTTTGGATCTGCTTACACAGGTGCAGATGCAGTCTCAGTGGGGAGAGACACAGGGCACCAAACTGGGGAGACAATCACACAGTTATTACTGTGTTACATTGAACTGGAAGGACTTGAACGCTCTGCTCCTACAGATCTCTTTGGTGACTCCATTTCTGTATCAAATAGCTCATTCTTCTCAGAGGTATTCTGTTTTTTAAGGAGGAGATCTGACTCCAAGGAGAACTAACTTGTCCGTGGATCAGTCTTGCACTGTAACTCTCTGCTTATGACAGAAGTTGTCTATGGCTGGTAGTTTAACAGATTATTTTAACCTGTTTTATATTCCCTATTTGGAAATATTAAGAATAAATGAATTTTTATTCATTTGTGTTTCAAAAGATCAGCTCATTACAGATTTTCTAAAAATATCTTTCAATAAGTGAAATATTCTGTTTTTTCTTAAGGTGAGTTCAAAATTCTGCAAGTCAATTTTTAACAGAAATGGTATGAAAGGTCCCAAGTATAATGTATGAGCCTAGGCTTGATTTTCAAATATAATTTGAAGTCCAGTGTAAGCAGAGTATTATTCATTTATTTATTACTATTATTCAATTTTTTAAAGTATGGCTTAGTATTAGAGAAGATGAGAGGCAGTGGATGTAAACTGAAATAAGAGGTTCTGACTGGGTATCAGGCAAACCTTTTTCACCATGAGGACAGACAAGCAGTGGAACAGGTTGTGCAGTCTCCACCTTTCGAGGTTATCAAGACTCAAGTGGATAAAGCCCTGAGCAACTTGGCCTGACCTCACAGCTTTGAGATCGGAAAGTCTGACTCAAATGAAGTCCATTCTGATCTCAATTTTTCTGTGAATCTTAGTGGAATATTTTCTTAGGTTTTTTTTCTTTTTCATAATGTTAGATATGGATCTCATCCTTGAGATCCCTCAAGGATGGTGAGGGGACTGGAACATCTCCCCTGCGAGGAGAGGCTGAGGGAGCTGCGCTTGTTCAGCCTGAAGAAGAGAAGGCTGCGAGGGGACCTAATAAATGCTTATAAATATCTGAAGGGTGGGTGTCAGGAGGATGGGGCCAAGCTC
>Ga0065711_1037411_pt1 | contig 19868 bp, 6 predicted proteins | sample Hoacrofraction12_FD_59098 | JGI IMG/M metagenome (GOLD analysis project Ga0065711, IMG submission 59098) | Hoatzin crop microbial communities from Cojedes, Venezuela - Epithelial fraction 12 v2 (version 2) | ecosystem: Host-associated > Birds > Digestive system > Esophagus > Crop | place... | reverse complement strand
GAACTTGTCCAGGCGGGTCTTGAATATCTCCAGAGAAGGAGACTCCACAACCTCCCTGGGCAGCCTGTTCCAGTGCTCCGTCACCCTCAGAGGGAAGAAGTTCTTCCTCATGTTCAGCTGGAGCGTCGTATGCTTCAGTTTGTGCCCGTTGCCCCTTGTCCTGTCGCTGGGAACCACTGAAATGAGTCTTCTTTTCATACTCCCTGTACAGACAAAACCAAGCACCCTAAGAATGTGTAAGGCCTCTGAAGCCTAGGACTGGCTTTAAAAAGTAAGATATGTTTCCTTGTTTACAGATGGGGGTTTGAGATTTTAGAGTTTATTCTCACCAAATTTTCAAGTTTTATTTGCGCAATGCATGTTAGAAATATTTTATTTCATACTGAGAGCTGAAATTCTTGCAAAACCACTTGACTCCAGTAGTTATGAGTTTAAAACAATAAAAAACTCATGATGAAATTCTGACAACTGTCAGCATGTCTCCCAGGTTAATAAGCAGAATTTTTCCATACATACACATTAAAATAAAAAAAAAAGAAAGGACAATCCATTTTCTAATTTATATTCAACATTGCCATTATTATAAAAAAAAATTAACTAGTGTCTCTTTGTAGCCTAGCTTTTAAAGAACTTCACCAAGTCAGTTTTAGTTTAATCTTGTACTCTGGTTTGCCTCCGTCTCTTAGTTCATAGAGGAGTTTTAGCAGTGGCTATGTCTTCTGATTTGCCCAGATCTGGTCATTCTGATTTGGTATGTAATTTTTGTATTTTTGTATGAGTCATTTCTCCTGAGTATTACAGTTGTATTCTTCAAGTGAGAAAACATCTTCTTCTCCTTCTCTACTGTGCCCATTTTAATGTAAGAAAAGTTGCAGTGTTAAATAAAATTTCTTCTGTCCACAGACATTGTGTTTGCAACGTCACCCTGGACCAGGGGTGTTCAGAGCCATATCAACCTACTCAGACATCCACAGCGGTGTTTCTAGTTTGCCACCACTGGCAGAGGTGTTCATGTAGTGTAAACACTAACATATCCTCTGTCTGAGTCCCACCATGCTAGTGCAAGACACGAGGGGTAATGAAAAGCATATATTTTGATTTGGCTGAGAATGAAACCACAGTATTATTTCTTTGCAAAGTCATAGTACAATGTCTTTTTCTGCTCTTTCAGGCAGGAAGACAGCATTATGACCTTGTTGGGCTGTGTTTAATCATTCACATTTTAGAACAGAGGGGTTTTTTTCCTTTGGTAAGGGCCTTTCTAATTACCAGAGAATGCAGCCTCTGCTCTGCCTTAAGAATATTTAACATTCCAGCTTGGAAAGCAAATTAAAGAGCTCCAAAGATATAAAAATCACATTGGATAACAACAAAGAAAACAGATTCTTGTAACACACAATAAAGCCAGGGCACGAAGCAAGACAGCAACACAGAAATATTGAGACTCACGTGATGCCAAATTACCAGTCACTCTCCTCTGCCTGTTCAACCAGAGACCCAATATCATGGCTCTTCATGGACGGGACTAGATTTAACGTATGTACAACCTAACCCTCTGAAATACAGTGGTTGAAACAAATATGACTAGGCAGGTAGAGGGTGCAGTAAGCAAGCTGAAGTGTCAAAAAAATTAAGCTAAAAAAAAAAGGAGAGAGAAACTCTACAATATAGCAATTCTCTGCACATGGAAACCTCACCTTGAACGATCTTTATAGTCTGGATGGTGTACATTATTTACATCAGATCATTCAGTTTAGTAAAACAAAAAAGCACCATCTGCCCAACCGCACTTTCCTTCCAGGAAATTGAAATGAGAACGGATGTTGTCTATCGTGCTTATTTTCATTCTTTTTCATGTTTAACTCTTAGTACAGTCAGTACATGCTCAAAAAGAAATGTAAACCAACATAATCCTTAGCCACTCTTTCCTAGTGTACACAAAAAAGGAAAAAAAAAAGAAAAATAGACAGGCATAGAAACGTCAAAAAATTACAAGCTGAAATAGATTTTCGTACACAATTATCACAACTAGAACATGGGGACACTCATTGCCTGTGTTCTTCAGCAGCTGTTTTTTCCTATAAGGCACATAGTCAGCCGGGTAGAAAACAACAGCACAGAATAGTCAATTAATCAGGGAGTTATCACTTCTTAGAACAAGATGCATGCTCTATCTTTGAGATTTCTAAAGTGTTAGAGCTAACAGAAAGCCCCGTCTTTACTTCCATCCCCCAAAAAAGCAGGGTTGTGTGCTTATGTACTTAAGCATATATGTCAAAACAGTGAAGAAGAAAGGCTTACAGTTATATTTTGATGTATAGGCATGGCAGTATGGTTACATACACTGAGCTGTTACAGTAGCTATAATTTCTACTGCAGTTCTCAGAAAATTCTTCAACATCTGCCTGTCCATTTTTTTTAATGTTGTTATTCCTTGTGTAGTTAAAATTAAGGAGTAATGTGCCTATCAGGCATAAATAGTCAGGCTGCAGTCATGTTCTCGAGGGAATGCTGTTCTTCTCATACTCTTTTACAGAAAGAGCCTGTAGATATGCAGTTCAATCTTCATGTTTATCTGATGATCTGTGAGTGTCTATGAAGTGAGGAGGAAGGACGATGAATTGTCTCAACACTTCTCACCACCCTGGGGTAGCCAAAGACTGATTTTGGCACTCGGTTTAAATGAGGATAGCCACAGATCTGCTCAAACCTTTGCAATAACTACAGCAGCTTACTCTATGAGCTGCTTCACTGACTCACTAGCTGGCATGCTTTGTCTTTAATTGAGCCATGTCGGACTTGACCCCTTCTTCACTAGATGTTGAGGTTTCCACCTCTACGTGCCTATGTATTAAGTACACCTCCTAGGGGCTGTGGAATGGGAAACCAGAAATGGCTCCAAAAACAGCACAGAGCATGCACTGTGTGGGTGAGAGCTGTGAACTGATGGACTGCTCCTTCCCCTCACCTTTCTGGATTGTCCACTTTTTCCTTGGCAGAAATTTTAACATGTGATAGATGGTTAAAGTCTAAGTTACCATTCACAGTGTCTTCAGGGATTAGTTTCAATACCAAAACAGACCAACTACTAATTTGGGGTTTTCATGAGAGTTCTAATTGTAGTCCCAAAAGGTTTTACATCAAAACCAGAAATTTCTTCTGGTAGCAGAAGAAGAGGACTTCTTCGAGAACATGGTCCATTGGGTAGTCTGGCCTGCAAAAGTATGGTTTCAGTGTCTGTTTTATCGCAGCCATTCTGTATGACCCCAGATATTCCTTTGAGGGTTTTTTTGCCTAAAAGGTGCAATACAGGTCCTGAAGAAATACCTCAACAAATCAGAAAGCAAAATGTATCAGCACAGACACAAACCCATACATCACAGCCTTACTGCTCTTAACACCAATGCCAGATATGGCCTCACCATCTCTGGCCCAAATCCTAAAAAGTATTTGAAACATATTAGGTGCCTGAGTGCTTTTGAGACATAGGCTGCTAGGCCTTCGTTTCCCATGTCTAAAATAGAGATAATAGATGGCCTAAGGATATTCATTAATCACATTAAGATTGTGAGGTGCTCAGCTACTATAAACAGTGGAGTTGCATGAGCTCTAGGAGATACAAGGACCAAAACATCTCTACTTTGCCCCACCATTCCTTGGGGATTGTATGGCCATGCTTTTTACTGATCAGCATCTCCAGGTTTTGCTGCTGCCCTGGTCAGAGCCAAAACCACAAGTATAACTTGGCTACTGGAGAGGTAAAAACTGTGTCTTCTAATTTGTTGACTTTCCCCCTCCTCTCTTCCCCATCAGTTTAACAAGTCTGAGTTCTCTACATTATCAATAATAGTCTTTAAAATACCCTTTTCAAAATTTTAACATTTTTATTTTCAGTTAGAGTAGTGCAGAATGCAAAAGCTTTCAAAGGTACTTCTGTGTTGCTCTTTAGCTCAATGATAAACAACTCTGATCTTTTAAATCAATTTTATGTAAAAAAAAAACCACAGAAAATGCTGAGAGCTTTGCATGTGGAGAACCTTCTTGATGGAGAAAGAGTGCACCAGACAAGAACAGAGAGTGGGACTGCCTGTCTAATTGGGATGTACCACCGTACAGAGAATTGCTCAGATCTATGATATAGAACCTGAGCTGCTAACAGATATCCTTCTTTAGCTACAAGACTGTGCTTTTGGAGTAAAGAAGATCACAACTCCATCTGTACTGTTGCTGTGATGTACTGAGTGGGAGTTGTGTACAGGACAGTGAGAACTGTGAAGTTCGAAAGTGGCCACGGATTTATTATGAAGAGAACTCGAGCTGTTTGGTTTTCGGTTTTTGGTTTGTTTTTTTTTTAAAGCCTATGTTGAATAAAGCTTTTAAAGTTTTTGATGTGCTTAGTTAACTGTATGAAAAATTGTTTTACATTCTCGCCACATTTTTTACTTCTGCTAAGCAGAACACCAACAGCAAAAATTCCATTATATGTGTCCTTTTTGGTAATATTTCTGACTAGAAGGGGAAAAATCTAGTAAGAAAGACTAGCAATATAAGATTTATATGCCAGTATCCCAAACTCAGTTGGTAACATTGCTCCTTCTAGCCCTGAACTCTTGCTTTCAAAGGTTGACTAGCACCGATTCTAAAAGCAAGGCTAGATCCTAAAGAAATTCATAAAGATGGTTTGAAACTCCTTAGCTGAGTTTTATGGATGTTTCTAATGGAGACAGAGATTCAAAGTCATTATGAATGTTGATGCGGCTCTGGTTCTGATGTGATTTGCAGCTCCTTATGGAAGAATGGGAGGAAGCACTTCTAGGCTGGACCGGCAGCCTGTCCAGCCCAGTACTCTGTCTGTAGGCACAGCAATCAGCAGGGTTGCGTAGGGAAATCCCACAAACCTGGCTGCATTCTGCAATCCAGTCCCATCCACAACGATTGGATTAGGGCTGTTAGAGGGTACACCTTCACTTAATCCTTTTAGCAGTCCTTTATGGATGTGTGGTCCATGATAAAACTGCCAGATTTAAAGCCCCTTAAAAAAATGAAGTCCTCTAAGGGAAACACTGACAAGCTCCTTTTAGCTGTTAGCACTGTTGGGTGCTGCTTTAATAAAGGAACTCCAGTCGCACTGCAAAGGAAGCGCAACGCATGAGTGCAATATCACTGTCATGTGAATGAGCTGTCCCAGTACTGCAGAGTCTGCTCTTTACTGTACACAGAGACACATCAATACTGAATATAGTGTGTTAGCAAAACAGAGTGAAAATCTTTTAGGTGAAGAATGACTTCACTGATTGCTTTGCTCTACCAGAATGGGGTGTGTTTTCAGGCATTCTGATAAATGTGTGCTATTTTTCAGCCATTCAGTGTGAAGTGCTGTAGGTTTTATATAAACTTTTATTGCTCACCACAGGCATAGAAGGATTGATTACATTGCTTGGGGATTTCCTAACTTCTGAGACTGCCTCTTTAGCCAGCCTTAACACAGTGTAAGGAGGGAACAAAATGCTACAGTGCTACTCGGTGGCCTGCTTTCGACCTTTGCATTTTTAGAATCAGCCCACCTGGTTTGGAACAGGGTAGCCAACAGCAAGCCTCACCCACATACCTTCTGAACATCTCCGATGCCTGAGAGCAGCTGGAATGTTAGTGATGAATATGATGGTGTCCTGCTACAACTATGGGGAACAAGCGACACAGTTTAAGGGCTATTTCATGTAACTACTTACGCTTTTGTCTAGCTGTGACTATTGCTGAAAAGGAAGCAAAAGCTTCACCTTGGAATTGGGGTGCTAGTGATTTGTGAACTGTACAAGCAAATTTCGGTGCATCTGTGCTGAAATCTGCATAATATAGGGAGAGACAACATCAGATAACATTTTTTTTGAGGCCAGCAACACAACGTGCTTGGGTGGGGGCCCCTCTGAGTGGGGCAAACTCTTGCTGAGCCCTGACAGTTAACTGTTAGTGAATTTGTAAAATACCTGAAAGGTTTCTGAACCAGTTACTAGAGATATCACTTGTCTCCAGTTCTGACTTAATGACAAGTCTATTTTCATCCATTCCTGAGTAGGCCTTTCACATTTTCAGATCTCAGGCTTACTAGAATTCAGATTTACCAGTTCTCAGGTCACATATTGAGCTGGGCATTTTTCATTTCTTTATACTAATTTTTACTTTATCTTTGGGGAGAAATGAAAAAATAAGCTTATATCATCATCTAAATTTCTTGTAATTTGTACTAGGACTGGTTGTAGCCCTCACAAAGCCACTGAGCTGGATTTCAGCTACCTTACGACTTGAACCTACTCCAGTTGTACTGTAGTTTCATGCAGCATCTTTGTCACCCATATTTGCTAGCTACATGGCACGTTATTCTATTCTTGATTTCTGGGCAAATGTCAGGAATATCTCCCTTAAAATGAATGTTGCTTTCATCAGTAAAAATCTAGCAAAAGGAGACTGACGCCCTAGGCATTAGGAACAATACAGGCTTTCAATAAATAAATAATTCAATTCAATTAAAACAAATGTCTGCCTTGATGTACCGTAGTTTCTAATTTCTTTAATAAGCATTCTTGGGGGGTGTTTATGGGAAGCGATCCTCAATGAAAGCTTCAAGGAAGGTTCTGTATGAAAGCAGAAGTCGTGGGGCCATCTTTCATGCCAGGAGAGAGTTGTATAAAGCTTCAAGAGAACTCCAGCTCAGAATAAGCCTGCAGAGTTCATGCTGGGTATGGAAATGTAGGCTTGGAGTACAGGTACAAGTGCAACCTTTCTTTGCAGAAAGGCACTGCTCAAAAAGAGACAGTGTGCAAAGAACAAGACAAAGAGCTAGGGAATGATGTAAATCCTGTACTACTGTACCTACTGGTGGCCTTAGCCATGTGCAAAGATGTAGATGCACTGAAGTTTTTGTAGCCGCCTTGGCTAGCTCTGTGCACTCCTGGACTCCCATCCGGGAAGCTACAGATGCAGACACAGCCCAGTAGCAGCAACGTGCTAAGCCAACTGGCTCTGCAACTGTCTAAGTCCCTGAGCCTAATGTTTCCTACTGGCTAGCTGCCTCCTGAGATTCAGACACAGCCCCTGTGCACAGACATGGGGACAGAGTTCACGCTCTGTCTACTGGCCTGGGAACAGGATTTTCCTCATACATTCCTGGCATCTTTATTATCTTCGAACTCACTCTTATACCCCTAACTCAATCCAAAAAGCAGGGGGAGAATGTGACTCAACAGACTTGCATTAAAAACCCCTGGGGGAGGTTCACCATTCTGTTTTTCTGCCTGAATAGATATGTGGGAGGGTAACAATGTGTTGAAAAGTGAGAACATCTAGGGACAGAATCTTCCCAAGAGTGAGTGCTCACACTGCCTACCAAAGCAGCTTGAGGGCAGAATCTGGCCCTTAAATATTGTCAGACATCTGGGCAAACAAAAACAGTTTAGCTCAAACAGCCTCCGTTTTTCCTGCTCAGAAAGTGCTCAAAGACGTCAATTTTTGAAACTGAAACCTGGATGAGTGATCAGATTCTTACCCTCCCTTCACTTTGAGGAGACATCTATGGTCTCGCTTGAAACCAGCCATCAACTCAAACTGAGATTCTCATGATGTAAACTAGACCTGGGCTGAAGCCTCAAAACTCAGATCTGGATCTAGGTTTCAAATGGTGATGCTGGGGACTGGGTAACAACCCGCCTAATCCAAACCCACATAAATCCATATCTCTCCCAAATTTTTTTAAAACTTGCCATTATTCAGCTCATAGAAATTCCTTTCGGTATTTTCCATGAGAGGTTAATTTAACCTTGTCCCATCACTATTTACTCATCACATGTCATCTCACACAGGTGTGTGATCCTCTTTACGGAAAGTCTTCATAAAAACCTAAAGGAAGTAGTTCATCTGTACAATGTGCAGTACGCTACAACCAGTGAAAGGGGAAAAGAAGAAAGAGAAAGAAAGCAGAGATGCAGAGAAACCAGTGCTATTTCTTGCCATACAAAGGGTTGCCAAGTACTTTTAATTTACATAGATGACTTAATGATGATTGTATGATATTTAAAATTACTGCCACCCACCAGAGACACATTAAAACTTTTATCAATATGTCTCTTTTACTATCTATTTGACTGTAAAAATGCAGACATCATTGGGAAAAAAATAGCTTGTTGCCAGTCACCAAAAAACAACTCTGTGACCTTTCTAGATTAAAAGAAAAAAAAAAAGGCAACAAAACCCCTCTACTAGTATCAACATGATTTAAATTTACATGAACAAATAAGCTGTTTCACACAATGGAAACAAGTAATAAACTAGGACGAGAACTGTGACCAGCCTGGGACCTCTTAAAGACCCCTCTGGACCTGGCAGGAGACTGCTTTTTCTATCTCAGGGAGAACCCCCTCCACTGGTCTAATTACCTTTTTAAATTCATATCTAGAACCACAGGCTGCCTCATGGGATTAAGCACAGTATACTTCGCAAATTGAAAATAAGATAGCTGTTAGGAATATATACTTTACTCTATGATTACAGCAACAAACAATGGCAAAACATTTATTTACATCTATTATAACAGTGAAACAAAGCACAGGATTTTCTTCTTGTTGTAGGCAAGAGACAAATTTGCAAAGGTGAGATTCTAAAAGATGTAGGCTCTAATGAGGGAGATTCTGTTGCAGAACAGGTAACTGGCAGAATGACATCAACTCAGAGTTATTCAGTATATCGTTAAATTTATTTACCATAAAATGGATTGAGGTTTTTTTAAATAGTAAAACTGTTCATAGGGAGACAAAGTTTATATATATCTGAGGGGTGGAAGGCATTTGTGTGGAGTGAAACAGTACAGAGCAATTGCAACAGCAATCCAGTCATGCCTGGGTCTAGGATTTTTAAAGGTGTTTTATCTGGTAGAAATGAATACAGCATTTACAAATTGAAAATAACTCTGTAGACTCAGATAAGATTGTCTTGGTAATATTTTACCAAGGAAGCAGCTCACCACTGCTTACTTTCAATTAGCCATCTAAATCATAGCCTATACAAAAAGTAATCCCTGCTGCCCTGCAATAAAAAAAAAAAAAGAAAGTTAAACTAGTTCCTAAGAGTTTTGATTCATGTTGCTGAATATGGAAGATCTGTAATCTGCTCCTTGGAGTCTATAGTCTCATGTAACTGCTTGAAAGTACTTTCCGTCTGCTGCTGGCAAAGATATTTTTTTCTGAAATGAATAGTGATTCATTATAGATAACCCTTCCCGACTAATTTTGTTTTGACTTTAACTTCGGAATAAGAATATAAGCAGTAAAGTAGCTTCTCCCCAGATAGTAACTATGCTGTTATTTTTGGACCATATTGTAGCTGATGTCAAGAGAAACCTAAATTTAGAAGAAAAAAAAGTTGATTTTCTTCAAAAGTTTTAGCTGTAAGATAAAAGTGGCATTTTATTATTATTACTTATCTGTGATGAATAATGAATAAGTTCATTCCTTTGAACCAGTATTCAACTTCACTGGCTTCTGTCTACATAATCCACAGGACTAACACTTGGAGGGCTGATTGGTCAAAATGAAGAAGTTTAATTTGTGTCTACATATTTCCAGGGATCCACAGGTAATATACTGGTAAATGGAGGAGACCAAGTACGATGGCACAGGAGCCCTTGCTGTGACAGTGACTTTTTGAGGGTCCAATGCTGCACAAGAGTGAGAATTTTGACAATTTCAATAATATGAAGAGATAGTTAAGAGCCTGAAAAATAGACATAGCTGTTGTAAATCACTATATGTATCATTTTTTCAGCAACGAAATCTGATTCATTACTTTGTCTGTAAATCAGCTTCCCTTCCTTCTCTCTGCCTGTTTTTGGACTAAGGTTCTGTTTATTTTTGTTGTGCTCTTCAATTTCTGTTGTGGGTTTTTTCTCATTTCTGTTGAGAAATAATTAAGCTGACCTTACTGGCTGAATACTGACTTGACCTTGTCGCCTGTTGTGGGTTTTTTTCTTTGTTTTGTTCTGCTGTTTTTTTTTAAGACAAGGAGGATGTCCAGACAATCTGATATGTCTGAGTTACCAGCAAAGATCCACCAGCTTCACCAATAAGGGAATTTTCTTTCAAAGACATACTAAAATTAAAATTTAACTGTATGCCATTACACAATATTTATAACATAGTGTATATAAAGGATTTTGGAAAGCTGGATGCTATCAAATACACCTGAATGATTTTACTTGCCTGCATAAAAGGATGAACGGTGCATGTACCTCCCTGAAAGCAGGTAGCCCCAGGCAGGAAAGGAGATTTTCCACTCTCTGTCTCTTTCTTCTGTTTAATAGTGATTTACTACTAGCTAAGCACATGCCCAGTGTTTTAAAGCTAGTGGAGAGTCCCACTGAAGTCAAGGGAATTGATGTGCACTGAGATTACTCCATGCTGAAAAGTCAGGTTGATGTTTCACTGTCTTGTTGAAGAAAGATATAATTATTGAAGGATAATGTGATGAGCAATTTTGTCACTTAGAATGAGGATGTGCCTAAGTTTCTCTTCTATGTTTAAAGGCAACTTTTTTTTTTCATTATTTCATTTTTTACCTAAAAGACTCATACTTTACAGTAACAAACTGGGTATTTTAGCCTTAAACAAAAATAAATTTTACATAAATCTACAGACATGACAGAAAAAGAAGCCCAAGTCCGCAAAACTGAAAATTCTACTCCATCGCCTACTTGCATCATTTTGTTGCATGCCTTCACCAAAGCTCCATCTACAGTTGCAGGTGAACCTGTTGCTCAGCCTATGTTAGTAGTTTCTCCTCCTGCAAAGAAGCTGGAAACGTCTGAAATATTGCTGTGAGTGCTACCTGCAGTGCAGTTTGCAGAGTTTTACTCGCTAGCACTGACCATTTTCAGCCTCAGTCATTGATCACAACGAACAACAGTAAAGGGTCAGGTCTGTGGTGCAGGCAGGCTTCATCTGATCCTAACACATATGAACTGCTGTTTGCTCACTCTATTGCTTGTATAGTGCACAGCAGCATTTTATAAAATCAGACACAGGCAGAGGGAGCACCTATAAAAATGCAGTAGCAATTTATTTTATAAAGATTTTTTGTAAATCTCATGAAAAACAGCCCATGAGCTTCTATAAATGTTACACTACAGATGTTTGGAAAAAAAAAAACCCTTTTCACTTATAGGATACACAGAGCTAGTTCCTGAAGGAAAGTTTGTTAAAGAGCGGGAGAAACTAGGAATGATGAGTTGACCCAGGCTATTGCATTGGTAATATTTCTACTTATTCACTGGTCTTATTTCAGCTGTCCTTTTCCTGTCTTTTTTTGTTTTTTAAAGACTAGTTACTCACATCGCAGTAAAATAGAGTGGAATATTCTACATGCGCCGTAAGATGAGCTATAGCACAGCCATCCAGCTGTGATCTTTCCTGTACCCGAGCAACATCTCAACAAAATCCCGTGTGTGTATGTCTGTGTATGTATATATACATAGACAGATTTGTACCAACTCTGCATTGTTACACTTGACTTACTCTTTTTTTTAATTATGTAAAAAAATCACATTAAGCTGAATCTAATTACTGCAATGTATATTAGAAGCAGGGCACCATCAAAATTTTATTTAAATTAATCAGGTTTTGATTTAAGATATTAAATTCAAATTAATCATGTAAAAATGGAAATGATCCTTGACGTGCTTCCAGCTGTGACTTCAGTCTGTTTTCTTGTGTGAGTCACTTTCGGGATGTCTTGGGGGGAACATTACGAAAATTCACGCCGGTGCTATTTCAATTAGAGTTATTTAGCAGGACAGATGTAAAGAATACGGTATAATTAAGAAGGAGCTGATGACACGGCTACAGATTTTCAGGATCAAAAAAAAAATACTGTTAGTGAAAATTGACTACTGGTCATGTAGTCCAAGTTTCAATATGCTGGGGTTAAGCACTCATTAATGATGGAATGAGGTCTTTAGATAGACCATTGGACTCCTTCTCTGGAGCAATCTGCAGAATTGTGCCCTGGAAATAACTTTGGAGCCTCATTAGCAAGCAGATGATACCTGATAATATAATTTTTAAATTTTTAAAATAATTTTCTCCCCCTGGTGCCTAATCTTTTCTGGTCAGCTAACTTCAAAGGCCTTCAGAAAGACCTGGAAGTGGCATATAAATGCCCATATAAGAGCACATACAGAGGTATGTATATGCATTCACTCAGAGCATTGTTAAACTCATGATGAATATGAGTTTCCAGGAATACTGTAATTTCTTCTAGCACTGTTTGAGCAGAATTAGAGTCTCTGCTACCTGCACACTTCCTGACTGAAAACAATAAAGATGATGGGGGCTTTCCCACACAGAGGCCTGACAGTATTTATTTATAACCCTTTATACCATCAGTGTTTCCACTGTGAAAAATGAACTGCACATTGTTTCTTTATTCAAGAATAGGGTGACACAAACATTTTTTTCATATGTGCCACAATGCTATGCAGCATAAACTTTGGAAGTTATTTTACAAATTCTTCTACCTGAAATTAAATCTCCCAGGTAAAGCTCTCAGATTTTCCAACATGAAAAAAGATCAGAGAGACTACAATCCGTTCCCTCTTGTACTCATAGATCTCCTGAAAATATGTGTATTTAAACATGCTTCTTATGGTTGCTACCCAGGGCTCTCAGTGTCTGTTCCCCTCCTACTGAGTAATAGTAAAAGCCAAGTTAAATTTAAAAAATGCACAGTACATACTGTACACCCATAATTATAGATTAAATATTGATCTCCATGGTGTTTTTTCCATATCTCTTGCAATCTTTCTCTTCCCTCAGTAATGTCACATTGTCACTTCCCTCTGCAAAGCAGCATATAACTGAAAATACTTTCTCCAAACAAAACCATTGTTTTTAACTAAAAAAACCTAAAACATAACTGAGGACAATAAAATAATTTCAATATCTAGCTCTGTATACCTGGAAACATTTTCAGGAGCAGATCCTAGAATTTGTGGAAGCTTTATTTCCTTGTTCAGGGTTGCCACACTCTTCAGCAAGCAGCCGTACCTAAAGGAGGAACAATGCACCAGACCAAGCATGCTGGCTATCTGTAGCGGATGGAAAGCAAATAGCATATTATACTTGCCACAGCATACCTATTATGCAGATTTCAAGGCAGGAAACTGTCTGCAAAACAGATATACAGTGAGCATAAACTTTTTTGTTATTGTGGTAGTTGATTATGTTGTTGGTACAGTTGGAGGAATAATATGATTCATTGATGGTTTCTGCTTCCCACTCGTAAGATATAAACCTACATAATGATTGTTCTTTAATAGTATTTAAGGATATTTTTAAAACAAACTGTGTGGGAGTTTAACATAATAATGGTTTCAGTTTTTCAGGAAACACTGTTTGGAGAAGTGTATGACTGTTTAAATATTAAAAATGGCTCCTCATAAGGAACATGAATGTAGCAAGTAATTTGTGAGAAAGGATGTGATAAAAATATGCTCAATTTATACATTTGTCCTTTTAAAATTTACTTTTTCTTTTCACATAACAGCTGGAAAGAACAAATTTTTTCCGTGGGCTAGGCTGTTGCCTGGATGACTGAAATGCATTTTCCCGTGAGAGATGCACAGGTTCATCTCCCATCTGGGGCTTTTTCCCCTCGTGTTTTCTTTCTCTCCCCATCTCCTCTCCTCCAGGTCCATAGCTCATTGATAACAAACCAGAAGTTTCCATCGATATAACTTCATATACACCTAAGAGAATATACCAAACACAGCAGTGCTCTGTGTGAAGTATAGATTAGCCCAGAGATCTTTGTTCACCTCTTTCTTAATCCTTCATCTAGGCCTGTGTGGGTGGGTTTGAGTAACCAGAGGGACTCATTTGTAGGACAAAGACACAAGGAGTTCAGGCTGGCTTCTCTGGTCAATTAGGAACTAGGGTTGATGGTCTCAGGGGCAAAAGATCAGATTCCTGTTAGGTCCCTGTGGGGAGGACAGTTGGGAACGGGAGAACAGAGGTGGTATGAGACGAGCACAGGGGAAGTCCTCAGGGCAGGGGCAGTGGAGTCTCACTCCTTACCAGGGGAACTTGGCCATGTCCATACGGTAAACACCGTATCCACAGTGATGCCCCTGCAGTCACCGAGTCACTAAACCTGTGGCATTTATCAGTGAGATATTATGTGTTGCCAGCATAGGGGTGAGGGCTAAGAGCTCAAATCATGGGGAAGTTGTGTTTTAGTGAAGCAGAGGCTGAAACACTGGACCAGGACTTCATTAACAATGCTCAATCCACGGATCTTTCACACAGTTCTGGTGCTGTTCCATGGTATTTGCATAACTTTTCTCAGTTCTCTGTGTATGGAATAACGGCCATAAGAGGAATATGCCTTTCTTGTCTCTTTCCAGCCTGCATAGACTCTTTATAGCCATTTAGGACTAGAGATTTCTTAGTGCATTGTGTACCAAGGCTCAGTTAAGCCTAGAGCCAGTAATATATGCAAATAATATTGGTAACAAACACTATCATTTCTGTACCGCCTCAAAATTATCGTGACTCTAACATCTTTACGGAACCTATGGAAATATTTCACACATGGGGACTTTCTACAACAGAGAGCAATTCTGTGGCTTGTCCATGGCTTTAACGTTAGTCTGTGAGATGGCATGGCTCAGATCTCTTGATTTCTGGTGTTTCCTCTTAATTTTGAAAAAATCGTTATCAAAATATTTTCTTTTAGTATTTTTTTAGTTAATTTATTTGCCTTAGTCAAAATGTATAAGCTGTTGCATATTTCTCATTGGTTCATAACTACAGTGTGATAAAATATAAGCTGTAAGATGGCATGGGACTCTGGAATTGATATGAAGACTGGTTAGAGTATTAGAAAAATATATATATGAAAGTTCTGGCTTTTGCAGCTGGAGCCTTCATTCAGTGGATGTGTTGAGGAGTTTCTCTCCAGAAGCCATTTCCAGAGGCATTTGGCCTGACTCAGCAGGAAAATCTGGTATTTTGGGAGAATTGTCCCAAGAAAAAGAGGTGCTGCAATGGTGAAACCAGTGTTTTTACCAGTCCTGCCTGTTTGGAGGCAGTTTGTGTCTGTGTGTACTAGAAGCACTACAGCTAAGCTTGTAGTTGCCTCTCATCCCTGGATAACTGTGCTGCCTCTTTTTGTGCAGCATAACAAGATTTGGCCCTTACAGTTTTTGCTTTCGTTCCTTCTTGGGCAAGAAAGAAACCGCACATAATATCTTACAGAGAAGACATGCTAATTTTGAAAGTGATTTTCCAGGCAACTGAACATGTCTCATGGGTTCCACCTGGGAGCTGAATGTTTATGACCAACTTTGGAAAAATCTTTTTTTAGGCTACTGAGAGATGAATATGCCTGTATAAATGCATATTTTGTGGGCCTGTAGAGCTCCCCGTACTAACTGACTAAAGAAATTTTCAGAGGAAAGGTCCTCACATACCAGCTGTGAATACACAGTGTGCAGTGCCAATGGAAGAGCTTGGATGCATCAGCAAAAAACAAGCAATGGACTAATTACACTGAAAGAAACCTGCACATTCAGCACACCTATGGGACTTTTGTAGTCCCATACAAAAAAACCTGACATAGCATAGAAGCTAGACCGCCCAAAATACGGAGCTTGGCTATTAATTACAAATCAGGTCCCTAATTCCAGGTCACTCTGCTCTAAGAAGCAATAAATACTGACACAGAGTAGAAGTCAATGTTGCAAGCCTTTCCGCTGTGGACAGCTAAACAGGCAGTGTGGCCAATTTTCCAGCTGTCACCAGGAATCATGCCATCTTTGGTGTTGTTATTAACACCTGTAGGTTTAAAAGAAAAAATTCTTTATATTATTTTAATGGTATGAGCATTTCTAGCTCTCCTGTTTGCCAAGAATGGTTTGGAAAAAGAACCTTGAAAGGTTTGGTAAAATATTTCTTTAAAAAGACAACATTTAAGATAGGCTTTAAAAAGTACTGTAATTTCTACACCAGCCTCACATTCTTCTGGGAGCTGATTTGGGATTTTTGGATTTTTATGGCTGGTAACGTTGGACATAAAATCTGAATGTAGTTCACATCCTTAGCTAGGGGAATGAGTGAGGTACCGGATAAACTTGAAATTGTATTTAGGTGCCTTAGGTCTGCATCTGATTCATGTAACTTACAATAAATATAAATTAATAAGAAATACCAGAAGACTAAAAATATTACATTTCTCTGCACATGAAAGGAAAAAATCTTCAGATACTGTAGCCTATCAGAATATTCTTCCAACACAGATGAAAGTAAAAAAACCACTCCAAACCCAATCTAATTCTGGAATCTGATTTTTCATGAACACACTCAAAGTACAATAGTATTGCACAGGATTTAGTTCCGGTATTCAGCTATTTCAGACTAAAAAAAAATATTCCCAGAGTCTGCTTAATGTAACATTATTACAGCAATAACTCAGATGACTCTTTAACAAGATTCTTCTTCAGTTTAGATGTTCCTTCAGCTTTTTGGCCTTAATAGCAGCTAATTATGCATATACCTGTACTTTCTCACTGTAGTGCAGGGAGGTATATGAAATTCATACTCTTCTAGGAAACTGTGACTGGGGGCTAGGAAATTGTTTGGAGCTGAACAGTGCATGAGATCTTGGGATAAATGAGATGTCCTTTAGACTGAACACAATGACATGGAAAAGGGCATCTTGGCTAGATGTATACAAACAGGTCCATGAAGACAGAGAATTAAATCTGTGCAAAGAAGCTACCAGAATCAGAGATTCAGTCCAAAATCAGAACTCTGTATTAATTTGCTCTCCAGATCAGAAGCCACATGGAATCTATTTATTTATCTTTAGATGAATAAAAAGTAGATTGATCAGAGGAAGTTCTTGTGCCTTTTAAAGTACAGATCACATAATCTTTGATTTGTAAAAATCACCCTAGCATAGTTGAAATCCATGCTAGATGAGGCTCTGATTCACTTTATTTTTAAAGATAATTCCTTGTCACCATCAAATTAAATATTGCAAAGTCTTACCATTTTCTTGGGCAGAAGGCACAAGATTTTTTCTGGATTTCCCACCCTTCCATTTCTGATGTGTTTACATGAAGATATTTTTAGGACATTATATTTTCCTAGTTTAGTAGCAACACAGTGCTGTGAATAGCTTAACAATTCATTGGGACTTTACAGTATCTCAACCTGAGACAGCAGACTCCTAATTATAAACTAAGTATAAACTGCAGCCTTGTCAGAGTGATTTTATTACCCTGATTGCATCTATTTTGACCCTTTATAAGACTGCATTATTTGGGACATCAGGAGTCTAACAACAGAAAACAAGCAGAACACAGCTGCTTTCAGCTCTCAGAAGTCTCTGGATATATTTAGCGATTTAGCCTTCAAAGCAAGCTGTTTTACTGGTGCTATTGTAAGATGCATCATTTCTCAGTAGGGCCCACATGTTTGCCTTAATCTGATAGGGTTCTTCTTTTTGTTCTTAACCTACTTCCTTTCCGAGAGATGTAAGGGAACTTTAGCAGCAGCCGTCAGTAGCAAATGAAGTGGGAGGAAGCAAAGAATAAAAAATAGGCTGGGATTTATAAAAAGAATGCAAAAATATGTGATTATATAACGGTGTACAGAAGATGTTAGCTATGGCATCACTGTTAACTGAGTGAACTCCGTACTTCTCACTTCTCTGACATAAAAGCAGCTTCTGAAATAGTTTGACACCTGTAATCTTTAAGCTACAGGTTGAGAAATGATCCCAAGTACTCAAAGTCCAAACTGAAGAGAGCCTGTTAGCTGAGGGAAAGTCATTGACCCCAAGTTAACTTTTATTTAGCCTCGGTGAATTAGACAATGGAATGAGAAACACTGTAAACGTAGAGGTCAATGTGGAATGCTCCCCAGAGTTTTTTGAATTAAGAAAATAAACTGATGAGAAGTGGAGGAAACCAAAAGAATTAGGTGTGAATCAATGCTAAATGGCAACTAAATTCACATGGCAAACAAGTCCGAAAGCCTAGGAGAAACTGTCCTGATGTAAAAATATGGGGTTTGCCCTTTTCAGATAAAAGAACAAGAAATGGAAAGCAGACCTGTGTCTTTAAACGATTCCTCTGCTGCTGTGCAAGGACAGACTGTGGCAGCTGTGACCACTCACTCCCCATGCTCCCACTCTGCAGCAACACGAAGCTGGTAGGGCTGCTGCACTGGGAGCCCTCCTGGCCACAGGTGAGGAGCCTCTCGCCATCTGCAATGCTCTGTAGGCCAATCAAGCTGGCCCTGCGTGAGGTAAGATGGATAGTCTCCCTGAGTGCCCCGAGCTCCCTCTGAAATTTCAGCAGATCAATGTCACTGTGGCTTTTAATTACCCCTCTGCTTCATCATTATTTCATGGACTTTAATGTGCCCTGCAGGACACAGCATCACAGAGTACGGGTAAACAACCACCAAGCCCTGGTGCGTCTCGAGGTGCTGCAGTCACCCTCTGGAGGGAAATGTCACGGTGTCGGGCTCATTTCCCTGGGTAAGCTGACCTCAGGGCTTCCAGGCTGGTTTCAGCCTGAGCTGAGGCACAGGGGCAGACACTACACTGCTATGTTCTGGGCTGAGAGCTCTTGCACTTCGTATTAAAACTTGCTGTCACCACACGCAGGCAGAGATCAGGGTGGCCAGCAGGGCTTTTGCAGTTTGAGCTTGTTTTCTGAAGAGGAAACAAGTCTACCCTTGCAGATCCTGCGTGGTAATCCATAAGCATTAGAGCACAGTGCAGCACGTGTAGAAGACACTGAAGGTATCCTGAGAGGTGCTCAAACAGCCTGATACAGCCCTGGGTCCAAAAGTACTCATTAGCTTGCAAAAAGAAACACATCCTGAAGGCTACCTGCAGCACGGTCTGTTGTAGAGGTTGTTCTGACACATGTAGGCAGTGGTGTTGGAGGAATGCAGGACAGGCTTAAAGAGACAATACCTCCCTGTCCTCTCTCACCCTTCCCAACACCTCCTGTTTAGGTACAGTGCCAGGTGAGATTGGAACAGTTTTAGCTTTTTGGTTTTAATTTGTCAATCAACATCGCTCTTCAGGGAGACAGCACTTGTCATGTGAGGAACAAAAACTAAATGGTGGGGACGGGAAAATACAATGTAAAATATCCAACTTTTACTGGAATTCTTTAGAAAGTTAATTGCCCAAACCCATAGTTTTTGATCAGTGGAGAATGTTGATATCACTTTTTGTTTAATATTGGGGAAAAAAATCATAAAAAGCAGCCCTTGGAAGATAATGCTAGATGTCTGCCACCATGCTTGCAATGTAGCATGCAGTAGCTTTCTGATATACAGCACTGAGATCTGTGCATCAGCAGTGAAAATTCTCCTCGAGGGGAAAGATCTGCCTGTGCAGACCATCAAGCCCAGCCTAGAAGAAATGCAGAGGAAAGAGGGGCAGAGGGACGCAGATAAGACAAGGCAAACCACAGGTGCATGCTCTGTAGAAGCAAACAGACCTGGGAGATAGCTGCCTGCAGCTCTCTGCATCAATCATTTATGGTATTTCCTCCCTGGCAGTGGAGAGATGAGAGACTGTGACAGAGAAGATGCTCCAACATGTGAGAAACAGTGAGCACATGAGCAGTAGTCTTGTTGGGAGCACTCCTATGTGGGTTTCCCAAGTACGCATCGCTGTGCCCCCTCTGCACAGAGGCAGCAGGAGGCGGCTCCACAGAAAGCAGAGAACCCCCTACCCTCTTGCCACCGAGCAGAAAGAGGGGGCCTAAGAGATGGGGGGGAATGGAAACGGGTCCCTGC
>Ga0065711_1037410_pt1 | contig 19868 bp, 11 predicted proteins | sample Hoacrofraction12_FD_59098 | JGI IMG/M metagenome (GOLD analysis project Ga0065711, IMG submission 59098) | Hoatzin crop microbial communities from Cojedes, Venezuela - Epithelial fraction 12 v2 (version 2) | ecosystem: Host-associated > Birds > Digestive system > Esophagus > Crop | place... | reverse complement strand
GCATCCTTCTGGACAAGTTGGCCAACTGTGGGATGAGCAGGTTCACAGTGCACTGGGTGAAGAGCTGGCTGAAGGGCAGAGCTCAACAGGTTGTAGTGAATGGGGCTACATCTGGCTGGTGACTGGTCACCAGCGGTGTTCCTCAGGGCTCAGTCCTAGGGCTAGTTCTGTTCCATACACTCATCAATGATCTGGATGCAGGAGTTGAATGCACCATTAGTAAGTTTGTTAATGATACCAAGCCGGGAGGTGCTGTTGACTCTCTCAAGAGACGACAGGCCTTGCAGAGGGTTCTAGATAGATTGGAGCACTAGGCAACCAATCCTCAATGGCATGAAATTTCACAAGGACAAATGCCAGATTCTGCAGCTGGAATGGAGTAACACCAGGCACAAGTATAAACTGGGAGAGGAGTGGCTGGAGAGCAGCCCTGCAGAAGGGGACCTGGGGGTGCTGGCTGGCAGCAGGCTCAGTGTGACACAGCAGCTGCCCTGGCAGCCAAGGGGGCAAAACCTCTGCAGCCTGGGGTGCATCAGACCCAGCCCAGCCAGCTGGCCAAGGAGGTGACTGTGCCGTTGTATTTAGTGTTGGTGTGGCCTCACCTTGAGCACTGTGTGCAGTTCTGGGCCCCATGATTTAAGAACAATGTGAATACATACAGAGGACAGCAACAAAGCTCATGGAAAGGCTGGAAGACATGTCGTGTGAGGAGTGGCTGAGGACTTTGGGCTGAGGAGGGGACATGGAGAGGGAAGTGCTGAGCTCTTCTGCCTGGGATACAGTGACAGGACATCTAGGAGTGGTTCAAAGCTGTGTCAGGGGAGGTTTAGACCGGACATTAGGAATCATTTATTTACCGAGAGGGTGGTCAAACACTGGAACAGGTTTCCTAGAGACATGGTTGATGCCCCATGCCTGTCAGTGTTTAAAAGGCATTTGGACAATGCTTTTCATAATTTTATTCAACTTTTGGTCAGCCCTGCAGTAGTCAAGCGGTTGGACTAGATGATTGTTGTAGGTCCTTACAACTAGAATTGTTCTGTTCTAAGATGCCATCAGTATTACTGTTTTAGTAGAATCTAAAGACTGCTATACCTCTATGACACAGTGATATTCACTAAGGAGCCCTGTTTGCATTTGTATGCATACTTAATATTAATTACACACACAGGCTAATGGGTAAGTTTTTTCTGTTAGCATTTAATAGATGTAGTGCTCTATGTACGCAATTGGCCCATTTCTAAAATAACCATATATTCACCTTTCTTTCTCAGGGAAATTTTTCCTGGACTTCCAACAGCAGAAGGGTTTCGTGCTATACTGAGATACTGGAAAGGAATACTAGTCTCTGTTTTCCATTCTTCAGCTGACTTATGTCTTTATCTCTCTGCTATTCTATATCCTCTGTATTTAATCTGTTACAAAAAGGATCACAGCACACTGGAGCCAGTCGGTACCCCACTGCAACTTAGCCTTTGTTGGTTCTCTAGCACAGCAGCTGACAGTTTCACTAGTACCTCCTCTACACTAGGTAATAAACGAAAGTAATGCCTAAATTACAGTTCTAACAGAATAGGAGGATCAGAAAAGCCCTGGTACCTTATGATCTTTGATCTCAAACTCAACCTCTACCCATAAAACACAAATTCAAGATGTTACTCCTGCAGAGGAGAGTTAACACTCAGAAACCAGCATGGTGAGCTCCAACATGACATCAGCTCCTTTGCAAAGCTGCTTTCTCTCCTTTACATTGCAAATTTAGAAAAATAATAACTGGTCTTCAGCTCTTACTATCACAGTGAAAACTGCAAAATGTGATGGAACGTAACTGATGCAGAGGCAAGTCTGAGGACTGACAAGTTCAAGTTTTGAAAGATGTCAGCAGCTGATCTCTGAGAGGAAGCAGCTCAGGTGCTAGTGACAGTAGCGGTTTGTGGAGTGTGAATCACTAACTCCTGCACTGCTTATTGGATCGGGGGATGATCAGCAGTTTTCCTGGCACACTGTGAATGGCAATTGATTGGGGCAGCAGAAAGCAAGCAGCATCAGATACGAAGTTTTTGTTTTTTTCTCTGTTTAAAAGGGGAAAGAGTCCATTTCTCTTTTTGCAACAGAGCGTGACATTATTTTAAGCTTCACTGAGATAGAGAGAGCATAAAGGGACCCAGGGGAGCCCACACACTCTTACTGCTTGAGATATTTCTCTTTTCATAGGTGTTTATTTTAGAAAGAGTGTTCTGAGGGTCTCATTTAGAACTTTACTTGTACTTTATTCTCTCCTTGTAATACTGATTAGCAATATTGTTCTAGTGAGTGTACTCAAGATCATGCCCTCAAAAGCACAGCCTGGATAGCTTGCTTTGGTTCTAGTCTGCAGAACTGTACTCAATTTTAAATAATTTGTGAATCAATATTCTCACAAGAGTCAAAAAGCAAAAAAACCCCAATGGTAACAGAAAAAAGATGTATAAACACTGCAGGAATACTAACATAATACACTATACAACAGGATAGAATATTAACATAATATTCAAAAGGATTTCCAGAAAAACATAAACCCCATTTTTAATCCAAAGGTATTATTTTTTCTTCTTAAACAATGCTTCCCTTGGAGACAGCTGATGTTTGTTTTATTACCCCTTATATTTTACCCACTATTTTTATAGGCAAATAGAGTTCAGTTAACAAAAAAATAGTCTAGCTACCAGCCTCCTAAAATCCCCAATCCAGAGAATGCATCAGCCCAGCAGCTGCTAGGACTCACAAAGATCTGGACAGCCAGTTATCTCTTCCTTCCTGGGAGACAATGGCTTGGCTGGGTCTTCTTCCCATGCAAGATTTTAAACATTCAACCTGGCTGTGCTCTGAGAGACTGTGGGGAACTGAAAATTAAGCAGGTGGACCTTTTCCAGTTGCCTATGCCATTTGTGTGCAGTGACACAAATATACAGAACTAAATTCCACAGGGTTCCACTACATCTCTATATCATGAGAGAAGAAATATGGCTTTGCTCCAGTAGCTAAGAGTAAATAACCACATTAAGAGCAACAAGGCGTTACCAAATCGAAAGGTTTATTGTCATTCAGGATATGGAAGTATCCATCAGTATAGTATTTGCTCTTTTAAAATTCAATTCTGCATTAACTTCATTCTAACTTAATTCTAAATTAACAAATTTAACTTCTAACCCAACTTTCAAAAGAGTTTTTCTATCCACATATGAGCAGGTTTCTGAAATTTCTTTATTTTTGAGGGAAAAAAGAGTGAAGGGAAAAATCACTGGATTTACCTTGTCAAAACAAACAAAATATTGGCCTCTCAAGCAACACACAGAGATTTCCCTTTTTTCTCTTTTTTCTTAAGGTAATATTGACAAAACCCAGTATGTTTTGTACACCCAGAAGTGAAAGACAGCAAAACATGACTTCCTCTCATACAAAGCATCAGAGAACACCACCATACACTTACCTCCTGTATCTTTCCAGCGGGTCCTAAGGAGGATGGTTTTGGGAGTGATGGGTCAATCACTCTATGCTTTTTCGTGAAGCAGTTCCACTCATTACGGAGGGATTCTGTCATGCAGTAGGTCCAGAGAAAAGCAACAGTTGTGCATAGACTAAATCCATTTGACTGTAACAACGCTGCAGCACTGCTGTCAAAGACGAGATTTTCATTACCTCAGAAACACAGAAAATATTCTGGATTGCTATATGTCTTCCATCAGTGTCTTCCAGGTCGTGCTAACACTTGCTTATATCTGGCCCCACTTTCTGTAAGAAGCAAAAAACTGTCTGACCAGCCCATGTTAATGCTCAAACTATGTGGCACAATCAAGACAAGCAGTATTTTTCTAATCATAAGAGATGAAGAGTCTTCATGCCTCCCCATTGTAATCCAAGATTTCTACATGTCTTGTGTAAGCACTACGGAATTCAATTCATCCACTAAAACCTTCTCTTGAAATCCCACGTTCGACCACAGTGCATGCTGTGTCTGGTTACAATTCGTTAACTACCGGCAAGTGAGAAATGAGAGCTTCGTTTACAGGATATGACCTTTTACCTGTTACATTCCTTCTGTGCAGCCAAGTCTGTTACGAAACATCATTTAACCACTTCTGCTACATCCTTGTTAGTCTAATTTCCAGAAGGAAATCCTGCTCAAATTCAGGCAAATTTTCTTGACAGCTGCAACACTTTAAATAGCATAGCAGTCTGTTCTTGCCAACTCATCAGTAACTCTTTAAGGAATGACTTGAGAGGTTGTGATTTAGGAGTGGAGTTTTACCAGTAATCAGGAAGGTTTTAGTATACATTCTGTTCTAAATTTGCTTTGAGACTATTTAACCAGGTCAGCATATCTTCGAATGTCCAATCTACATCTGACATCTATGTCAACTCTATTTGCACTAATGTTCGGTCTTCTTTGTGATGAACAACTCATTAACTGGCACTATGTTTTGCAAAGCCTGTTCAAATCTGAAATTTAAAAGAGGCAAACTGTAGTTGTCCTGATATTTTGTTTTCACCGGTAGCACCAGGAACTGCATGTCATTTTCAGCATCTTTCATTCTTCAGAAAACAAACCACTTCCCATTCTTCTGCCACGTAAATCACACAGAAAAAGCTTACAATGCCCTGTAAAAACGACTACATTTAAAAAGGCATCCAGACATGAAAAGCCATAGCCAAGCTTCAGCGTTCTGTCATATTCTGTAGTGAGGTGAATGTCAGTCTCTTTTGTCAAGTAGCAAGTGACAGGACAAGAGGAAATGGCATCAAGTTGCACCAGGGGAGGTTTAGGTTTGGTATCAGGAAAAAATTTCTTCCTTGAAAGGGCTATCAAGCATTGGAACAGGCTGCCCAGGGACGTGGTTGAGTCACCATCCCTCGAGGTATTTAAAAGATGTGTAGACATGGCGCTTCAGGGACGTGGTTCAGTGGTGGACTTGGTACTGTTAGGTTAACGGTCAGACTGGATGATTTAATGGGTCTTTTCCAATGTGAATGATTCTATGATTCTAGAAATTCTGTATCCAATTCGTCAGTTAGTCTGGCAAACTCCAGGTAACTACCATAGTTTCAAAATTTGTCCCTGATCTGACAGAAAGTTAACATAGCTAGAACTGCAACAGTGATAAAGCATACAATCACCCAATTTCAAAAGATCCTCTTCAGTGAGGATCAGCTTCAGTAACTTTCCCTGTAATTTAAAACCCAGGCATTTTAACTGGATTATGTATTCAATTAATCCAACCTCTGCCATCAGTTGACTTTTTAAACTGAGTTGTTCCCTATGTGTTCATGAATACCTCTGTGATCTACTCAAAAAAACAGAAAATAAAAAGTCTCAGAAAAGCTGGCGTTTGTTACTTCTTTAGGTAAAATCTTTACTGATTTAAATCTGAAATGATACTTAAATTCAGTTGACCAAGCCCAGTTTATTGTGCAAAACATTTCAAGTTGTGCTTTCTGAAAAAAATTTCTGGACACTGCATCTTCCAATCAAAGGTAAAAATAGTATCTGTAATAGGTGCCCTACCAGGAACAATCTAGAGTGGTCACCAAAGGCCAAGAGAGTTATGAGAGCCATTCTAGTCAAAGCAGTTTTATGTTTCTTCAGAAATTCCCCAAACTAGAAGACTGTCTTCCCATTTGAATAAAACATTCTTTATTAACAATAGCAAACTGCACAACATTTACAACTTATACAGTGCTTAACACTGGAACATTAACTTGCTCATTTCTAGAGTCTTATTTTAGCTTGACCACCAATAGAAGTAAGAGGTAAGGAAGACATTTTAAAGCCAATTAAACAAGACAGCATGCCATAACAACCAAGTAATGCTACACTTAGCTGTCAAAATGAGAAGTCACAATGAAACCAAAAGTTTTAGTAAAACTTAATCACTAACGAAAAAGATTCATTACAGGGGATCACAAAGAAAATGATATAGCATGTCTCTGGAGCCTACATAAACCAGTAACTCATTACCTGCATAAGAGAAGTCAGGTCCTATGAAATTCACAGAAGGTATCACAAAAAGGCACAAAAGAAATTACAGAAGAAATACAGACGACATAAGAGGAGGAAAGAGGCTTTATGCAAAAAGATCCATATAATCAAAGACTTTTAAAAGCTCTTCCAAAAGAGATAACAGCAACAACAAAAGCCTCTGAACCACTTCCCCCACTTCAGTATGTGTCAGTAACTTGGATATCACTATGGCATTCACTGAGGACAATTATCAACTTTGATCTTCCTGGTATTACTTTTTTTTTCAGAATTACTTTAAACTATACTTGAACCGTACTTTCAGTAGTTCACCCATAACGAGATTTTAATTTACTTCTAAGTATGCCTTTGTTTCTTAGAAATCTTTATAAACACCTAGGCTACACGCATAAAAGAAAGGTTCTTCTTGAATGCTTTTCTTTTTAAATCTTAGGTTCCTATTGGCACAAGTGGTTCCATTTCAGAATGAGCAGTCCCAGAAATGTTCTCCATTATCTATAAAAGTTTATCAGATCTTTGACTCCAGACAAGTATCCTGAAAATACACTTCACAGTAATGTGTAACTGAGCCCTGTATGTCTGACAATACAGTTTAGTATTTAGTACCAACGTGGGATATTTCTCTGGAAGTTTTATGTAGTCCATCAAAGATTTTTTCATTCTTTCTATTTTTCTCAATTTCTCATTGCATTTTTTGACTTCCTATTTCAGACAAGGAAAGCAGATATTAAATAAAGCTTTGCTATACATACATACATAAATACATACCACATTGGGAGTGAAAAAACAGGCTTATCTTCCAGCCCCTTCCATTAAGAATAATGTGGGAAACCCCACTCAATTTCTCCTACATAGGAGTATACTTCATGTATATTAATTGATGGCTGAAAAGAAAACCAGTAACTGACAGAAGCCAACAGCAAAGTATGCTCAGTGACAACACAGAAGCTGCGTGACAATGGATAATATCTATGTACCTCCAGATAACTACGTGTTTTCTCTTAGTAGAGAAAGTAAAGTAGTAAAACATTTTTATGCAAGTAGAACTATCTCTTAGTTTGAATATTACTCTTAGTAGAGAAAACAGAGGTATATTGACTTCCCTCCAATTTACCATTCACAGCTGCTTGGTGCACTGTAGCACTGTGCCTGAAAATGGCTATATTTTAATGGAGAAGGTATGATACAAAGATTACGGTATCTTTTGTTCTTTCTTTGATTAAACTTTGGCTACCATTATTAATGATCTCTGTCATCCTCCATTTCCATGATACACTCAAGGGCAGGGTTGCCATTGAAAGGGACATAAATAGGCTGGAGGAGTGCGCCAGCAGCAACGTCATTAAATTCAACAAGGAGAAATGCAATGAGACTAACTAAACTCTGCAATGGGGCATGATGAGAACTGACTGACTGGGCAACAGCTCTGTTAAAAAGGGGCTGTAAGTCTTAGTGGAGAGCCAGCAGGGCACAATGGCAGCAATGAAGACTGAAGCAACCTGGATTTTACCAACATAAATGCAGACAGGAGATCAAGCTAGATGAATACTCCCATTTATTTACTCTGCACTCTTTAGACTACATCTGGAAGTATGTGTTTGGTTTTGGGCCTCACAGTACATGAAAAATGTTAATAAACTTGAACAAATCTAGCCAAAGGCCAACAAGATGGTCAGGAGGCTGAAGTGCTTGAGGAAAGGCTGTGAGAACTTGGCTTGTTCAGATTCGACATGACGCAGCTTTGGGTAACCTCACACAGCCTTTGCAGAAGTTATCAAGCAGATATACCCACGTTCTCTACTGAGGTGCATGGTGGGAGGACAAGGGATAATGGAAATCAGTGGAAACAGAGGAGGTTCCAGCCAGATGTATGGAACAACCTTTTCTGTGTGAGGACAGCCAAACAGCAGAAAGGGTTGACAAGAGATGCTGTTAGAGGAAATCTCCTTAGAGGATTCCAGACCTAAGTGAGTAAAGCCTTGAGCTGCCTGGTCTGAATTCAGTATCGACTCTGCTGCGAGCAAGAAGTCTGTTTAGGGATATCCTCAGGTCCTTCCCTGCATGAATAATTCTGATATACAGCTTCTGCTCCATGAAACAGAACCTGGCAGAATTTAGTCAGAGACAAGCCACCAGCTACCACAGGCTCAGTATTAAAACACTATTTAAAACTGGCCTGTATCTATAACCACTCATCCCTTAATTCAAGCAAGTATTCAAAACCCTGAGTGGCACAGAATAGTTGAGACAGATAGCTATTTAATTTGTCTTATGTCTTGTTTGGAAGTATGAGATAAGCAGAAGCCACTTCCAGACTCACTTCAGGCTGGTTTCACAATGACCTACGAGCCCTCATGGAATTTGCTGTAGAGAACACGGCAGTCCAAAATCTGAGCATGGCCTGAACACCAGGCCAGGAATCTAATGTTCGCAATTATCTGCAGTCCAGCTCCCATACAGAGGCGCTGTTGAATCCTTAGTCCAGTTGTTTGCTACAGCTGTATGGATTGCAACATACAGTTACACAGGTCTTGTGAAAAGCACGTCAGTAAATCAAGTCTTCAAAAGCTCCCTTTGTGTGCAGCTTCTCTCCATACTACAGATCTGACCCACTATCGATGGTGGCCAATGCTCCACCTTCACCTAATTCTAGAGGAGCATTCGTCACTGACTCTGCAGCTGTTCAATAGAAACATTACGTCCTGCAAAACACAAAGTATTTTATCATTGTGAACAGCTGAACTAACCACGACAAAACACTTTTAGATAGTTCTATTTGCATAAAAATGTTTTACTAAACATCTTCCAGCACTTATGCATTGCCAGAGTAAGCCTTCTTTAGTCCTTCCACTGTATACTATTTGTAAAACAATTAAAAGTTATTTTTGGTAAGAATTTTTTTATCTTATAGAAATGGCCAGATTCTGCTCAAGAAAGCCAGAACAAAACAAGAGGACAGAGCAGAACCCCCGTCAGAGCAAAATGGCTTTAGGTCCCTGGATTACTTGAAAGGAACATAAACTGATTTTAAGGTCTCTCTATATATGACTGTATTAGGGGTTATTTTACTAAAGACTATGAAGATCAGAGGCTGAATAAAATGATCTAGATTCAGACTTGTCACTGAGACAAAGCAACAGCTGTAATACGCATACAAACACAGCCACATATGAGCAGTATGTAATTTGAGAAAACCATTTCTCTCACTGACCTCTCCATTCTCATGAAGTATATTGATTTAGGAAAGCTAAAGAAAAGATGTATGTGTAAGCAGGAAAAAAATGTGGCATGAGCCACATGTGTCTTGGGAGGGGGCTTTAAAGAAAAACCTGAAAAATTCTTAGACTGTTAAATGGAATGGAAATATACTTGCAGTTACCCCGCATCCTGTATCTGAACTACGCCCTTCAGCAACAGCAGCAAAATCAAATGAACTAGGAAAAGAAAAGCTTTTTTTCAGTTTTTCCTGTTCTTCCTGTCAACTATCATCAGCAGTAAACTAATTCTTGCTAGATTAACATCAGAGGTCAAGAAATAAGAATTGTGCTCAAATCATTGCATGGGATTATCACGAGTCAAGGCAACATATGCACCCTGAGCAGTCAGATGCAAAAAAAATTATTTTAATACACAGATAACATCATATTCTAGCATCCATCCTGGACTGTGCATTTTAATGATGAAACAAAAGTAAAGAAGGAACATATTAAGTTATGTTTCCTTAAACAAAGGTAGTTTGTCCATGGGTAGTAGTAGCTGTTTATGTTCTCTTAGTGCAGAAAGGTTTCCTCAGAACGACAGTTTCTTAGGATCCAGTGTTAGGATTCTCTACCAGTTGTGGGTTTTTTTGTTTCTTGTTTGTTTGGGTTTTTTTTTAAGCAGTAGTAAGCACAATAAAGATTAGAATTAAACTCTGCTTTTGCATACCTGTTGCTAATTTTCAGTAACGGTAATCAAAGGTCCAACTTCCTGTAACAGGTTAGAACTTGGACCTCAGAGCAAAAATAAATACGTATGCTTACTTTTGAAAAATGGAATTATCAACTATGAAATAAACAAGCAAATCAATGACATGCACAAATGTTCATCACATTAGGACTAAATCTAATTTTAGGCACGTTAAATGCTCAAAACTGAACATTCCTCTTCTTCTCCAGTACCTCACATTTTATAATATAATACAAAGTGTTTGAATGCTAAAATGGGAAAACTAAATGTAATCATATCGGTTAAGACAATTTTCTCCTTCAAACAAGGTAAACATGTCAAATGGTTTTCAGCCACTGGCCTCAACAAAATAATGAAGAAATGGTAGTTTGATTCACAAAATTCATGCATCAGTTATCAGCCACTGAACACAGTTCTACCCTTTAAACAAGCAACTCTTCAGGCCAGCACTAATCAGTAACGAGTTTCAAAAATCAAAGGGTTTGCACTTTCACATAACTAGAAAATTACATAAATGCTGACGAAAGCACAACCTACCAGCCAACCCTGCTGCTCTAATCTTCAGTCGGAAAGTCCCGTATGGATCAGGATGGGATTATGGGGTGTAACTGCTGTGATGACATGGGAAGATTTCCAAATACTATGTTTCCAGAGAGAACTTGCTTGCTTACATAATTCTCCAAGACACATTTTTGGCACCTCTTCTCTTGTGTCTGCACTGGTGGCTACCCAAGGACACTTCTTGAAAGGATCAGGAGTATTCAAGGACTCTTTGCAGTGTTAGGTTGGAAACATTTGCCATGGGTCAGAAACACAAGGCAAGAAACCAACAAAGTAATAACAAGTCAAGTGCTGACATGCAAATCTTTGTACTGACACAGATTTTATATCATCATTTTTTAAAAAGAAAAAAAATCACCACAACCAAAAACCTTGGCTCTTCTAACCAAGTTAACAAGTAGACTTCCTCCTCATACAGGTTTCCATCCTCTCTCCTTTTAACCTGCCAACACCACAGGAGGTAAATACTGCCACCTTAAAATGATCACAGATAAAAGTTTACACAAGTTACTACCTCTAGGATAAGACAGTCATTAGAAGTTATTTAAAGAAAAAAAAAAGGAAACTCACATGTACAGAATATATAGTGAAAGATGAGATATTCTCTGGTCTAAATCCTTGGACAACTTCCCTACTGTGAAATTGCACTGGGTGTTATTCAGGAGTTGTAAGTGCTCTTCACAAGCAATACTTCTGGTCTAACGCTTTATCGTCTTGCAGTGTGACTGCAAGACTATTAAAGACTTCTCAAACAGCATCCAGATGTAAAGATGTACACAGCCACATGCAGCCACATTAAAAAAACAGCACTTGTCTTGTGAAAGAGAACGCTTGTGAAGAGTTGTAAGAAGTTTTAAATTCTGCTTTCCTCTCTTCACTGGGAAGAGAAGAGGCCATTTTTCTCATTTTCCTGTGAGTGATGGGCTTGTCCCAATTCATACATGAGTTAATATGAACCAACATGCAGATGAAGAAAAATATGAGCATAAGCATTTAGAAACAGCTGGAAATCTCACTGAAATGCAAGAAAATAATTATAGCTTTGAGAGACAAAGGTTACTCTGCTGAATAGTACTTGGGTTAACATTAACTTACTACTACAAATTGTTACTAAGTATGTAAACCTACCTAAGCAACCATGTAATTTAACCATGTTCAGGGTGGAAAGAAGAAAGAAAAAGAAATGAGGAAATCAGTTTGAAGACTGGGAATTAATGATTGTCCAGGAAGAACTACCTGGCAGCTGAATTTTCAAGTTACTAACTTGAAAATTTGGCTACTGCACTCAAATTAGCATCATTGTTGCAATTAAAAAAAGAAAAATCACATTTCTCTTCTGCACACAAAAAACCAGAAATGCAGAGAGTTAAAAGAAGGTAAATGTAAGAATGTTGGAGTAAAACAAAGAATACTTAAAGCTTAAAAAAAGGAGTTCCTGACAACAAAATTCAGAAGAGTTGTGTAATCACCTCCTGAAGAAAATGCTAAAGACTCCAACACTTGGGAAGCACGTAGCTAGATTGTATAACAAAATATACATTATGAAGCACTCTTAAGCTGTCAGAGATACAGAACAGGTAATTTTCTAGATCATTCCATGTGCAATGTATAGTTTCCAGTTGATGTAATTTCCAAGGTCATCAAGAAACCATAAAAAAATATCTGCATCTTCTAAACAAAAGCAAAAATGCCAGCTACACCAGATTGCAAAGAAGAACACTTGAGTTGACTTAACCTAGCCATATGACCAAAATACCCACAGAAATGCAGAAAAATAGATTAAGACACAATTCCTACTGCATTTAATGTCTTCTCTTTTTCCATTTTTTTTCCCTGTTCTATAATACGAGCAGAATTCGCTCAGTCTGCAGCAGATTCTTTTGCATGGGAGTAGGTTTGATCTAACAGGTTAGACTTGAGCTGCAGAGCTTTCCACATGGATATTTCACATTTCACCTAAATGTTAATAGGATTGTATTTAACATTTAACATTAATACAAATAAATATTATACATCCTGTAATAAAGGTGACACAGGTCAGACTACTGCTCTTAGATCTGCTTTTACACTACCGTTGGATGTATGAACTCTTCTGCAAAAGCAACCCTCTAGGCCAAGCAAAATACCGAGAAGATGTGTAGAAATGATACAGGGAGCAGACAGATGGACACAAAGAAACAGTAATACAGTATTAACAAGCAGAACAAAGAGTGACACAAGCACACTACTAACCTATTCAAGGCTTGTCTAGCCAGGAAAGCTATACAGGATGAGGGAAATGTTTAAAACACTGTAGTTACTGAGTACAACTTACTGTGTATTTCGTCTTATTTTGTATTTAGCCACAAAGTTGGTGTTATTTTTCTTTTTTTGGCTCAGTTCAAATTGCTTCCAAAGCTGTACACCTCAAACCAGAAAAAGGGCATATTTTTACTCAGAGGAGAGTCACACTCAGGGAATTCTACCAGTGTAATTACAGCTGTTTAAATACAGCAGTGCACTGGCTAACAGCACAACTGCAAAACAGCCCTGTGTGGACAAGCTCCTACTGTTTTCTCACACATAGTATGGGAATAACTCTACTTCCTTTCATCACAAGGGTGTTAATTAATTACAGCACTCTAGATAATAGTAGATACAATTTTTTTTTCACACGTACATTAGATGTCATCAACTTTTTTTTTCAAATGGGACTGTTTTCTTAAGCTGTTTTCCAGAAACTGCTAGCTTGAGCAGCCCCAGAGTATGACAGCTCTTTTAGCTAGGCAGTGTGTCTTGCATGGAAATACTGTTGAAGTTGTTGTTCACCTAAGTCGCCTGGAAGGACTGTTAAAAAAAAGGACTTGGCACTAACCAGAACTGAAATTGCTGCCGCCACTGGAACTTTCCCAGCTTCAGATGTCCCAGGCACACTGAAGCCAGACTGGCACACAACTGGTAACCAGTAACTAGCTAACACACCGCACACACAGGAGAGTACGGAAAAACAAGTCTGCTGTGTTTATTCCTTAAATGAGAGACCAAGCTCTGAGGTCAAATTGCTTAACATGGACTTCCAAAAAATATAGTTAAAGGGTTCTCCAATGCCAAGCAAAGGTATACGGCATTACTTTACCTCTTTGATCGTCATCTGAAACATGATATGGAGAGAATCTACAGAAATTTTAAAAATGCCAAAGAAATTAAAACACTCATTTACATCTACCACTAGCCCTTCTGGCAGAAGAGAAAAACTTCAACACCTCAGGTGTGAAGCGGTATCTTTTTGAACTATTCAATGGCTCAAAAGTTAAAATATTCTTCATGTGGACAAATTAGAAAACAGATTTGAGAGGACTGAGGAATGCCTGAAAGAATACAGAAGACCATCATCAGCATCCCTTCTACTAACTGTTGGGATAGGCTGCTATTTGAAGAACTAAATTAAGAAAAGGAGGGAAGCTGACTTGACTTACTGTTTTTTGTGACTTTATTAGACACATATACTAAAAGTATATTTAGCCATCTAACTTCAGGTATTTTAGGCCACTAAATTAGCACCCTGGCTATTTATGTATTAGTAGCTATAAATTGCTACATGAAAAAAAGCAGAGCACATACTCAGCAACACCTTTCCTTTTTGTTTACGTATGGAGGCTAATATTCGACTGTATTGGTACCTCCCTCAAACATCACAAGGAAGCTTAAAACATTTCTCTGAACTGAAAAGATATGCTGAAGAAAGCTTACTTGAAACAGAATTACAGTTTTGCACAGATTTAGAGACAATCTTGGAATCTGCCTCCAGAAATAGAAACTGGAGTTTTCCATTTTCAGAGTACAAACTGATTTCCCTGGGATTTAGATATTTAGCTTCCATAGATTCTTCCCTAAAACTCAGCTGTAAAGGAATACCGCATTGATTTTAAATTACAATAGGGACTACTACAGCATACAGAGATTCCTATCTGGAAGGCCCCGGCTAGTGCTTCTTGGCATATAAAGCACACTTCACAGAATGAGGTACAGATTCCTCCAAGGAATGTGCAATTAATTTAATCACCTAAATACCTGAAAATCACAGTAGCAAGCCAGATCACTGATGTGAGGATTGGGCTTCTTTAGCAGGGTGTGTGTGTGTGTGTGTGTAATTTTATAACTGAAATCCACAAGGGCAGGGGGGCAGAACTACACATTATACACACAGTATACCTCTTGTCCAAGACCAAGTAATAGAGGATGACGTACAGTAATAGACAATGCAACTATATAGTCTGTCAATAAAGCACTACAGTTCTGTCAGTGTAAGTCCTTATGTGAGCATGCTTCTAATGGGAATGCCTCTTCCCCGTTTTTCCTACACTTTTATTTTGTTAACGTGAAATATATTCTCATTCACAATTGTGTTGGACTCCGGTCTATGAACTAAATGGATTCAGCTCTAAGAGGATAGATACATATTTGTCTCTCCTACTCTTCTGCTGTTCCATCAGCTGAAGACTCAGGCACATTATTAACAATTAAGCCCATTCAGACCATGACAGTGTTTTCACGTATCCTGTAGTCTCACTTTTTTTGCTCCTTCCTCCAATTGCAAATTCTTTTTCCTTAGAAGTGCTATATTTCTCACTGCTGCTCTTCGTGCACTGCAAACCACAGTCAGAGGTAACACACAACTACCCTTGTTACCTGCAAGTACAGGTTGGTATCACGTTGGTCTGTTTTGCTAGGCTTTGGCTGAAGGTCAGACATACTTGACTGCACGGATGGTGGCTTGAACTGGAACACAAAGTACCTGAAAAGCTCAGCTCTACAAACTGTACACAATCTTGAACTAGATGTGAGATGTAAAGGATGAAATTTCCCTTCCACCTGTCCTGTCCTTCCTTTTTTCCTCCTGCTTTTGGTTAAACTATACCTGATGCCTGCTTCCCTAAGCAACAGATTAAAAAAAAAACAGTGACAGAAATCCATGAGCTTTCTTGTAAGCTTCATGTGATCACAGCTTGGAGTTCACAGTGTTTTCTCCAGTATCCACTTTGCATATTCAGTGGTATTTTAGCAGCAGGAAAAATATAAATAACAGCAAATAAAAAACCCAGAGAACACCCTGCACTTAAATGGAAGGAGTAGTTCTAATATTCATTCTACACTACTGCTTTTAACCTGTGTTCCTCCCTTGTTTGTTTTAATTAAGTTTGTTTTTAAAAAAAAAAAAAATCACATGTAGATGCTTGCACTTAAACATAAAGATAAAAGGAAAGTATCTCTGGAAAAATATCAACTGCAAAAATACTGTGTGCATGAAAAAACAGGGAATTCAGAAGCAAAAACTGAGCAATTTGACTAAAACTATTTACAGAATCAATGGCAATTCTGTGGTGAGAACTAAGCAATGGCATATCACTGGCAGCAGTGTTTAACTTCAGAGTAGCAAAAATTAGATGAGTAGGAACAATTTCATAATTGACATGTTATAGCTCAGTTTCACTATTTGCAAACCGGCAATTCCTCAGGGTTTCTCTGAGAATGAAATGTATATTCATGGCTGTAAAAATAGATATTATGATGCATAAAATTACCATATTATTTTTACTTAGATAAATTAGTTCAATTCTAAGCCAAAACAAGTCATTTTAGGGATATAACTGTGCAACTTTAACTCCCTCCCAAGCCAGGCAATAATTCCTACTACTTGTTTTAAAATTAAAATTCCAAAGGGATAAATGATTTAATAATACTATTTTTATCACATGGTTCTGTTGTACTTTTGATTTCCTTATTATGTTACAAACACCGCAAGACAGAGGAAAATTAAGATGCAGTCCTTATGTACAATGCATTGTACAATCCCAGAGCTTAGTATCAACTCAGGGCAGCAACTGTTGAAGTGTACACTTCTTTAGTGATCTTTTTACTGAAATCTGTATTACATTAAACAGGACAGCTGGAAATTGGTATTCAAGAATAAACAATTACATACGAGTACCTATGAGTCTCCATAATAAATGGAAATACTGAAAACATAATTTAAGGACTAAATAACACAGAGAAGTCCCCAAAACTAGGTGACCTTAGGCCTTTTTTATTGGACAGGATATTCAAAGTATAAAAGGAGCATAGTATTTAACTCCTGTAAGGATATTTCCAAGATGACTGAAAACCTTCAGAGCATCTCATGATCTTCATGATCAGTTTGTGGCAAAGCCTGTAAGGGAAAAACAGTCCCCACAATTTTTTTTTTTTTTTTCCAAAATTTATTTATTTATTTTTCCAAATACAGTGTTTTTTATAAAAGAGCAAGCTACAGAGTAACGTTAATAGAGCAGTCTGTTACTCCGCAGACACTCTCAAAGCAATGTACCAATGGAATGAGCTACTCAATCCTCCTGCTACCTTCAGAAAGTGAAAATATTAACACTACTCTGAAAAGAATTAAGTTATTCATGCCATTAACTTCTAAGCCTCAGGAATCTGCTGTAGACAGGGATTAGTTCACTGCAATAAGCACCCTGCTTCTGACTGGCAGATGTTATAACCACATCACAGTAGTATGAATTAAGTCTGTTGGTGACTAGAAGAACTTATTTTCAGAAATGCTGCATACTTGCAAAGCGAATGTCTGGACCGTAAAAAGTAAGTAAATAAAACCTACAGACTTAACTTTTTCTGTTGGAATAGAATGCACATAACTGAAGCCATTGTTGTGTTTTAAAAAAATAAACCCCCAAACCATTATTTATTAAATGCTGATATAATAAATTTATGCTATTTAGGAAATGGCTTACTTAAAGCAGATGGTTCTATGTGTTTTAGAAACCATTTCCCTACAATAATTTTGTGAGCTCTATTATCTGTATTTTATTTGATAATATGAGCTAGATAATGGATTTTTTTTCTGTTCATTTAAATAGATCTGAGACATTTCTAGTGGCAAGGGTACTTGGCACAAGAAAAGAACCATAAGTTAACATACAGACAAAAAGTTCACCTGGTTGAGACACTTCAGAGATGAGTTTGAGGACTTCCATCTGGAACAGAGCTTTGTTGCATCAAAGTACTATGAACATTTGAAATCATGACACTTTGTGTCAACACTTAACTCTGCAGCAAAGATCTGAAGAGGGTTTTACTCTCCAGAGCAAGGCTGCAGACTCCATGATCCAGGTACTATTGGGTCTGATGTGCAGTCCCATTCACGGAGTCTCTCTGCCCCGTATTGCACAGTGGTCCTTGGGGAGCAAACGGTGTGGTATGAAGGGTGTCACCAAGTAGCAAAAGCACGGGGAATACTTTACTGCTCTTTCTTCTGCTACCAACAGAAGCTGGCTGTAAAAATAACAATTCAACTGAACAAGAGAAGTTTCTATTCTGATTTGTGGAAACTAATAAAAAAATTCATGCCAGGTGATACGAGACAAATTCTAAAGCAAGTGACAAAAAGTTATGTGCAAAAAGTAGCCAATAGCTTGGGGATGCTATGCTTTAAGGTAAACCCGGACTTTTGCTTGCCAGGCTAAGAGTACAGCAGCTGTGACGGTACCTATGGTATCAATTCATAGGTTCTCTAACAGCTTTTATTTTAAGCACATTCAGTTTGTGTTTGTAAGGCATTTTGCAAAACACTCCATAAGGTGTCTACTTCATTCTTCGTTTAAAGAAAATTTTCTGTCCTCATATTAAGGTGCTGGGCATGCCAATATGTAGAAAAAGAGGGGTAAAAGCACCTAGGCCTTTGCTACTTTAGCAGTCTGTTTGTAATCAGTCTCCTTAAACATATTATCAAGCTTCCTTCACATACTTCTCTAGGTGCTGAGAGGTACTGTAAACATAAAACTCCAAAGCGCAAAAAAGATCTGCATTTAGCACAGACCAAGCTTTCACAGAATGTCCAGTCTCCATGTAAATATTTCCAGAAAATCTGGCACAATTTACACAGAAGGGAAAAAGAACAACAACAATAACAAAGAGTGATATGTTGCAGAAACTGATTGATGCTGCTTTAAGGGGGTTCTTCCTGTGGTATCAATGTTTTCTTCTGCACTGTCAAGTAACGTACAGTTGGAGCACAACTTTGCATTCCTCATTCATGTACAGGAAATAAACAGGAATTCCGCATCAGGTCTACACTTCAGGAGTTTTGATAGCACACCCACCTCAGCAAACTGCAAAGAGAAAGCATGTTTCTAGCTATTATAACTGAACTGCCAAAGATGTTAACACATCTCCAGTTAAATTGGCAAGAAGACTAAGAATAATTATGCTGCATACTTAGTGACACATCCATTCAGAAAGCCAGCAAACCCACTGACATAGACAAGACCCAAGAAAAGAATGCATGTGTACCAGGATTAAGCCTCTCATAACAAGCGTAAGAGCTAGAAAACTGTACCTGAGAGCACTTCACTTGCATCAGTAACCACAATATCTTTGCAAGTGTGTGTATAAACAGAGCATGTAGTCCCTCAGCATGGCATTTGCAGTTTCCCAGCAACACAACCAAAGAGAGACATTAGCAGAGAACTTGGTTTCACAGACTCGGACAAGATGTTGTGGAAGCTTTTTATGAAGCTACCGCTCTCCAGCTGTCCCTTCTGCCACAGGCTGCCATTCTTTGTGCAGAGTCAGCAGAGGACACTGCCAGAACCTCGGCAACTTCCTTCTAAACTATGGTGTCCTATGTGTTCTATATCCTATATGTTCCTGTGTTTACCTGTGCTCTGACTCCATCAAGATATTTTACACTAAGGTGGCATTAGCACACACTCCTTTCAGTACAGTAGGCAAGAGATGGTGGACTGACCAAAACATCAAGTTTTTTGATAAACTTTAACTTCAGCAAATGCTGGCAGTACTTGGCACAATACCACATCCTTAAAGTCTCAGATTAGCCTACCAGTGAAATAAACGGGACGCATAAGTATTACAGTTTCACTTTATGTTTATCTATTACAACCTTAGATGCATTAAAGTAAATTTCTAACATTTTGTCTACCAAGACTTCAAAAATCTCAGAGAACAGAACGTTTTATTTGTGCATGGTTATAGAAGTCTGTGGAACAGCTTGTGGAGCCTCAAAGCAACATGCAAACTGTGACCAACACAGAGAAACGCATGGTATGATTCTTCTGAATTCAAAGACAGGGTTTAGTTGCCATATCTGTCAGATTGAATCACCATTATACCACCGACTATTGGAAAATCATTGTTAAAACAGCTGATCACATAATCACAGAATCACTGAAGGGTAGGGGTTGGAAGGGACCTCTATGGGTCATCTATCCAACCCTCCTGCCGAAGCAGGGTCACCTACAGCAGGCTGCACAGGACCTTGTCCAGGCGGGTCTTGAATATCTCCAGAGAA
>Ga0065711_1037408_pt1 | contig 19869 bp, 17 predicted proteins | sample Hoacrofraction12_FD_59098 | JGI IMG/M metagenome (GOLD analysis project Ga0065711, IMG submission 59098) | Hoatzin crop microbial communities from Cojedes, Venezuela - Epithelial fraction 12 v2 (version 2) | ecosystem: Host-associated > Birds > Digestive system > Esophagus > Crop | place... | reverse complement strand
GGGCGCCGCGGGTGTTCCCGGCGCGTTCGGTGGAGCTGGCGGAGCGTGAGGACCGAGCAAGAATACGTGTAAGAAATCACACCTCCGAGCGGGACGGTAGCTGCGCTGAACTGCTGCCTCGCAGGCTGCCAGAAAGTCCAACGAGTTAAGGCTCTTTTGAAGACTTTAGGCAGGGTCAGTTTTTGCGTTCGATGTGCGTGCTTCGGGAACAAAGAACTTGCAGGCTGATTTGCAGAAATAATTTATTGATGGGCGTGCGACCGTACTTCTGTTTCTAGTGCACGCCAAAATCCTATCACGGTAGGAAATAGTCGGTTAGAGGAATCTGTTTTTCACTAGCATGGGATGGATTAAAAGATTTACCGAATCCTGCCCGGTGCTAATTTCTGCCGTTCTGTTCACTACCTTGTGTGTAATCCCTTGACGTAGAAAAGAAAAATGAAAACGTTCATTGTCGTGGATTCCCTGCCGTTCGGAAAAACAGAACCGGCTTTGTCAAGCCCGTACTTTAAAAGCTACTTTACTTGGGTTTTGTGAGTTGTGTGTGTGTGCGCGGGGATAAAGTGTCTTCTGGTTTGCTTTTTTAATTTTTTTTTAAGAGATCTTAACAGTAAAAGTACCTATTTTTTAATACGTGGGGTTGTTTTGTTTCATTACTTTTTAAATCTGCAGGTTGCAATAAAAATAATAGACAAAACAAGGTTAGACCCAAGCAATCTGGAGAAGATTTATAGAGAAGTTCAGATAATGAAGCTTTTGAATCATCCGCACATTATCAAGCTGTATCAGGTAAGAGGTGAGCCTTGAAGCGCGGCACGCAGATGAGATGTGCTTGTGCTCTTCTCTCGCAAATGGTTTTGCATCAAATATTTACAGAGAGAATGTATATTGAAATACTTTTTGAAAAACACTTAAACTGTTTTTTTTTTTGAAAGTCATTCATCATTCTTTGAAAAAGATTCTGGTACATTAGTCAGCTTTTTGACAAAATGTGCTGTAAATTTTACAATTAAAACCAGGCTGAAGTTTGTTTCGTATCAAGAACTGATTATCTCAATTTTTGTGATTAACTTGCCTTTCCTAACTCCTCTGCTTTTCCAGTTTAGAGGACTGGAACTTCTTATGTGCTTTTGATAAGAGGAGGACTTAAACTCACGTAGGACAGCAGAGGGGAAAGCGCAGAAGTTGAGTTTGCATAAGTGGAAGGGATTTAAAATCAACGACAATTAAACCAAAGCCATCTAAGCAGAAAATCGAAGCAGACATCTAATCTAGGAATTAGAATTCTAATCCAAGTAGAAAATAAAAAGCCAGTAAATGTTTGTACCTTAGAATATGTCAAAAAATGATCTGTTTGGTTATTCTGTTCCAGTTTGTGTAGTTTTGAAAGTGAATTTTTAATATCTTTCCCTTTGTAGAGTTACACAACATGAATTTTGGTTTATATTTGTTCAGTTTCTGCACTGATGGGTGTTCTTAACAGTAAGAACAAATTAATAAGTTGTGCGGAAAACAGGATCACGTCTGTCTAGTGAGCAAGGACTGCTTTGCAAATTCTGAATATTCAATCTAATTAGCATTTGGTTTACACCAAGATTAAGTTCCTCTTAATCATCTTAAATAATGCTATGTGGATTTAAGAAGAAGATGAGGTATCACAGTCTGTCTGGACCTGTCTAGAAGGGCAGGGGGGAGAGAGGAATAGGCGGACAAAGCAGCGGGTGTGAAAGTCCGTGTGCAGTAATAAACACTGTTATCAGACGCAATCTTACCGTTGGGTTTGTTCACTTTAAAAAAAGTAGAAGTTTGATTAACATGTAAGGCTGAAGAGCCAGTAAGGCACGTGCTTAGGCAGGGCATTATTTTTAAAGACCTTGACACACATGAGGTGCTTCGTATTTATAGGATTAACCGTCATAGCAAAAATTATTCTGCGTTAACATCTGACGTCATTGTTGCCCACAGGGCAGTATAGGATATACAGAAACGTTCTAACAGTTCAGTTGATTTCATTTCGGTGGAATGATGTGGGTGAAAATACTATTTCAAAGCTTTTAGAAAAGCAGGTTAAATTCCATCTAGTTGAACCACTTCACTTGGTGGAGCAAATGACGTTGGTAGTGGACCATAATTTCTTTTCGGTGAAGTTTTCTTTTCTTTGTTGTTGTAACTGATGCTTTACCTGTTTGGTGGAGACTGAGAAGCAGGGATGTAATTAGATGACATGCCAATGTAGGGTGTGTGTTCTTGTATTATTTCATCATTGTTTTAGTTTCAGTACAGCGTCTTAATTTCATCCAGCTGGCAACTTTCCCAGAACACTTTCCTTCATTTTTTTTTAAACTGGGAACCTCTCTTCCTTTGCTCCCTGTTTGTTTATTTTCGTTTCATGTCTGTGTGTACTTGTAGTGAGGGGAGGACAAGAGTCTTCGAAAAAGGTTACACGTTAGGAGCCTGGAAATTGCAGCCTTTGAAGTATTACTGATGCTTTTTTGATTGTTAACGTGTGGTGAGCCTTCTGCTTCCAAGACAAAATATCTGCTCCTTGACAGTCCAATTCCAGGGAAATGTTGTATTTTAAAATCTGAAATGCAACATTTGAAAGATGTGCCGTAGTAACTGAAGATTAATTTGGAAATGCTCAGTGTTTCTCATTCATTGTTTAGTTTTTAGTTCTTCTTTGTTTCTTCCTCCAAAGGAAAAAATTGGAAAGTATCAAAGGATGTTGATACTAGATTGACAGGTGAACGCTGGGTGATATTTTGACAGTTGTTGATGTGCATCGAGCACTGCTGTTACACAAACAGCAACCTATTGTCACTTGCAATGGGAGGCTTGCCATGTCCCTGGCCAACACCAAATGGCGGCGGGGTATTTGATACTGCTTCTTGATTTGTCCAAGTTGCAACTCTCTCTCCTGATCTGAGTAGCTGCTAGTGTTGAAACAAAGACAACTTTATATAAACTTTAAGTGTCTTTGCATGTTCAAAATATACCAAATGAATTGTAAACATATATATGCATATTTTAACAAAAAAGGAATTTAGGGAAGTGTATGAATATCTTATGGAGGTTAAGTTCTGTGGTAATGGTGAGAAGAACGATGGCATGGGAAGCCATTGTATATTGTAGGCACATAAGCATTGTTTTGTTATCTTTTTCATTACCAGTTTGCTTGGAAAGAACATTGCAGTGCACAATTAGATACCTTTACTGCTAGCTGCTGCAGCAAATAAATAATTGAGCTGATATGTTTGAGAATACACTTAGAAAAATGAGTGAAAATACAGAGGTCTGCATCTTTTTTAAGCATGTGCTCTCATGTCTTCACAGGTTATGGAGACAAAGGATATGCTTTACATTGTTACTGAGTTTGCAAAGAATGGAGAAATGTTTGGTAAGTCCTCGCTGCTGGAGCTAACAGTTCTTTAGATTTAGAAACCATGGCTTTATTGTTGCCATTCCTGAGTAATATACATACTCTGATTAAAAATCCAGGGTTGGCATTGTCAGCTGTCGAACAGCGAGTGCCGCATCTGCAGGATTATGAAAAATTTCCTCCAGGTGTTTCTAAATCCTGTGCCTCTTATTTTGTCTTGCAGATCATCTGACCTCCAATGGGCACTTGAGTGAAAACGAAGCACGGAAGAAGTTCTGGCAGATTCTTTCAGCGGTGGAATATTGTCACAGCCACCACATCGTGCACAGGGATCTCAAAACAGAGAACCTTCTGCTAGATGCTAACATGAATATCAAGTTAGCAGGTAATAAGAAATACATGGTTACTCTATAAACAAAATTAGGCAGGTAGTCAAATTCAATCTGCCTAGGATGATCCTGTAAATGTATTTATGGTAACTGAAATTAAAACAGGAGCTACTGGTGTTTCTCTGTGCATACCCTCTGGACGAAAGAGAATAGCTTAAATGTGTAGGCAGAGATCAAAAGAATACATCTGCTCCCTTCTCTCCATTTTCTGCTACTTCTGAAATATTAGTATGTGGTTGAGTGATGTCTTACCCCAGACTTTTACCTTCATTTCAGACTTTGGCTTTGGAAACTTCTACAAGTCAGGAGAACCCCTCTCCACTTGGTGTGGAAGCCCACCCTATGCAGCTCCAGAAGTTTTTGAAGGCAAAGAATATGAAGGACCTCACCTTGATATATGGGTGAGCTTGATATTCCTTAGAAATCGCATTTCACACTTTGTGAGGGTCTCTGGGCTTTCAAAATGATTGCTTCTTGGAGTCGTTGACAGGCTGTGCTGTTTTCTATTGACAGAGCCTTGGGGTGGTGCTGTATGTCCTTGTCTGTGGTTCTCTGCCTTTCGATGGACCCAATTTACCAACTCTGAGGCAAAGAGTGCTGGAAGGGCGGTTCCGCATCCCGTACTTCATGTCCGAAGGTGCTTTTTTCAGATCTTTAATGTTAGAAAAGGGGCTACAGATAAAGGAATAGCTCTCCTGTTCCTTCTTGGGGCAATGACAGATGGGACTGGTTTTGCAGCTGGCAATCATTTTATGTACCCAGTAATTTCTGTAGGGCAGCCCTTATAGTTGAGGGGCTGGTTGCACATGTTCTTTTTTCTGGGACCTGCATTATGGTGTATCTCAAAGTCTGTCATTTCCCTTCTTGGAGTATCTCTATGGATTACAGAAATACTTGATATCCTAGCTGGAGAAGTAATCACTCACAAAAGAGAATTTTAATAAGACTAGCCTGCAATGCTGAGATGGGTGTAGTTCTTCTAAGATATTTTAACTATGCGGAAGGGGTATATTGCAGTGTGGCTATGCTGTCAAGGAGAGCAGAAATAGTGGGGCTTAGCACTGTTTCTTGAGCACTCCAACAGTCTAGGGAGAAAAAGGAACTGAAGAGTATTATCACCTCTCTCTGATTCGGATTTGAAAACAAGTGAACGTGCCTCTGTCTTCAAATGAAGAGTATCTTTTTGAAGTCCTTTATCAGTTATAGCCACAAACAGCTTTGATTCCCTGGTTGTAAACAAATAAGCAGTGTATGTCGGCCAGGAAGTTGTATGTGATGGGGTTCTGTACTAAGTTCTGGCCTATTTTGTGGGGGTGTAACATCATTAAACTGGCATCCACTCACAACTAGGTGTCCTACAAGGTGCAAGGCCACCTGAAACCTGCCGGTATCCGGTACAGCTTCATTTCCTGTAGGGACATGTTGCTTTTGTGAAATGTATGTTGACATCTCTTGTGCTGTTTGGCTATCTAGTGGTCAGATCAAATGTCAGCTGCTCAGAAACCTTTAATTCTCATTTTCATAGACATCATACACTGTTGCTGGGAAGGTTTCTTAGCAGTGACCTGGGCCTGGGCTGTTATTTTTACCCCTTGCTCATGAGTTTGTCTTTGTCATCCAGACTGTGAAACACTAATCCGGCGGATGTTGGTTGTGGACCCAACCAAGCGAATAACCATTTCCCAAATAAAGCAGCACAAGTGGATGCAAGCTGACCCGTCTCTTCAACAACAGCAGTCTTTGTCCTTCTCCATGCAAAACTACAACTCCAACCTGGGTGACTACAATGAGCAGGTCCTTGGGATCATGCAAACGCTTGGCATCGACAGGCAGAGAACTGTTGAGGTGAGAAGTGCTTGCCAATTAGATACATCTTCAGTGACTACCAGAACGCAATGGTGCAGTCTCATATATACATTGTTCAGTGACTAGCCTTGATCCGGTGTCATAGTGCAGTGAAATCTTCACTGCCCTGCTGGATTTTTACTTAAATTTTGAGTACACTACTGTGAGGCCTTAGCAATGAGTTTTGGCTGCTTATATCCTGAGTTACCTGTAACTCAAAGGTCCTTTCAATGTCTTCTAGTCTCTGCAAAACAGCAGCTACAACCATTTTGCTGCAATTTATTACCTGCTCTTGGAGCGCCTCAAGGAGTACCGAAGCAGCCAGCTATCGAGCCGTCCAGCAACTGGCCGTCAGCAAAGGCCGAGGAGCTCCGAGATCAGCAGCGTTGAGGTAAGGAAGGGTATTACTTAGTAACAGCTGTGTCCGTCGGCCCTCTTTTTTCTGCCCCTTGCTACGGGAAAATACAAGATGGTAACTCTCAGGCTGCTGAAAACCAGTTCTAATATTGGTGCCGTCTGATAGGATACAGCCTACCGTTCTTCAGCAGGAGGCTGACTGAATACCAGTGGCCTGTTTCCTAAGAAGCGACTGTGGGTCATGGTCTAAAGAATAGTCTGCCTCTACTGCGGCCAGAAGATTAGGCTTCTTATGGAAATTTGCCCTCTTAGGCATGGATCAGTTACACTTCTTTGTTACATACCCTGTAGGATCCTTAGAAGTACTCCATGAGTCAGTTTGTCTGTTTTTCTGACATTCTTTTTCGTTTCCTCACCCCCACCCCCTTTGAAGTGTGCTCTGGGTGCCTTTTCAGATTGTACTTCCAGTTAAATTGCCTAGTTTAGGAGAAGGAGTTTTGTGTTTGTGTTGGCATTGAAAGACTAGCTTTGTTAATTTTTATAGAAAGTACATGGAGAAAGCTTGCACGGAAGGTGGCTCTGAAATTCCTTGAGCCTCCAGTGTCTGAAAAGTCGTGCGGAACTGCGGTGTGTGTGATGGCTTCTGTGCATCGCTGTCTCTCTCCAGATGCCTCAGGACAGTCTCACTAGTGAAACCCTGCGATCATCTCTGCTTTACCAGCAACCTCAGAGCCTGATTCAGCCATCCTTGCAGGCAGAAATGGACTGTGACATGAGCAATCCATTACAGGTTGGTATTGTCAGCTAAATTGTGTGTTACTTTTTTTTTTTTCCCCCCATTGTACTGCCAATCCAAAACAACAGGGGTTGTGACTCTGCTGTTCTCTCCCTCCAATCTTTTGTTTGGCATTTGGGCATGGCGTCATAGCAGCCTCTCACACAGGACACCTACTGAAGACATGCCACAGGGCTGCGAAGAATGTTAAAAGGTAGCGCAGAAATAAGCGAAACGCCCTTCAGTCTGTGATCTGACATGTTTTGCAGCCTGTATTCTTTCCTGTGGATCCCAATTTCAACGGGCTCTTCCGGAACCGCTCCATCTCCCCCAACAGCCTGCTGGAGACCACCATTAGCGAAGAAGTAAGGCAAGAGAAGGAGCTGGAAGATGAAATTAAGGCGTACGACCACGCCATCCGCATCCCTAGCAACACCAGCAGGAGGCACACACTGGCTGAAGTGACCACTCATTTCTATCAGCATGCCCCTCCATGTAAGTAAGTCTGGGAGAGACAAAGGGTGTCTGTAGTTAGAGGAAGAGGACAGAGAAGGAGTGCCATAGCAGACAAACAGCTGGTTTTACCTTGACTGGGATAGGAAGGCCCGGAAACGAGGTCTGTACTCTGCCCTCTGCAGTTCTGTCTTCCCATAAATAAGTGTGGCCCTGAAGGAAGAGATGGCTTTAGAGGCAGGCATTCTCACAAGCAGGACGTAACCCTTCTCTGCTTCCACTGTTCTACGGGGGGAAGGTGGGGGCACCTGAATTTAGAAGAAAGGTTATCACTAGCTGTATGTGGTACACATCCAGACCCTGGGAACTAAATAAACAAGCAAAACTGTTCAGAAAACGGTAATCCTGTATCAGAGGTGCTGTGCTAAAGGAGTGCTGGAGGCCTGACCCAGCATAGCCCGGTGGTGCCAGAGTTGCTGGCAGAGCCCTGCCAGCTGAACGGGAGCCCAAACATAGGTTATTCGTTGATGACCCCTTGCGGGAGTCCAGCCGTGTGATAACACGAGTTGCTGGACACCTCTGCATCTTGCAGCTGCTTATTAGTGCCAGTGTAGGTGGGCAGAAGGCTCTGATGTCATGTTTGTTCCTTCCTGTACTCATCTCGGGAATGCTCTTTCTCTCCTTCCTTCCCCTCCGTAGGTATAGTCATTTCCTCTTCTGCAAGCCCGACAGAGGGAACTAGTTCAGACAGCTGCCTTACTTCATCTTCAAATGACAGCTCAGTGGCCCTGAGCAGCTGTTTGGCAGGTCAAGTAATGACGGGGAGCCCAGCCACAGCTAGGATGACATCGCCCTTCCTAGCTTCCCAGTCTGACGCTCCGGTGTTACAAGCCCAGGGCTGCATGGGAGGTGCTTCTCTCCTGCCTGTCAGCTTCCAAGAAGGAAGGCGAGCATCTGATACCTCATTAACTCAAGGTAACGTCTTCCTTGCTGTATTGCTGGGGGATTGCCCCTTCCAACTGCCGCTAGAGAAGGGTAGCATGCAGGGATACTTGCGTGCCCATGTTAGTATTACACTGAGACCAGCCACCTGGTTATTATGCCTCTCGTATTCACAGTCCCTGAGGGAGGGTTGAATGCCCTAAGAAAGGTCCCTAGGTGAGAGGCTCACTCACACTGGTTCAGCCTGGCCGTGAAGATGTTTCTGCTGCTGCGAGTGGGATGGCAGGCTCCGCCTTCCTCCTAAAATACTCGGTGCACAACATCATGACTTCTGTTAGCTTGCTCCTTTGCTGCGCACGTGTCCGTCTACACATGGGTGCAGCTGTCCCAAACCCTGTTCCATGACGTAAATGTTGCTCTGACCATCAGGCGGAGAGGTGGACGTGAACTGAGGAGTCACGGTCTCTTTGAGTGTGGTTCTCATGCAAATGAAGGCAGCTGCCCAGAAGGGCTGATCTGTAAAGTAGGCTCCTAGGCAAACGCTGAGGATTAAAGTGCATTTCTTTTCCTCATGTCCCACAGGCTTGAAGGCTTTTAGGCAGCAGCTGCGGAAGAACGCTCGAGCCAAGGGGTTTCTCGGCTTGAATAAAATCAAAGGCTTTGCTCGGCAGGTGTGTCAGTCCTCCTCATCTCGGGCAGCGAGGAGTGCCATGAGCCCTTTCCAACACACGCAGCCAAACACCTGCATGTACAGCAGCAGTGGGAGCAGCAGAGAGGGAAGAAGCCTCCTGGAGGAGGTGCTACAGCAGCAGAGGTAAGAAGCTGGCTGGGAGGAATTTTGCTGTTTCATTGGGGTTACTTTGGTTAGGGACAAGCGAGGAGGAGTAAACACAGCGAAAGAGGTTGGGGAGTTTGGTCACTGGGGAATCCTGTCCTCTCTCTTTGCTGTGTGGGAGCAGATAAACTGCTTGGCTTCCTTTGTGGCTTCCTGCGCTGGCATACGTAACGCAGGACGTGCAGTTCTACTGAAAAATCTCAACATCCAAAGATTTGGAGGTTGCTGAATCGAGAAGCAGTTTGGTAATGTCGCGGAAAACATTACTTCTCCCCATTGCAAGCTGTGTTTTTCTTTGTTAGTTTTGGGAATGATTTCTCTCGTCCTCTGCCTCCTCCTGTAATTTTCCCATGGCAAGGAAGTGAGCCCTTGTAATTTGGAAAAGTTACAGCCCACAAAGGAGGCGCAGTTCCAGTGGCCTCAAATGTCATGTGTGGTGGCACCTCTTCATTCCCATAGAAGCAAGATGGAAAAATGAGTTTCCGGTTTATCTGCGCACGTTGTCTCTAGAACATCTATTATTAGCAGGCCAAATGGTGACTAGATAACTTTCTGGTGGTAGTTGCCCTCTCCAACATGAGGAAAAGCCAAGTGAAAACACGTTGACCTGGCATGATCAGCGTGCTTTAATTGTACTGGCTGGGTAATGAGAGGTTTGATAGAGAGAAGGAAACAAAGGGGAAATTAGGTTGGGGTAGGGACAAGAAAGGAGGCGTTCAAGTTAACCTCTTCCATCCTTGGGTTTTGTTCAGAATGCTCCAGCTCCAGCATCACCAGCTACTCCAGACAGCTTGTCCCCAGACTTCTCAGACATCTACAACAAATGGCGTCCCCTCCTCTGATAGCGTAGGTACCTGCAAAGCATCCAATTCTCTTCTGTTGTCAGAGCTACAAAGAGAGAACTCATTTGAGCTGGCCTTTGCTGGCAACAGCCAACTGCTCCAACCTCATTTCTTTGGTGTCAGCGTGTCACCGGTGTCCTCAGCAGCTCACCTTCTAGACACGCACCTGTACATCAGCAGCAACGTCTCTCCAGTTGGCACCACCTTCTCTCAGCAGCAGAGTTTCTCTGCACAGTCTCCAAGCTATGACGCTGTCACTCTGCAGCACGGGGACTGTGAGATGGAGGACCTGACTTCCAACCAGCTAGGGAAGTTCGTCCTAGTCAAGTGAGAGCCCCGGCTGCTGTAGCTCACGCTGCTCTTGTTGTGAAGAACTTTCATCGCCGTTCCATGGCGCGTGCGGGTCCGTGGCTGGCTGGTGTCGTGTGGACAAGTGACTCCCAGAAGCAATAAATTTTGAAGTATGTGAAGAGGCTGTCTGGCTCAGAAAGCTGGCAACTTTATAGAACTGAAACAAGCAATATGTATGTCTTTTTGCTTCTACTATTCTTGCACTGAACAAATATGAATAGAAACTGAATTTTTTAAAGGAAAAATAATGATGGGGAAGATGGGTGGGGCATTTGTGGGGACAGGGAGGGATGTGGTTGGGGAAGAACTCTTCGGTACTGTACTCAAGTCAGACCAATACAGCTCTGCTGTTATGCAAGATTAGCAGCTGTCAGTAGTGGTGACACAGCAGGGAGAGGCTTTTCAAAGAAGGGACCAGAGCCTCCCTTTTTCACAATATTCATTTATGGGTTTGTGAAGATGATTACCTCTTTTAAAGAAAATAAACAGAAAACCAGTGGCATGCAGCATTATGCATTCATAGCAGACAAAAATGGAAGCATTGCCATTCGTTGTTGGGTTTTTTCTCCGGTTAACACTCATTTTACTTAGGGGAACCAACATGCCCATTCCACACCTCCCAGATACGTATACTTTAAATGAAAACTGTGAACTTCTTGCTTGATACATCAGCTGGAAAAGCTTAAAAAAACCCCTTCTGATTAGTACAGAAGCAGATACTCTATTGAACGTGTATCCCGTGATACCAGGATCCAAAGTGCATAATGTCTGGTCTTTTGCAGGGGTGTTTGTTTAGGGGTGGTGTGCGTATACATACATACACACACCTGCAGACATACATACATTTTGTCGGTCTGAATAATCTTTAGGAATCTTTTTATAAATGCCGAGTTTTTTCATGTTCTTGCCGAGGCACTGAGGAGGGAAGCGTTAGTACCGGTGGGGTGATGGGAAGTGTTTTCGTTTTAAAAAGCCCTCCTGGAGGTTGCCTACAAAGTTGCCTGAGGGGTGTTTCTTAGTGCTGCACATTGTTGTTTCCGCTGCTAATTATGTTTTTATGCATTTCATTATCAGGGTCCAAACAGAACTGACTCTTGGGGAAATGTGCAATATCGAGCTTATAATTACATACTGACAAAGACAAAAGGAATAGGCTAGAACAGATTTCTACTCTAACGGAGTACAGCTATTTCTGGACAAAACTGTATTAAAAATGAGTAAAACAGCACAATCTTTGGGTGTTTGTTTTTGGTTGGTTTGTTTTTTGCATATTAGCAAGATGAGGTTTTGGATTAGATAGGTGTTTTTTCGTATGGTTTTTAATGCTGTATATGTATATAAATAGGAAGCAGAAACTATATAACACTAGTTATTTTTTATATTTTGTAATATGCTTATATTGTGTTTCTGGTATAAACCCCACTCCCCTTCCAAGGCAGAGCACAACTTCTGTTGGTAGCAGCAGAAGTTATGCTGAGGTGTAAAGGGGAGAACAGACTGTGCTCCTACAGAAGCGCATCGGGTAGGGTGAGCAAACTTTGGAAGCAGGTGAGCAAACAGTGAGCCAGCTTGGCTGGGAGCTGCCATCCGAGCGTCGGAAAAGAGCTGCGTTCTGTCTAAATGCTTAAAGGACCCCTCTCCCTAGCGTGACACAGGGTGCCTTCAAGTTACCTTGGCTTCATGCAACCTGCAGTATTACGCATTTGCAAATAACATAGATACCTGTTTTTTGTTTGTTTTGTTTTATTTTTTTAAAAAAAAGAAAAAAGCCAAAGATCGACCAGGATAATTGGTGGGAGTAGGAAGGGTTGAAGATGTCATGTGGCTCTGTCTGTGGCTCTCCATAAGCGACCTCTTTATCCATGTGTTGTATCTATGTGTCTGTGTTGGTAGCTTGCTACTGCTGCTACGTGGTCTGGAAGCTTCAAAGTGAGAGAAAATTGCCTGAGTTGGATTTCTGTTAATGAGCGGTGCCTTGCAGCAGAGAAAACACCAAAGTCTCATGCTCATTTGTAGTGGTTTAAAAAAAAAAACACAAAAAAAAACACAACAAAAAAACCCAGCCCAAAAAAACAGATTGCGTGGAGAGCGCTGGAGAGGAGGGCAGGAAGAAGCCAGCTCATCACAAAGCAGCAACTTTGCCTTCAGTTTTGTACGGGGTAGCACACAAAAGGCAGAATTTCCTCTTCAATATTTGTTTTGTTTAACGCCATGGATCAAAAAGGCCACAGATTCTTTTGTTTCCTGTCCTGAGCAATGACAAGCACTTTACTTTCATAGTATTTTTTTTTTTCTTTTCCAATTGCTGTATAACCTCTTTGGAATTATTGCTGGAGCAGAAAGAGGTCGTTTTAAAAGTTTGAGTTTTTTTTGTAGATATCTTGACAGTGCTGTTCTGCAGACTGCAATGCAATAGGGTATTTAAAAACACTACGTGATTGGTTTAATTAAGATATGTAGTTTTATTTTTTATCATGACTGAACAATCATTTTATTTCTTATGTTAAAATGAGAGGTGTACACCAAAATGATTAGTCAATGTGTTTTATTTAATATTTAAATAAAAAATGTTTTAAAAGTGTTGTCCTGCAGCTGATTCTGTGGAGTTTCACATCTGTGTGTGACTTGCGTAGTTAAGGCTCGTTTTAAAGCTGGAGTCCATAGGATGTTACTGACACTTTCTGTTACGTACGAAATGAAGAGGGACGGCGGGCCCGCAAATCTGATAATGGGATATTGAGCCTTTCGCTGGTAGGCAGTCTGTCTGAATCTAACCCAAGTCTGTAGTAATCCGGTTATAAAATCTGACAGGGAGGGAGGTCTGTGGAGCGAGCGTGGTCGAGCGTGGTTTAGTGGTGACCAGATGAGCACTCCGTCTGTGTCACCTTGGCCTGAAAGAGGCCCCAGCCAGATTAAGGCAGTGATGGAAACGGAGCGAAGGGGAAGGAGAGATTCCAGGGGCGATGGCTTTTCTCCTTTAAAATGTAATTTGAGAATTAAAAAACACTGGAAAGGTGCAGGCTTGGCTGGGCTGGGAGTGCATGTGTGGTGCAGGCCGCCCTGCGCGGCAGGGATGCCTCGGCCAGCTTCCAGCACACGGAGGTTCCTGCTGCGCCCACGCTGCCCTCGCCGCAGGCGGGTGACAGCTGGGGTGACAGCACCTGGTGCCGCGCTGAAGCTGGTGGAGATGTCACCTACCAAGCATGGGACGGAGTGGGGATGGAGCAAAAGGAGGTGGAGGGGGCCCGTGGCAGGAGGCTGGAAGGGGAAGGGGCCATGCCGGGGGGGAGAGCGGAGAAGGGGTGGCCAGCCCGACCGTGCCGCTGAGAGCATGGAACCAGGTCCTCGGTCTCTTCCCCAGTTCGACTTCGCTTGCTCTGTGCTCGCCGTGCACCTTTGAGCGACGTGCGTGGCCCTGGGCTGTGGTCTGCGCAGCGTGCACGCAGGGCGTGAGCGGTAGAAAGCTTCGTGTTCTGCACGTGCGGTTAGGATGAGGGCGAGGAGGGGTTTAATCTGCAAAGGGACCCCTAAATGTTTGCAGCCTCTAGTTTAACCTGGCAAACACTCAGCAGGAAAAAAAAAAAGATCTTTTCTTCCCAACGAACAACGGTGGGTTTTTTGAAAAAAGTTTAGATCCTCATTCTGAAGTTTTTGTTTTCAAATCCACCTATCACGTTTTGAAGGAAGGGGAGAGTGGTGGAAAGGTAAATCCAAAAAGTTAAACAAAAGCTTGAGGACATCAGAGATAGTATTTCCTTATTTTGCTTTCTAAAGGAGGCATTTGCTGAGCTGGAATTTGTAGAGCTCTGCATGTATTTGCCATGACTCTCGAACTGCTAGAAAAGCGTCGTGCACAGGTTTTTCTAGGGTTGTGTTTTCAAGGTGACCATCAAAAGTTAGGAATTTTGCAACTATTAAAAAACAATGGAGGCATTCTTAATTATTTTAATCTAGCTTGTAGTATGACCTGATTTAAGAATAATCTCAACTGCTATTTTCAGCTGCATTCTCAGGGCATTATTTTAAACCCCAGTAATTGTGGGAAACCTCAGAAAGTTGCTTCTTAATGGACACAAATCAGCGCAGCTCCACCGACTTTCACTGACATCACTGACCCTTGGGTATAGAAGGATCTTGACAGCATCATGGTTTCTGTGAAATGGTAGGAAAAACAAGAACAAAGAAACCCTGGGACTCCCGACTCAGTTTCCATGTGTACGCACTCTTGGTGCTTTAGTCACTGTCTTCCTGCCTTTCCTCAAATCTGTCTCTGCTCCTGTTTACCCCATTTGTTTTTGTCTTTAATGCCTCTCGAGATGCTGTTGTTCTTGGCTTCGTTTCTCACATTGCAACTTGGTACCTAGTTCCTTTCCCTTTCTTTCCCAGTCTGGGGTCAATGTTTTTTCCCCCCTTTCAGATGGAACAGATGCTGGCAAGTTTAGCTAGCCCCAAAAATGAATGATCAAACCTTGTTTTATTTTTATTCAAAAAAAGGAAGTGCTTAATGCTGGCAGGAGATGCTGGACTGGTAGCAATGAAAAACACAGGCTGTTTTTGTAGGGAGCAAGCAGAGCGCAGACACCAAGCCCGGCACTCTGGTGCCAGTGTGGTCCAGCCGTGGTAGCGAGGGACTCTCAGCTGGAGACACAGAGCTCGTCCCCAGACCCACAACCCACCTTCTCCCTCGCTATGTCCGGAGCAGCAGTCGCACCTCGGTGAGGAGAGGGCTTCCTCCTGGCGAAAGGCATCATCGTATAATCTTGGCCTGTGTCAGCTGGAAAGGAGATGCGGCAGAAGGGAGGGCAGTTGAGCATACAAAATTATGGTGCAGGAGATAGAAACTGATCAGCACTTCCATTTTACTCAGCCCACAAAGTGAGAATAAGGCACGCTCCATGCAATGGAGGAGAATTAATTGAAGAACTAATAAAACGAACTATGTGCCTCGGGAGGACATTGCCTCAAATACGGTTGCTGGCTTTTTTCATCACTGCTAACTACTTTTAATGGTGACAGTTAAATCAATGATAAAGGTAATCCACTGTCATGGTTTATGGATTTAGCAGAGCATCTGTGGGAGATCAGGAAAGCGCTGGTTGTTAGTACAGACTGCCAGGGGGATGACAGATAGATTTTTAGGACAGAAACGCCTTTCTCCCAAAGCATCAGGTATGAGTGCCTGCCAAAGGCAAGACACTCGTGTGAGGTGAACAAACTTGATCAGCACCCACAATAAATTCTGGTTTCTTAATATACATCTTATATCATGCATAATATCTTATGCAGCGATGGCGGCTCAGACCAAAGGTCCCGCTAATCAGGTAGCTCATTTCAGAAGCAGATGCTTAGAGAAAGGGTGTAAGGACAGGGCAGGCATAGCACAACCCCCTGAGGTGTCACCAGCCCAGCAGTGAGCAGACTGCGGTTAAGGGAATTTTTGACTGGCATCTGGGTCATTGTGTTTAACAGCTGCAGATGGGTCAGGCCTCCAAGAATGTGGCTAACCCCTTTGTGAATTCTTTTATAATTCTGGCCTTCACAGCATCCTGTGACAAGGAGTGCCATAATTCAATTTTACACCATGTGAAAGAAGTTCTTCCTTTTCTTTTTCTTGGATCTCCAGCCCAATACATTGGATTGTGCTCCCTTTCCCTTGTGACAGGAGACATGACAGTAATGCTTCCGTGTTCACACCTCCACACTGCTCATGAGTTGACAGGACCTCTCTCACATCCCTCCCCTGTAGCGGTGACCAAGCAGAAGAACGCTACTGTAGTTAGCCTGCCTGCCCATGGAAACCATTGCACGTTTCTGTGACATCTCTTCTGTCCCTTCACCAATTCTTCTACATCTACCTTGGTGTATGCAGAGCTGCACCCTGTGTTTGAGGCAGGGGTGCCCTAGAAGTGGTCACTTGTTCATTCTCTCTTCATTCTGTAGTCTTTCCTAAAGCTTTTCTTTTGCCTCGTTGACAACTGTTGAGCAGTGAGCTGGAGCTTTCAGCAAACTCGGTGACTCTGAGGTTTCCTTCCTGAGTTCCTCTGAGGCTTCCTTCCTTAATTTGGAGCCTCTGATGGTCTTTGTATGGCTAGGGTTGGTGTTCCTCATGCTCCTTGCTTTGTATTTGCTGCTGGTGTGTTTCATATGTCATTTCATCAACCTGTCATTCAGTTTTCTGAGTTCACTCCCCATTTGATTGCAGTTAGATCTTCTATGACTGTGGAGAGTTGCCCAGTTCTTGACTCAAATGGATTTGCGATGCCTGAGCTCTCACTCTACAAACTTTGCTCTTTACCATTCTATCACATATCTAGCTATTCTGCTCTTGGTTATACTTTCTGTTAATTCGCCTTGCCCAGCTTTCCAGCCCACAGGTCTCTGGATGGCCTCTAAAAGCCCTTTTTAAAAATGAATGTAACATTTGCCACCTTCCATTCCTGTGGTGCCTCGCCATTTCAACAGCTGCTGTGGTATTGTACTGAATAGGTCAGCAGTTTCAAGTCTGAGTTCCCTCTGAGCTCTTGAGTGAAACCGTCTGGTCCCAGCAATCTGCTAATATTACTTTTATTGTTTTATCCTAACATGTCTTCTACTGACGCTGGAGTTTTCCAGAGTTTCTGAGGTTTGTTCCCTGTGCAGCCAGCTACTGGAGTGGGGCTGAAGTGGGGCATGGAATGGAGCAGACCTGCCGTGAGTGGACAGATGGGTCTGCATAGCCGGTAGCTGAGCCACACAGGGCAGCTTGTCCCTTTTGCACCTTGCAGGTGGGTGACAAAGCAGTGACAGAGGGTTGGGCATCGGGGAACCCAACTGGAATCCTTTCATAATTCTCTCCTTCACAGCATCCTGTGACAAGGAGTGCCATAATTCATTTTTACATAGTGTGAAAGCAGTACTTCCTTTTCTTTGTGTTGGACCTCCAGCCCAATACATTGGATTGTGTTCCCTTTCCCCTGTGATAAGCAGACACGAGTAATGCTTCCCTGCTCGCACCTCCAGACTGCTTGTGAGTTGATGGGACCTCTCTTACGTCCCTCCCCTGTAGCGGTGACCAAGCAGAAGAACACCCCAGTGGGCCCCTCATTATGTCCTCCACAGATGACCAAGCCTTTCTCTCTTCACTGGATTTACAGAGATGCAGAGTTGAATTTATGGATCGCTTCCTCAGCTGATGTAAACTGGCATAGCTAATCAAAGCTAATGCAGCGACGCGGCTCTGTGATGTACACGCTATTAACAGCACATTAAGGCTCGGACCTCCGGAGCCAGAAAATCTCGTCCTTTGTTTCTTCAGCCACCGAGGCAGTGAATTTAGATTCATTATTTCTGACGGAGCTTTTCCTGTATCATGCTGGGGTGTTTTTTTAGTTCTCCTCTGTCTTACGTCCCTTTCCGCTACCCTGGGAGACTGTTTTTTTACGAGTCCTAGGTTTCTGCTGTGACAACAAAGACGTCTTAGCTAAAGGGCTGGAAGGGATTTCAGAAATTCTAGTGAAATGCTTTTTGCCTGTCCTTGCTGAACATTTCTTTCCCATTTCCTGGTAAGGTAACATCGTTATAATCTGGTGAGCTCTTCTACACATGCAATAGGTAGATGGGTATTTAGGGCCTCTCACACCCATTATCCCCAGCCACCAGCTGGATTTCCAAACAGATCTCCTACTGCAAGAAATGTCTTGCAAAAATTGAGCATTAAACCCTTCTGTTTGTGCCACACACACACGCACAAAATAGCAAATAATTTTATTTTAGCTGGTTTGTCCTGCTTACTTAACAATATTACTCTTATATTTGCTGGGATATTTTCACACTTTCTGTTCTTTGGACCAAGTGAAGGTGATTGTGCAGTGGTCAGCTAAATGTCTTATTGTTTTTTTCTGCTCAACCCTTGTATGGTAGCAGATGCTTTTACTGAAAACATAAAATTAGATTTCCAGGAACACTTATGCACATGCCTTTGAAATCCGTTTTCCATGAACAGTTTTACTTTCTGTTCATGGAAAGTGAACACAACAGGAACAAGGACACAGAGCCACCAAACTAACTGCAAAGCTGGACAGATCAGGCAGTTATTTATATGACCCATGTCTGAGAAAAACTGGGGCATTGGTCTTCATTTTGGGATAACTCTCTGCAGTTAATAACTACCTGCAGAAGGAGACCTGAACAGTTTGAATTCAATTAAAAATGGGAGTGAAAGGGTGGATCTCTGTCCTGGAAGGAGGAAAGGCTTCTCTGTGGATTAGTTGAGGTAAGATGGTTTTAAAAGGGTACAGCAATGTCTGCATGACAGCTTTGACACAGAAAAGTAGCTTTAATTCTTAATTACTCACTTACTTTACTATTATAAATCAGCAAACAACAGACCAAATGAGTCATAGGGATAGAAACGATGTGGCCCAGTGGGTTGTGTTCCCACAAGAGCAGTGAGAAGCGGAGAGGAACAGGAGATCTGACGGGACTAGGTGACTTCAGGCCACTCAGCCCACTTCTATACACTCACTGTTGCTTGGAAGGAAGTCCTGTTTAGCAGGAGTCCGATGTGTGGTGGGAGGTGTCCTCTCCAGAGGGGTGGGAGGAGAAGCTGCTTTTCAGCCTGGGAAGACGAACATCAGAGATGCAAGGGAAAATGGGAGTCCCGGTCTCCTTCTCGTGCCCCTTGTCGGTGGAAGCAGCTCTCTGGATAGCTTTGGTGCATTTAACACCGGTGCCTCTTCTACCACCAGCTACCCATCATGAATGGCACAAGGGGTGGGAGATGCTGGGACGGTCCCAGGCAGCAGGAGGAGGACCCGTGGGTCCTGAGATGGAGGTCTCGGTGCAATCAGGCTGTGAGGTTGTGTGTTCTTCTTGACCTTGGGAGCGAGGGGAAATTGCCTGGGACTGCCAGGCTTTTGCCATAGCCTTACTGTTCATCCTCAAAAAGGAAGCGAATAGTTTTGCTGCTCAGAGGCCCTCCTTGGCACATTTTGGTGTTGGTCACAGGCTGTGAAATCTGCTTTCTCCCAGCTCCAGCCCACTGTCAGGTAGCAGGCACAGGGGCTGCGGGGTGCAGCAGTGCCCAGTTGTTCTTCAGCACACAGTTCGTTTTGCAAGACCATAGACACCCTCCTGGTCTCAGGGCGGATCCATTTCTCTGCGCAGGACCCCAGGATCCCACAACCAGCCAACGGTCACTCATTGGATTCAATAGCTGGCTTAACCCTGTAAATGCAATCAAGTCACTGGCTGCGTTCACCCCTTGAGGGAGCAGGATTAACCAGTTCCTCAGGGCAGGATGTGCCCTCAAACATCGATTCTCCGCACAGCAGAGCGAGCAGGAGCCAGGCACCCCAGAAACACCCTTCTGGCTTTGCTGGCTGGTGAACCTGAGGTGCCATGGATGCCTTCTCTCCGTACCACAGCCGCCTGGGCAGGCCAGGGATTTATCTTTTGCTTGTTGTGTGTTTGCATTCAGCTTTTTCCTGGTATCCAGCACCATGTGGCCGGGACGTAGGCTGCTTTGGAGCTCACCGCAGAGAGGCTGATGTGCCAGCACGTGGCCTCTAACACCACCACCAAGCCTTGCCTGTGAACTCAGCTGGCTTTCACCTGGGTTTATGATCTCTGAGACCATACTTTGAGGTGTGTATTGTTTGTTGGAGGAATAAAATCTCAGTAAAAGAATAAAAGCTTCCAGTGTTACCTGTTTCCACCCCCCC